>JABAHQ010004741.1_pt3 | contig 28330 bp, 27 predicted proteins | sample 7062091 | NCBI WGS metagenome assembly JABAHQ01 (sample SAMN14534359, study PRJNA622989) | marine sediment metagenome | biome: marine biome [ENVO:00000428]; feature: marine pelagic biome [ENVO:01000023]; material: deep marine sediment [ENVO:00002113] | place: India: Gulf of Kutch | collected...
GGTTCTCGGGTCTGCTTGCTTGGCTACTTTGGCGCGGCTTATATTTGACCAAGCTGCCCGGCTTGGAAAAGAAGATCCGAGTTTCGTTGGACTGGATCCTCGATTTGGTCTTCTCTCGAGACATCGTGCTGACGGCCGACACCGGCCTCCATGCTGAGGATGAAAGGGCTACCGGTGGCTCGACCTAGTTGCCCGGAGATCAAGATGAATGCGGAAGTCTCCTGTTGAATCAGAGCCCCTCCCTACCGATCCCACGGAGTCTCGCGATCGGTGCCCTTTCCGGCGCCGTTGCGGGTACCGCTGTGCGTGCTTTGGCTCCATCGCTCGGCCAGCCGTCGAACCTGCCCTTACCTCCAAGCATGGTCACGATCTTGGCGGCGATCCTGACCGGGGCTCTTTTGGGCGCTGGNNGGCGCTGGTTTCGGGCTATTGGTCCGTTGGCAGCGCCATGGAATCGGTGAAAATTTGTTTTGGGGGATGACATACGGCGTATTCTGGTGGGTGTTGGGCCAGCTCACGTTGCTTCCTCTCCTCCTTGGCGGCGCCTTTGCCTGGGACCTTTCTGCTGCACAGTTTAACTTCCCAGGGCTGGTCGGGTTTCTGGTCCACGGTTCCATCACCGGTCTGCTATTCGCACTCTTCCGCTTACGCAACATCGAGGGGACAGCGCCCTCCTTGGGTGCGTTGGGCCGAGGCGCGCTGGTAGGTCTCGTCGCGGCCAGGATCCTGGGTGTCCTGCTAGACGCGCAGGACCATTTGGTCCCGATGGGGGCCATGATGTCAGGCATTTTGGAGAACAACGAGCGGCTGGCGGCATGGATCATCATCTATGGTATCGGGGCCATGGCAGGGCTTGTCTATACTGCCCTGTATCCGACGCCGATGGAAGGGGCGGGAGTGTCGGCCATCCGCGGGGCTGCCTATGGGTTCTTCTGGTGGGGCCTGGGAGGGCTTACCCTGCTGCCGTTGCTCACCGGGCAAGCGATGGGTTGGTCCCATGAACATGTTCGGACGGAATTTCCGACGCTGTCCGGGTTCATCTTGTTTGGATCGGCCTTGGCTCTCCTATACCGCTGGTTCGAAGGGTTGGTCCGATTGCTTCTCGCCGAGGACGTTCATACTCACGACTTGGAAGGCCCTGGGGTTCAGTTCATCCGGGCCCTTGGACGAGGGGCCGCCTCAGGCCTTGTCGGGGGTGCCGTCTTCACCTTGGTCATGCTTCAAATAGGGTTCCTCCCGCAAGTGGCGAGCCTGGTCGACTCGGCTTCTCCCCGGTCTGGGCTACTGGTTCACTTCGCCATAGCTGTCCTCATCGGGATGAGCTACGGCGTGCTCTTCCGCCGCCAGAGCTTCGACCTTTCGTCAGCGCTCGGCTGGGGGATGGCCTACGGGTTCTTGTGGTGGATCCTTGGCGCGCTGACCTTGATGCCAGTATTCCTTGGGTCTGGTCCTCAATGGGCCGCATCCACGGCGGCCGAGACCTTCCCGGCCTTGGTGGGCCATCTCGGATATGGTGCATCGCTGGGGGTTGCCTTCTTTCTGCTTGAGGCGCGCGATCGGCCGTGGTGGCTGTCCCGCAGCCAATCCGAGGCGGAGCGCATTGCACAGCGGCAGGAGCAGATACTGACCTCGGCGCCGGCCATCTGGGTCTTGATTGTGATGATCGCCCTCATGTTGCCCGTACTGTTGGGAACCGGAGCGTAGCGTCGAATGGTTGGGGCTTGCCAGCAGGAATGGCACAGAAACTCGCCGTTCAGGGGGATTGGCACCTTGGATCCGCCGCCTTCAGAGGTCATAGGAAGCGTCCCCTTTGACGGGGTCACGGATTCCAATTCATTTTGGTGTCGGTCAAGTGCCTAGCGCGCTTCAGGAGCCGAGCTGCCGGATCCCAGTTCCGTCAGGAATTGTGCCAGCCCCGAGGATCCCTGCTGGTCACGAGCGAGCGCAAGGCAGCCTCTTAAGGCGAACACGCTGCGTTCCACGGACAGAGTGACGATCCGATCTCTCCGGATCGGCGCTCGCACTGCAGTTCTGTGTCGTCCCTCGTCTTGATCCTATCCCTGACTTCTACCTATTCGGGCGATCCTCTGTTGTACGATAAGGCGCCGGACTTGGCTGTCCTATCTTTGGATGAGAAGGTTGATGCGATGGGAATTGAGGGCGCCGAATCAAAAGGGCGACCGGCAGAGTCTCCGATACCTACAGCGGGACAACAAGCCACCGCCGCTCAGGAGCGCCTCTACCGAGCGTCCTGGTAGTCCTGAATCTCGATGGCGCCACCTCGCACGGTGAGAGTGGGCTGGTAGAGTGGCNNAACATGCGCGGCCGACGAAAGGATCCCGCCGGGCAGGTTCGGGGTGCCAGCGGGCCCTCTGGGTCCGGTCGAACTTCAGAGGGCAATCAAGTCAGGACTTGATTGGCCGCAGAATACAGGCTGGTCGTGCCCTCGCCCGTTTGCTACACTGTTGCGCAACGGGATCAAGGCGTTGCAGGGGCTTGGGCGACCCCGGAAATAGCTCGCGGTGAACCCCCAAAGCAACCGGAGGAGCGGGCGCAGCTGTGGACAAGGACGACAGCGGCAACGGATCGTCAACGGATATCAGCCTCGAGTACTCACCGAGCTTGGTTGATCGTCTCACGCAGGCGGTGGAGGACCTGCCGGCCCCCGCCTGGGTCAGGTACGCGTTGATCGGTGTTCTACTTGCGGGGATCTTCGTGGCCATCCAGGCCTGGCAGGGGGCGTACGAGCAATGGGGTTTCTTTGGCGGGCATGNNCTGTTCCCGTTGGCGGCGACGCACTACCTCGATCGGGTCGCCGGCGATGCTATCCGGCGATTCCGTCCGGCGATGAAGGGGGACGCGTCCGAGTTCTTGGCGGCGCGCCTGCGCATGACGACTATGCCGGCCCGCGGGGCGATGATTGCCGGCGCGGCCGGGGTGGTGGCTTCCGTGGGCCTCTTTATCGTCTTTCAGGACCCGGCCGCCACCTATGAGTTGGCCCGGCTCGCCCCCGGCACCCTCTCGGTCGGCACGTTCCTCTTCTACATCTTGCTCGCGTGGTTCGGCTTTGGCGTGTGGGTCTACCATACGATCCACCAGCTCCGAACCATTCATAGTCTGTACACGGACGAGGCTCGCGTTGACCCCTTCCACCCCGAACCGCTATACGCGCTCTCATCCGTCACCTCTCGCACGGCCATCGTCATCTTGGCCAACACCTACGGATGGTTTGCCGTCAACGCGGCCTCCGGCGCCTCTACTGCTAGAAGCTTCGCTGCCTTGGTCGTCACAAACGTCTTCTTCGTCGGCCTGGGCTTGTTGATCTTCGTCTGGCCCCTGTGGGGGCCCACCGCTTATTGGAGACCGCCAAGCGCGAGGCGATGGCGACGAATGCGGCCCATTTCAAATCGGCGGTGGAGGAGCTGCACCGCAAAGTGGACAAGAGGGAGATGGAGGGGATGGATGGGTGGGAAAAGGCGATTTCCGCCCTGCACGTGGAGCGTACTCAGCTGCAACGGCTGCCGACCTGGCCTTGGGCTCCCGGTTCCCTGCGCAATATGATTTTTGCTCTGCTGATCCCCATTTTGGTGTGGATCGTCCAGTTCGGCTTGGAGCGGCTCCTGGGGTAGGCTCGGAGCATCCCCGAACCGCGCAAGAGATACTCTTGAGCAAGGGCTGCCCCGCTCATTTGTGAGGAAGGGCAGCTCCATGCGGCGCCATTCACGGGAGCCCGGCAACGGGCGCTGTCCTCGTTGTTAATCGATCCTATGCCCCCTGGCAGGACTCATGGCAAGAAAGGTGGTGGGCTGGCAATGAGAAAAGTTCCCCAGATTTCGCTGGCGGAGGCGGCGAAGATGGTGCCCAACGGTGCGAGCATCATGGTCGGCGGCTTCGGCATGACGGGCAACCCGGTGAACCTGCTCCACGCGCTGGCGGAGACGGACGTGCGCGATCTCACCTACATCGGCAACAACATCGGCGAACCGGGCCTTGGCGGCGGGAGGCTGCTGAGAGCGGGCAAGGTCCGGAAAGCCATCGGCTCCTTCTTCACCTCCAACCCCGAGGCGGTCGAGGCGGCGCAGGCAGGGGGGATCGCCTTCGAGTTGATGCCGCAAGGCTCCCTGTCCGAGGCCATCCGGGCCGGTGGCGCTGGGCTGGGGGGCTTCTTCACCCCCACGGCGGTGGGCACTCCTCTTGGCGAAAAAGGGGAGGTGCGCACAATCAAGGGAAGGGAATATCAGTTCGTCCCCGCCCTGCGGGCCGACGTCGCGCTGATCCGGGCCTGGGGGGCGGACACGGCCGGGAATCTCATCTATCGGCGGACGGAGCAGAACTTCAACAGAGCGATGGCGACGGCCGCCGATCTGGTGATCGCGGAGGTCGAGTCGATCCTGCCGGCTGGCGAACTGCAGGCCGAGCGGATCCACACACCGCGTTGCTACGTCGACTACTTGGTCGAGGCGCGCCTGCGGCCGGAGCACCTGGGATCTTCCCGCTCGGTGCAGGAACGGAGCGGGGGGGTCAGCGAGCGCCGCATGCGCATCGCCGAGCGTGCCCTGGCCGAGCTCCGCCCCGGAGAATTTGTCAACCTGGGAGTGGGCATCCCGACGCTGCTGGCCGACCTGATCCAGGGGCGCGACGACATCACCCTCCACACCGAGAACGGGATGTTGGGAGTCGGACCCTCCCCCGAGATAGGGGGCGCCATGGACTACCCGGTGGACGCCGGCAAGAGGCCCGTAACAGCCCTGCCGGGCAGCAGCTACTTCGATAGCGTCGAGTCCTTCGCCATGATCCGGGGTGGACACGTGGATGTGGCGGTCATGGGAGGCTTGGAGGTGGACGAGCGGGCCAACCTGGCCAACTGGGCGGTTCCCGGTCGGCCCCTGCTGGGCGTCGGTGGTGCGATGGACCTGGCCCAGGGCGCCAGGCGGCTCATCATTACCATGACCCACACCCAGAAGGACGGCTCCCCCAAGATCGTGCCCGCGTGCATGCATCCCCTCACAGCTCGCGCCGCCGTTGACGTCGTCATCACGGACTTGGCGGTCTTCGAGTTCATTGAGGGCGAGTTGACCTTGGTGGAGCTCATGCCCTCGGTTTCGCTGGAGGAGATCCGAGCCAAAACGAGGGCTGAGTTCGTAGAGCGGCTGCGATAGCGGCAAAGCGGATCCAGACCCAAGCCGATGCCGAGTACCAGATGGCTTTGGAGGGATGTATTATGGTGACGGAGCATCGTCTCGAATGTGCAGAGTTGTCCTCGGGATTGATCCGTGTCCCAGCATAATGCAATTTCTGTAGGCTCAAATCGCGATTCAATTGGGTCCAGGGTAAAGACATTTCGTCCGGGGCTGAGCCCCGTCCTGTTCTTTTCCCTCGCCTTCGCCCTCTTCTTCATCGGCCCAGCCCTCCTGAGCGGCCCTTTCCCACTCCATGAGAAGATGAGGATGGGCGACGCTTTGGATCTGCTCACGCCGCTGGTCCTCATCCCACTGTATGGGCATCTCTGGCGGAATGCGGGGGAGAAGCCGGCCAGCGCCAGAGAGACAACGGCCTTTCTGGGACTGGCGGCGCTGTGGGTTCTGGGACATGGGATGCACCTGGCAGCCAATTCCATCGGACACCTGCTCGAGAGCGGCTCCGGCGAGGCCTACGCGTTGACCTATTTCTATGATGAGGTGTTGAGCCATTACTTGTGGCACCTAGGGATCTTCAGTCTCACGGGGATGATCCTGATCCGAGCCTCAACTTCTGAGATGGCGCCTCGGCATCCGTCCACTTGGACCCGATATGCGGCCGCCGCCATCTACGGCCTGACCTACTTCATCATCGTGATTGAGGCCCGCACGTGGTCTATCGGGCTTCCTTTTGGCCTGCTGGTCGTGGTTTGGCAGGCCCGTGGGATGTTGAAGCGCCGGCCGTCGTCAGAGGTCGCCTGGTTCTTCGGATGGGGGCATCTGCTTGCGTTGGTCCTCTTCACCGCTTGGGGCCTGTACTGGGGACGACTGCCGGAGTTCAGCGAGCTGGGTTGGATTTAGACATCTGGTGGGATCGACCGTTTCGGTCGAAAGGGACGCCGGCTTCCACCTCTCAGAAGAAATACGCGTCTCGGGGGCCACTGGGACATATCAGGGTGAGACTTACACTCCAAGTGCCAGCTGTGGACCCGACAGCGTGCCCTGCATGGCTGCTGAACCAAATCATCAGAGGCAAGAAGAGGGGAAGCTTGGGGGGTGAAACGAGGCGACCCCGGATGAAAGCTCGTGTTTCTCATGAAGGCAGCGGAAGCAAGGGAACTGGGCAAACGCATCGGCGACCGCGTCCGAGAGGGTGAGACCGAGGGGGCCTACGTACTGCTGGCCCCGGTGTTGGCCCGTCGTACCCCCTTCCCGAAGCTTGGGCGGATCGGCCACGCCATAGGGAATGGTCCTATCGAGAAGGTCGATGCCTTCCTGGATTGCATCGCGGCGCGTCGGGAGGAGGGCGGCTGGGTGGTGATCGGGGCGGCCCTGGGTCAATGGATGGCCCGCGACATGCAAGGATCGTTCGACCGTTGCCTGTCGTATATCGTCGCAGCCGACGTTTGGTACGGCGCGGACATCCTCGCTGAGCGCGTGCCCGGGCCGGCCCTTGTCATGGATTTCGATGGCGCGTTGGCGCTCTTACTTCCGTGGCGGGAGGATGAGAATCCCTGGGTGAGGCGGGCGGTGGGGGTCGCTGTCCACTTCTGGGCCAAGCGTTCCCAGGGGGCGCCGGACCTCGCCCCTCAGGCCTGGAGGTGTCTAGCATTGCTCGAGCCCATGATTGAAGAGTGGAACCTGCCGGCCGCCAAGGGCGTGGGCTGGGCGCTGAAAACGCTGGGGAAGCACTATCCAGACCTACTAATAACGTGGTTGCCGCGTCAACTTCGGCGCCCTCATCGCGCTGTGATGGCCCACAAAGCCTTGTCCTACCTTTCGGAGGAGGAGCGTCAGCATGTGCGTGCCGCTGCCTCCCCGTAGACGCCCCGCTCTCCTGCGGTGGGTCCCCGGCGGATCGATTTCATGAAGCTTGAGCTCCGGGAATACCGCGCGAAGCGCATCCTGAACGTCCACAAGCACGTGGACGGCCCCTGGTTCTGGGGCAGGTACACGGCCCATCCCTACGTGGGCTGCCGCAGCGGCTGCGAATTCTGCTACCTGCGGGGCAGCCGCTACCTCGGTCGTCGCTCGCCGGAGAGTTTCGACAGCCTGATCCAGGTGAAGGTCAACGCGGTGGAGTTGTTGCGGGGAGAGCTGTTCGGGCGGGAGCCCGATATGATCTCGGTCGGCGATTGGCAGCAACCGGCGGAGGATCGCTACCGGCTATCGCGCGGGATGCTCGAGGTGGTGTCTGAGGTTGAGTTCCCCTTGTTCATCATCGAGCGCTCCCCGCTGTCGGTCCGGGATCTGGACCTGCTGGTGGAGATCAATCGGCAGAGTTGGGTGGGAGTCGCCCTGAGCATCAGCGGGCTCGATGAAAGTCAGAAGAATGTATTCGAACCCCGCAGCCCCGGCGTAAAGCGCCGCCTGGAGGCGATGAGGGAACTGGCGGATGCTGGTGTCCTGGTCGGAACGACCTTGATGCCGATTTTGCCTTTTGTGGGCGACGGCGAACCGCAGTTGGAGGCGGTCGTCCGGGCGACGGCGGACTATGGCGGATCATTCGTGATGGGCGGCGGGTTGACGATGGACGGCGTGCAGGCTGACCGCACTTTGGAGGCATATGGGGAGTTCGATCCAGGGCTCGTCGATAAGCTGCGGGCTCTTTACCGCTGGGAGGCGGGCGGAGAGCCTGCCTATGGTCCGCCAAGGTCCTACAACGCTCGACTGGGCAGGACGATTCGGGAGCTATGCGGGCGCCACAACCTGCTCGATCGGATGCCGCGCTACATCCCCCCGACGCCGCTGGCCGTCAACAAGCGCATCGCCGAGCGGCTCTTCCTGCGCACCTACGATCTGGAGCTGGAAGAGGCGAGCGATCGGCGCATTTGGGCCTACCGGAAGGCCGCCTGGACCGTCGATGGGTGGCCGAAAAGCGTCGCTGATATCGTGGCGGAGAAGGGGATCGGCGGGCTGCAGGAGCTGCCGAATATTGGCAAAAGCCTGGCGGGCCAGATGGCCACGTGGTTGCAGGCCGAGCGCAGTGACGGCGGCGTAGCGAAGCCGAAATGAGCTTTCGCAATCTTGCATCTCCCGAATCAGCCTCCCATCCCCATAGAGATCTGAGGCATGGCTGGTCCGATCCATGCGAGCGCTGGTCAGTTTTGGGGAGGTTGGCGATGGCCTCTTTCGGCAGGAAAGCGGAAAGGACCGAGCGCCAGAGAGGGGGCTAGCCTAACTCAACCGCAGGATCTTCCGGGACCTCCCGAGCGCTGCCCAAGGAGTGGATTACTTGGGACCGTAGACGGCACGGGGATCGGATCAGTACGCGCAGTCCACCCGCCGGCCGGAATTGGCCGATTCCACAATAGCATCCGCCACGACGCAGGCGTTGTACCCATCCTCGAAGGTCGCGCCCTCAGGTCCCACCTCCCGGTCGCTGACGATGCAGTCGAGCAAGTGGTGGATCTCGTGGACGAACGTGTGTTCCCAACCGATGATATGGCCCGGCGGCCACCAGTTCTCGATCCACGGGTGGAAGCCCTCAGTCACGATGACGTCATGGAAACCGCGGGTCTCCCGTGGCTCCTCGGTGGCCCACTGCACTTTGAGCTCGTTGAGACGCTCTAGGTCCCATGCAACCGTGCCCAGCTCGCCGTTCACTTCGAACACATGGTAGTTCTTGCGCCCGCTGGCCAGGCGGGTCCCCTCCAGGGTGCCGATCGCGCCGTTTTCAAACTCAATCACGGAGGCGAAGGCGTCGTCCACATCCACCCTCCTCATTTCGCCCGTGTCCTCCTCTTCCCTCTCGGGGATGAACGTTTTCATCGTGGCTTGGACGCTCTTGATGCGGGAACCGAGCAGGAAGTGGCCGATGTCGATGATGTGGGAGAAATCACCGATCGCGCCTGTGCCGGAGATCTCCTGGTTGTGCCGCCACAGATAGGGCGTTTCAAAATGAGGCATGATCCAATCCTGCAGGTACATGGCGCGGAAATGGTAGATCTCCCCGAGGGCACCGCTGGCGATCAAGTCGCGGACCAAGCGCACCGCCGGTACAAAGCGGTAGTTGAATGCCACCATCGCCTTGACGTCGGCCTTCTCCGCCGCCTCCCACATGCCTTTGGCCTCCTCAGCGGTGCGGGCCATCGGCTTCTCGCAGAGCACGTGGATGCCCGCCTCGGCCGCTGCGATGCACGGTTCGGCGTGAACGTCATTCGGGCCGTTGTTGTCCAGCAGCTGGATGCGGTCATCCGATAGCATCTGGCGCCAGTCAGTGTAGTAGCCGGCGTAGCTGAAGCGTCCGGCAGCCTGCGCCACATTCTCCTCGCTGCGCCCACAGATTGCGATCAGATCGGGCACGGCAGGGGGTGGATACATCATGTAGGGAAGCTTTTGTACGCGTTGCTGTGGGCCTTGCCCATGAAGGCGTAGCCGAGCATGCCCACGCCGATCTTGGGGGCGTCCGTCGGTTCGGATGGGGCGAAGCCTTCTCGTTCAGTCATCGGTCTCTCCTCGCTGCGGCTTCCAAAGCCGGTCCTTTTCAAGCTCTACCTGAGGCGCTCGCTGCAGCGCCCTGATCGTCCTGCACAGCCGGGGATCTCCTGGCGGCAACCTCGCGCTGGGCGACCACGGCTGGGGCTCCACCGCCAGCAATTCCCGCGAGCGTTTGATTGCCGGACCAGGGTCGGCCTCCCCTCGCCTCGAATGGCATTGGGAGCATGGGGGGGCATGCTACGCCCAGAACATCTCTCCCGCTTCCTCGGCGATCACCGCCTCCTGCAGCAGGGCAACCGCCTTGCCGAGCCCCTCGTCAGGGGACATGAGGGCATCCTCATGCTCGATCGAAATCACGTAGTCGTAGCCGACCATTCGCAGCGCGCTGACGATGTCCTTCCAGGCACGCAGGCCGTGGCCATAGCCGATGCTCCGGAAGGTCCACGACCGCTGCGGGATCTCCCCATAGGGCTTGTGATCGTTGCAGCCATTGACGCTCGTGTTGTAAGGATCGACGTAGACGTCTTTGCCGTGGACATGGAAGATGGCGTCACCCAGCGTACGGATGGCCTTCACGGGGTCAACGCCGTTCCACCAAAGGTGGCTTGGATCAAAGTTGCAGCCCAATCGGGGACCAACCGCCTCTCGCAGTCGGAGCATGGTGTCGACATTGTAGACTAGGATGCCCGGGTGCATCTCAAAGCCCATGGTCACATCGTGATCTTCGAGCAAGGGATGGATGCCCTTCCAGTAGGGAATCGCCACCTCGTCCCACTGATACTCGAGGATTTCCAGGAAATGGGGCGGCCAGGCGCATGTCACCCAGTTCGGCATGGTGTCACCCGGCGCGCCAGCAGGCATGCCAGCGAATCCGTTGATCGTGGGGACGCCCAACAGGCTGGCCAATTCGATGGCGTTTCGGATGACCTGGTCGGCAGCCTCCGCCACCTCCGGATCCGGATGGATTGGATTGTTGTGCACGCTCAGAGCGCTGAGGGTCAAGCCCCGTTCCTCGATTGCTCCCAGCCATTCGTCGCGCCGTGATTCGCTCTTCAGAAGCTCAGAGAGGGGACAATGACCGTCACCTGGATAGCCTCCGGCTCCGATTTCCACCGCCGATAACCCGAATTGAACCGCCTTGTCGAGGGCCTCCTCAAAGGCGAGGTTGCCCCAAAGCACAGTGAATACGCCGATTTGCATGATGTCCTCTCCTCTTCTCAAGAGACCGAGAACAGCTCGTCCTGTTGCCTGCGCAGTCGGACGACCGTACTCGCCTCATCCAACTGAACGTCGTCCCAAGTGATCACCTCCCCTGCCTTAACGGACCGCACCATTTTCGCTCCCGGCGTCAGACCCATCGGTAGTGTATGCTGTTGACGGGCCGTCTCCGCCAGGTCGATCAGCCCGTAGGTCGTGTGGCCGCCGAAAGCATCCAATACATCACCGGCCCTCAAATCCCGCTTGGCAACGGCAAGGACATCCGCCACGGGCTTCTCAAGCGGCACGAGCCAGGGCTCCCCTCTGAGATGGGCCCTGGCCAGCGAGATGGGGGCTTCGAGGAACCAAAGGTGAAACGGTCGAAAGAAGGTGAAGTACTGCCCCCGTCCGACTTTCAAGTACGTGAGATCATCGCGCAAACGCGGATCCGCAATCCGCACCGTGACGAACACGCCGCCCGCCATCGCCGAGCCCTGCACGAAATCCACATTCCCGACGAAACGGCTGAGGCCACCGTCCGCCTCGAGCGCGAACACCTCGGATACCGTCTCCAAGGTGGCTTCGGGGCCGATCATGCCTCTCCGCATCGGGCGGCATCCTGTGGCGTTGGCCGCGCAGGTCATCTCGAACATCGTCTTGGTGCCGTCGACATAGGAGGCAACCTGAAATGGATCCTTGTCGGCCTTTTCCGCCGCGTCCGCGACGGTCTCTGGCGTGGCGGCAGGGTTCAAAGGGTTGTTTTTCCCCTTGCCGATCGTGACAACTTCATAGCCGAGGCTGGTGACGAAATCGTAGAGTTCCATCAGACAGCCGGGCTCGTCGCCGGAGGAGACCGAATACAGGACCCCGGCCTGCCTGGCCCGTTGGGCGAGGATGTGGCCGACGGTGACATCGGCCTCGATGTTGATGAGCACGACGTCCTTGCCGTGTTCGATGCTGGCGTTGGCGACTTCGGCTCCCAAGGCGGGCAACCAGGTCACATCTGTGACGATGTCGATGTCGTCCACCCGGGCCGGCAAGGTCGGGTCAGAGGTAACCACACGTTTGCCGGCGCGGAGCGAGTCCGTGGCGGCGCCTGGCCGCTCCGCCACGACGATCTGACCTCTCTCGAGGCCGGTGGCTTGCAGGGCGCCGATCGCCTCGTCCACCTCCTGATTGGCGAGGACCGAGATCTGCATGCCGGGGACGTGGGCCATGGCCGCCACGAATCCACTGCCCATCCATCCGAGGGCGTTGGCGCCCACCCGGATGGGCTCGCCGGCGGCCCTCCGCTGCAGTTCTTGTCGGATCACGGGGCGTCCTGACCTTTTTGCTCCAACACCTCGCGCGCCTTTGTCACGATGTCGTCGGCGGTCATTTGATACTTGTGCAGCAGATCCCAGGGGTCGGCCGATTCGACGTAGACATCTGCCAGCCCGACGAAGCGCATGGGCACTGGGCAGCGTTCCGATACGATGCGAGCCACGTTGCTGCCGAAGCCCCCATGAAGCAGATGCTCCTCGGCACAGACGAGGGCCCCGGTCTCGCTGGCGGCCTTCCGGATGGCCTCCTCATCCATGGGCCGAATCGTGTGCAGGTCGAGCACGCGCGCTTCAATACCCTCCTCCGCCAAGAGGGCGGCGGCATCGAGGCCCATCGATACCATCAGGCCGCAGGCGATGATGGTCAGGTCGTCCCCCTCGCGTGCGACCGTCGCCTTGCCGACCTCGAAGGGGGGAGACTCCATCGGGTAGATGTGGGGCATCGACACGCGGCTCGAGCGCAGAAAGACTGGCCCCTTGGTCGATCGAGCGGCCCGGACGGCGGCGTGCATCATCGCGGGATCACTGGGCACGAAGATGGTAAAGGTGGGGAATCCCCCAGTTAGTGCCAGGTCCTCGATGCCCATCTGCGTCGGCCCGTCTTTGCCCAGGGTGATCCCCCCGTGGCTGCCGACGATGGTGGCGTCAATGTCCGACATCGCGACCGACAGGCGCAGTTGGTCGTACGCGTTACACAATAGAAACGACGAGAAGCTGACGATGAATGGGTACAGGCCGCAGGCCGCCATCCCCGCGCCGACTCCCACCAAATTGCTCTCCGCGATCCCCAAGTTGAAGAAGCGATCCGGAAACTCCTGGCGAACGTATTCGGTCTTGGTCGAGTTGCTCAAGTCGCCGTCCAGCACGACCACGCTAGAGTCTTCGCGCGCCATCTCCAGCAACGCTTCGCCGAACACATTGCGCAGTGGCCGATCGCAAGGTTCCAGTCCAGCTTTATTTCCCAGCTGCATTGATCTCCTCCCGCGCGAGCTCGGCTTGCTCCGCCTTCAAAGCGCGGCCGTGGTACGTGAAATCCGTCTCGACGAAAGATACGCCCTTCCCCTTGATGGTGTGAGCGATGATGATTTGTGGCTTGCCGGTCGCGCGCAGTTGATGGCATAGGATCAGCTTGGAGATCACATCCTCCAGGTCGTGGCCGTTGACTTCATAGGTCAGCCAGCCGAACGCCTCCCATTTCTGGAGCAAGGGCTCCAGCGCCATCTCCCGGCTGATGGGGCCCGTCTCCTGGAATTTGTTGTAATCGAGGATGGCCGTCAGCTCTCCCGCTCCGTAGTGGGCGGCCGCCATCGCCGCCTCCCAAATCTGGCCGGCCTCGCATTCACCGTCCCCAAGCAGGACATAAACTTGATAGTCGAAGCCGTTCAGGCGAGCGCCGAGCACGTGCCCCAGGCCGAGGGACAACCCCTGCCCCAAGGAACCGGTGGTCGCTTCGACCCCCGGCAGGCAGCCTTGGATGGGGTGACCTTGGACGGGGCTGTCAAGCTCGCGCAGCCGAGCAAGCTCCTCCCGAGGGAAGTAACCGGCGTGGGCCAACACGGCGTAAAGGAGCGGGGCGGCGTGGCCCTTGCTCATGATGAAGCGATCCCGCTCGGGCCACCACGGTTCCTCGGGCCGATAACGAAGGATTCCTGCAAAGTAGAGGGCCACTGCGACCTCCGTCGCCGACCACGAACTGGACGGATGGCCGGACCCCGCCTTGGTCGTCATTTCCAGGATGTCCAGCCGTATCTCGCGGGCCTTTTCCTCTAGTTTCTCAATGGTCGGTTCTGTGATCTTCTTCATGCGGTCCTCTCACCAAGGTCGCCTGACTGGAGAAACTCCTTCACTTCTCGAGCTGTGGGCAGCGCCGGGATCACACCGCGCCGGAGAGCGGTCAACGCCCCGACCGCGTTGGCATATCTCAAAGAGTCGCGGAGCAGCTCCGCCGTGGGGCCATCCTTCCAGCGATCCTCGGCCGTAAGCTGGGTGAGCAGCCCCGCGGCGAAGGCGTCGCCGCATCCGACTGCATCGACGGTTTGCACTTGGAAGGCGGGGATGCGGCCGCCCTCGTCCGCGATGCGGAAGTAGCTGCCTTGGCGACCGAAGGTGACGACAATCATTTCGGGACCTTCGTCAAGCAGCCGGCCCGTCATGCTCGCCAGGCTCTCTTCGTCGTCGACCCGGATGTCGTCCGCGCCGGCCAGCAGCGCAAGCTCGGTCTCGTTGACCTTGAGGAGATCGACATGAGGCAGCATCGCCTCTGCCTGCTGGCGAGCCTCCTCCAGACTGGGCCAGAGTGTGGGCCTGTAGTTGACGTCGTACGAGATGAGCGCGCCGGCGTTCCGGGCCAGCGCGACTGCCTGCACGGTGGCTGACCGGGCCGGCTCGTCCGTCAGACTCAGGGATCCGAAATGGAATGCGTTGCAGTCGGTGAGCAAGCCTTCATCGAGTTCGTCAGGCCGCAGCCGCTGGTCGGCTCCCGGATTGCGGTAGAAGACGAACTCCGCCGTGTCCGGATCCGGCATGGCGATGACCGCCATGGTCGTGCGCGCCTCGGAGTCGTATCGGACCCCGCGCGTTTCGACTCCCTCGGCTCTCAGGACCCCTTCCAAGAAGCGGCCGAAGTGATCCTCGCCAACTTTGCCGATGAAGGCACTCTGAACGCCAAGCCGCCGGAGGGCGACGGCGACGTTGGCGGGGGCCCCACCGGGCTTGGGAATGAACGCGTCCACGTCACCGATGTGGACCCCCACCTGCGCAGGAAACATGTCGATCAGGAGTTCGCCGAGGGTGACAACCCGCATCGGAAGCTACCCGCCCAACATTTGGCGCATGAGTTGGGCAATTTTGATCGCGTCGTACGTGCGCATCACCTCGCGCAGCTCCGCTCGATGAACTCGGTCAAGGAGCTCGTAGCCGAACTTGAGGTTGGTGATGGTCTCTTTGACCACGGCTGCCGGATTCTCTCGGTATGGGAAGAGGTCAAGCCCGAACCAGCCGTCGTAACCCCATTCCTCCAACCAGAAGAGCGCTTCGAGCGTCTCCCACAGGTTGACGGTGCCGACGATGATGTCATCGTCGAACAGCTTCCAGTTGTCGTTCCAGTGGGTGTGGAAGAGCTTGCCATAACGGCAGCAGAGCGCGATGGACTCGGCTATATTCTCCTTCATGATCAATCCATGCCCCACATCAATGTTGATCCCNNAGCAGAGTGAGATGGACTCGGCCAGATTCTCCTTCATCATGAAGGCATGCCCCATATCAATGTTCACGCCGAAGTTGGGGCGATTGATCTCGTTGACAATGGTCATGCAGTGCCCGATCGTTGGCAGCAGGATGCGGGATCGCGGCTCCCAAGCCTTGTACTCGACCACGATCTTCTGGTCGGGGTTGTAATCGCACCATGCGGCCAGGTTCTCGACCAGGTGGTCCAAGGCCGCGCGGTGGTCGATTTGAAATGGATAGTCGTAGCCATCCTGCGCGGGCCAGTAGACCATCAGGTGAGCTTCCATATGCTGGGCGATGTCCGTCGTTCGTTTCGCCAGATCAAGGGCTTCTTGCCGCAGCTTCGGATCGCTGTTCGTGAACTGCCCGAACTTGAATTTGGGATCGATCCAAAGGTGGGGGCAAAACTGGACGATTTCCAATCCAAGATCATCGGCCAGCTTCTTCAAGTCCTTGTAGTTCTCGTCCGTGGCCTCTGAGGGGTAGTGGAGCTCGACGCCATCAGCCCCTTCGATCGCCCCGATGATCTCGAAACGTTCCTCGATCGTGTTGTCCGGACGGTATCCTTGCTTGACGAAGCGGTCGCTGGTTGCGCCCAGGAACCAGACTCCCACCGAAACTTTGATATCCATGGCTCCTCCCTTCGCTTGCGCTTCAGAACTCTCCGTCGTTTGCTCCCGCCTATCCCTCCTTCTTGGCCCCGGCGCTGAGCTTGCCTGCTGGACCGGTGGATCAACACCATGATCGCTCGCCGCGCGCCGGCGGGTCAGCCCTCCTCATGCTTCAGGCGGCGCCATCCTCGACTCGATTTGCTCGACCGTCTTGCCTGTTTCGGGGCTTTCGAACTGCATCGGCTCAGGGACCAGGTGGCTCCAGACGATATAGGCCAACGTTGCGTAGAAGAGCAAAAGGAAGCCCCAGCGGAACCCCCACAGCACCCAGGGTTGGAACATGCCAGCGATGCCCAATGTGATGGCACCAATAAGGCTGATCTCGACGATCCGGTATAGGCGTCGAGGGATACGGCGGTCGAACAATCGTCCCAGTCGATTGATGAGAAAGCCGAAGCCAAAGAGGAATCCGACCAGCCCCAAGATGAGAACCAGAAAAGTGGAGTCATGGCGCTTCCCTTCACTCAACGTCCCAGTGCCAGGCCGGTGGAGCCGTCGAAAAGATGTGCGCGCGAGAGGTCGAATGCCATCCCGACGGTCTTGCCGACCGGATGTGATTCGGTGGGGGCGGCCTTGATCTTGACGATGATGGACCCCACGGCGATGTCCAGCACGTTGCAGTCGCCCAAGGGTTCGACCACGTAGACGTCCCCCTCTACATCGGATTGTTCGCTCTCCCCAAGCAAGGAGACATCTTCCGGACGGATGCCCAAGATCAGGTTCCCTGGATCGCTCGCCTGAAGGGCCCCTTCACGCGTCGACTGGTCGACGGCGATGGACCAGCTCTTGTCCGACGCAACCAGCCTTCCTTGGTCTGAGCGGAAGGCGCACTTCAGGAAGTTCATCTTCATCCGCCCAATGAACCCAGCGACAAAAAGGTTCGCCGGCTTGCTGTAAATCTCGTCCGACGTGCCAATTTGCTGGAGGACCCCCTTGTTGAGGACGCCGATCCTGTCCCCCATGGAGAGCGCTTCGACTTGGTCGTTAGTGACGTAGAAGAATGTGATATTCAGATCCCGTTGGATCCGCTTCAGTTCACTCCGCATGCGGGCCCGCAGTTGAAAGTCAAGATTGGTCAGCGGTTCGTCCACCAAGAAAGCCCGAGGGGCACGCACCATCGCGCGGCCGAGCGCCACACGTTGTTGCTCTCCGCCGGAAAGCTGAGCCGGATAACGATCGAGTAAGGGATGGATCCGCAGCATCTGGGTGACTCGCTCGACCTTCTCCCGGATCGCCTGCTCTGTCAGACCGCGCGGGACGAGAGGGAACCGGATGTTTCCGAAGACCGTCTTGCGTGGGTAAAGCGCGTAATCCTGAAAGACAAAAGCCACATCCCTGGCTGCGGGGCTCACGCGCGCCATGTCTTCTCCATCGAATAAGACGGCACCTTCGTCGGGGCGCTCGAGGCCGGCGACGCAGCGGAGTGTGGTCGTCTTGCCGGCACCGGTGGGCCCCACCATGACGACGAACTCCCGATCTCCGATCTCCATGGAGAGCCTGTCCAGGGCCAGGGTCTGTCCGAAGCGCTTCGTCAGGTTGCGGATCGTGATAGTTGACNNCACCAAAGCCTGTTCGGATGCAGAATCGAAGATCCGGATCCGTTTGCGATTGAAGGACAGCTCCACGACGTCGCCGGGCCAATAGTCCTCGGTCGGTGGCGTTGTGACCTGGAGAAGGCGACCGTCATAAGGAATGCTGTAGAGGTTGTGATCGCCCAACGGCTCGCGAGTGGCGATCTCGCCTCGCATCTCGCCGGTTTCCCCTCCAGGGCGGAGTTGGATATCTTCTGCCCGCGCCCCCAGCACCAGGTCCGTGTCGGTCCTTCCCTGCCGGATGAGTGCTGCCTGCTCGGCTTCCAGGGAAACGGCGAGTTCAGCTGGCCCATGTAGCATCTGCGCGTCGAGGCGGACAGGAATCAAGTTCATAGGGGGGTCACCAATGAAGCCGGCGACGAACAATGTCTCTGGCTGCCGATAGACTTCGAGAGGTGTGCCCACTTGCTGCAAGACGCCCAGGTTCATGACGGCGATGCGGGACCCCATGGTCATGGCTTCAGTTTGATCGTGGGTGACGTAGAGCATCGTTGTTCCCAGTTGGTGCTGAAGGTGCTTGAGTTCGATGCGCATGTCAGCGCGGAGCGCTGCGTCCAGATTGGTCAATGGCTCGTCCATCAGGAAGACTTGGGGTCGCCGCACCATCGCCCGCCCGAGCGCCACTCGCTGTTGTTCGCCGCTTGGCAGGCCTTTCGGATGTTTCCTGAGTACATGTTCGATGCGGAGGATCTTTGCGACTTCTCGCACCCNNCCGCAATGGGAAGGAGATGTTGTCGAACGCGCTGAGATGAGGGTAGAGCGCGTAGAATTGAAAGACGAAGGCGATGTCGCGCTGGCCAGGATGCAGCTCGTTGACCACCTGGTCCCCAATCCAGATGTCCCCCTCTGTCTGGTATTCGAGCCCTGCGATGCATCGCAACGTGGTCGTCTTTCCGCAGCCGGAGGGACCAAGCAACACAAGGAACTCCCCATCCGGGATGTCGAGATCGACATCTCTGACAGCCACGGTCCCGTTAGGGAAGACTTTTGTGAGGCCGTCAATCTTGATCTTGGCCATCAGCGCCTCACGGCCCCGAACGTCACGCCCCGGACCAGGTGGTTGCGCACCAGCCACGTGAAGATCACGATGGGGATGAGGAAAACGACCGAGGTGGCCGCCATGCGCCCCCACTCGACGCGACCGTAGCCAATGATGGCGTACAGGAATGGGGGGACTGTGGTGAACCGGTTGGGATTGAGCAACTGGACAAAGATGAATTCATTCCAGGCGGTGATCAAGACGAAGACAGCGGTCGCGAACATGGCCGGGATCGCCTCTGGGATGACGATCATCCAGACGGCTTCCAACCGCGAATAGCCGTCAATCATGGCCGCCTCTTCGTACTCCCGGGGGATCTCGTCGAAGAATCCCTTCATCATCCAGACGACGAAGGGCAAGCCCGCCGCGACATAGAGCAGCGTGATGCCGTGGAAGGTGTTGCGCCAGCCCAAACTCGTAAACATGACAAACAGGGGCACCAACGTCACGACCGGAGGCAGCATGCGAGTGCTCAGGATGAAGAAGAGCAGGTCCCCCTCTCCTGGCACGCGAAAGCGCGAAAAGGCGTAGGCAGCCAAGGTGCCGAACATGACGGCAATGACGGTCGTGGCTCCGCTGATGAGGACGCTGTTGAGGAGAGCCCGCGGGAATTCACTCTGCTTGAAGGTCTCCGTTCCCAACAGCCCGGCCGGGATCTTGGTCATGATCTGAACGTAGTTGATGGGCGTCGGCTTGAACTGGGCCCAGGGGACGAGGGTGGGTGGCAACATGGTCACTTCGGCCGTCAGCTTGAGCGACGTGACGAGCNNCACTAGCACGAGCGCAAGCCAAAAGAGGATCCGACCGAGCAGGGATGGCCTGCGATACGTTGGTGTGGCCATGCGTGTCTACTCCTCCTCCGCCCGCACCTGGTTCAGCACCCGGATGAGCAGGTTGGCGAGCGCGATGACGGCGATGAGCATGATGTAGCCCATGGCGGAAGCCTCGCCGGTCTCAAACTGGCCGAAGGCGACCTTGTAGAGGTGGACCGGCACGTTCTTGGTCGCATCCCCCGGTCCGCCCCCCGTCATCACCCATGCCAAATCGAAAAGCTTGTAGGTGTCCATCAACCGGAAGAGGACGGCGATAATCAGGAGGGGAGAGACGATGGGCAAGGTGATATTCCAGAACTTGAACCAAGCGGAGGCCTGGTCGACGTCCGCCGCCTCATATAGGTATTGGGGAACCGCCGCCAATCCTGCCAATGAGATCAGCATGATGAAGGGAGTCCACTGCCAGGTGTCAACCAGCACCAGGGCGATGCGGGCTGGGATCCTCTCGGTAAGCCAGAAGATGGGAGTCAGTCCGAGCACGTCACGGATGAAGTAATCGACGATACCGAAATCCGTCTGGAGCATGAAGCGCCAAAATAGGCCGACGACAACGGGGGAGAGCATCATAGGGATGAGGATGACGGTGGTGATGACGCCCCGCCCCTTGAACTCCCGATTGAGCAAGAGCGCGATGCCGAAGCCAAGGAGGAATTCCAGCAGGACCGTCGGGACGACGAAGGCCGCCGTGATTTGAAACCGCTGCCAGAGCTGTTCGCTTGTGAGCAGCACCCTGAAGTTTTCCATGCCGATCCACGGGGCGGTGGTCCAGGCCTGGGCGTCCCGGATGACGGAATACTCCGTGAAGCTCAGATAGAGAGACCAGACCAGGGGGAAGACGGTGATAAACAGAAGGAGGAGCAGGGTTGGCGAGAGGAAGAACCCCGCCAGCAGCGAATCGTTCAGCCAGCGGAAACGAGTGCGCAAGCTCTCTCCTCGTTGCCCTGAGGGGGCTTTGACTCTCTCAGATGACATGCAACACCACCTGTGGGCAGGAGACCATCGAGAATTGATGGAAAGCGGGTGGCAGCTCCCTGCCACCCGCTTTCAGTGTGACGACGCTACTGCGGTGGACCTTCGGGATAGGCCTCGTCCAGGATGCGCTGATGCTCGGCTGCGACGGTGTCCAAAGCCTCCTGGATGTCCATTTCGCCGGCGATCGCGGGATTCAGGTACTCGCCCTGGATGGTTTGCATTTCGTTGTACTCAGGGACGTTCCAGAAGTCCCGCACGAGGGCGTAGGATTCGCCGAACAGGTCGTTCCAGGGAGCTGCGTTCAGGAACTCATCCGAAGCCAGCACATCCGACCGGGCGCTGTAGCCGCCCAGCTCGACCCAAGCGATCTGGGTCTCATAGGATTCCAGCCACACTCGAGGTAGTCGAGTGCAGCCTCCGTGTGTTCGGAGTAGGCGCTGACGCTGATCCCCATGCCGCCAAGCTGCAGGTAGTGCGCTTCCTCCCCTGGCGTCACCGCGAAGACGAGGTCGTCGGCGGCCGCACAGGCGCTTGGATCGGTCAACGCCCCCATGAAGCCCACCCAGATGGAGGTCATGGCAACTGTGCCGTTGCAGATCCCTGTAAGGACTTCGTCATAGCCGTAGTTGGCGGATCCTTCAGGGCCGGTCAGGTACAGTTCGCGCAGGAACTCCATCGCTTCCACGTTCTCCGGGCTATTAAGCACGCCTTCAACCTGATAGGACTCTGGATCCCACAGGGCGCCGCCGAACGACCAGAGCACCTGGTTCACGGCGTTGGGCAGCAGATCCTCGCAGCCCGTGGAGCCGCACCAGAACCACGTGAAGCCATCGTCGATGATGTCCGATTCCTTGAAGAACTGGGCCTGCTCCAGGAGCTCGCTCCAGGTCTCGGGCGGCTCGAAGTCCGCCTCTTCAAAGGCCGGGCCGTTCATGATGAGCAGTTGGACGTCCGCCATGATGGGAGCGCTCCAGTAACGGCCGGACTCGGGCGGGTACTCGCCGTAGGCCGAGAGCGCAGCCGGAACGAAGGCGTCGATGTCCGTGCGCTCGTTCAGGAAGTCGGTCAGCTCGACAATGTGGCCGCCCTGGACCATCTCACCGGTCCATTGGCTGTCCCCAATCACGAGGTCGGCGCCACCTTGCGCGGCGAAATCCGTGAAGATTTGGTCATGCCATTGTCCCAGGGGGACGCAGTTGGCGGTGACATTAGCATCCGGATAGTCCGCGGAGAGGGCGCCGATGGCCTCACAGGGGGGCCAGGCGAACCAGATGATGGAGAGATCCGGTACTTCCATCATCTCCTCGGTCGGCTCCTCCATCGGTTCCTCGGTCGGCTCCTCCATTTCCGCCTCGGTAGGAGCCGGCGCTTCTGTGGGCTGGGCACCACCGCAAGACACCACTGCCACCAGGAATAGGCCTACCAACAGTACGTGGACTAGTCTTTTGAACATCTCGAGTCCTCCTCCGAGTGTGCTCGTGGCAGCCAACGCATCAATTGCGTGGCTTCTCAGTGCAGATCGTTCAATATGATCCGTTCTGCTCCTTTCTCGTCGGTCACCCGTCGGTGAACCTCCGGCTTAGGGACTCCGCATCGCTACGTGAATGTGCCCCTCCCCTCAGCCTGTGAATTGTTGACCTCAATCCTTTCGTTCGGTGTAGAGCGTGTAGCGGTCGCCCCGGTGATAGATCCGGAGAAACTCGATCGGTATGTCGCGGTCGGTGTAGGAAACACGTTCAATCTGGAGCAGCGGGTCTTTGACGTCCACATCGAGCAAGTTCGCCAGGTTCTTTGTCGCCGGGACGGCCCGGATCTTCTCCTTGGCGCTGACAATCCGGATGCCGTATTCTTCCTCCAGCATCTGCCGGAGGGACTGATTGGCGTAATCGTTCTTCATGATCCCCCGGCAGTAGTGGTGGACCAGATGGGAGTGTTCGATGCTCATCGGCTCGTCATCGGCCAACCGCAGGCGTTCCAAGCTGGCCAACTCTTCGCCGGCTTCAATGTCCAGGGCTTCGGCGACGTCTTCGGGAGCCGGCAGGATTTCGGAGGAGATGACCTTTGTGCCGGGTTTCATCCCGCGCCGCTGCATGTCCTCCCAAAAGCTGATGATGCGGGTCAGGCTCTGTTCGATGGTGGGCTTGGCGACGAAGGTGCCCCGTCCCCGACGGCGATGGATCAGGCCGTCGTTGACCATGATGTCAAGGGCCTGGCGGACCGTCGATCGGCTGAGATCGTAGCGCTCAACGAGCTCAGCTTCCGTCGGCAGCATATCTTCCGGCTGCCAGACGCCGTCGCGAATTTTCCTGCGAAGAAGGAGGTAAAGCTGGTAGTAGAGAGGGACCTTGCTGGCTCGGCTGATCGAATCCTGGGGGGGCATGCTGGTATGCATGGTGGCCGCATCCGATCTGGAAGAAAAGAGAGTCCCCATCCGGCTCAGTAGGAATTGTTATAATGTATGTGCATTATAACATTCCAATCATTCGATGTCAAAACGGCGCGGGAGCTGGACGCCGGTGGCCTAGGCTGTTCCGCCGCTTGCACGATGCGAGAAGGCGCCCTGCAGGGCGCCGCAGCCCGCCGGGCGGATCAGAGGGCAGACTGCATAGGGTTGCCTCATCGCTGGAATCCGGGCGGGAGCCGGTTCGGCTGACCGCGCGAACGGCCCTGTCCAAAGGGGGAAGCTCCAAGGTTTCGAACGGTCGGTCAGCCGATTGTACCGGCACCGACGGAGGGGTGCGCGTCATGGCGCGCAGGCGCCGTATGCAGGTCAAGGGCTAGGGTGCCTGAGGCGCGACCACTATTTGTTGGTGCCTAGAACCTCGGCCACCAAGCCCCGTGCCCGCTCAACTTCCTCTTGGTTGACGGTGTGACGCATGCCCGGGTAGGTGCGGAAATCCACCTCCGCTCCCAGTTCCTTGAACACCTTGGCGGTGTCCTTGAGCAGATCATGGGGCACCCAGGGGTCCACGTCGCTGCCGCCGATAAAGACGGTCATGCCCTCGAAGGAGCCCGGGTAGTCCCGGGGCGTGCCTTCGGGGCCGATCAGGGCGCCGCTGAAGAGGAAAAGTCCCCCATATTTCTTCGCATGACGGGCGAAGTATTCCGCCGCCAGGCAGGCCCCTTGAGAGAAACCGCCCAAGATCACCTGCCGGTCATCAAGGCCCTTTGCGTGGACTTCCGCTATCAGATCGTCAATCGTTTGGAGCGCCGAAGTTAGATCGGGCTCATTGGCCTCCAAAGGGGAGAAAGCGGACTGCGGGTACCAGCGGTTGTGGGCGGCCTCCGGAATGGCGAAGCGAACCCCCTCCATCTGGAGGGCCTCGGCAAGGGGCAGAGCATGCTCGTGGCGTCCGCCCCGCGGCCGTGAAGCAGGATCACGATCGCCTTCGCACTCTGTGGATCAGCCCCGACCCAACGGACGGGCTGCCCTTCGTGGATGCGTTCGGCCATCTATAATCAGGCGCCTATGGGCGTCAGGTCCGCTTCAATCTGGTCGCGGCGCGGCTCCAAGAATGGCGGCAGGACCAGTTTTTCGCCCAAGCTCTCCGGATCCTCATCGACGGCAAAGCCGGGTCCATCGGTGGCGATCTCGAAGAGGATCCCGTTGGAGACCCGGAAGTAGATGGAGTGGAACCAGAAGCGGTCGATCACCTTGGTGACGTACAAGCCCCCCTCAGTCAGGCGGGCGCGCCATTCCTTCTGGGTCTCGCGATCCGCCACGCGGAAGGCGACATGATGGGTACCACCCGCGCCCAGGCGGGCGCGCCCCGCCTCCGGCTGCTCCAGCGACCAGGCCTCTGAGCCGGGGCCGCCAACCGCATCTGTCACAAAGATCGGTGCCTTTGACTCCCCGTCGATCCACTGATCCGCCCCGACCTGCTCAAAGTTGAGGATTCCCGTCAGGATCGGCGCCAGTTGCTGAGCGTCAGACATCGAGATGATGACGCTGTAGAAACCTCGGAGGGCGTGTTCCACCGGGATGTCGGGGCGCTGCCAGATCTCCCCCTCGAACGCAGCGCCCTCATCATTCACGAGGTAAAGGCGCTGACCCTCCGCGTCCTCGAAGGGCAACAGCTCGCGGCCGGCAAAGGAAGTGATGTCGCCTTGCACAAGATCATGGTCTTCGAACCGGTCGGACCAAAAAGCGAGCGCCTCGCGGCTGCTCACCCGAAAGGCTGTGCCCACGATGCTGTCGGTTCCTCGCACGTTCGGGCCGATGTGCGGCCAATCGAAGAAAGTGATGTCGGTCCCTGGAGTGCCGACCTTATCGGCATAGAAGAGATGGTAGGCGGAGACGTCGTCCTGGTTGACGGATTTCTTCACAAGCCGCAACCCCAGGACTTCCGTGTAGAAGCGGAGGTTCTCGTCAATCTGGCCGCTGACGGCAGTGACATGGTGGAGACCGCGCAATTGCATACTTACACCTCATTCTCTTGTCGCACCGACAATGAGCCAACGAATTGCCGACTATTTATATCCAATGCCCATTTGAATTGCGTAAAGGGCAGGGAGGGCCGCCGACGCTCTTCGATTGCGATCAGCGATCTCCAGCCGGCTCCCCTCGCTCATTGGGATACGTGAGGCCCCACTCCCGCCGCAACTGATCCATCACCTCCATGATGCGGACGGTCTCGTCGAGCGGCATGACCTCGGATTCCGTCCGGCCTTGCCGTATGCACTCCATCACCTCGGCGGCTTCAAACTGAAATCCGTCCCCCTCAAAGGGTCTCTCGATCTCCTCCTGCTCTGCACCGCGCGTGACCGTCATTCTGGCAGGTGAAATCCATCGACCGTGGACTTGGATTACACCTTCCGTACCGCAAATCAGAGCCTCACGTGGGGCGTCCGTCCTCTGGGAAAAGGAAAGGACCGCCATCTGACCGCCTTCGTAGCCCAGAAGGCAGGCCGACTGGTCATCGACGCCCGATCTTCCGAGATGGGCAACGCCTGTGACCCGGTCGGGCCGACCGAGCACCATGAACGCGAAGGAAATCGGGTAGACGCCCAGGTCGAGCAGGGCGCCCCCNNGGGTTGGGTCGAAGGGGGCGTGGTGGGAGAGGTCGGCCCGCACCATCTGCAGCGCGCCAACGGCCCCCTCCGCCAGCAGCTCGCGCACGCGATGCATGAGAGGGAAATGGCGGGTCCACATCGCCTCCATGGCGAAGAGGCCCTTCGAGCGAGCGAGCTCGACGACCTCCCGGGCCTCCTGCGCGTTGATGGTGAAGGCCTTCTCCACGAGCACGTGCTTGCCGGCCTCCAAGGCCATCAGCGCGTCACGATGGTGGAAGGCGTGCGGCGTGCCGATGTAGACGATCTCCACCCCCGGATCGGCGACCAGGTCGGCGTACCGTGGGTGCCAGTGGGGGATGTCAAACTCGTCAGCGAAGGCGTGGGCGGTTTCCATTCGTCTGGAACCGACCGCCACCAGGTCGGCATCAGGCAGCGCCTTCAAGGCGGCGGCGAATTGATGGGCGATACGACCCGTGCTGACAATCCCCCACCGGACTCGTCTGCTCATCGTGACCTCCTGCCCTTCCATGGAAGGGAACTTGCTTCAGCGGATGAAGCAATTCCTTTGAAAATTATTCGATCCATGTTCTTGACAATCCGAAGTACGATACTGTACTCTGTTTATGGTTTGGAGATCCCTTCAAAAGGGGTCGACATCACGGCTGGCTGGCCTTCACCAGGAGGTCAGGAACCGGTGCACGTCTCTTATAACGATTCTGATCTCCCGACGCAAGCTGGATCCCCGTTGGGGCTTTCGGACGGGGAATGGCAGGTCATCGCTGCCATTCGGGACCGGGGGCCCCTGTCCAGGACGGACCTGGCCCAGGCGACCGGCTACTCTCGGGCCAGTATCACCTCGCTCGTGTCGGATCTGATCCGCTCAGAAATCCTTGTCGAAATCGGAAAAGGCGAGTCCCAGGGCGGACGGCGCCCGCGCATCCTNNCGGTGTCACCAGCGTAGACGTTGGATTGGCCGATTTGTGCGGCAAGATCCTGGAGAGGCGGAGCGAGCCGGCAGATGTCTATGTCGGTCCCCGGGCGTTCCTGCGCCATGTCAGTGAGCTGATCGAGGAACTGCTCGAGTGGGGGGAGGTGCCGGCGGCGCGCTGCTACGCGATTGGAGTGGGCGTCCCCGCGCCAGTGNNTCTCCGCGCCTCCCATGCCCGAGTGGGAGGGCTTTCCCATCCACACGGTCTTCCGGGAAACGCTGCCGGCGGCCAAGGTCATCGTCGACAATGACGCCAACGTTATGGCGCTCGGGGAGCTGATGGCGCTGAAAGGGGCCCCTCGCAATATCATCTATGTCAAGATCGGCACCGGCATCGGTGCCGGCATCATTTCTGATGGGAAGCTGTTCCGTGGGACCTCCGGTTATGCCGGCGAGCTCGGCCACTTCTTCTTGAAGCGGGACGGCCCCATCTGCCCACGTTGTGGGAACACGGGGTGTCTGGAAGCGATGGCGGCCGGCCCGGCCATCGCGCGCAAGGGCTTGCAGGTGGCCGAGGAGGAGCGCAGCCCCCTGCTTGGTCGACTGGTCGAGGAGCGCGGCGAAACCCTGACCGCGCGCGATGTGAGTGAAGCCGCCGCTGCCGGGGATCAACCCTCGATTGAGATCATTCAGGAGAGCGGTCGCATGATTGGCGAGGCGTTGGCTGGCATCGTCAATTTCTTCAATCCGGGATTGATCTTGATCGGAGGAGGTGTGAGCGGCGCGGGGCCGAAGCTCCTGTCGGCGATCCGGCAAGAAGTGCTGCGTCGGGCCCACCCGCGTTCTACTCAGAATTTGCGCATTGAGTTCTCCCAGCTTGGACCGGACGCCGGCGTGAAGGGGGCGGTGGCGCTGGCCCTTGCCCATGTGTTGGCAGTGGAATCTGAAGTGAGCTAGGGAGCTCCGAAGGGAGGTGACTCTCGCACACGATTGCCAAGGCCAACGCCACGGATAAAGGATGAGGAGTTTTCATTCCGGTCTATCGAAGCGATCCGGAGGAGGCCCATATGTCGCTTAGGATCCGAAAACCTTTGTCTCAGGAGGATAAGAAGATGAAGAGGAAACTCTGGTTGCTGCTGACTGGCGTGCTGATCGCCTCTCTCGTATTGGCCGCCTGCGGCGGTGCGACGGAAGAGCCGCCGGTGGTGGAAGAAGAGCCGGCGGCCACCGAGGAGGAGATNNGGCGGCGAAGCCGAAGGCCTGGCAGCGATGCTGGAGGTCTTCCAGGAGGAGTATCCTGATGCCGAAGTGATCAACGCGGCTGTCGCGGGCGGTGCAGGCACAAACGCTCGCGCCGTGCTGGCCTCTCGCCTGTCGGCGGATGACCCGCCGGATTCATGGCAGGGCCACGCCGGCCAGGAGCTCATCGGCACCTACGTGGCGGCCGAGGAGATTCTGCCGCTCAACGACATGTACGAGGAGAACGGCTGGCTGGAGGTCATGCCGGAAACGCTCATCCCGCTCATCTCCGAGGATGGCGACATCTACTCCGTTCCGGTCAACATCCACCGCGCCAACGTGCTCTGGCACAACCCAACAGTCCTCAGCGACAATGGCGTTGAAGTCCCCACCACTTGGGCCGAGTTCTTCGAGGCCGCCGATGCCCTCGAGGCCGCCGGTGTGACGCCGTTGGCCATGGNNGATGCACCTGTTCGAGACGGTGCTGCTGGGCACCCTGGGCGCCGATGCCTACAACGCGCTCTGGGATGGCTCCGGCGACTGGGGCAGCGCCGAGGTCGCCAGCGCGATCGAGAACTTCGGCCGTGCCCTCGAATACACCAACAGCGACGCCTCCACCTTGAGCTGGGACCAGGCCGCCCAGTTGGTGGTTGACGGCGATGCCGCCTTCACCATCATGGGC
>JABAHQ010001273.1_pt10 | contig 28321 bp, 26 predicted proteins | sample 7062091 | NCBI WGS metagenome assembly JABAHQ01 (sample SAMN14534359, study PRJNA622989) | marine sediment metagenome | biome: marine biome [ENVO:00000428]; feature: marine pelagic biome [ENVO:01000023]; material: deep marine sediment [ENVO:00002113] | place: India: Gulf of Kutch | collected...
ACCTCCCGGGGCTACAGCCGGCGCATCTCCAACGTGGGCTTCTACTGGGCGATGAGCGACTACACCGACGCCACGGTGGCCCTGGACTGGTTCAGCGGAAACTTTCTCTCGCTGACCAGCAACGTTCGCTACAACTGGTCCCGGCAGTTCCTCCAGGGCGACGTGAACCTCCGCCGCTTCTGGCGCGAGGGGGGAGGGAGCGAGCTGGCGCTCAACACGCGCCACAACTGGGAGATCTCGGAGCGGACCCGCTTCTCGGCCTCGGCGAACTACGCCTCCAGCACCGACTTCGTGCGGCGGAACTCCTTCGATCCCCGGGAAGTCACCCAGCAGATCCGCTCCGAAGGGGGCTTCAACCACCGCTTCGACTGGGGGAGCCTCAACGTCGGCGCGGACCGCCAGCAGAACCTCTCCGACGACCGGGTCCAGATGACGCTGCCCCGCGTCTCCCTCTCCGTGAGCCCGGTCACCTTCTTCGAGGCGCCGTCGAGCCGAGCCCGCTTCTACAACAACGTCACCTGGAACAGCAACGTCAGCGCGTCCCGGAGCATCACGGACCAGGCCGATCAGCCCCTGGACTCGACCTTCAGCCAGAGCCTGGCGGACCAGGTCCGGACCGGAGCCCAGGTCTCCCAGAGCCTGATCCTGGGCAGCCTATCCCTCTCCCAGAGCCTCTCCTACAACGCCGACACCCGGCAGGGCATCCCGGATTTCGTCCTGGATCCCGGGCTCGGCGGCTCCCGGGAACAGGTGACGGCGGCCCGGGTCGCCGCGGGCCTGCCGGCCCAGCAGCAGGAGGTCGCCACCCGGGACGTGACCCAGGAGACGGTGCAGTGGAGCACCGGGATCAACTACCAGCAGCGCCTGATCGGCTCGACGACCCTGACGCCCTCCCTGCGCCTCTCGGGTCAGGCGCTCCGGCACGACACCCTGAGCGCCGCCTCGGGCTTCGTCTCCGCGCCGATGCGTCTCAGCTTCGGGGCGCGGCTGAAGACCGATCTCTACGGCTTCTATCCGGGATTCGCGTCGTTCGAGCGGATCCGTCACAAGCTCTCGCCCAGCTTCACCTACGACTACAGCCCCGAGGTCACGCCGAACGAGCTCCAGCGCCAGGTCTTCGGTAGCCGGGGGGTCCAGGCCCGCAACGTGCTCTCGATCAACCTGAACCAGACGATCGAGGCGAAGGTGGAGCAGGACGGGGACGCCGGGGGCGAGGACGCCGAGGCCCGGGATGCGGAGACCGCAGACTCCCTCGCCGCCGACGCCGCGGGGACGGCGGCCCAGGAGACGGCCGCGGGGACCGGCGACGAGGGCCTTCGCCGCCTGGAGACCGGGCGGACCGTGAGCATCCTCAACCTCCAGACCAGCGCCACCACCTACGACTTCGTCCAGGCGGACTCGGCGGGCGAGTTCCTGGCCGGCTTCACCACCACGACCCTCTCCAACAGCGTCTCCTCCGACTTCCTCCGGGGCCTCTCCCTCCAGCTGACCCACGATCTCTTCGACGTGGAGGAGCCCGCGGAGGGAGGAGGCGCTCCCCGGCCCCCGGGCGCGGGCCGCACCTTCGATCCCCACCTCTCCTCGATGAACCTCTCCTTCTCGTTCGGCTCCTCGTCGGCGCTCTTCCAGAAGCTGGGCCTCTTCACCCGGGGAGAGGAGCCGGGGGAGGCCGTGGAGCCCGGGACGGGGGAAGGGGAGCTTCAGCAGGAGGAGGACCCCTTCGCCCCCGCCAGCGGGACCGACGAGACCTCGGTGGTCCCCGGGGGGCTGGACGGGGACGCCCGGGACCGGACCGACGGGGGCGACTCGGGGGACGTGGGCACCTGGAACGCCGGCCTCTCCTTCGCGCTCCAGCGCCCCCGGGAGGAGACCCTTCCCTCGAACCAGATGCTCCAGGCCAACCTGCGCTTCCACCCCACCGAGTTCTGGGACGTGAGCTGGCGCACCTCCTACGACGTGGAGGCGGGCCGCTTCAACGACCACATCATCCGTCTCACCCGGGACCTCCACCGCTGGCAGGCGAACTTCGACTTCCTGCAGACCGCCACGGGCAACTGGACCTTCCGCTTCGAGGTCACCCTCACCGACAACCGGGACCTGAAGTTCGACTACGAGCAGAGGAGCCGGCTGGGACGGTAGCTCGGAGCGGGGACGCCCGGTGTCCTCTCTCGGGGACGTCTTCCGGAGGTGGCCCCGTGAAAGGCTTGGAATCAAGCCACGTTCGTCCTGGTACGCGTCCTGCACCCATGCCGTGGGTGGTGCTTCCAGATCCCCACGGGAGGACGCCCCATGCTCCGCCATCGCTTCCCGCCGCCGCTCCTTCTCCTGCTCCTCGTCCCGCTCCTCCAGGCCTGTGACCACCGCGCGACGGTGGTGGAGCCGGCCTCCTCGGAGCCGGAGCCCCCGCCCCCGCCCCGGGACCTCCAGGCGTGGTACCACGCCCGGGCCGTCCACGTGGCGTGGGAGCTGGATCCCCGCTGGGACGGGGAGTCGTTTCGGGTCTACGGGAAGCGCGCCTCCGACGCCGGGTTCTTTCTGATCGCCGAGGTGACGAACTGCTCCGAGGCGGCGTGCTCGTACACCGACGTGAACATCCGTCCCGCCACCACCTACATCTACGACGTGGCCGCCGTGAGCCCGGGGGGCGCGGAATCGGCGTCGGATCGCACGGTGGAGGTCTTCGTGCCCGAGCCCGTCCCGCCCCCCGCCCCCGACGGGACGGAGGCGGTGGCCCTCGACGGGGCGGTCTACCTCCGCTGGAGCGACGGCTCCCGGGCCGCCGGCGACTTCTCCCACTACCGGGTCTATCTCGACGATCCCGAGGACGCTCCCTTCCTCCTCGGCGAGACCGACTCCGAGGGCTTCCTGGACGAGCGGGCGGTCAACGGGTCGACCCTCTCCTACTTCGTCACCGCCCTGGACGACCAGGGCCACGAGAGCCAGGGGAGCGTGCTCGCCGAGGCCACGCCCCGGCCCGACTTCCACGGGGAGTGGCTGTGGGCCCATGAAGACCGGCCCGACGCATCGGGGTTCCGCTTCCAGGTCGACGAGGGCACCGACCCCGTGGTGGCCGGCGACGACCCGACCCGCCACCTCCGCCTCGAGGCCGACGGGTCGGGCTGGTGGCTGGTGCCCGGACCCTCGGCGTGGGTCCACCAGGACGCGTTCGCCACCACGGCGCTGCGCTGCGGTCCCGGCTCCGACGCGGGGTGCGTGGAGCTGACCACGGCTCCGGCCTCGGGATACGTCACCGACGCCCTGGAGCTCCTGCCCCTCACCACCTACGTCCTCCGGGTCCAGGCCTCCGACGGGACCGTCCACTACGGCGCGCTGTACGTGAGGCTCCTCGGCACGGACCAGAACGGTGACGGGATCGCGATCTTCGACTGGGCCTATCAGCTGCAGCCGGACAACCGCGCCCTGAACCGCCGCTCGGGCGCGGTCGGCGGCCGGTAGCGGGCTCGGGGAAGCTCGCCCCCCGCCGGGGCGGCCCCCGCCCCCGGGCCCGGGGCCCGGGCCGGGCTCGATCCCCCCGCCCCCTCTCCGCGGGTCCCGCCCCCTCCCTCGTCCGGGAGGCCGTCCGGGGGGTTTCTTGGCGGGAAATCGGGCGATTCCCCCGGCGAGTTTAGCTTTTCCCCGGTCCCCGGCTCCTTTATCTTCGAGGACCATGGTGCCCGTTCTCGAAGCGGTGCCCAACTTCAGCGAGGGCCGGGACCTGGACGTGGTCCGGGAGCTGGTCCGAGCCGTCGAGGACGCGGGTGCCGAGGTGCTGGACTGGTCCGCGGACGCCGACCACCACCGCTCGGTCGTCACCTTCGTCGGTGAGCCGGAGACGGTGGAGGACGCGTCGGTGGCCGTGGCCCGAGCCGCCGTGGCCGCCATCGATCTCACCGGTCACCAGGGGGTCCACCCACGGATCGGGGCGCTGGATGTGCTCCCTTTCGTGCCCCTTTCCGGACTCGCCATGGAGGACGCGGTCCGGACGGCCCGACGGGTGGGGGAGCGGCTGGCGGCCGAAGTGGGGATCCCGGTCTACTTTTACCGGGAGGCCTCCGAGCCCCCGGGGCGGGGCCTCGCCGAGCTCCGGCGGGGCGGGTTCGAGAGCCTCCGGCACGGCTTCCAGCCCGGGCGGACGCCCGACCTCCTCCCTCCCGATTGGTCGCATCCGGGCGCCCACCCGACGGCGGGCGCGACCTGCGTGGGCGCCCGGGAGCTACTCCTGGCGTGGAACGTTCGCGTGGAGGGGCTCGGCGCGGAGGAGGTGGCGACGGTGGCCCGGACCCTCCGGGAGAGCGGAGGAGGATTCCGGGGGGTCCGGGCTCTGGGCCTCACCCTCGAGCGTCGCGGGGAGATGCAGGTTTCGATGAACGTGGAGGATCTGCGGGCGGTTTCTCCCTTCCAGATCTTCGCCGCGCTGGAGCGGGAAGTGCGGGACCGGGGCGGCCGGGTGACGGGTACGGAAGTGATCGGGCTGATCCCGGACGCCCTTGTGCTCCCTGCGGCCGCGGACAGATTACAACTCGTCGATCCCAGGGCGTCGCGACTCCTCTCGCACCGCCTCGCGGAGCACCTGGCCCTGCGGGCCGACCGGGAGGCTCGCGCCCTCCTGGAGAGCGTGCGGGATGCTGGAGACCGGGCGACCCCCGAGATCCGGGCCGCCGCCGACCGCCTCTCGGATTCGCTGACCGGCATTCGGAGTCCAGGCCACGAGCGATGAGAATCGAAGCCATAAAGAAGAAGGCCCGAGGCCACGAGCAGAACGAGGAGTGGCAGAAGGCCCTGGATCTCTACCTCCAGGCGATCGACAAGCTGGACCACGAGGAAGACCCGGATATCAGCCTCTTCAACCGGGTCGGGGATCTCGCGGTGCGCGTGGGCAAGGTGGACGACGCGGTGAGGCACTACGAGCGGGCCGCGGACCTCTACATGGAGTCCGAGCTCCCCAACAACGCGATCGCGGTCTGCAAGAAGGTCATGCGCAGCCTCCCCCGACGGGCCTCGATCTACCTGAAGATGGGCCAGATCCGCGCGGCCCAGGGGTTCATGACCGACGCCCGCCAGAACTTCCTCACCTACGCCGAGATGAAGCAGTCGGAGGGCGACATCGAGGCGGCCCTCGACGCCCTCCTGGAGTTCGTGAAGGTCGATCCGGAGGACACGGAGATCCGCCTCGCCCTGGCCGGGCAGCTCGCCCAGCACGACCGGGTGCAGGAGGCGGTGAGCCAGTACCGGGACGCATACGTGCGCCTGATCCTCCAGGGCGACGACGAAAAGGCTCAGCGGGCGGCGAGCTCGGCGATGGAGCTGGATCCCACGGTGGAGCTCCAGGACCCGGAGGAGATCCGGGCCGCGGGCCCCGAGGCGCTGGGCGTGGGGGCCGAAGGCGAGGGAGGCGCCGGACTGCCCGGGGTCGACGGAGGGTCGGGGGGGGCCGGCGCCGGTGGAGCGGGGGGCACGGCGGGCGCCGGTGTGGGCGGCGGGGGCGCCGGCGACTTCAAGATCACGCGCTCGGAGCCGTTCCGGGGCCGGGAAGAGGAAGAGGAGGCCGAGCCCCTCCCCTTCATGCACTTCGGGGACGAGGACGAAGAGGAGGAGGAGGCCGAGGCTCCGGCGGCGATGGAGTTCGACGCCGAGCCCCCGGGCCTCGCCGAGGCCGAGCCGACGGGAGCCGAGGAGGCCCGGGAAGAGGCGCTGGAGGAGGCGTCGGCCGAGCTCCGGGAGGAGGCGGTCGCCGGTGGCCACGAGGCCCTGGCCGCCGAGGGACAGGTGGACGAGGCGATCGAGGCCCTCCAGGCCGAGATCGACGCCCGCCCCGACGACCTGGAGCTCCGCCAGCGGCTGGTGGAGTACGCGTTCCGGACCGGCGAGGACGACACCCTGGTCTCGGCCTACCTGGGCCTCGCCGAGACGCTGCGGCGGCAGGGATCGGACCAGCGGGCCGAAGCGATCTACAAGCAGGTTCTGGACACCGATCCCGAGAACCAGGACGCCCAGCGCGCCCTGATCGGGCTCTCGGGGAAGAAGGAGGAGGAGGCGCCGGCGGCGGAGGTGGCCTCCTCCGAGGAGTACGTCGATCTGGGCGCCGTGATCTTCGACGACGAGGAGTACGTCGATCTGGGCGCCATGGTCTTCGACGACGAGGACGAGGAGAAGACCACCCGCTTCCGGGTGCCCGCCGAGGCGCCCTCCGGCGACGAGGACGCCGACTTCGCGAAGATGCTCGACCAGTTCAAGGAGAAGGTCGCCGAGAACGTCTCCGAGGACGACGTGACCGCCCACTACGACCTGGGCACCGCCTACAAGGAGATGGGGCTGATCGACGAGGCGATCGCGGAGTTCCAGGCCGCTCTCCGCGGCCGACGGGAACACCTGGCCACCTACGAGATGCTCGGCCAGTGCTTTCTGGAGCAGGGCAAGCACGAGGTGGCGATCCGCACGCTGAAGAAGGGTCTGGACGCGCCCCACGAGATCGAGGACGAGCTCATGGGGATCTACTACTATCTCGGCCGGGCCTACGAGGATCTGGACGACCACGACACGGCCAAGGAGTATTACGAGAAGGTCTTCGGCCTCGACATCAACTTCCAGGACGTGACCGAGCGGCTGCGGGCGCTCCGCTGACCCCCTATGCGATGACGAATCCCAGCCCCGTCCTCCGGGAAGCGCCGCCGCGCCTGGCCGAGATCCAGGCGCCGGTGGAGGAGGAGCTGGCGGGGGTGATCGACGAGCTTCGCCGCATCGTCGTCTCCGACTTCCACATGATCGAGGAGGTGAACGAATACCTCCTCCTCATGCGAGGGAAGCTCTTCCGACCCACGCTCCTCCTCCTCTCCAACGCGGTGGGGAGCGAGCCGGGAAGGGAGGGCGTCACCCTGGGAGCCGTGGTGGAGCTCGTCCACCTGGCCACCCTGGTCCACGACGACGCCGTGGATCATTCGGTCCTCCGCCGGGGCCTGCCCACGGTGAACTCCCTCTGGACGCACCAGGTGGCGGTCATCATGGGCGACTATCTCTACAGCCGCTCCGTGACCGAGCTCGCGGACCTCGACGAGCCCCGGTACATCTCGGTTCTGGCCCAGGCCGCCAACGAGATGAGCGTGGGCGAGATGCGCCAGCTCACCTCCTACGACGCCCTGGACTTCTCCGAGGAGGACTACGACCGGCTCATCGAGGCCAAGACGGCCTCCCTCATGGCCGCGGCGTGCGAGATGGGAGCGATCGCGGGTGGGGGGCGGCACCGGGAGTCGCTCCGCAGCTTCGGGAGGTCGCTGGGCATGGCGTTCCAGATCGCCGACGACCTGCTCGACTACACGGGCACCGAGGAGGTGACCGGCAAGCCCACGGGCCACGACCTCCGGGAGCGGAAGGTGACGCTGCCCCTGGTCGGTGCCCTCCGGGCGGCGTCGGACGCCGAGGTCCGGGAGATCCGGCGCTTCTTCACCCTCGTGGACCCCGACGCCGAGGCGATCGACCGGGTCGTGGAAATCGTCCGGGACCGGGGCGGGCTCGCCTACGCCCGCTCCCGGGCCGAAGAGTACGCGGACCGGGCCCGGGGCGCGCTGGCGGGGCTACCCGCCGGACCCGCCCTCGACGCGCTGCGGGCGTCGGTCGCCTACGCGGTGGAGAGAAGCCGTTGAGCGGTGAGCGGCACGGGGGGCGGGGCCCCGGGCCGATCGCCGCGTCGGTGGGCTTCCGTCCGCTCGGGGCCGGGAACCTCCACGAAGGAGGTCCCGTATGCTAGTCGAGAACCGCAGGAGTGCTCGGAGATTCGTCTGGACCTTGGTCCTGGGACTCTTCCTGGGCGGTCTCTTCTCGAAGCTCGCCGAGCTCTTCCTGCCGGTGAGCGCGGCCCGGGACTTCCTGACCACCTCGGTGGCGGCGTCGATCGGGCCCTTCTCGGTGGATCTGGTGGCGGTATCGTTCACGATCGGTCCCCTGACCCTGACGATGAACGTGCTGACGCTGGTGGGAATCGGAATCGTGGCACTCATCGTCCGGTCCTGGATCTGAGCCGACACCGGCCGGACCGGGACGGACGCCAACGGAGGTGAACCAGAATGGGTATCGGCGGCCTGGGGATGTGGGAGATCATCCTCATCTTCCTGGTGGTGCTGCTCCTCTTCGGGGCGAAGCGGCTCCCGGAGATCGGTGCCTCCCTGGGGAAGGGGATCCGGGAGTTCAAGGGCTCGGTGCGGGAGATCGAGCGGGAGATCAACGCGCCCGAGCCGAGCGAGAGCGAGACCCTCGGGGCGGGAAGCGACGCCCCGTCGGCCCGGGGTGAGGAGCGTGAGGCCCCGGAGGCCGGAGAGGCCGGGGGGGAGGAGAGGGAGCGGGAAGAGGCCGAGAGCTCCTCGAGGCTGACGCCCGACGGCTGAGGCCCGACGGCCGAGACGGCCCTGGCCCCGGGGAGATCGGACGCCCCGGGAAGCGACGAAGCGCCCGCCGCGGTCGCCGCCGCGGCGGGCGCTTCGTGCGTCGGGCTCCCGGGTCGGTCCGGAAGCCCGGGGGTCCGGACCGTCTCGGCCGGCTCAGAAGGGCGAGGCGGGGAACCCCTGGCGCTGCTGCTGCTCGTCGGGGGGCCGCAGGACCTCCTCGCGGCGGTCGTCGATCTCCGCCTGCTCCCGGAGACCCGCCAGCCACTGCTGGAGGCGCTGCTGCTGGAGCCGGCCCATGATGCCCCGACGCTGCTCCTCCTTCTGGGCCTCCCACGCCGCGCTGTCGGCCGGGATCCGCTCCAGGAGCTCGACCAGGTAGACGCTCTCGGCGCCCACCACCGGGTCGCTGATCTCTCCTTCCGAGAGCCCGAAGGCGGTGCCGACCACCTGGGGATCGGAGGCGACGCCGGGCACGTTGCCGAAGCGGTTCAGGGGCTCGATCTCCTGCACCGAGGTCCCCGGCTCACCGGAGACGTCGTCGAGGGAGCCGCTCTCCCGAGCTCGGGCGGCTAGCTCCCGGGCTCCGTCGGCCGCCCGCTCCTTCTGCTTCTCGAGCCGGATGTTGCGCACGATCGCGTCCCGGACCTCGTCCACCGTACGATAGCCCTCGGGCTGCCGCTCGATGAGCTCGAAGGCGTAAAAGGCCCGGTCGTTCTCGAAGAGGGGGCTCACGTCTCCCGGCTGGGCCTCCTCCAGGGCCCAGTCCGCTCCCTCGGTCACCCGACCGAGCCCCGGCACCACGGGGAAGGACTCGCTCAGGGTGTAGCTCTGGACGTGGATCCCCATGATCTCGGCCGCTTCCTCCAGGGTCCGGGACTCCAGGAGGTTCTCCAGGGAGTCGGCCCGGGTGAGGAGCCGCAGCTCGGACTCGTCGGTGCGCTCCACGGGCACGAGGATGTGGCTCGCCGTCACGCTGTCGGCCTGCCGTTCCCGCACCTGGATGACGTGGAAGCCGAAGCGGGTCCGTACGGGCTCCGTGATCTCGCCCTCCCGGGCCGAGAACGCCGCCTCCTCGAAGGGCGGGACCATGCCGCCCCGGGCGAAGGTGCCCAGGTCACCGCCCCGCTGGGCGCTGGACTCGTCCGCGGACTCCCGGCGGGCGACCTCGGCGAAGTCGGCGCCGGAGAGGATCTCCTGGCGAATCTCCCGGGCCAGCTCCAGGGCGGCGGCCGTGTCCCGGGGCGTGGGCGCCATGTTGAGATGGACGACCCGGAGCTGGGCCCGGGCGGGCACCCGGAAAGCCTCCCGGTTGTCCTGATAGTAGGCGTCGATCTCCTCCTCGCTCACCGAGACGAGGGAGTCGGGCACCCGGACCCTCGGGGAAAGGGCGGCCAGACGCAGGCGCACGCGCTCGTTCTGCTGGCGATATCGCCACCAGAGATCGGCGTCGGAGGGGTAGATCCCGGTGGTCACCTGACGCAGGAGCTTGCTCCGGGGAATCACGTCCCGGTAGTACTGCTCGAGCTGGAGGAGGAGGGCGTTGTCCGCGGAGGTGGCCAGAAAGTCCTGGTACTTCTGGAGGTCGAACTGCCCGTCGGTCTGGAACGCCGGGTTCTGCCGGATGTTGGGCGGGGGGCTGAAGCGGGCGGCCTGGCGGATCTCCTCGGGGGCGACCTCGATCCCCCTCCGGTTCAGCTCCTGGCGGATCAGGATCTGGTTCACCACCTCGTCCCACGCCGCGTCCTCGATCTCCTCGTTCCGCCGGGAGCTGATCGGATCCTCCTGGCTCTGCTGCACCTGGTCATACAGGTTTCTGTACGTCGCCATGTACTCCTGGTACATGACCGGCCTCCCGTCGACCGAGCCGATCTGCCCCACTCCCATGGAGGTGCGGCCCGAGGCGTCCATCCCCCACTCGAACACCATGAGAGCCACGAAGGCCAGCGCCGTGACCAGCATGATCCACTTCGTGTTCTCCCGCATCTGCTTCATCATAGGCCTGCGACTCCTGAAACCCTGGATCCACTGCCCGGTGAGAGTTCCCCGGCGGGGAGATCGTGAAAGACCCAAAAACCTAACGGCGATCTGGACGGCTCTCAACCGCTTCGTGGCGGGGAAAGGGGCGGTTTCAGCCGGATCGCTCACGTTGACACTCTTCTCCGGCGCTTCTTATCTTCGACGCGGAATTTCCCCGGGCTCGACCCGGGTGATCCCGGACCCGGTACCCTTCCTTCTTCCCCCCGCGCCGGAGCGAGCCTGTGGCCGCCACGCTGGAGAGCGAGATCCGCGATCTGCGTGCCCGCTTCTGGTCGGAGCGGGACCCGGAGGGCCGCGTCTTCGCGCCCCTGGCCGACGCCTGTCGCCGCGCGGGGGACCTCGACGAGGCTTCCCGCCTCGTCTCCGAGGGGACCGAGCGGCTTCCCGGGTACGCCCCCGGACATCTGGTGGCCGCCCGGGTCGCCCGGGACCGGGGCGAGGCCCAGATCGCCACCCGGGCCTACCGGCGGGTCCTGAATCTCGATCCCGAAAACGTGGAGGCTCTCCGGGAGCTGGCCGCGCTGGCGGAGTCCGAGGGCTGGGACCCGGTGGCCGCCGACCTTCTCCACCGCATCTACCTCCTCGAGCCCGACGACGGTGCGCTCCGGGAGCGCCTCCGGGCCGTGAAGCGGCGTTGCCTGGCCGAAGAGCTGGAAGCGGTTCCGGGAACCCCGGGGGAGGCTCGGGAGCTCACCGGGGCCGCCCCGGAGCCCCCTTCCGCGCCCGCCGAGCCCGAGTCCGCGGTGCCGGAGTCCCCGGTGCCGGGGCCCCCGGCGCCGGAGCCCGCGGCGCCCGAGGCCGAGCCCGCCGTCCCCGAGGCGGCGGCGGAGGGGGAGGCTCCGGCTCCTCCAGAGCCGGCAGCGGCCCCGTCCGGAGACGGGGAGCCGGGGGCAGGAGCCGGGCAGGCCGGGCCCGACGTCGTCACACGGACCATGGGCGAGCTCTACGCCCGGCAGGGGCACTACGACCAGGCGATCCGGGTCTTCGAGCGGCTCTTGGAGCGCTCGCCGGGCGACGCGGGGCTCCGGGAGCGCCTGGCGGAGCTCCGGGCCCGAGGGGAAGGCGCGCCGGCCTCCGGAGCCCCGGCGGAGAGCCCGGAGCCGGAGCTTCCGGACCAGCCGCCCGAAGAGCCGGCCGGGGAGACCATGGAGCCGGTCGGGGCTCCGGAGGGCCCCGACCAGGACACCGAGTTCCGGATCGAGAGGCCCGAGGAGCCGCTGTGGGAGACCGAAGGATCCGGGGAGGAGCCCGAATCCCCCCCCTTCGAGGGCGCCGATGAGCCGGGCGCCTGGGAGCCGGACGCCGGGCCGGGATCCGGCGAGCCGGACCCCACGGAGACCCTGGCCCGGGAGTGGTCCACGGGGCCGGACGAGACCGGCGAGCTGAGCACGCCCTTCGCGTGGCACGAGGGCGGAGGCGAGACCGCCGAGGGAGTGTCGGGGCCGACGATCTCGGAGCACTTCCGTCGACTCCTGGAGTGGACGCCCCCCGAGCCGGGCCCCGGGAGCGGAGAGGACGTGGGGTCCGGCGGCGGGACGGATTCCGCCTTCCCGGACGAGGGAGACGGAAGCGGGTCCGACGAGGCCGGGGCGGGCGAGACGGACACCCCCCGGTCCCGGGACCCGGACTTCCGGCACTGGCTCGAGGGCCTCGACGAGTGAGGATCGCCGTCGTCCACGGCCCCAACCTCCAGCTTCTGGGCCGGCGGGAGCCCGACGTCTACGGAGCCGCCACCCTGACGACCGTGGACGAGGCCGTCTCGCAGCTCGCCGAGGACCTCGACGTCGAGGTCGAATCCTTCCAATCGAACCACGAGGGCCAGCTCCTGGACTACGTCGCCGAGGCGGGGGAACGGGTGGACGGCTTCCTGGTAAACGCCGGCGGCCTCACCCACACGAGCGTGTCGCTCCGGGACGGTCTGGTGGGGGTGGGCCGCCCCTTCGTGGAGGTCCACCTCTCCAACACGGCCGCCCGGGAGGACTTCCGGAGCGCATCCCTCCTGGCGCCGGTGGCCCTCGGGGTGGTCGCAGGCTTCGGTCCCCGGAGCTATCTTCTCGGGCTACGGGCGCTGGTGGGACATCTCACCGAGGAGGGGGCGGGGAGCTGAGCGAGGAGGGCGGCCCTCCTCGTCGCTCCCGGTCGAGCCTGCGCCGCACGATCCGCGGTCCCCCGCGCGAGACAGCGAGAGATCAGCCCATCGAAGCATGGCCGATACATCGGATTTCCGCACCGGAATGGTCCTGGAGCTCGACGACGAGCTCTGGTCGATCGTCGACTTCCAGCACGTGAAGCCGGGGAAGGGACCGGCCTACATGCAGACGAAGATGCGCAATCTCGAGACCGGCGTGATCTTCGAGCACCGCTTCCGTGCGACCGACACCGTCGAGCGGGCGTACGTCGACACGCNNTCGGACTTTCGTACCGGGATGGTCCTCGAGCTCGAGGACGAGCTGTGGAGCATCGTGAACTTCCAGCACGTCAAGCCGGGCAAGGGAGGGGCCTTCGTCCGGACGAAGCTGAAGAACGTCCTCTCGGGCTACGTGCAGGACCGGACGTTCCGCGCGGGAGAGAAGGTGAAGGACGTGCGCCTGGAGCGCCGTCCGGTGAACTATTCGTATACCGACGGGCAGCTCTACTACTTCATGGACAAGGAGACCTACGAGATGCACCCGATCTCGACGGAGACGATCGGGGAGGAGCAGCTCCGGTACCTGAAGGAGAACATGGAGTGCCAGGGGCTGGTCCACGACGGGGCCGTCCTCTCCGTGGAGCTGCCGCAGTTCGTCGAGCTCGAGGTCGTGGAGACCGATCCCGGCGTGAAGGGGGACACCGCCACGGGCGGGACGAAGCCGGCGAAGCTGGAGACCGGCGCCAGCGTGCAGGTGCCCCTCTTCATCGAGGAGGGTGACGTGATCAAGGTGGATCGGACCGAAGACAAGTATCTGACGCGGGTGTCCTCATGATCGACCTGGAATTCGTGGAGAGGCTGATCCGGGCCGTCGACGACAGCGGGATCGACTCGATCGAGATCGAGCGGGGGGCGACCCGGATCCGGGTCTCGAAGAGCCCGCCCGCCCCGCCCCGGGGGAACGACGCGGCGGCGGCCGCCGGCTGGGTCCAGCCCCAGGGAGCGGTCGCGCAGCCGAATCGGGAGAGCGGCGGGGCCGCTCCGGCCGCCGCGGCCGAGGAGGTCCGGGCCGAGGCGGGGGAGGAGGGCGACGGCCTGGTCGAGGTGGCCTCGCCCATGGTGGGGACCTTCTACAGGGCACCGGCGCCCGACGCCCCGCCCTACGTGGAGGTGGGCGACCGGGTCTCCAAGGGCGACACCCTCTGCATCATCGAGGCGATGAAGCTCATGAACGAGCTGGAGTCCGAGATCCCGGGCACGATCGCCGAGATCCGCGTGGAGAACGCCGAGCCGGTGGAGTACGGCCAGGTGCTCTTCCGCATCGATCCCGCCTGAGCCGCAAGCCCGCGTGTTCGAGAAGGTCCTCATCGCCAACCGGGGCGAGATCGCCCTGCGCATCATCCGGGCCTGCCACGAGCTCGGCGTGCGGGCCGTGGCGGTCTACTCGGAGGCGGACCGGGAGTCCCTGCACGTGCGCTTCGCCGACGAGGCCGTGTGCATCGGGCCGGCCCCGGCCGCCGAGAGCTACCTGAACATCCCCCGCATCATCGCGGCCGCCGAGGTCACCGGCGCCGAGGCGATCCATCCGGGCTACGGCTTCCTGGCCGAGAACGCGGAGTTCGCGGAGATCTGCCAGCGCTCCAACCTGACATTCATCGGCCCCACAGCCGACCAGATCATGATCATGGGCGACAAGGCGCAGGCCCGGCGCACCATGGCCGCGGGGGGTGTGCCCACGATCCCCGGCACCGAAGACGAGGTGGACGAACCGGACGAGGCCCTGGAGGCGGCCCGGGCGATCGGGTTCCCGGTGATGATCAAGGCGTCGGCCGGAGGCGGCGGCAAGGGGATGCGGATCGCCCGGGACGAGAAGACCTTCCCCCGGCTCTTCACCCAGGCCCGCAGCGAGGCCGAGGCCGCCTTCGGAGACCCGGGCGTCTACCTGGAGCGATGCCTCCTGCGGCCGCGGCACGTGGAGTTCCAGATCTTCGGCGACCGGCGGGGGCGGGTCGTCCATCTCGGGGAGCGGGACTGCTCGATCCAGCGCCGGCACCAGAAGCTGATCGAGGAGGCCCCCTCGCCGGCCCTCACCCCCGAGCTCCGGGAGGAGATGGGGGAGGCCGCGGTGCGGGCCGCCCAGGCGATCGACTACGTCGGCGCGGGCACCGTGGAGTTCCTCCTCGACGAGGACGGCTACTTCTACTTCATGGAGATGAACACCCGCATCCAGGTGGAGCATCCGGTCACCGAGATGGTCACCGGCCTGGACCTGGTGAAGGAGCAGATCCGGGTGGCGGCGGGCGAGCCCCTCTCGTTTCCCGAGGGCCCGGTGGAGCTTCGGGGCCACGGGATCGAGTTCCGGATCAACGCCGAGGATCCGGAGCGGGACTTCGCGGCCTCCCCCGGCCTCGTGCGGACCTTCCACCCTCCCGGCGGGCCCGGCGTGCGACTCGACACCCACCTCTACGCCGGCTACACGGTCCCGCCCTACTACGACTCCCTCCTGGCGAAGCTGATCGTCTGGGGAAACACCCGTGAGGAGGCCCTGGTACGAGCCCGGAACGCCCTGGGCTCCTTCGTGATCGAGGGGGTCGAGACCACGATCCCCTTTCTCTCCGAGGTCGCCCGCCACCCCGACTTCGTCCAGGGGGACGTCGACATCCGCTTCATGGAGCGTTTCCGGGAGGAGCGGGCGGGGAAGGCGGAGGCGGAGGAGCCCGCGGAGGCCGCTTCGTGAACGTCGACGCCTACTTCGTGCCGGCCGGGGTGGAGCCGGCCGACGTGGCGGAGCGGACGGCGGTGGTGATCGACGTGATCCGGGCCACGAGCACGATCGTCACGGCCCTTGCCCACGGGGCCCGGGCGGTCTACCCGACGGTATCCACGGAGGACGCCCTCAAGCTCGCCTCCTCCCTGGGCCGCGACGACACCCTCCTCTGCGGGGAGCGGAAGGGCCTGAAGGTCGACGGGTTCGACCTGGGGAACTCCCCCGCCGAGTACACCGAGGAGACGGTGGGCGACAAGCGCCTCGTCATGAGCACCACGAACGGGACCCGGGCCTTCGCCGCTGCGGCGGGAGCGGAGCGGGTCGTGGCCGCGTCGTTCCTGAACCTGGGCGCGGTGGCCGACGCCCTGGAGGGCGCCGAGGAGCTGGTGGTGATCTGCGCCGGGAAGGAGGACCGCTTCTCCCTGGACGACGCCGTCTGCGCCGGCCACCTTCTCCGGGAGCTGGAGGAGCGGGGAGGGGAGCCCCTCGGGACCGACGACGCGGCGACGGCCGCGCTCCGCCTGGCGGCGGAGCTCACCCCGGACGAGGCGTTCCTCCGGAGCACCCGTGCCGGGCTCGCTCTGGTGGAGATCGGCCTGGAGTCGGATCTGGCCCTCTGCGCCCGGCGGGACGTCTTCGCCCACGCTCCCGAGATGGAGGACCGCGTGATCCGGCTCTCCTCCGGGGGAAGCGAGTCCGAATGACCCGGCGGCCCGGCGCCGACGGGAACACCGCGGCGGAGGCGCCCGTACGCGAGTAGGTGACCTCCATGCTATCGCGCGAGCAACGTCGTGAGATCCTGGCGATGGGCCTCCTCGCCCTCGCCCTCTTCCTCCTTCTCGCCCTGGTGCCCGTCTCGGCCCTGGGCGAGCGGGCCACGGCGTGGTTCCCCTCGGGCAACGCCATGGGGATCCTGGGGGGGAGGATCCGGGCGGCACTCGTCGCCGGCGTAGGGGTCTCGGCGGTCCTCCTCCCCTTCCTCCTCCTGGTGGGGGGCCTGCGGTCGGGGGACTGGCTCGACGAGGGGCCCGCCCTGCGCCTGGCCCTCCTCGCCGGGGGGCTCCTCCTCCTCCTCCCCCTGGTCCTCCACGTGGCCGGCGCCGAGGCCGCGGCCCAGGGATGGTGGGGGCGGACCCTGGGCGTCCTCCTGGTCACCGGCGTCGGGTGGCTCGGCGCGGCCCTCATCCTGGGGGCCCTCCTGGCCGGGCTCTCCGTGGCGACCCTGGGCTGGAACCCCCTGCGCTCCCTCCTGCGCGCCGCGGCCCGGGGCGGCGGGCTCGTGGGCCGGTGGGCCGGACGGACCACGGCTCTCCTGGACCGGCTCCGGGACGCCTGGGAGGCGCGCCGGAGGCAGCCGGCCACGGTGCCTCTCGCCTCCGGGGCGGAGGAGGCCTGGCCCGGGGACGGGGGGGAGGAAGGCGTCGAGGTCGATGCGGGGGAGCCCGGGGCCGGGGCCGCCGCGGCGCCCGAGCCCGCCGCGAGGCCGGCCCCGACGGCCCATCCCGACGACCTGCCCGACCCCGCCGATCCCGCGACGCTGGAGGATCAGGAGCTCCCGCCCCTCGAGCTCCTCACGCTGGCGGATCGCCGGGATCCGGAGCGGATGGACCGGGAGCTCGACCGCCTGGGCGACGTCCTGGTGGACAAGCTCCGGACCTTCAACGTGGAGTGCGAGGAGGCGGGCCGGACCACGGGGCCGGTGGTGACCCAGTTCGAGGTGGTGCCGGCCCCGGGGGTGAAGGTGAACCGGATCGCGAACCTGGACGCCGACCTGGCCCTGGCGATGAAGGCCCAGAGCGTGCGGATCGTGGCGCCGATCCCCGGCAAGGGGGCGGTGGGGGTCGAGATCCCCAACCCGGAGCCCGAGATCGTCCAGGTCCGGGAGATCCTGGAGTCGAAGGCCTACCGGAAGAGCCGGGCCCGCCTCCCGCTGGTGATGGGCAAGGATCTGACCGGCAAGCCCTACGTGGCGGACCTCACCCGCATGCCCCACCTCCTCATCGCCGGCGCCACGGGCTCGGGGAAGTCGGTGTGCCTGAACACGGTGATCACGAGCCTCGTCTACCGCCACACCCCCGAGACGCTCCGGCTCCTCCTCATCGACCCGAAGATGGTGGAGCTGTCGGCGTACATCGACCTCCCCCACCTGCGCCACCCGGTGGTGACCGACCCCAAGGACGCCGCCGGCGTGCTCCGCTGGGCCGTCCTGGAGATGGAGCGCCGCTATCAGCTCTTCTCCGCCAACGGGGTCCGCTCGATCGCCGAGTTCAACCAGCGGGTGCGCGAGGGGATGCCGCTGCGTCGCATCGAGCCCGAGGGGGAGGAGGGGGACCCGGACCGCTGGGTCTACGACGACGGCCTGCTGCCCTACGTGGTCGTCGTGGTGGACGAGCTGGCCGACCTGATGATGACGGTCCAGAGCGAGGTGGAGAAGCCCCTGACCCAGCTCGCCCAGAAGGCCCGGGCGATCGGGATCCACCTGATCGTCGCCACCCAGCGGCCCAGCGTGAACGTGATCACCGGCCTGATCAAGGCCAACTTCCCCACCCGGATCGCCTTCCGGGTGGCGTCGAAGACCGACTCCCGGACGATCCTGGACCAGAACGGCGCCGACGCGCTCCTGGGCAACGGCGACATGCTCTTCCTGCCCCCCGGCTCCAGCGAGCCCGTCCGGATCCAGGGGGCCTTCATCTCCACCGAGGACACGGACCGGCTCACGGCGTGGTACCGGGAGCAGGCCGCCCGGGCCGAGGAGGAGGAGGAGGAGGTCGAGGAGACGTACCTCCCGGGGCCCGGCAGCGAGGCGGACATCCTGGAGATCGTCCGGGCCCACGAGCTGGAGCAGGCCAGCGAGGCCGCGTTCTCGGCCGACGACCCCGAGGAGTGGGACGAGCTCTTCAAGGCGGCCGGCGAGATCTGCATCCAGGCGGATCAGGGCTCGACGTCGCTCCTCCAGAGGAAGCTCCGCATCGGCTACGGGCGCGCGGCCCGGATCGTGGATCAGCTCCACGAGGCCGGGGTCCTGGGTCCCCCGGACGGGACCAAGCCCCGGGAGGTCCTGGTGGGCCTCGACGAGCTCGAGGCGATCTGCACCGCCGCCGAGGGACGGGGATGAGGGCCGTGGAAACGGGGGGAGCGCTCCGGACCGCCGCCGTCGTGGTCCTCCTTTCGGCCGTGGCCGGGGGTCCGACGTCGGGCCAGTCCGGAGGGGCGGAGAAGGCGGACCGCCTCATGGCCCGGGCCGGGGAGCGCTACGGCGCCCTCCAGGGGTTCTGCGCCGAGTTCACCCAGGAGCGGATCGTTCCTCTCCTGGACCAGAGGACGATCAGCCGGGGCACCCTCTGCCAGCGGCAGCCCGGCTACTTCCTCATGGACTTCAGCGATCCCGAGGGTGACGTGGTGGTGGCCGACGGAGAGCAGCTCTGGACCTACTTCCCCAGCGTGGACCCCGGACGGGTGATCCGGTCCGAGCTCGGCGGCGCCGGCGGACGGACCTTCAACTTCCACGACGAGTTCCTGAGCGAGCCGGAGGCCCGCTTCGACGCGGGCTACGAGGGGACCGACACCGTCACGGGGCGCCCGACCCACGTCCTCTCCCTCCGGCCGCGCCGGGACGCGGGATACGTGCGGGCCCGGATCTGGCTGGGCGAGGAGAGCGGCCTGATCCGCAAGGTGGAGCTGGTCGAGGAGAACGACTCCCTGCGCAGGATCACCCTCTCCGGAATCCGGCTGAACCCGGGCCTCGAGCCGGAGCGCTTCCGCTTCGTCCCTCCCACCGGCATCCAGGTCATCTCCCGGTGACCCCCTCGTGAGCGGGACGGGCGGGGCGGCGACCGGCCGGCTCTGGAGCCGGGCGCGGACCCTGATTCCCGGGGGGGTGAACTCTCCGGTGCGCTCCTTCCGCTCCGTGGGGGGAGAGCCGTTCTTCGTGGAGCGGGGGGAGGGCCCGTATCTCTTCGACACCGAGGGCAACCGCTACATCGACTACGTCCAGAGCTGGGGCCCCCTGATCCTGGGCCACGCCCATCCCGCCGTGACCGAAGCCCTGGCCGCCCAGCTCGAGCGGGGGACCAGCTTCGGGGCGCCCACCGAGGGCGAGGTGGAGCTGGCCGAGCGGATCGTGCGCCTCGTGCCCGGGGTGGAGATGGTCCGCCTGGTGAACAGCGGCACCGAAGCCACCATGACCGCGCTGCGCCTCGCCCGCGCCGCCACGGGCCGGGAGCGGATCCTCAAGTTCGCCGGGTGCTACCACGGCCACGCCGACCCCTTCCTGGTGGAGGCCGGGAGCGGCGTGGCGACGCTGGGCCTGCCCGACTCCCCCGGGGTTCCCCGGCCGGTGGTGGCGGACACCGCCGTCGTGCCCTTCAACGATCTGGAGCGGGTCGACGACCTCCTCTCAGCGGAGGGCGACGAGTTCGCCGCGGTGATCCTCGAGCCGGTGGTGGGGAACGGAGGGCTGATCCTCCCCGAGCCGGGCTTTCTCGAGGGGCTCCGGGAGGTCAGCCGCCGGACCGGGGCCCTCCTGATCTTCGACGAGGTGATGACGGGATTCCGGGTCGGGCTCGGAGGGGCCCAGGAGCGCTTCGGCGTCACGCCGGACCTGACGACCCTGGGGAAGGTGATCGGCGGCGGGCTCCCCGTCGGGGCCGTGGGCGGGCGCCGGGACCTCATGGAGCGGCTCGCGCCCACGGGCCCCGTCTACCAGGCGGGCACCCTCTCGGGCAATCCCCTGGCCACCGCGGCGGGGAACGCGCAGCTGGCGTTCCTGGAGAGGGAGAACCCCTATCCCCGCCTGGAGGACACCACCCGCGGGCTGGTGGAGGGCCTGGTGGAGGCCCTTCGCGAGGCGGGGATTCCCGCGGCCGGCGCCTCGGTGGGCTCGATGTGGGGGGTCTTCTTCCGGGAGGGGCCGGTGCGGAACTTCGCCGAGGCCCGGGAGAGCGACACCGAGGCCTTCGCCCGGTACCACCGGGGAGCGCTGGAGCGGGGCGTCTTCTTCGCCCCCTCGCCCTTCGAGGCGGGGTTCGTTTCCACCGAGCACGGAGAGGACGAGATTGACGAGACCCTGGAGGCCGCCCGTGAGGCGGCCCGAGACGCGGCACGAGACCCTGTGGAGGAGGGACGATGACGAGGACGTGGGGAGCGGGGGTGGTGGCGGTTCTCCTGACGGCGGCCCTGGGCGTCTCGCACCGGGCCGTGGGAGCCCAGGACCTGGCCGACTACGACTACGAGAACCTCTCCTTCCGGGGCGTGGGCTTCGAGGGAGGGTGGATCTTCCCCAACAACGTCGATCCGACCTACAGCGTGGGCGCTCGGTTCGACCTGGGATACCTGGGGCCCGGTCTACGGGTCATGCCCAGGATCAGCTACTGGTCGTCGGATCTGGACGACGGCGAGGTGAGCGACCTGGAGCGCCGCCTTGAGGCGCTGGTGGACCGGGAGAGCCCGCCGGGCACGCCCCCGGCCTCCGTCGACCTCTCTCCGATCGAGTGGAGGGACCTGATCGTGGGGCTGGACGGCCACTTCGCCTGGCACGCGCCCGGAGGGATCCTGACCTATCTGGGCACCGGCGCTGCCGCCCACATCCTGAACGGGAGGGGCCCGGCCGTGGACGGCACCTTCGTGGAGGACCTCCTCGACTCCGTCCGGGCCGGGGTCAACCTCCACGCCGGCCTCGAGCTCGCCGCCCACCCCCGCTTCCGCTTCTACACGGAGGGGCGCGGCGAGGCCCTGGGCGACCTCCAGTACCTGGAGCTCCGGGCGGGGGGCCAGTTCTTCGTGGGCTCCTCTCCCCGGGTGAACCGAGGGTCGCGGTGAGCCCGACGGACCGGGACCCGGTCCGGGTCGGGGTGCTCGGGGCCGGGGCGATCTCCCAGGTCGTGCACCTGCCGGTCCTGACCGGGCGGGACGACGTGGAGGTGGCGGCCCTCTCCGACGCGGACACCCCCAAGGCGAAGACGATCGCGGAGCGCTTCGGGGTCGGCGAGGTCCTGGGCGCCCGGGAGCTCCTGGAGAAGGCGGAGCTCGACGCCGTGGTGATCTCCACGCCGAACCATCTCCACCAGGAACAGGCCCTGGCCGCCCTGGAGTCGGGGAGGGGGGTCCTGGTGGAGCGTCCGATGGCTTTCAACGGCCGGGGCGTGGAGGAGGTGATCCGGACCGCCGCGGACGCGGGACGGGTCCTCCTGGTGGGAATGACCCACCGCTACCGACCCGACGTGGCCACGCTGCGCTCCTTCGTGGCCGGGGGCGAGCTCGGCTCGGTCTACGCGATCCGGGGGGCGTGGCTCAACCGGAAGGTGCCCCTGGCCCGGGTGACGTGGAGGCAGCGGCTCGAGGAGGCCGGTGGCGGGGTCCTCATGGACCTGGGCGTCCAGGCCCTGGACCTCTGCCTCTGGCTGGTGGGCTTTCCGGAGGTGGTGCGGGTCACCGCCGTCACGCGCAAGGGAGAGCACGAGGTGGAGGACTCGGCCAGCCTCATGCTCATCACCGAGGCCGGGGTGGCGCTCCAGGTCGAGGTGAGCTCCAACTACTACGGCGACGGGGACCGTCACTACGTGCGGGTCATGGGGTCCGAGGGCTCGGGCTCCCTCCCGCCCCTCCAGGTGCAGAAGCAGCTCGGCGGCCGTCCCATGGACGTGACGCCCGAGCAGCCCTCGGAGCGGGAGAACCCGTACACGAGCGCCTATCGTCGCCAGCTCGACCACTTCGTTCGGGCGGTGGCCGGGGAGGCGGACGCCCCCCTTCCCAGCGAGCAGGTGGGGCTCATGGACGTGGTGGAGGCGGCGTACCGGTCGGCGGGAGCGGAAGAGGAGGTGACGCCATAGGGCGCCCGGCCCCGCCGGTCTGATGGCGGGAGGCCCGTTCCCGGCGAAGCCTCCCGGCGCCCTCCTCCCCCGGCGGGGCGAGGGGCTCCTTCCCCTGCTGTCGGCACTCCTCCTCGTCCTCTCCTTCCCGCCGCTCCACCTGCCGGTCCTCCCCTTCGTCGCCCTGACGCCCTTCGCCCTCTTCCTCCACGCACGGGTCGCGGAGGGGTCCGGCGGAGGCCGGGCGCTCCGGGGCGGGATCCTCCTGGGCGCCGCGTACTTCGGGCTCCTCCTCCACTGGATTCCCTGGGCCCTGGCCCGGGTCTCCGCGTGGGCCGTGCCGGCGTATCTGATGGTCGTGACCCTCCTGGCGGGCCTCGGGGGTCTGGTGGCGTGGACGGCCCACCGCCTCTCCCGACGGGGCGGCGTGCCGGTCTGGCTCTCCCTCCCCCTGGCGTGGACGGCCGGCGAGTGGCTCCGGGGCCATCTCCCCGGGGGCCTGTCGTTCCCCTGGCTCGGGCTGGGCACCTCCCTCACCGGGGTCCCCGAGGCGGTGGGGATCGCCGAGGTGGTGGGGACCCGTGGGGTGACCTTCTGGCTCGCGCTCTCGGGCGGGCTGGTGTCCGCGGTCCTCCTCCGGGTCCGGGAGGGGAGGAGATGGGGCGGGGCGGCGGCGGGCGTGGGCCTCCTCGTGGCCCTGCCGGTCTCCTGGGGGTTCTGGCGGGCGGGGACGCTGGAGCTGCGCCCGGCCGGACGGGTGTCCGTGGTCCAGCCGTCCGTGGACCGGCTCCCGAGCGGCGAGCCCGCCTGGACCGTCGCCCGGACCCTGGCCGTCGCCGACTCCCTCCTTCCCGGGGTGGCCGAGTCGGCGCCTGAGCTCGTCGTCTGGCCCGAGACGGCGCTTCCGGTCGCCCTGGAGCGAGGGGCATGGACGGGCGCGGTGGAGGCGGTGGAGCGATGGGCCCGCCGCGCCGGGGCGCCGGTCCTCCTCGGGGCGTACGGGACGGAGACGGGCGGGGACGGCGGGCGCCACAACTCGGCGTTTCTCGTGGTCCCCGGGGAGGGGCGGGCCGACTATCGCTACGACAAGCGGTTCCTGGTGCCGATGATCGAGCGCGGGAACGTCCTCGGCTGGAGCGGGGTGCCGGCGGGGGATCTGACGCCGGGAACCGGATCCCTGCCCCTCGTCCGGGCCGGGGGATCGGCGTTCGGGGTCCTCATCTGCTACGAATCGGCGTTCTCCGGTCTCGCCCGGGCCTATCGCCTCTCCGGGGCCGACGTCCTGGTGAACCTCACCAACGACGCGTGGTTCGGGGGGGTGGCGTGGTGGGCCCGGACCGGAGGGCTCTGGCAGCACCCGGCGCACCTGGTGATGCGGGCGATCGAGACCCGGATGGGGATCGTCCGGGCGGCGAGCACCGGAGTGTCCTCCGTGGTCGATCCCCGGGGCCGGGTCCGTCAGCGGACCTCTCTCTTCCGGCCGGCCGCCCTCACCGGGCTCGTGGAGACCACCGACGTCCGGACCGTCTTCACCCGGGTGGGAGACGTGGCGGGTGGAGGGGCCACGCTCCTCACCCTTCTCCTCCTGGCGGGGACCCTCTTGCCTGGTCGGGAGCCTGTCCGCTCCCCTGGCCGGGAGCCTGCCCGTCGGGGATCGAGGGATGGGCCTTGATATCTTATCAAGAATCATTATGATTTGCTGCACCACAGTCAGACGACGACCGAGACGCCCTCCGACGGAGGCCATACGATGTCCACCACCCTGAAGACGAAGCCGTCCGAAGAGAAGGAGACCGCCGAGATCTCCACCTCCCAGAAGGAGCTCCTCGCCGGCCTGAACCACGACCTGGCCGCCGAGTACCAGGCGGTGATCACCTACCGGACCTTCGCGAGCCTCGCCACGGGTCCCTACCGGCAGGAGATCCGCGCATTCTTCGAGTCCGAGATCCCGGACGAGCTCTCCCACGCCCGGTTCCTGGCCGACAAGATCGTCGCCCTGGGAGGGGACCCCACCACCGAGCCGCTCCCGGTCCAGGTGACCGAGGACGTGCGGGAGATGTTCGAGATCGCGCTCCAGGCCGAGAAGGACACGATCGAGCGCTACGAGGAGCGGATCCGCCAGGCCGAGGAGCTGGGCCACACGGGCCTGAAGATCCGCCTGGAGGACCTGATCGTGGACGAGACGGAGCACAAGGAGGAGATGGAGCGGATCCTGACCAACTGGTCGGTCTGACGCTCGACGCGGAGCGCCGGGGGGGCACGGGGCCGGACCCGGTTGAACCGGGCCCGGCCCCTCCGCTATATTCCTCGGGCTGAAGCGCGCATTCCGCCTGGAAGAGGGGCTGGATCGCCGCCCCGGCCGCGGACGCGGCCACCGGGGAGAGGCTGGAGTGGGCCGGCGTGGGATCCACCCGCCGCCGAGCCCGCTTTCGACTTTCTGGAAGAGGTGACGGACGATGAAACAGGGAACCCATCCCGACTACAAGCCCGCCACGATCGTCTGCTCCTGCGGGAACCGGATCGAGACCCGGTCCACGCAGGAGGAGATCCACGTGGAGATCTGCGCCGTCTGCCATCCGTTCTACACCGGTCGACAGAAGCTCGTCGACACGGCGGGCCGTGTGGAGCGGTTCAAGCGGAAGTACGGCGACATGACCCCCGAAGAGGCGGGGTCGGACGAAGAGGCCGGATCGGACGAAGGGGCCGGATCGGAGGAGGAGGGCGCCCCGGAGGAGGAGGCGACCGCCGAGGCCGACGCGTCCGGAGAGCCCGAGGTGGTCGAGGAGGAGGAGCGGAGCGAGGCCTGACCCTCGGGTCCGGCCCGGGCCGGGGCCGCGCCCACGCCATGGACGCCACGCATCTGGACGAACGCCTGGAGGAGCGCCTGGACGAGGCCCGGGAGCGCTTCCGGGAGGTGGACCGTCGACTCGCCGACCCCGAGGTGGCCCGGGACCCCGACCGGCTCCGGGAGCTGGGGCGGGAGCGCGCCGAGCTCGCGGCGCTGGTCGGGGTGGCCGACGAGCTGGAGGAGGTGAGGCGCCAGCTCGAGGGGGCCCGGGCGCTCGCCGACGAGGCCGACGAGCACGAGCTCCGGGAGATGGCCCGGGAGGAGGTGGCGGAGCTGGAGGATCGGCTCGGCGATCTCGGCCGCCGAGCCCGGAGACTCCTCGTTCCCCGGGATCCCATGGAGGACCGTCCCGCCGTGCTCGAGGTCCGTGCGGGCACGGGGGGCGACGAGGCGGGGCTCTTCGCGGCGGATCTGGCCCGCATGTACCGCCGATTCGCCGAGCGCCGGGGCTGGACGGTGGAGCTCGTGAGCCTCTCCGAGGGGATCCCCGGATCGATCAAGGAGGCGATCTTCACGGTGCGGGGGAAGGGCGCGTACGGCCTCCTCCGCTACGAGTCCGGCGTGCACCGGGTCCAGCGGGTCCCGGAGACGGAGAGCCAGGGCCGGATCCACACCTCGGCCGCCACGGTGGCGGTCCTCCCCGAGGCGGAGGAGGTGGACGTGGAGATCGACCCCAACGACCTGCGGGTGGACGTCTTCCGCTCCTCGGGCCCCGGCGGCCAGTCGGTGAACACCACGGACTCGGCGGTCCGCATCACCCACCTGCCCACGGGCCTCGTGGTCAGCTGCCAGGACGAGAAGTCCCAGCACAAGAACAAGGCGAAGGCCCTCCGGGTCCTCCGGAGCCGGCTCCTGGACCGGAAGATCGCCGAGCGGGAGGCGGAGCGGGCCCGGGAGCGGAAGTCCCAGATCGGCACCGGCGACCGCTCGGCGAAGATCCGGACCTACAACTTCCCCCAGAACCGGGTCACCGACCACCGGATCGGGCTCACCCTCTACCGACTCGAGGAGGTCCTCGACGGTGACCTGGACGAGCTCGTCCAGGCCCTCCGCCTGGCCCGGGACGAGGAGAGGCTGGAGGCCGCGGGGGCGTGAGCCACCCCGTCCCCGGACGCTCGTCGAGGACGGCAGGGCCATGAGCCCCGACGAATCCCGGCGCCTCCGGGGGGGGAGCGCCGTGGGGGAGGACGACGCGCCCCGGTCTCCGGACGCCTCGCCCCCCGGGCCCGGGGAGTCATGGACCGTCCTGCGCCTGATCCGCTGGAGCGGGGCCTACCTGGGGGGGAAGGGGATCGAGAGCGGCCGCCTCGACGCCGAGCACCTCCTGGCCCGGGCCCTGGAGACCGAGCGGCTCCAGCTCTACCTGCAGTTCGACCGGCCCCTGAGCCGGGAGGAGCTCGACGCGTTCCGTCCGCTCCTGCTGCGGAGGGCGAAGCGGGAGCCCCTCCAGCACATCCTGGGGCGGACCGGGTTCCGGGAGCTCGAGCTCGCCACCGACCGACGGGCCCTGATCCCCCGGCCCGAGACCGAGGAGCTGGTCGAGGCGGTTCTGGAGTGGGCCCGGGAGGACCCGGGGGCCGGAGAGGGCCTCACGGCCCTGGACGTGGGCACCGGGAGCGGCGCGATCGCCCTCTCCCTGGCGCTCGAGGGGCCCTTTCGACGGGTGGTGGCCACGGAGCGCTCGGAGGAGGCGCTGGAGCTGGCCCGGGAGAACGCGGCCCGGGCCGGCCTCGAGGAGCGGGTGGCGCTGCGCCGGGGGGACCTCTTCGCACCCGGGGCGGACGAGGCCCCCTTCGACGTGGTGGTCTCGAACCCGCCCTACGTGGCCCGCGGGGAGTTGACGGAGGCACCCCCCGAGGTGCGGGACTGGGAGCCCCGGGGAGCGCTGGTGGCCGGCCCCGAGGGGACGGAGGTGATCCGGCGCCTGGTGGAGGGCGCGCCCCCGCTCCTCCGCTCCGGGGGGCTCCTGGCCCTGGAGATCGGGGCGGGGCAGGGGGACCGGGTCCGGAGGATCGTGGAGGACGCGGACTCCTACCGGGACTCCGAGGTCCGGCGGGATCTGGCGGGGAGGGAGCGGATCCTCCTGGCCCTTCGCCGGTAGCACGCCCCGGACCGCGCCCCCCGCGCGCCCGGCCGTTCGTCCGGTTGCCGCGGCGCGGGAACGGACGGGGGCCGCGGGCCGGTCGCTCGCGACGCTTTGCATTCGAGACGAGGAACGCTACGGTATGGCTACCCTGAAAGAGATGGCCAGGGACCTGGGCGAGGCCCTGGCCCGGACCGACGAGTACAAGGAGCTCCGGCGGGCGATCCAGAAGGCCGATGACGACCGGGAGATCGTGGAGCTCCGAAACGAGCTGGAGGCCCTGGAGGAGAAGCTCGAGGGCTCGCTCCGGAAGGGCGACGAGCCGGATCGAGAGCTCGTGAAGGAGTACGAGGAGCTCGTGGGCAAGCTGCAGCGCAACGCCACCTACCAGCGCCTCGTGGCCGCCCAGAGCAACTTCGACAAGGTCGTCCGGAAGGTGAACGACACGATCTCCGAGGGGATCGAGGCGGGGGTGGAGAGCCGCATCGTGCTGCCGTCCTGAGCCTCCCCCACAGCCGGACGATGACCGCCGAAGGGGTCCATTGAACCTCAAAGCCCTCCGCGGACCCGTCTATCGGATCCTGGATCCCGCCACGCGCTGGCTGATCCAGAGGGGGATCCATCCGAACCTGATCACCACCGTGGGCTTCCTGGTGACCGTCGCCGCGGGGGTCTTCTATCACCTGGACCACGTCCGCACGGCTGGCCTCTTCGTCCTCCTGGGCGGGCTGGCCGACATCTTCGACGGCCGGGTCGCCCGGGAGAGCGGGCGGGATTCGATCTTCGGGTCGTTCTACGACTCGACCCTGGACCGGATCAGCGAGATCGTGGTCTACCTCGGCCTCCTCTCCCTCTACAACCACTACGGGATCGAGCTGGCCGACATCTGGATGATCTACGTGATCCTCCTGGCCATGGGGGGCTCCCTCATGGTGAGCTACACCCGGGCCAAGGCCGAGGCCCTGGGGGTGGACTGCAAGGTGGGGCTCTTCCAGCGGGCCGAGCGGATCGTGCTGCTGGGGCTGGGCTCCGCCCTCTTCGGGCTCATGTGGAGCGGCGTGATCCTGAGCTGGGTGATCGTCGTCGTGGCGTTCTTCAGCCTGTTCACAGCGATCCAGCGGGTGGTGTGGGTCTATCGGAACGTGAAGGAGGAGGGCGTCCCCGGGGGGGTGCCCACCGCGGGCCCCGAGGACGCGGCCGCCCTGATCAAGGAAGAGAGGAAGACGTGACAGAACCACCGGAGATCCAGCCCCCCGATGGGCGGCTGGGGGTGCTCC
>JABAHQ010015343.1_pt7 | contig 28305 bp, 24 predicted proteins | sample 7062091 | NCBI WGS metagenome assembly JABAHQ01 (sample SAMN14534359, study PRJNA622989) | marine sediment metagenome | biome: marine biome [ENVO:00000428]; feature: marine pelagic biome [ENVO:01000023]; material: deep marine sediment [ENVO:00002113] | place: India: Gulf of Kutch | collected...
GGTTTCATTTTTTTCAGTCTTGCTTTTGTTTCTCAAGTTTAACCTTATCGTTTAATCAGCTTCCTTCTGAATCGTTTTTGGATTCGCCACAGGTCAATTTGTTTCAGCGCCCAATCGTTTTTCTCCCTCGCCCCGCCTGCGGCCTTTATCTTCTTGATTTAAAATCTGTTCCTCCCCTCTCCCCCCGTTTCCCGTCTTCGAATTAACGCGCGATTTCCGTGATGACCGCTTTCAAGTAAGCCGCTTCCGGGAACGCGATCGGATGATCCACCGCGTGCCCCGTCCGTTCGATCCCCTCGCATCTGCCCCCGGCCCGGCGAACGCCCGAACGGACCGCTTCCAAAAATTCGTCCGAATCGACCGGTCCCGAACAGGAACAGGAAAACAAAATACCTCCCGAACGCGTCACCCGGGCTCCCGCTTCCGCCAGCCGGCGGTAAGCCGAAAGCGCCCGGGCTTTTTGTTTCCGGGACGACGCGAAAGCCGGCGGATCGAGCAGGACCAGGTCGAAGGCCTGCCCTTTTTCGCGAAGAATTTTTAATTCCTCGAACGCATCTCCCTGGCGCTGGGCCAACGCCGCCTCTCCGAATGACCGGCCGGGGAAATTCAAGGACACCATCTTCCGGGAGGTCTCCAGTGCGTGGAGATTGGTATCGATCTCCATCACCGACCGGCCACCCCCCGCAAACGCGTACACGGAAAACGCCCCGCTGTAACTGAACCCATTGAGCACGCTTCGGTCCCGGGCGAGGGCCTGGAAGCGGCGGCGGTTTTCCCGTTGGTCCAGGAAAAACCCCGTTTTGGGCCCCGACAGCACGGCGGCCTCGAACCGCAGGCCGTTTTCGCGGAAGCGGACGGGGCCTTCCACCTTCGGGCCGAACACCCCCTGCCCGTCCCGGAACTTCCCGGTCGCCTCGATGGGTCCCCGGGCGTTCCGGCCCAGTCGCAGGACACAGCGGCGGAGGGGAACCCGGTCGCGGAAAAGGGCGAGCAAGGGTTCCAGGTAAGGCACCCAGGCCGCGGTGTACAGTTTGACGACCCCCGTGTCGTCGTAGCGGTCGAGCACCAGGCCGGGAAACCCGTCGTTCTCCCCGTGCACCACGCGGTAACCGGTGGTCCCCTCCGCTTGCAGATGCTTTCGCGACTCCAGGGCCCGGCATAATTGGCGGCAAAAGAATTCGGGGCCGATCTCCACGGGCTCCCGGGTCTGCAGGATCCGCAACCGGAGGTCGGAAAAGGGATCCCACAAACCGATGGCGAGAAATTTATTGCGGTGGTCGTAAAGAACGCCCAGGTCGCCGGGCTCGCCGCGCGGAACGTCGTTTTGGATTTGGTAATGAAACACCCAGGGATGGCCTTTGCGGATCTTGGCCTGGAGGGTTTTGGAGACGCGGAGTTTGATCATGGTCCTCAGGATCCCGCCGAAACGGGGAAGCTTTTACTGGAGCGGCGGAATCCGCATCCGGTCCATGACCTTGAGGATGTGCGCCTGCCGTTGGGCCACCCGTTCCTTCGGGTCGTGCAGGGACCAGGCCCGCGGATTGGGCAGGATGGCGGCCATCCAGGCGGCTTCCACGGGAGACAGGTCGCGGGCGGACCGGTGAAAATAGTGCTGCGCGGCGGCTTCGCAGCCGTAGATCCCGTCGCCCCATTCGATCACGTTCAAGTACATTTCCAGAATCCGCTCCTTGGACCAGAACGTTTCCATGAGGGCTGTAAAATAGGTTTCCAGACCTTTGCGGATCCAGGAGCGGTCCAGCCACAGGAAAACGTTGCGGGCCGTCTGCATGGAAATGGTGCTCGCGCCCACGGTGCGGTCGGTGGTGAGATTGGTTTTGATGGCCGCTTCAATGGCGTACCAGTCGAACCCGTTGTGATGAAAAAACCGCTGGTCTTCTCCGGCCATCACCGCCTGGATGAGGTGGGGAGACACGTGCTCGACGGGCACCCAGTGCTCGAAACTGCGGGGATACTTGTCCTGGTTTCCGTTCTCCGCCCAGCGGACCCACATCAACGCCGTGGTGGAGGGATTGGCCACGCCGTAGATGAGCACGGGGATCACGGTGACCGTCAGCACAAACAGGACGATGTCGAACAGGATCCGTCCGACCGGAATGCGGATCACCCGCGATTTCCGGCCTCTGCGTTTTTGGGGAACCACTGCCTGTTTCTGGACACGGGACATGGGGGAACCGGGGATCAATCTTCGCAATCAAACCGCGGAGACGCTTCTTCCGGGAACGGGGGCCGGCGGAAAGAAGAAGGGCAACGAAAGCCTCAGGACCGCCGAAGGCCGCGGGCGAGCCGCTTCATCCATCTTTCAGCATCGAATCGTACAATCGGACGGTGCGCTGAAAATCCTCCCATTCCGAGGCCGGGATCTCCCGGAAATACGTCTTGATCTGTTTAAACTCGAACGGATTAAAGATCTGCCGTCTATTATTGCGGTTTTTGATCTCAAAGTGAAGATGGGGAGCGAAAGTTCTTCCCGTATTTCCGGATTCGGCGATTTGTTGCCCCCGCCGGACGACCTGGCCGGGTTTCACCAGCACCCGGCTCAAATGCAGGTACAGGGTTTTGACTCCCCGTCGGGGGTGGTCGATTTCCACGCAGTACCCATTCGCCCGGGTGTTCCAGTTGGTGCGGGTCACTTTTCCGGAAAAACTGGCGAAGACCGGGGTTCCCACTTCCGCCTTGAAATCCGTACCGGAATGGCCGGAGTTGCCCCGGCGAACCTCGCCGGGAAGCGCCGTGATTTCCTGGTAATCCTTGATGGGGGCATGCTGACGGGAAAGGCGCTTGGAAATTTCCTTCCCGTTGCCGTCGTAATACGATCCGTACCCGGTTTTTTCCCGCTGGAAATAATTGGCCTCGAGGGTCCGGTCCAAATACTGACTGTGGTAGGCCAGCTTGAGGACCCGGAACTGTTCGTCATCGGGCAGCTTCTGATAGATCAGCTCCAGGGTATCCCCGGGGCGCAAGGACCGATTGACGTCCAGGGACCAGGCGAGAATCCGGGCGACATAGGCGGAAAGCAGTTGGCAGCCCTGGCGCCGCGACAGTTTGCGGCAGAGCGTGTAGGTGAGGGAATTGCGGATCTTGACCCGGAAGGCGTAAATCTCTTTTCCATTCAGGTTCCTGGCAAAGGAAAACGGATCCGGGGAAACCGACGGTTCCGGTTCCCGGGGCGGCGGGGCGAGCGGCGGCAGGGCGGCGCTCTCTTCCAGTTTCATCGGGGCGGTGTGGAACGCCCTTCCCGGAACCCGCTTGGCTTCGGGAGAAATTTCCTGGGCCTGGCTGGGTCCCGCAAAACCGATATCCCGCCCCTCGACGAACAGGAAATACCCGTTCAGGGCCAGGGAAAAACCCAGCAACAGGTTGAACATTTTTCTCCAGGGCGACCGGCTCCGGGGAGGCCGCTGGATTCGTTGGCGGTCGAGACAAGAAGGGAATTCCATACGTGCGTTCCTGGATCGAACAAAAGAAAACGGATGGCCGACCCGACGGCAGGCGGGTCGGCCGGATTGAACCACTCCTGCGTCTGCGAGTTGCCCGGGGCTTTCGGCCCCGATTTCAGGGGAGACCGCACCCCGCGGCGGCCATCCGGCGAAGCCGGACCGCGGACGTCCGCGGGGAACTATTGGAACGGGCTTGAAAAACCGAAGGATGGATGCGGCCCACGGAACCGGGAGCCGCCGCGCTCTTGTGCCCCCTCCGGTTTCGTACTAAAATTCAAGCGTTTTCATTATCTCAAATCGATGCCCGGGAAACAACCGGTTTCAGGGAATTAATTCCTGCTTTTTCAATGCCCTTTCAACCCGAAATCATCTACGTCGAAGAGGGGGCGGAGGCCTGCCCGATGACGCAATCCGTCCTGCAAAGGGCCCGCGGGATCCCCGTGCGGCCGGTCCGGGAGACGGAATCGGTGGTGCAGGAAATCCGCCGAACCTCCGCCGATGTCTTCGGAACCGCCAAACGCCGCCTGGTGCTGGCGCGATTCAAGGGGTCGTACCTTAAAAAATGTCCCGGCATCAGTCCCGGCATGGTGTGCTGCAATTATTACATCGTGAACCTCCTCAAAAACTGCATCTACGACTGTTCCTACTGTTTCCTGCAGGAATTCCTCGACAACAATCCCTTGCTCGTGGCCTACGTCAATGTGGAGGATCTGCTTGGGGAGCTGGACGAGGTGTTGACGGCCCACCCGGACCGGATGTTCCGGGTGGGTACGGGAGAGTTGACCGACAGCCTGGCCCTGGAGGAGTGGCTCCCCTACTCGGACCGGTTGATTCCGTTTTTCAACCGCCGGGACAACGCGGTCCTGGAACTCAAAACCAAGTCCGACCAGGTGGCGCCTCTGTTGCAACAGCCCGATCCGCGGAACGTGATCGTTTCCTGGTCGGTCAACCCGCCCGAGATCGTCGAACAGGAGGAAAAAGGGACGCCTTCCCTGGCCCGGCGTCTTGAGGCAGCCCGGCGCTGCCGAGACCACGGTTACCGGATCGGGCTGCATTTCGATCCCGTCATCCTGTTCCCGGGTTGGCAAGCGGCCTACCGGGACCTGGTGGAGACGGTCTTCGATCACCTGGACCCCTCCTCGATCGAATGGATCAGCCTGGGGAGCTTCCGCTACCGGTCGCCCCTGAAACGCGTCATCAAGGAGCGGCATCCCTCGACCCGCCTTTTCACCGGGGAGCACGTCCCCAGCAAAGACGGCAAGTACCGGTATCTGCGGCCCCTCCGGGAAGAGGTTTACCAGACGTTGCGGAATCTTCTGCAAGCGGTTTCCCCGGACCTCAGCGTTTATCTGTGCATGGAAACCCGGGAAATCTGGGAAAGTGTGACGGGAAAGCTGCCGCGAAGCGACCGCCGGCTGGACCAGTTCTTCGATCTCTGAGCGGGGGGATCAAAGCCGCATGGGCATGACGATGCTCAGGNNGCTCAGGTAATCCTTGTCGTTGTCCACGGTGATCAGGCAGGAATGGTTCTGATCTTTGAGGTTGATGGAAATGTTTTCATCATCGACCACATTCAGGACGTCCAGAAGGTATTTGGCATTGAGGCCGATGCATACGTCTTCTCCGTCGTAGGTGACGGGCAGCTCCTCGCGGGCGGCTCCCTGGTCGGTGGTGTCGGAGATCAGCGTCAGGTTGCCTTTGGTGACCTCGAAGCGGACCATCTTGGATTTTTCATCCGCCAACAAAGCCACCCGCTTCAAGGCGTGGATGCATTCATTGCGGTCGACTTTGATGATCAGGTTGTTGTCTGAGGGAATGACCTGCCGGTAGTTGGGGAACTTGCCGTCGATCCGCCGGGCCACGATCACCTGTTTTCCCTGGATGAAGGCCAAGTGATTGTTTTTGGCTGAAAAAGCGAACGTGGCCTCCTCATCCTCCATCAGCTTCAGCAGTTCGGAAAGCGCTTTTTTGGGAAGCAAGAAACTTTGCTTTTCCGTTTCGGGGAGATGATTCTTCAACAGAGAACGCTTGATGAGGGCCATGCGATGCCCGTCGGTTCCCACCATGTTGGCCCGACCGTTCTCCCGTTCCAGAAGCAGGCCGTTCAGGGCCTGACGCGTCTCGTCCGGGGACACTGCAAAAAATGTTTTCCGGATCATCTCCTTCAGCTGGGAAGCGCTGAATTCCATCAGCGTGTCCTCGCTGTAATCCGGAAGCGGGGGAAAATCCGAAGCGGGCAAACCGGGAAGGCGAAACTTGGAATTGCCGCATTTCAGGGACACCCACTCGTTTTCCTCCTTGACCAGGTGGACCTCCTGATCGGGCAATTCCCGAAGAATATCATACAGTTTCCGGGCGTTGAGGGTGACGGTTCCCTGGCGGATGACATTGGCCGGGTAAAATCCCTTGGTGCCGATTTCCAGGTCGGTGGCCTGAATGCAGATTCCATCTTTTTCCGTGCTCATCAGCAGGTGGGACAGGATGGGCATGGCCCCTTTGGTTTCGACGATTCCCTGAACCTTGTGCACCCCGTTCAAAAAGGTGTCCCTGCTGATCCGGACTTCCATGCATCTCCTCCAAAAACAAAAATATTGGGGCCGAAGTTTTAATTAGCACAATTCCCCAACCTAGTCAAAACAATTTGCCGAACGCAGGGGCCCCCGCCACCCCCCCTCCGCCAAAACCCGGCGGACCGGGGTTTCGGGACCCCGAGAGAGGTTCGCCCCGTCAATTCGGGCCGAAACCCGGTTCGGAGTTCTTGATTTGCCCGCATCCCTGTGGTACGCTCTTCTATTCCAATTTCCAAGAATTTCAAAAGTCGACCCCAAATCCTATGATTATCGTAATGAATCCGGACGCGACTCCGGAACAAATCCAGGCAGTCGAAGACAAGATTGAAAAACTGGGCTACAAGCCCCACGAAATCTCCGGCGTAGAGCGCAAAGTCATCGGCGCGGTGGGAGACGAGCGCGGCAAAGACCGGCTTCAATCCATTGAAGCCATGCCGGGGGTGGAAAGCGTCTTCCCCATCCTCAAACCGTACAAGCTGGCCAGCCGGGAGGTGCATCCCCAAAACTCGGTGATTCACGTCAACGGGGTCCCCATCGGCGACCAGGAAATCGCCATCATCGCGGGACCCTGCTCGGTGGAGAGCCAGGACCAATTGATGACCACGGCTCTGGCCGTCAAGGAGGCGGGGGCCAACTTGCTCCGCGGCGGCGCTTATAAACCGCGCACCTCTCCGTACAGTTTCCAGGGACTCGCCGAAGACGGCCTCAAACTGCTGGCCGAAGCCAAGAAGGAAACCGGACTGCCCATCGTCACCGAAGTCATGAATCCGCGCGAGGTGGACCTGGTCGCCCATTACGCGGACGTGTTGCAGGTCGGCGCCCGCAACGTTCAGAATTTTTCCCTGCTCAAGGAGCTGGGCAAGGCCAGGAAGCCCATCCTGCTCAAGCGCGGGATGATGACGACCATCAAGGAATTTTTGATGTCCGCCGAATACATCCTTGCCGAAGGCAACAAGAACGTGATCCTCTGTGAGCGGGGCATCCGCACCTTCGAGACGATGACGCGCAACACCTTGGACATCAGCTGCGTCCCGGTCCTTAAAAAAGAGACCCATTTGCCCATCATCATCGATCCCAGTCATGCCACCGGCCATTGGGACCTGGTCGATTCGATGGCGCGGGCGGCCCTCGCCGCCGGGGCCGACGGCTTGATGATCGAGGTGCATCCCGACCCGGCCAGCGCGTTTTCCGACGGACCGCAATCGCTCAAACCCGACAAGTTCGCCCAGCTCATGAGCACCTTGAAACCCCTGGCCACACTGATGGGCCGCACGCTCTGAACCCGCCGGAGACGGAAGGCATCCCCGGGCACCGGAACCCACCCCGCCGGTCCGGGTTTTTCCTCCCACTTGCAACTCTTCCGAAATCCGATTATTCTATAAAGTTGTAGGCATTTCCGGATTTCGTTCCCTCCAACCTTTAAGCCAGGCCCCGGCGAATGCGGGATCATCCATGACCGATTTTTACCAGTCCAACAGGAGTGTCACCGCAAGCTACCGAAAAAAGCTGGAAGACAAAATTGCCCTCACCCTGCGTCCCGAAGAATTGCCCGAGACCCATGAAGCCGACCTTCAGAAGGTCTACCTGGAATTCAAAAACCGGGTGGTCCCGATCGTTCACGAGGAAACCGAAAAACATCAGAAAGAACTTCTGGAGACGAACAATTGTCACCTCATTCTCCTGAAACAAACGGCCCTGGTGGACACGCTGGTGCGGGCCGCCTTGAAAACCGCGGTGGCCTACTACAACCATCGGCACCAGGCCAGGCTCAACGAGCCGGAGGTCCCGGTGGCCCTGGTGGCGCGGGGGGGCTATGGGCGGGAGGAGATGTATTTCCGATCCGACGTGGAAATTCAGGTGGTTCACAAACCCCCCGCCGACGACGCCGAAGCTCACCTCGCGGAGGAGCTCATCAAGCATTTCGAGTACCTGTTCGTGTTCCAGGATATTTTTTCCACCGCCAGCCGGTCTTCCCACTCCGAAACCACCGGCCAGGAACAGAACCTCACGCCCCAGAACCTGAACGAATTTCTCTCGCTCCTGGAACACCGCTTCGTGGCAGGCAACCCGGTGGTGTACACCGAATTCAAAAGCTCCATCCGGACCGCCCTCTTGTTGCACAAGGAAGATCTGGTCAAGCATTGCCACAAATACGAGTCGCACTACCAGGTCCAGAACACCGTGTTCCGGCAGGAACCCAACGTCAAGGAAGACCTGGCCCGCCTGTACTGGGCCCTGACGCTCACCCGCATCCGCAACGACCTGGAATGCATTAACCAGTTTGAATTGCTCCAGGACCTTTATGCCCGCGGCATCATCAGCGCCCCGGCGTTCAAAAACCTGCAGAACGCGCTGCATTTTCTGGCCCAGGTGCGGCTGTTTCTGCACTGGGTGCAAAAGGGCGCCCAACGCGACCTCCTCAATTACGAGGTGCGGGACAAAATCGCCCATTTCATGAAATTCGAGTTGAAGGAATTTTTCAAAGAATACTTCTACCAGGCGGGGTACCCTCTCAAGCGCTACAGCCGGAACCTGTTCTGGAACAACATGACCCTCGACCGGACGAAGGTCCGGGATCTATCCGACCATTTCGCCCTCAACGCGGAAAATCAGATTTTTGCTCAGCGAAGCCCGGAGCCATTGTTCACTCAGTCGCCCCATTGGATTTTCAAAATCTTCGCCTGGGTGGCGGAAAAGGATTATTACTTGTCCTACCCGCTCATCCGCTCCATCGAGGACCACCTGGACAAAACCGGGCCCATCTTTTTCGGGGAAGAGACGCGGGCGGAGGTGCAAGCCTGTTTCAAACGGGTGATCCGGGGAAAACATTTCGCCAAGGCCTTGCGGCTGATGCACGAATTCCATTTGCTGAGCGATTTTTTCATCCCCGAGTTCAAACCCCTCTGCGGCCTGCTGCAGGACATTTATGTGCACAAATTTCCCACCGACATGCACATTCTCTCCTCGNNCGCAAGGAAGAAGCCGATCCCTTCCTGACCGAACTTTACCATTCGCTGAAAGACAAAACCACGATGAAACTGGCGGTGCTGCTCCACGACATCGGCAAGGGAGCCCGCACCTCGGACCAGGATGACGAGGAGTTGATGGGCGCCCGGATGGTTCCCTCCATTTTGGAAAACCTCAGCTTCGGCGACAAGCCCCGGCGCATCCGGGACGTCGCCTTCCTGGTCGAAAAACACCTCACCATGTACGACCTGATGCTCCTCGACCCGGAAGACGACGACACCTACGAGATGGTCTGGGACCTGGTTCACCAGGACAAGGAACGCTTCAAGATGNNCGACCCGGACGACGACACCACCTACGAAATGATCTGGGATCTGGTGGAGAAAAACGTCGAGCGGCTGAAGATGCTGATCCTGCTCACCTACGCCGACCGGGCGGGCACCAAGATGAAAATGTCGCCGACCCAACTGGAACAACTCAAGCTGTTCTACCAGTACACCCTCTTCCATAAAAAACACGAAGAAGTGCCCAAGTCGGTGAAAGTGGAATTCATGGAAATGGTGCGGCTGCCCCACGACATGCAGTCGCAGTTGGAAATTTATCACGAGTTCTGTCGGTCGAAGAACCAGTTCGCGGCGGATTTTTTGTTCCGGCCCAACCAACCGTCGGAGCTCGTGGTCTGCGCCAAGGACCAGGAGGGGCTTCTGTTCAAGATATCCACCCTCCTCGCCTTCAACCAGATGAACATCATCGAAGCCAACATTCAAACGTCCAGGGACAACGTGTTCGACGTGTTCAAGGTGGTGGATCCTTCCGGCCGCCCCCTGGACCACTCCACTTATTTCTTCATCCGCAACCAGATCAAGGACGACCTGCGGCGGGTTTTCGTGGAGCAGGAATCGATCGCGGAAGTATTCAAAGGCCGGAACTTTCTGACCCAGTCGGAAAAGCATCCCTACAAGGACGTCAAGCTCAAGGTGAAGATCATCGGCCGCTCCGTCACCCTGACCACGCACGACCTCTTTGGAACGTTCATGATGGAAACCAAGGTGTTTTCGAACATGAACGTCGGCATTCAGCGGGCCGTCCTGCACAGCGCCCAGGGGACGGCCTCCAATATTTTTTACCTCCGGCCGGAAGATTTGAACAAGATCACGCAGAGAAAAACGCGGTTCGAATCCCTGCTCAAGGAAATGCTCCGACCCCTCATCGATTCCAAACTGGTTCTCCTGGAAAACACGACGGAAGCGGCCCGCTAGAGGCGATCCGCAACCCGGCGCACCGGGATTTCATGCCCGATTCACTTCCCGAAGGATCGAACGTAGTGCACCAACTGCCAAACCTGCTCATCCGTTAAATCTTTAAACGCCTTCATCCGCGTTCCGTGCGACCCGTTCTTGATGATCCAGAACATTTGCCCATCGGTGACGTCGTTCATGGTCTGGTAACAGGTGAAATCGCGGGGATACGGCTTCATCCGCTGAAAGATGACGCCGAACCCGTTGCCTTTGAAACCGTGGCAAATTTCACAGGGAATGGGTCTTGCGTCCTGGTGGAAAAGCTGGGAGCCCGCCTCGAGGTTTTCCGCGCTGGCCGGCAGCGGGTTTTTCATCTCCGCAAAAGGGTCCGGCGCGGGTGGGGTGCCGCGCGTCTGCGGACACAGTCCGGAAGTTTTGGCGCTCGCCACCTCCGGTTCCTCGGCGGGGGAGACCGGCGACCCCGTCTCCATTCGGGCGCATCCGATCCCAAAACATAAAAGGACGAGCCCCCCGATGAAAACACATTTTCCCTTCATTTCTGTGGTCGGCATGGTTTTCTCCTCCAAGGTCTTAAGGGTGGAACCAGAAGGGACCGGGGCCCTCTCTCGAGAATGCGATTTCAGGTTCATTCACTGGATAGCTTTTAAGGTAAAATATTCCCCCTTCTTGGTTCTGGCAACCCCAACGCGGTTCCCCCCGCCGGCCGAGGAGGGCCGCTCGGCCCCTTGAATCGGCCTTGCCCCCCTCACCGGCGCGGCAATCCCAGGACAGTATTTCAGCCCTCCCGGTCGCCCCTTCCTGGCCCTCTCCGTTGAAAGGTCCTCCCGGGCTTTGGATGAGGCTTGGAAATAACCCTTAATTTTTGCCTCGAGATTGGATACAATCGACGCATGATCCGGAAAACGACAGCGTGGATGGCGGGATTGAGTGTGCTCCTGTTTTTGATCGGCCCGGCCCACACCGACCCGACCCCGGACCTTTTCGCGCGGGCGGTGGAGTTGGATAAAAACGGGTTTTACATCGATTCTGTGAAGGCCTGGGAGCAAATCATGAACTCCGATTCCCCGGAAGATTTGCGCACCATCGCCCAACTGAAATTGTCCAGCACCTACCTGAAGCTGGGCCGGTTCACCAAGGCCGCCGAAACCGCCCGCGTGCTGACCGAATCCCAGCCCGACAATTTCGACGCCTTTTTTCATCTGGCCAACGCTCTGGCCGGGGTGAGGCGGTTTCCGGAGGCGATTCAGGCGTACCGGAAAGCCATCGAGTTGCGGCCCCAGGAAGGGCTCGCCTACGTCGGCCTGGCCCTCAGTCTGTTCGGCGACGGCAAGACCCCCGAAGCCGCGGAGGTCTTGCGCGACGCTTCGGATATCTTCAAAAAGAAGAAAAATATCGCTTGGCACCAGAACATTCGGATCATGATCCCCCAGATGAAAAACTTCGGCCGCTACCCCCCGGATTTTTCGGATCTTTGGCTCCGAAACAACATCAAGCTGGTGCGCGACACTTACGAAAATCTGGTGTTCGACATGGATTCCCTGAGAAACTGACTCCTCCTCCCCACCGTTTTTTCCTTCCCTTAAAGAAAAGCGGGCGAGCCCACGGCATTCGCTCAATATTTAATCTTAATTTTAAATCCATATCCAAGCAACTTATTGAAATACAAGAGAAAAACTCTTTTCCCCAAAATTAATGATTTTTAATCTTGGGTTAATGTAATTTTAATATTGGCTTCATATAATAGCTTCATTACTTTCTCCTCCTTTCTTGGGGGACGGATCGGAAGACCCTCCGATCTCGTTCCCCGCTCCTCCTCTCAGCAAGTTGAAAAAGGGCGGCCACCCACCGCCCTTTTTCTTTTTTTTCAACAGGTTATCCCAAATCCCCGAACCGCTCCCCGACCTCCGGCCATCTAAACCATGACTTGGTTTGAAAAGCGAGGTGGTCCTCATGACCCAAAGTTTGTTGATGTGTCCCCCGGACTATTACGGCGTTCATTACGAGATCAACCCGTGGATGAACAACCGGGTGGGGACCGTCCACCGGGCCCGGGCCCGAGAGCAGTGGACGGATTTTTACCGGACCACCCGCCGGCTCGCCGACGTGCACCTGATCGATCCCCAACCCCAGGTGCCGGACCTGGTTTTCACCGCCAACGCCGGGCTCCTGAAGGACAACAAATTCATCCCCAGCCGGTTTCGGCATCCCCAGCGCCGCAGGGAGGAACCCTATTTCAAACATTGGTTTCAGGCTCGCGGTTACGACCTCATCGAACTGCAGGCCCCCTTCCGGTTTGAAGGATCGGGGGACGCCTTGTTTCAGCCGGGCAAAAATTTCCTGTGGGCGGCGCACGGATTCCGGACCGATCCGGAAGCGCATGCGCACCTGGCCCGCGAGTTCCAGGTTCCGGTGGTTTCCCTTCGCCTCGTCGATTCCCAGTTTTATCACCTGGACACCTGCTTCTGTCCGCTCTACGACGGCAAAGTCATGTATTATCCAGAGGCTTTCGACCAAGCCTCCCGGGAAAAAATCGAGGCCCGGACCCGGCCGCAAGACCGGATCGAGGTGAGCGTCGAAGACGCGGAACTCTTTGCCTTGAACGCGGTGCTCCTGGACGACCATCTCCTGCTGAACCACGCCAGCGAAGCCTTGAAACACAGACTGGAAGAGGAAGGCTACCGCGTGTGCGTGAATCCCGTCACCGAGTTTCTCAAAGCCGGCGGGGCCAACAAATGCCTCACCCTGTGTCTGGACCCGGCCTCGAAGTCTTCCGAACGCGGGGTCAAAAGCGCCGCCTGAAAAAGGATTGGCCCCGGGAGAGGAGTCCGAGCCGCCTCGCCGATGGGGTTTTCTTTTCCCCCGGTTTTGGGTTACAATCGACGATTTAAAGCACAGCATCCAAATTCAACAGGATACTGGCACCTTCTGCGAACCGGCCGGAGTCCCCGCCATGGTGAAACTTGAGATCCGTTTGTCCTGCCTGAAATTCTTTGTCCCGATCGCGATCTTCGGCCTGCTTTCGGTGTCCGCCGCCGGGGCGGAACCCTCGACCCGGGTGGAGCTTACCGACGGCAGCATCCTGCGTGGCGAAGTTCTGTCTTATTCCGATGGGGTGTATCGATTCAATTCCGATGTATTGGGAACGGTGGCTCTGCCCCGGGAAAAGATCCGGTCCATCCAGCCTGCCCCTCCGTCGGCCGCGACCGGACCGGACGCCACCCTCCACCCGAACCGGGCCGGTTTTCGGGAGTTGCAGCGGCAGCTGCAGGAACAGATGCAGAAGGACCCGGAAACCCTGCGGTGGATTCAGGAACTGCAAAATCATCCGGACATCCAGACCATTCTGAACGATGAGGCCCTGATGCGGGCGATCGAACAGGGGCGCCTGGACCGCGTGTCCCGGGACCCGAAAATACAGAAGTTGTTGAATAACGAAACCGTCGGCAAGATCATCGAAAAGAATCAGCCGTCCGTGCCGGACGAATCCCGATAAGGCCCCAGCCCCGCGGACCCATCATGAACCCACAATCCTCCGAAAACCTGATTTGGATGGATCTCGAAATGACCGGACTGGATCCGGACATGGAAGTGATCATTGAAATCGCCACCCTGATCACGGACGGCGACCTGAAGCTGGTGGCCGAGGGTCCCTGCATCGCCATCCATCAAAGTGAGGAAATCCTGAGCCGGATGGACGAATGGAACCGGCTCCACCATAACGCCTCCGGGCTGGCCCAGCGGGTGCGGGAATCGAAAATTTCCACCCGGGAAGCGGAACGGATCACCCTCGACTTCGTCAAGCAGTATTGCCCCCCCCAGACCTCCCCGCTGTGCGGCAACTCCATATCCCAGGACCGCCGTTTTTTGCTCAAATACATGAGAGAGCTCCACGATTACCTGCACTATCGGAGCATCGACGTCACCTCGATCAAGGAACTGGTGCGGCGGTGGTACCCGAACGGACCGAAATTTCCTCAAAAAAGCCAGTCTCACCTGGCCAGCATCGACGTCCGGGAATCGCTGGAAGAGCTGATCTTTTACCGCAAATATTATTTCACCAACGGGGCCAAGGCCCGGACTCCCTGAAGGCACGGATCATGAGTAAAGGCACGGTGCTCACCATCGTTTTCCTGGCCTTCATCGCTTACTTGTCCTTCAACCTCATCTGGACCGGCAACAAATACGAATGCGAAATCTGCATCGTTTACAAAGACAGGGAAGTCTGTCAGAAAGTGAAGGGGATGACCAAGGAGGAAACCATCATGACCGGCATCAGCACCGCTTGCGGCGGCGCCGCCTCGGGCATGACCGAATCCATCGAATGCCAGGCGCAGGAACCCACCCGGCTGCAATGCCGGGAACTTTGAGGCGTTTATCTTGAAGGGAAGGAAGCCCGATCCGCCGCAAGGACCCTCCGCAGGGTCCCGGGACCGGAAGGGGCGGCTGGGATTCAACTCTCCTTGCAGACCAGGTGGAAGATTTCCTGGTATTTTTCTTTCACGTCTCCCAGGTCGAACCGGAAGCGGTCCTTGTCCATCTTTTCCCCCGTCTTCCAGTGCCACAGGCGGCACCCGTCGGGACTGATCTCGTCTCCCAGAAGCAGCTTGCCCTGGAAGCGTCCAAACTCCAGTTTGAAATCCACCAGGCGGATGGCCCGGGCCTTGAAAAAATCCCACAAGAGCCGGTTGATCTTGAGGCCCAGGCTTTTCAGCATCTCCACCTCCTTCGGCGTGGCCCACCCGAAGGTGTCGATGTGGAACTCGTTGATCATGGGGTCGTGCAGTTCGTCGCTCTTATAGAAAAACTCCAGGATGGGCGGCTCCAGCGGCCGGCCTTCTTCCACCCCCAACCGTTTGCAGAGGCTTCCGGCAGCCACGTTCCGGATCACCACCTCCACCGGGATGATCTCCAGGTTTTTGACGAGCATCTCCCGGTCGCTCAACTGCCGGACGAAATGGGTCTCCACCCCGTTGTCCTGCAAATATTGAAAAATCCGGGACGACACCTGATTGTTGATGACCCCTTTATCCACGATGGAGCCCTTCTTGATCCCGTCGAAGGCGGTCGCATCATCCTTGAAATGCTGGATCAACTGATCGGGGTCGTCTGTGGTGTAAAGGATTTTAGCCTTGCCTTCGTACCGTTTTTCTTTCGAGTTCATACTCGCATCCTGAAATGGGTTGGGCCGGTTGTTTTTCCAGTCGCGTGGTTCTATTTAAAGACGCGCTCAAAAATCCGGTCGACGTTTTTGAGCTGGGATTTCAAATCGAACGCTTTTTCCAACTCCCGGCTGGAAAGATGTTTCCGGATCTCCGGATCTTTTTTCAAAAGAGCCAGGAAATCGGCTCCGGTGTTCCACGACTCCATGGCATTTCTCTGCACCCCCTGGTAGGCCTCCTCCCGCGAAAGCCCCTTGCGAACGAGAGCCAACAGAACGCTTTGGGAAAAGATCAACCCGCGGGTGAGGGCCAGGTTTTTCTTCATGGTTTTGGGGTAAACCACCCATTGCTCGATCAACCGGGTCATCCGGCGGGTCATGTAATGCACCAGGATGGTGCTGTCCGGTCCGATCACCCGTTCCACCGAAGAATGGCTGATGTCGCGTTCATGCCAAAGGGGGATGTTTTCCATGGCGGCGAGGGCATGGGACCGCACCAACCGGGCCAGTCCGCACATTTGCTCCGAAACGATGGGGTTCCGCTTGTGAGGCATGGCGGAGGAGCCCTTCTGGCCGGGCGAAAAATATTCTTCCGCCTCCAGGACCTCGGTCCGCTGCAGGTGGCGGACTTCCAGGGCGATGTTTTCCAGCGATCCGGCGACCAGGGCGAGAGCGGTGAAAAACTCCGCATGACGATCGCGCTGCACGATCTGGGTCGACACCGGAGCGGGCTTCAACCCCAGTTTTCGGCAAACATACGCTTCCACCTCGGGGTCGACGCCGGCGAAGGTGCCCATGGCCCCGGAAACCTGGCCCGTGCTGATGACCTGGCGCGCCCGTTTCAACCGGTCGAGGGCGCGGCCCATCTCCTCGTACCAGACGGCCAGTTTCAACCCGAAGGTGATGGGCTCCCCATGGATGCCGTGCGAGCGGCCGATCATGGGGGTCTCTTTATAACGCAGCGCCTGTTTTTTGAGGACCTCCCGAAACCGGTTCAGTTCCTTCAGAATCAGCGTCGCCGCCTGTTTCAATTGCACCGCCAAGGCGGTGTCCAGCACGTCCGACGAGGTCATCCCCAGGTGCAGGTAGCGCGCGGCATCCCCCACGTTTTCCGACACGCACGTGAGAAAGGCGATCACATCGTGTTTCACCTCGCGTTCGATCTCGTCGATCCTCGAAATATCGAACCGGGCTTTTTTGCGGATGGCCTCGGCCGCCGCGCGGGGGATTTCCTTCCGCGCCGCCAGCGCTTCACAGGCCAGGATCATCTCGATTTTCAGCCAGATGGTGAACTTGTTTTCCGGTTCCCAAATGGCCCCCATTTCGGGGAGCGTGTACCGGGGAATCAACGCAACCTCTGATTTTTCAAGGAGACCCAAAGAAGCGGTTGATCGGGTCTCGGGGGGTTCTATACAATGATGGATACCGCTTGGTTTGGCAATCTTAAACGCAAACGCGGGTTAAATCAACAATCACGGAGCCTTCGATGTATCAAGTGTGCTTTGTCTGCCTTGGCAATATTTGCCGGTCGCCCCTGGCGGAAGGGGTGTTCCAGTCCTTGGTCGCCCGGGAGGGATTGAGCCAACGAATCCAAATTTCCTCCGCCGGGGTGGGGCATTGGCACATCGGCGAACCGCCGGACCGGCGCATGCAGAAGACGGCGTTGGAAAAAGGCATTCGCTTGACCGGCCAGGCCCGCCAGTTCCAACCCTCCGAATTTTCCCAGCACAACCTGATCCTGGCGATGGACCAGAGCAATCTCTCGGCTCTTCAGCAAATCTGTCCGGGGGAGTCCCGGCAGAGGGAAAAACTCCGGTTGTTCCGGTCCTTCGATCCCGAAAGCAACGGCAACCTGGACGTTCCCGACCCGTATTACGGCGGTGACCGGGGGTTCGACCTCGTTTTCGACATCGTCCGGCGCACGTGCCCTCAAATTCTGAATCATATCAAATCGGATCCGTCCTTTTCGGCATGAAAGAAGCCATCGCTCAAGCTTTGGAATCGGCTTACGGCCAACCCGTGGGCATCGAATGTTCCGCGTCGGTGGGGGGCGGGTCGATCAACCAGGCGCAGGCGCTCACCCTGTCCAACGGGGACAAGGTTTTTCTGAAGTACAACTCCCGGCCGCCGGAAAACTTTTTCTCGGCGGAAGCGAAAGGGCTCGAGCTGCTGCGCGGGGCGAGCGGCGGCCCCCGCGTACCCCGCCCCCTGGCCCTGGAGTGCCGAACCCCTCCGCGGTTTTTGATCCTCGAATACATGGAAGAGTGTTCCCCGGGGAACGGATTTTATCCCCGGTTCGCCCAGGCTTTGGCGCACCTCCACCGCTGCACGCAGGACCGATACGGGTTGGACCACGACAACTACATCGGCAGCACCCCGCAGGTGAACTCCCCCGAAAAAGATCCGATCGTGTTTTTCCGCGATCACCGGATCCGCTTCCAGCAAACTCTGGCGCGGCAATCGGGCCTTCTGCCCAAAACCATCGACGCGCGCCTCGACAAGCTGTGCGACCAGATCGGGTCGCTGCTCGATGTCCGCGGGGAGAAACCCGCCCTGCTCCACGGCGACCTCTGGTCGGGGAACTACTTCGTCACCCGGGGACAAGCCCCCTGCATCTTCGACCCTGCCACCCATTACGGCTTGCGTGAAGCGGAGCTGGCCATGACAGAGCTCTTCGGCCGCCTGCCCCAGGAATTCTACGACGCCTACCACGAGGCGTTTCCTTTAAATCCTGGATATCCCGAACGCAAGCCCCTGTACAACTTATACCACCTGCTCAACCACCTCAATTTGTTCGGACGCTCTTATCTTTCCTCGGTGGAGTCGGTCGTCAACCGGTACGTGGGTTAACCGGAACGCATTAAGGGAGACGGTTCACGATGAAATTCGTAAAATCCGCTCGGTGGACCTTTGGGGTCTTATCCGTTTTTCTTTTCCTTCTCAGCCTTCCCGGCTCCGGGGGGTCGGATCCGGCGGAATACGCAAAGCTAAAAAAACAGGGGGAACGGTTTTACGAACGGGGTTCCTACGCCCGCGCGCACGAGGTGTACCGGAAAGCCGACGCGTTGAAACTTCCGCCGCCACAGGAAAGCTGGGTCGATTTCCGTGTGGCGGATACGCTCTGGCGCGCCCAGGCGGGCACCCGCACCGCCGACCCCTCCATTTACGAAAAAGCCCGGCGGCAACTGGAATCCTTGATCGACCGCGTGCAACGGGTCGAAGAGCGGGACCGGGTGTGGGCGGAAGCCCAGGAATCGCTCGGGGATTTCTGGTGGCTCCGCCGCGATTTCCGGAACTGGGGCCGTGCCTGGAAACATTACCGGGAGGCCCTGGACTGGTGGGGGGGCCAAAGCGATATCGACCGGGCCCGCAAGCGGTACCTCCACATCGTCTGGACCGTTTCCAGCCCGCCCTGGCGGGAACCGTTCTATTACCCCGGTTACTACGGCAACAACCTGCCCCTGGAGATCCTGGAAAATGTCCTCAAGATCGCCCGGACCCCGGAGGACCGTCAGCGAGGCCATTTCCTCATGGCCATGACCCTGCGGAATCAAACCGGATGGAATCAACGCGAACGCGTGGCCCAGGCTTTTGAGGCCGCCATCGAGGCGGGCAAAAAATTCGACTGGTACGACGACGCCCTGTTCTACTACGGTGAATGGCTTTCTCAATACGGCGACGTGATCATTCTGGACTCCGGACGCAAACGTTGGGAAGGCGATTACGTCGAAGCGGTCAAAATATTCCGCCGCCTTCTCGACGAGTTTCAAAAAGGGGAAACCCGGCATTACGACCCCGCCCGCCGACGCATCGAAAACATCACCCGCCCCACCCTGGGGCTTGAGGTGCCCCACATTTTCCTTCCCGATTCCCGGATCCGCATCCAGACGCACTGGCGGAACGTGGACGCCATGGGGTTTTCCGTGTACCCGGTGGATCTCACCCGCGACGTCACCTTCAGCGACAAAAAAGATGTCCATGCCTGGCTGTACCAAATCAACCTTCCCCTGAAAACCAAGCTCCTGTCCTGGAGCGAGGAAACGGGAGACACGGGAAAACACAAACCGGGTCAGAAGCAATTGCTGCTGGACAAGAAATTGCCGCCCGGCGCCTACATCATCGAGGCCACGGGCAACGGCCAGACCACGCGGGATCTCATCCTGGTGACCGATGCCGCTCTGGTTCTCAAAGCCTCCGGCACACAAGCGCTGGTGTACTTCTGCGATGTCCAGAACGGGGCCCCCCTTCCCCAGGCTCAGGTGTCCCTGTGGGAGCGGTACAACAACGGCCGCAAATGGGTGTGGAAAGTGCATTCCGCGGAAACAGATTCGAAGGGACTGGCCGCCTTCGAACTGAAGTCCACCCGAAGCCACGGAGAACTCTTCGCCTCGGCCAACCTCGAGAACCGGCAAGCCTTCAGCACCGGGTCCAGCACCTCCTTCCACGGACGAAAAGCGGAATGGAAAATTTACGCCCACACCGACCGGCCGGCCTATCGTCCCGAAGATACCGCGCATTGGCGAATCACCGCGCGCACTTACACCGGCTCGGTCTACGAGACTCCCTCCGGGGAGGAGCTGACCTTCGAACTCACCGACCCGCAGGGCACCAAGGTCCAGGAAGGCACCTTGAAGCTCAACGAATTCGGCAGCGCGCGACAATCCCTGGACCTCACCGCATCCATGCCTCTCGGGGAATACAAAGTCTCTTTCTGGACCGGCGGGAAAAAGAAATTCATCGGCCGCTCGGCGATTTTCCGGCTCGAAGAATACAAGCTGCCGGAGTTCAAGGTGCGTATCGATCTTCCGGAGGAAGACGGAAAAAAGAAAACCTATCGCCTGGGGGACAAGGTTCAGGTCGACATCGACGCGGAATACTATTTCGGGGGACCGGTGACCGACGCCAACGTGGAAGTCCTGGTCACCCAGAGACCCTTCCGCCCGATCTGGAGGCCCCTGCGGGAATATCCCTGGTACTACCGGGACATGCGGCCGAGGTTTTCCAGGCGTTGGGGCGGAGGGCAACAGGTCAAACGAGAGGTCCTGAAAACCGACGCCCGGGGTCGAGCCTCCTTCAGCTTCGAAACCCCGGTCAACGGGCAGGACACGGAATATCGCATCGAAGCCCGGGTGGTCGATGCCTCCCGGAGGGAAGTGGTCGTCACCGATTCCGTCCGGGTGACCCGGCAAAGTTATTCCGTCCATTTGCGCCCGGGACACCATCTCTACCGGCCCCAGGACCAGGTCGCCGTCACCATCAAGACCCTCGACGCCAACCACCAGCCCGTGTCGGCCGAAGGCCGGCTGACGGTGACCCGGGATTTCTGGTTCGAAATCTGGATCGATCCCGACGGCAACGAAGTGCAAGGCGACGCCTTGCAGGACCTGAAACGAAAATCATCCATCTTTCCGCCCCCCGCGCCGCCGGGCAAACCCGGGTGGCGGCTCAAGTTCCGCGGCTACCAGCACGATGAAATCCTGGCCCGCTCGGTGAAGACGGGAGCCGACGGGGCCATGAAATTCACGCACATCCCCGACCAGGAAGGCTATTACCGGTTCACCTGGTTCAGCCAGGTTCCGGGCGAACCGCCCATCCAATCCTCCACCACCGTCTGGGTGGCCACTCCCGACACCCGGGACCTCGGATACCGCCACGGCGGCCTCCAGATTATCGCCGATAAAGACACTTTCCGATCCGGGCAGACGGCCCCGGTGATGCTCGTCACCGACACGCCCGACCGCTACGTTCTGTTCGGGGTGGAGGGAGACGACCTCTACAGCGTTCGCCTCGTCCATCTGGAGGGCACCGTCAAACTCGTGGAACTGGAGATTGAAGAAACCCACGTGCCCAATGTGTTTTTGACGGCGGTGATGGTGAGGGACCGTGAAATCTTTCGCGACGTCGAGGAGGTGATCGTCCCGCCGGTGAAGCATTTCCTGAACGTGTCGGTGAAACCGGACCAGCCTGAGTATCCGCCCGGAACGGAGGGCACCTTGACGGTGACCACCCGGGATCATTTGGGCAATCCCGTGCCCGCCGAGGTGGCGGTGAGCCTGGTGGACGAATCGGTGTTCTACATTCAAAAAGAAATCGCGCCCGATCCGCGGGAATTTTTTTACGGCGACAAACGCCCCCACCGCATTCAAACCGCCAACACCTTCCAGGCGAAACCTTACGCGCGCCTGGTCAAGGACGCGGAGGGGCGGTGGATCGATGACCGGCGGCTCCGCTTGCAGCGGCGCGAAAGTGCGGAAGGTTTGGGGGAGGAACGGGAAGACCTCGCCGCCGGTTTTAAAAGCGGCGGCCGGCAAATGAAAAGGGCTCCCGTCTCCAAGACCGAAACCCGTCGTTTCGAAGCCCAGGCCCTGAAAGAGTCTGCGGACGCCGCCCGGCCTCCGGAAGACGTTTCGGGGGAAGCGGCGGGAAAAGAACCCTCGGTCCAGGTGCGAACCGATTTCCGCGCCACCGCCCTTTGGAAACCCGGAATCGTCACCGATGAAAACGGGAAAGCCACGCTCAAGGTTTCGTTCCCCGATTCCCTGAGCGAATGGCGGGCCACGGCCCGCGCCGCCACCCGGGGCAACCGCTTCGGCATCGCCACGTCACACACCCAGACCCGGAAACCCTTGATGGTCCGGCTCCAGGCCCCCCGGTTTTTCGTGGTGGGCGATGTCCTCACCCTGTCCGCGATCATCAACAATCAGGCGAAGGAACCGCTGACCGTGCTTCCCGAGATCAAGGCCCAGGGGATCACCCTGACCGGGATGACGGTGCGGGGGAAAAAGCTGGAAATGGGAAAAAGCTCCATCAAGATCCCCGCCGGAGAGGCCCTGCGGGTGGACTGGACGGCGGCGGTGAAATCTCCCGGCCATGTCCGCCTCCGCGTCACCGCCAAAAGCGAATCCTACGCCGACGGCATGGAAAAATCCTTCCTGGTCCATGAACACGGAATCGAAAAGTTCATCGCCAAATCGGGCAAGATGAAGGGAGACCGGAGGCACGTCGCCCTGACGCTTCCCCCCGAGCGCAAACCCGGATCCACCCGGGTCACCGTGCAAATGACCCCCAGTCTCGCGGTCACCCTGCTGGATGCCCTCCCTTATTTGGTCGATTACCCTTACGGCTGCACGGAACAGACCCTGAGCCGGTTTCTGCCGAGCGTCATCACCTTGAGAACCCTGTCTGGCCTGGGCCTGAAACCGGAATCCGTCGCCGATCGCATGTTCGGCGGCCTGGAGCCCGAAGCGGCCGGGAAAACGCATCCCCAGGGGAAAAAGGACTTGAAACGACTCAAGGCCATGGTCGGCGAGGGGCTGAGCCGGCTTTACGATTTTCAGCACTCCGACGGGGGTTGGGGCTGGTGGAAAGACGGGGACAGCGACCCGTTCATGACGGCGTATGTCCTTTGGGGACTCGCCGTGGCTCGGGAAGCGGGGGCGAAGGTCGATGCGGACGCTTTGGCCCGGGGGGTGCGGTATCTCGACCGGGAACTGGTGACGGCCGAAACCCGTCTCGATAGGCAGGCCTGGATGCTGCACGCCCTGTCGGTCTCTTCCGCCTCCGCCGAGGAGAAAAAACCCACCCCGTTTCAAACCCGGGCGCTGGAAAACCTCTGGAAAAACCGCGACCGGCTGAACGCTTACAGCCGGTCGCTTTTGGCTCTGGCGGCGCACCGGTACGGCGAAGTTGAAAAAGCCAAGGTCTTGGTGGAAAACCTGGAAAACGGGGTGAAGCTCGACACCACGCCCGACACGTCCATCGTTCAGCGGGGCGATTCGGAATCCCAGGAAGGCGCGTTGACTACCGCCCACTGGGGAGAGGACGGCATCTACTGGCGGTGGTCCGAGGGAGGCGTGGAAGCCACGGCGTTCGCGCTCCAGGCTCTTTTGACCATCGACCCGGAGAACAAGCTCATCGAACCGGTGACGCACTGGCTGATCAAGAACCGCCGCGGCGCCCACTGGAGCAACACCCGGGATACCGCCATCGCGGTGCTGACGCTCAACGATTACCTGAAAACCAGCGGCGAGCTGGATACGGATACGGAAGTGGAACTGGCCGTCAACGGCTCTTCCCTGATCAAGACCCGGTTTGCGGAGGTGCTTCGCGCGCCCAGCCGCTTTTCGGTCGACCCCGCCCTGCTCAAGGATGGCACAAACGAAATCCAGCTCCGGCGAACGGCGGGAGAGGGGCCGATTTATTTTTCGGTGGAAGGCCGGTACTTCAGCCGGGAGGAGCCGGTGCCTGCAGCCGGCAGCGAGATTTTCCTCCGCCGGCAATATTTCAAACTGGTCGGCCGGCCCACCCTGCTCAAAGGCTGGGTGTACGATAAACAGCCGCTGGGAGACGGCGACCGGGTGAAAAGCGGCCAACGCATCGAAACGGTGATCACCCTCGAAACCAAAAACAACGCCGAATACCTGGTGATCGAAGATTTGAAACCCGCCGGGTTGGAAGCCGTAAACGTGCGAAGCGGGGAGGCGCTTTACGCCCGCGAACTGAAATCCTCCGCCCTGCCTCGGACCTTTCAGGAATCGCGCATCGCCCGCTCGATCGAGCGCCAGGAACCGATTCTTTTCCCATCCCCGGAAAATTCGCCCTCGGACTACACCGGCCGAACCCGGTGGGTGTACCAGGAACTCCGCGACCGGAAGGTGGTCCTGTTCCTCTCCGACTTGCCGGAAGGGGTGTGGGAAATTCGGTACCTGCTGCGGGCCGAGGTTCCGGGAACTTTTCACGCGCTTCCCGTGCTGGGCCACGCCATGTATATTCCTGAAATTCGGGCCAACGGGGCGGAATCCCGGTTCACCGTCGAGGACCGGGACGACTGAATTCCGGCCGTCTCAGCGTCCCGTCGGCCAACAAAAAAAGAGCACCCCGGAATCCCGGGGTGCTCTTCAAGGCTCTAACGAGAAGGGTAACAGTGATTCTTAGCCGCTTAGAAAATTTAGATTCAGGTCAAAAACAAAAAGATTCTTTTTTTTGCATTAAAACTCAAAGATCTTTTCCCTAAAACCCGCCCCCGATCTTGGCGATAAACGTATTCAACTCCTTTTTCACCGGGCCTTCCCAGTTCTGCTTTTCCCGGTTCAGCATGGCGATGACCGCCCGGCCGGTGCTCATTTCCAGGGCGGAGGCAATGCTCACCAGAATTCGCGTCCCGTACCGGTCCACCAGGCCGTGTTCCTCCGCGGCCCGGAAGGCCGCCTCGGGTCCCAGCATGATGGCCCAGGTCTGGATGGCGCTGATCTGCGCGGCTTCCCGGAATTGAAGCGATTCGATGCCTTCCATGTAGGTTTCGGCGTCGATCTCCCCGGCTTCAAACTTTTGGATCAGGCTGGTGAGGGATTCTTCCCGGGAATCCATTTTTTCCAGGATGAATCCCAGCACTTTCGGTTCGTATTTTTTCAAGGCTTCCAGATCCCAGGGACACTGGAACGCATCGTTTTTTTTCTCCGCATCCCGGCTCTCCTGTTGGATTTTCCTGAGGCATTCCGGGCAGCGTTTTCCCGCATCGTGCACGAACTGGCCGCCGCAAACACAGCGGGCCAGCACGTCCTCCAGCGCCAGGGCCAACGCCTCGCCCCCGAGATCCAGGAGATGACGCAAGGTTTTCCGAACCGGATCCTGGGTGGTGATGGGCAACCAGTTGGCGCAGGAGGAACAATAAATCTTGTATCCGTTTTTGCCGTTTTCCGGTTCAAAAACGGGGGCAAAGGTCTGGTCGCAAAGGACACATCCTATCTCTTTAGGAATCGTGGTTTCCATGGTTCGATCGGCTCCAGTTGATGAACGAACACCGGGGTCCGGGTTGGGATGAAAAGGAGAGCCCCCACATTCAAAAAATTCAGGAGACCGAGGGGCACTCCGCGGCCGGGACCCGGCCCGGCCTGGGAAAAAAAATAACCCATGGCAGACGCCCGCCATGGGTTATGGGTTCAAGACAGAAGTTAACCCTGATAGGCCTGTCCGAGTCCTGCGGCCTCCGTTTCTTTCTCACCCAGCATAACCTTGCCGGTGGTGGAATCCACCGGGTGCATGGAGATCGCGTGATGCGTGCTGCAGACGACCTTGCACAATTCACAGCCTTTGCAGCGGTTCGTGATCACCACCGCTTTCATTTTGTCCTGGTCCAGAAGGATGGTATCCGCTTCCGGACAATACATGATGCACAATCGGCATCCTTTTTCCGCAATACACTTATTGTCGTCTACATAAGCTACGTTATACACTTAAACCTCTCCTCAAATTACAGGGTTGGAAGGCGAAACAGAGACCGTCGTCCCCGGCGGACGGCCGAAAACCCAGCGGGGTTCAAGCGGCGGTAATGGCCCCCGCTCCCGCCAAGGCCGGTTGCGCTTCTTCAGCCCACTTGGAAGACATCTCGTACGACTTCCGGATGGTTTCCATGTTTTTCTTCAGCAACATCTCTTTCTTGGCGTACTTTTTCTTGATCGCCTCGTCGAGCGTCGCCGTTCCTCCGGAGGCCACGTACCTTTTGCCGAACCGGTCCTGGAGGGCCTGATCCAGCGCGTCCATGCTCACCACCCGGGTGATGCCGGTACACGCTCCGATCATGGCCATGTTGGTGGACAGTTCCGTTCCCCCGACCTCCAGGGCCAGATGGGTGGCATCGAAGGCATAGACCGAGGCATTCAACTTCTCCAACCGTTCATGGTCTTCCTGGGTCAGAAGATCGTCGCCGGAGTTGATGATGACGAGGCCATTTTCCTTGATGCCGGAATAAAAGGGTGCCGTATAGCTTTTTTGCATGGTGATGACCTGGGGATGGAATACCATGATCACGTCGGGATAGACGAGTTCTCCCCGGTCAAAAATGCGTTCTATGCCGACACGGACATAACTTTCCGCGGGGGCCATCCGTTTTTCAGCACCGAAAAACGGATTGGAAATGGAAAACTTTCCATCCTTGTTGGCCGCCATGGCCAGAATGTGGGCGGCGGTCACCGCCCCCTGGCCCCCCAAGCCGGAAATCCGGATGTTCATCCTCCTCATAATCGTATTCTCCTTTGACCTAGGTGGTTACCGGCTTCTTCGCCGCTTTTTTCTTGGCCTTACGTTCGGCCTCGATCTTGTTCAACAGTTCCTTGGCCTCGTCGGTGATGTATTCTTTCATCACAAACCGGCCGCCGATGGATTCGGCATCTTTCATTTCATCCAGCCCTTCCATGCTCTGTTTGCCGATCTCGAGGATGCACGGGGTGTAGAGCTGAACGTAGGTCGGGCCGAATTCGCGGGCGACATGGATGGCATTCCGAATCGCCTTTTCCACCCGGTTGGGTTTGCTGACCGTCAAAAGCGCCACGTAATGGCATCCCGCTTCGCGGGCGATCTCCGGCAGGCGGACTTTTTCGAACTGCTTGCCGACCGGAGCCATCTTGGACACGAANNCCGCTTTCCTGGCCGCCGGTGTTGGCGTACAGCTCGTTGTCGAAACAGATGGTCGTGAATTTTTCCTGCCGGAACCAGGACTGCATGGTCATGTCCAACCCGATATCGACGGTGGCGCCGTCTCCCGCCAGGACCACCACGTCTTTGGTCTTGCCCGGGAACCGGCTCTTCAAGGCACGGGCCAGGCCGGAGGCGATGGCGTTCTGGTTTCCGAACAGGGAGTGAATGTTATGGACCGCCACGTGCGGAAACACGAGGCTGGTACAGCCCGTGGACCCCACGAAAACCGTGTCCTCCGGATTGGGAAGGCTGGACAAAATATAACGGAAGGCGATGGATTCGGGGCAACCGGCGCACAGGGAATGTTCCTCGATCAGTTCCTTGGACGTTCCGATGTCCTTCCAGCCCCGTTCCTCTTTACCGTAAGTCGCCGTTTCCACCAGGTGATGGTATTCCGGCGGCATGATATCGGCCAAGTCTTCACACAGCGTGATGCGTTCTTTGCTCATAAATGTCCCCTATTATTTTCAATTTTCCGAAACGGAAAATTTTTTCAAGGTTAACAAACCGTTTTCTTCTTCTCCTGCGATGGTTTCCTAGCTGCCCCGGGCCGCCAGCGTGCCGGTTTGGAGCCCCAGGCTCTTCTTGATCTCTTCCACGATCACCTCGGAAGGCATGGTCATGCCGCCCGCGACGTGGGGTCCGGCCACCACCCGGTCGTTGTCGTTGACGACCGCCTTGATTTCGCGGGCGAGCCATCCGGCGACATTGAACTCGGGAACGAAAATGTGTTTCGCGTTTTTGACCGCCTCGCGAACTTCCTGGCGCGGGAAGGGGCGCAGGGTCTTGATCTTGACCAGGCCCACCTTGATGCCTTCCTGCTCCAGGAGGCGGATCGCTTCCCGGCCCTGGGAAACGGCCGTCCCGGAGGACACGATCAGGATTTCCCGATCGTTGTTTTCCGTCTCAATCAGGCCGTCCAACAGCCCGGAGGTGTACTTGCGGGACCGATCGATCGCCGCCCGGATTTCCTGCTGCCAGGACGCATGGGTCATGTAACTAATGTAGTTCGACTTCATGACGAACGGATCGCGCATCATCCGCACCGGCGGACATTCCATATCCATGCAGGGAACCGGCGAGCGGTAAGGATCGTAAGGCGTCAGGCACAGGTCGTCGGGAGGCAGCTCCACGGTGTCCTTGGTGTGGGTCACGAAAAACCCGTCGCAACACACCGCGAGCGGCAGGTGCACATCCGGCTGCTCCGCCACGATGAATCCCTTGAGGATGTAATCGAACAGATCCTGCGCCGTCTCGGCGTGCCAGACCAGCATCCCGGTTTCCAGCAAATAATAAATTTCGAGCGTATCGGGCTGAATGCTCAAGGGCGAATTGATGCCGCGGCAGGTCACGCAAACCTGGATCGGCAGCCGGGAACCCGCCCACATGGGGAAGTTTTCCATCGCCCGCATGGTGCCCGG
>JABAHQ010001822.1_pt2 | contig 28264 bp, 23 predicted proteins | sample 7062091 | NCBI WGS metagenome assembly JABAHQ01 (sample SAMN14534359, study PRJNA622989) | marine sediment metagenome | biome: marine biome [ENVO:00000428]; feature: marine pelagic biome [ENVO:01000023]; material: deep marine sediment [ENVO:00002113] | place: India: Gulf of Kutch | collected...
GCGCCTGCTATCGGCTCTTGCTGAGTGGCGAGTTATTAGCTATCTCCAAGGAGTCTGAGGCAGATGTAGTCACGCTCAAGACGGTCACCAGCGATAAATCAGGCTATACCGATTTTTACTTCACCCTGACTAGCCCGCAAAAGCCTCTAACAGGCTATTTAGATCATTACCTGGCTTCGCTGCTGGCAGGCCAGATCCAAACCATGGGACGTTGCGCTCGGTTGGCCAAGCAACTGGCCGCCGCCCTAAAACCGGCGCCACCGCCAACAACAGCAACGCCGTCCGGTCCCTCGCTGACCGAGGCCCAACATAGTCTGGCTGAAGCAGAGTTAGCTCTGCGTAAAGCGGCGGCTTCGATCGAAGCGCTGGAAGAAGCTTTCGCTACCGCCTTAAACAAACCCCAATTGGTAATAGAAACACCACTTCTGCTCTCAATTAATGGAGCCAAACTTGGGCCGGTACGAGAAGTTTGCCAGGCTGTTGCGGCGCAACTGAGTGCGGCCGCAGCCACGAACGTAGCTTCATCGCTAACGGTAGCCCAATATCAAGCTGCCTATCAGCAGGTTATCACAGCTGCCGACGAGGCAAGGGCGGGCTTAGCCGTTCAACTGCAATGGTTACGTGAACAATTGGCCAGTGGTGCCCTGCCTGCCTCGGCCAGGTCTGTTCACCATTATATCGAAATCTTGCTGCAAAGTTTAGCTCAGGGTGTCCTGAGGATCTAATCATCAAGGAAGAAGGTCATGGTTAGCTACGACGAAAAATCGTGCGGCGCAGTCATTTTCAAACGTGAAAATGGCCAGATTTTATACTTGACTGTCGAGTACAAAATCGAAAAGGGCTACTGGGGCCTGACCAAAGGCCACGTAGAATCGGGCGAGACCGAACTGGAAACAACCAGACGCGAAATTTATGAAGAGGTTGGACTTAAGGATTTAACCTTTTACGATGGTTTTCGGGCCGAAATCAGCTATCAGCCCAGGCCCGGTGTGACCAAACTGGTCGTCTTTTTCCTGGCCCAGACCCATAATGATCGGGTTGAATATCATTTCAATGAACATGTGGACCATCGCTGGCTGTCGTACGACGAGATTATCGCCCAGCTAACCTATGATGGTGACCGGGGGGTTGTCACTCAGGCCGCCAAGTTTTTGGGCGACCGATGACAGCAGAGTGCAATTTTTAAAGCCCTAATTCATTAAGTACAATTTATCACTATAAACTTAAGGCAACCATCAAACATGGTAAATCATCGGCGTCTATGGATCGTTGGGCTGATTCTGCTCTTTTTCACCTTTGCTTCCACTTCACCGGTCACTGCCCAAAGCGAGGCTGGCTTTTTTTACACGACCCAGTTTGCTGATACCTTGTCCCACCTGGCTCAGAAATACTTGGGCGATACTCAGCATACCGATTCCATTATCATTGCCACAGAACAAGTCTTGGGCCTGACCATCCCTGATCCACTTCCCCCCGGCCTGACTCTGTTCATCCCTTCAGAACCCTTAGCTGTGATCCCACCAGAACCTACCGCCACTCCTCCCCCACTCCCGCGCACCCCAGTACCAACACCAATACCGGCCAGGCCAGAGCCATTTGGCAAAATTGCCTTCAGTTTTTACAACCGTGCCTTGAGCCGTCGTGTGTGGGAAATAAACATCATCAACGTTGACGGCAGCGGACGACAAGTCTTCCGTTGGAATGAGGTTAGTGAACCAGCCATCTCGCCTGACGGCACGCATTTGGCCTTCCGGGGGTGGCACGATACTGGACATGTCCTTTCGGTGGGGCCGCTGACGGGGGAACGTTACTGGCCTATCGGCGGCTTCCAAGAGGATTCCCGCCCCGATTGGTCGCATGACGGCTCACGGCTGGTCTTTGCTTCGCAGCGTGAGAGCGACCGGCTGTGGCGACTTTACCTCATCCACGCTAACGGCCAGGATGAACGTGTTCTGGCTCGCGCCGATGGCCTCCCCCTCTTTGGCGAAGACCCGGCCTGGTCTCATCGAGACGACCGCATTATCTATCGTGGCTGCGCCCCCCATGGCGAGCAATGCGGCCTGTGGTTTATTACCCTCGACGGGGTGGTCTCGGCGCCCATCGTGCTGGATCCGACCGCCATCCAACCCGACGGCTCTCCCACGGCAGATCGGGTCGTTTTTGCTTCACAACAATCGGGAAATTGGGACATCTACAGTGTCAATATAGATGGCACTGACCTGCGCCAATTGACCGACCACCCCGCCGTCGACGGAATGCCGACCTGGTCCCCGGACGGCGAATGGATCGCCTTCCAATCAACACGGCCTGGTTCCGAGCCTGAACATCCCTTTGAACAAGGCCCCAGCCAGGGGGGACAAACGACTGAGGGAAATTGGGGTATCTGGATTATGCGTCCCGACGGCACGGAGTTGCGCCAGGTCTTTGCTTTTGATGGCGGTTTGATGAGGGCCAACCGTCTCGATTTACCCTATGGCAGCCGGGATTGGTACGATGAGCAAATCTCATGGGGGCGATAGAGCCGGGGCCCTCATATCCTCTTTCTTATGTCTCACGCTTATGAATGCGACCGCCTACACGTATCCAACCAATCGAGCCATCCGCCTGGCGGATTATGTCAGCCTTGGCATCCTTAAAAGGCCCGTTTAGCACCAGCAGGCGATCTTGTTCACACAGGGCCAGGGAGGCCGGGGGCGGCGGAGGAGGTGGCGGCACATCTTTGGTCGGAAAGCTGCCCTTGTAGATTATCTGGGCCACCAGCTTCCCACCCAGGAGGCCCAGTTCCATCTCTGCAAATGGGCGCCTGTAGCGACCCACATAGGCCGCCAACTCTTCCTCAGATGCCTCAATAGGCTCAGGATCAGGAACCTCTAAACCGAGGTAATGCTTCAAGGCCCAACGGCTTACCTCGCGAGTCACCGCCCCACCCTGGTTAGCATTGGTTAAGATGGCGATGGCAAAATTATGCTCAGGGATCAGCGCCAGCAAAGAGATTTGTCCCATTGTACCCCCGCCATGGGAAAGTTGGCGCGTCCCATTTATATCGTTGATCGACCAGGTCAAGCCCCATTGCTCATCCCCCCATACAGTCACCACAGGTGACTGCANNCAGGTCAGGCCCCATTGCTCATCACCCCAAACAGTCACCTGTGGTGATTGCATCTGCGCGATTGACTCCGACTTAAGGAGCTGAGTCCCATCTTCTGTGGTCCCATCCCCCAGGTGGAAACGGGCATAACGTAACAAATCTTGCACGTGGCACACGATGCCACCGGCCGGATAAGCCGAACGAGGCAATGGCCAGGGCCGGGCCACCTGAGGGCCATCTTCACCGTTGTTGTGCCCCACCACAAACCGGTGGGTTATAACCTCGCCAGGGTCGAAGTAGGAATATTCCAGGCCAAGGGGCTCGAGGACCAGTTCCTTCATTGCTGCCTGATAGCTCTTGCCAGTCACTACCTCAATAATATAGCCAGCCAGAGAAAAACCAGCGTTGTTGTAGGACCAGACCATGCCCACGGGGGCAAGTTGTTCCAGCTCGGCCATATCGGCCACGTACTTGGTCAGGGCATCATCTCCCGCACCAGTGTCATCAAAAAAGTCACCGGCCCAACCGCTCATATGGGTCAGGAGATGATGGATGGTGGCCTGGGCAGCGGCCGTTTCATCAATCACCTTGAAATCTGGTACATACATACGCACCGTCGCCCCCAGATCTAGCTTACCCATTTCCACCAACCGCATAATAGCTGTGCCGGTGAAAGTTTTGGTAATCGAACCAATCTGGAAGAGGGTTTCGTCCGTCACTGATAAGGGGTGGTCCACATTGGTCACCCCGAAACCAGCCGTGCGTGTTTCGCCCTGGTGCAAAATACCAACTGCAACGCCAGGGACGTCTTTTTTCTTCATTATCGCCGTGACAAACTCGACCAGGCGATCCCAGTTTGCTTCGTGACTAGCGTTCATCTGTTATCCTCCTTGGATTTACACTAACCTGTCTATAGTGGCAGCGCATCATACCAGAAACCTGATTTTAGAGGAAATATATGTCCATCAAAAGCAGTCGCACATGATTTTGTCACATTGCCAGAATCGTCGAGACGTAGTAAGATGGCGGCGCGGAGTTTTAGTTGACCTCTGAAACCGTCCTGGAAGATGACAATGAAAGGCTAACAATGATGAAATTCGCCCAGCGACTGCAAACACAAAGAAGTGTTCACTGGACCACCGTCAGGCAATTGATCCAGGCCAAAGAAGCCGAGGGGGTCAAGACCATCCGGTTATCGTCAGGCGACCCGGACCTGCCGACGCCACCGGCAGTGGTAGAAGCATTACATCAGGCCGCCTTAAACCCCCTCTATCACCGTTATCCGTTTAGCTTTCAAACCCCGTTGCGCCAGGCTATCGCGACCTGGTATCAGCGCCGTTTCGGGGTAGGGTTGGACCCCGAAACAGAGGTTCTGCCGCTGGCCGGCTCTCAGGAAGGGATCGGCAACCTGGGCCTGGCTGTCCTGGAGCCGGAAGCTGTAGCCCTGGTGACCGATCCGGCTTTTGGCAGTTACGCCCGCGCCACTGAGTTTGCCGGCGGGCAAGTGCACTACCTGTCTTTGCGGGCGGAGAACGGCTATCTGCCCGATCTATCAGCCATCCCGGCCGAGGTGTTGGCCAAGACACGCTTACTTTGGTTGAACTATCCCCACAATCCTACAGGTGCTGTTGCCCCCCTCTCGTTTTTTGAGGAGGTAGTTGCCTTTGCCCACCAACACCAGATTCTGGTCTGCCACGACAACGCCTATTCTGACGTGACCTACGATGGCTATGTCGCCCCCAGTTTCCTGGCCGTGGAGGGAGCTAAAGAGGTAGCCGTCGAACTGAATACCCTGAGCAAGGCCTTTAACATGGCTGGCTGGCGGGTCGGCATGGCGGTAGGAAACGCGCAAGCGTTGGCCTCGCTCGCTCAGGTCAGTTTTAACACCAGTATGGGCCTCTTCGGTCCGATCCAGTTAGCGGCCATTGAGGCGCTGACGGGCGATCAGAGCTGGCTAAGCGAACGGAATCAGATCTACCAGGAGCGACGGGATATTGTTGTCGCCGGCTTGCGGGCGATCGGCCTGGACGCGCCGTGTCCTAAGGCCACTCTCTACGTTTGGGCCAGGTTGCCGACGGGTTACCCAGACTCTTTGGAATTCTCCAAGCAGGTACTTGATCAAACAGGGGTGTGGCTTTCATCGGGGGTTTTCTTCGGCCAGGGAGGTGAAGGACACATACGGGCCACGCTCACCCTGCCGACAGAGGAGTTACGTGAGGCGATGGAGCGCCTGCAGTCGCTCAACCTGTAGCGTGCGTAAACGGCCCTCCCCCCTGCCCTTCACTTCGCTTCGGGAATCCCCGCTCCCCAGTTTTGGGAGAGGGGGCCAGTTTTGCCCGGATAATAATTTTGACTAAAATCTGCCCCCAAGGATAAAAAAAACGTAAAAACGTGGACCATAAAAGATCCCCCAATATAAAACGCCTCACGTTTCACGTTTCCTGTTATCACAAAGGGAGTAATCACGAACCGGCGGTACACCACCGAGGATGAAAATTGAGGAGCCAGCACGCCCTCGTGCGGCGACGGGTTCGGCACGAGGGCGTGCCTCACTCTTCGTGACCAATTCTATTTACAGAGGAGAAGACCACCGTGAACAAACCAATCATCAAAAAAGTGGTGCTGGCCTACAGCGGGGGGCTGGACACCAGTGTAATTGTCCCCTGGCTGAAAAACAATTATGGCTGCGAAGTGATCTGTTTTTGCGCCAATTTAGGCCAGGAGGAAGAACTAGGCGGCCTGGAAGCCAAAGCCATCGCCTCCGGAGCCAGCAAATGCTATGTCGAAGACCTGCGCGAGGAATTCATTGCCGACTATCTTTACCCCTTGCTCAAGTCGGGGGCGATCTATGAGCGTAAATACCTGATGGGGACCAGCATTGCCCGGCCTCTGATCGCCAAACGCCAGGTCGAAATTGCCGAAATGGAACGGGCTGATGCCGTCTCCCATGGCTGTACCGGCAAGGGGAACGACCAGGTCCGCTTTGAGTTGACCTATCAGGCCCTCAACCCCAAGCTGCAAGTTATCGCCCCCTGGCGCGAATGGACCATTCGCAGCCGCGAAGACGCCCTCGACTATGCCGCCGAATATAACGTGCCCGTCACGGCCACCGAACGCTCCATCTACAGCCGCGACCGCAACATCATGCACCTCAGCCACGAAGGGGGCATATTGGAAAATCCCTGGCTGGAGCCGGAAGAAGCCATGTTCGAAATGACCACCGCGCCCGAAAAATCCCCCGACCAGGCCGAATATGTCGAGATCGAATTTCAGCAAGGGATCCCCAAGAGGATTAATGGGGTGGCGATGGGGCCGATCAGCATTCTAACCACCCTTAACCAATTGGGAGGCAAGCACGGCATCGGCCGGATTGATCTGGTAGAAAACCGGCTGGTGGGCATGAAGAGCCATGGCGTTTACGAAACGCCGGGGATGACCATTCTGCATGAAGCCCATCAGGCTCTGGAGCAACTGACCCTGGACAAAGAGACCATGCACTACAAAGACGTCATTGCCCACAAGTATGCCGAACTGGTCTACAACGGGAACTGGTTCACCCCCTTGCGCGAAGCTTTGGATGCCTTCATCGAAGAGACACAGAAACACAATACCGGCGAGGTGCGCCTCAAACTCTATAAAGGGAACGTCATTCTGGCCGGTCGCAGGTCCCCCTATAGCCTCTATCGCGAGGACTACGCTACTTTTGGCGAGGAGGATGTCTACAACCAGGGTGATGCCGAGGGTTTCATCAAGCTCTATGGTCTGCCGTTGAAGGTCCAGGCGTTGGTTGATATCGAAGGGTTTGGTCAAGGCAGGTATCAAGGGCCGGACTACAGTAAATTCAAACGAGACTGATGCCCTATGAGCGAATCATATCCCCTCTTCCTCGACTTTGCTTTAGAACTTGCCCAGGCGGCCACGACGCAGATTAAGCCTTACTATCAAAACTGCACCGTCAGCCAAAAATCGGATGGCTCAGAGGTGACCGAGGCTGACCGGGAAGCTGAAATCGTCATGCGACAGATGATCACGAAACGCTTCCCCAAACATAATATTTTGGGTGAAGAATTTGGGGCCAGCCAGACCTCGACAACGCCACACTGCTGGGTGCTGGACCCCGTTGATGGCACGGCCTGGTTTGCCTTGGGGACGCCTCTTTTCGGCACACTGGTAGCCTTGCTCGAAAACGACGAGCCGGTTATCGGCGTGATCAATTTTCCGATGTTGGATGAAACCGTTTACGCCGTCAAGGGAGAGGGTTGCTGGTTCAAAACCGGCGCTGCCACTCCAATTCGTCTTCAAGTTAGCGACGGGGTCTCCCTGAGCCAGGCCTACGCCTCGGCCTCGGGCGTCCACAACTCCGACATCCGGCCGACAACGGCGGGGGTCTCCTACAACTTGAGCGCCCTGCTTCGGCAGGCAGGCCGATTTCGTTTCTGTGGTGACTGTATGCAATACGCCCTTGTCTGCCGGGGGCGTATTCAACTCGCCTTCGATCCGGTCATGAAGCCCTGGGACATCGCGGCTATCGTCCCTTGTATCGAAGAAGCCGGGGGGGTAGTTACCAACCTGACCGGGAATAGAGAGAAAATTGTCTATGGCGGCAGTTTGCTCGCCTCGTGCGATCCGGCCTTGCATCAAGAGGCGCTCAAGCTGCTACAACCCTAAATAGGCGATGCGAATTACGATCCTCACCGTTGGCTCACGCGGCGACGTACAACCCTATGTCGCCTTGGGGATGGGTTTGCAAGCAGCCGGGTACACCGTTCGCCTGGCCGCCCATCCCCCCTTTGAGTCGTTCGTCCGCCAGAGGGGCCTGGCTTTTTTCCCAATAGAAGGGGAGCCACGCCGTCTGCTAGAAAGTGACCTGGGACAGGCCTGGCTGGAGACAGAACGTAATCCCTTCACCTTCGTGCGTCGGATGCGCCAATTGGCCAGACCTATCATAGACCAGTTATTGGCTGATTATTATTCTGCTTGTCAAGATACAGACCTGATTCTTTACCCCGTTCTGGGATCTCTGCCAGCTCTCTCGATCGCCGAAAAACTTGGCCTTCCTGCTTACCCCGCTTTCCTACAACCTGCTCACCGGACCCATGGCTTCCCCAATGTTATGGCCAAACCACAACCCTTTTTCAGCAAAACTTACAACTGGTTGACTCATGTGGTGGTTGAACAAATCTTCTGGCAACTGGCCCGAAGTTTGCTCAACCAATGGCGACAGGATATGCTGCAGCTACCACCTTTCCCACTGCTGGGGCCTTTCAAACAGCTTCATCAGCCAGAGCTATTTTCGCTGTACGGCTACAGCCCCTCTGTCCTGCCCAGGCCACCTGAATGGCATGCCAATATCCACGTCACTGGCTATTGGTTCCTGGACAGACCCGCCACCTGGCGGCCACCAGCCGATTTGCTCGATTTTTTGAGTTCCGGCTCACCTCCTGTCTACATCGGCTTCGGCAGTATGGCCGACCGCCAGGCGGCGGAATTGACCGACATTGCCTTGCAAGCGCTCGACCGATCCAGGCAGCGTGGCTTATTACTCAGCGGCTGGGGTGGCTTAAGCAACGCTGATTTACCCGATCACATATTCAAGGTTGAAGAGGCTCCCCACGATTGGCTCCTACCAAAAATGACAGCCGTTGTCCATCATGGTGGCGCAGGGACGACGGCGGCCGGCTTGCGGGCCGGCGTCCCCTCTATTCTCGTCCCCTTCTTTGGCGATCAGCCTTTTTGGGGCTGGCGGTTACAGACGTTGGGGGTCGGGCCGCAGCCTATTCCTCGCCGCCAACTCTCCTCCGAGCGGCTGGCCGCAGCCATCACCACCGCGATCCAGGACACCGGGATGAAGAGTCGAGCAGCCGCACTTGGTCGAAGGATTCAAGCTGAAAACGGGGTCGCACAAGCAGTTGCCACGCTCACTCGTCAACTTGAAGTACACCCACCTAAGATCATGACACGAACCCAATTTCCCTTTTGACCCAGCCTTGCCCCCATGCTAAAATTATTTTCAATCGCTCGTTCATCAAGCCCACTATCCAAGCCATGAAATATGTTGTAGAATAAGCTTTAGCTTGTTTTCAGGGGTTGACAAACTGAAGTTTGTCTTACCAAAGCACTTTCCTAATATAGGGGATAAGTTATGAGCCAAATCATTGAGGTTGTCGAACGGTATATCGCGCCTGATTTTCCGACTATCGATTTACCCACAGAGGATGGTGTTCCTTTGGAGTCTCACTGGCATCGCATGCAAATCAACCTGTTACTTGATAGTCTTACTCATCGTTGGCGTCACCGGCAGGACTTCTTTGCCGGGGGTAATATGTTTATTTACTACAGCCTGCAACAGGTCCGCAGCCGAGAGTACAAGGGCCCTGATTTATTTGTGGTTAAAAATATTGATGGCAGTTACCCGCGTCAAAAATGGGTAGTCTGGGAAGAAGAGGGACGCTATCCCGATGTGATTGTTGAGCTCCTCTCTCCCTCCACAGCCCAGGAGGACCTGGGAAATAAAAAAGATTTATACGAACACACCTTTCATACTTCGGAGTATTTCTGCTATGATCCGGATAAAGAGACTTTGCTGGGTTGGCGTCTGGGTGAGGCCGGTTACATGTCCCTCACCGCCGACGAAGATAGTCGGTTATGGAGCATCCAATTAGAAGCCTGGATTGGCCTTTGGGAAGGGTTTTATCAACAAACACAGGCTCGCTGGCTGCGCTTTTTTGACGAAACAGGACAACTTATTCCTACTGAAGCAGAGGACGTGCGCCGACAAGTTGCGGCTGAACATCAACGGGCTGAAGCCGCTGAGGCTGAATTGGCGCGGCTGAAGGAAGAGCTGGCCAAACTGAAAGGGGCGGAGTGACGTATGGAGAAAGTGAGGACATCTCTCTCTCAAGAAGAACGTCTGCGGATGAGCTATGAAGACTTCCTGGCCTGGGCCGACGAAGATATACACGCTGAGTGGGTAGATGGGGAGGTCATCATTCAAATGCCACCGAAGACAAGACATCAAACCATTGTGAACTTCTTAAGTACATTATTGACAGTATTTGTCGAATTCTTCCGCTTAGGCCAGGTTCTAACTGCGCCATTTGAAATGAAAGTTGCCCCAGAGAGTCCGGCCCGAGAACCAGATATCCTTTTCATCGCCACAGAAAATTTAGCCCGGCTGACCGAAAATCGGCTAGACGGCCCGGCTGACCTGATCATTGAGGTTATCTCTGATGAGAGCTTAGCCCATGATCGAGAAGACAAGTTTTACGAATATCAGGAGGCGGGTGTCAGGGAATACTGGATCATTGACCCCCGTCCCGGCAAGGAACGGGCTGACTTCTGGGTGCTTGACCAGCAGGGGCGTTACCAGCCGATTCCCATTGGCGATGATGAGCGTTATCAGTCTACGGTCATCCCCGACTTCTGGCTATCTCTAGCCTGATTACAAGCCGAGGAGATGCCGGACCCCCTCTTAACCCTCGCCGAGATCGCCGGCTTCCCTCCCGAAGTCACAGAAACCTTACACCAAATAGCCGCTCGCGGTCCCGGCTGATCAGAAAAATGCGCTGCTAATTTCTTGGGCTATGAAACTGGCGGCTCCATTGAGATACTGAGGTCGCCGTCGAAGTGCATGCTTTATTGGAGTGCCTCTCGCTTATGCCAGGGGTCGCCGATGGCTTGGATGTTGACCGACTGACCATCCCCCTCACTAACCTGTACATGCACATCCGACCGCTCGTAGATGGTGGGCAACAGGGAAATGCCCAGGCCAGGCTGGTCAGGGGGCAATGGCGTATGTCCATCCACAATTTTGACTTCTATATCGGTTAGCTCTTGGAAGTAGGTACGATAGAAGGCCCGCACTGTCTCCAGTTCAAACAAATTGGGGATATGGGCGGCCACGTGGAGGGAAGCCATGTGGCTGACCGGACCACCGGCGTTGTGCAGGACTAACGGCAGGCCAAAGGCTTCAGCCAGGCTGGCGATCCGTACTGTTTCGGCGATGCCGCCGGTCCACACCAAATCGGTCATGATGATCTGGCTGGCCCCTTCGACAATCCAATCGCGGATTTGCCAACGGCTTAACAAAGTTTCGCTACCGACAATGGGGATCTTGGTGGCCTGGCTCAAGCGTTTGATCTCAGCATGGTTTGTAGCCGGCAAAGGGTCCTCAACAAAATAAATGTTATACGGTTCCAGGGCGTAGCAGATTTGCTCCATGGCCATGCGATTGAAGCGGAAGTGACATTCAATGCCAATCCGAAAATCATCTCCCACTGCCGCCCGAATCTGTCTTACCGGTTCCAGGCCAGCTTCGATTTCAGCTTTATCAATCGTCTGTCCCAGCGAGCGCCCGGCAAAGCGGTCGAAGGGCCATATTTTAACCCCGGTGATCCCCTCCGCCAGCATTTCCTGAACCAGGGCTCCGGCGTCTTCGTGCCAACGCCGGTAATCATCCAGGGGAGGATGGCCGATACAGGTATTATAGGTACTGACCGTCTCGCGGACCGCTCCCCCTAACAGTCGGTAGACTGGTGTTTCCAGCGTCTTGCCCAGAATATCCCACAGGGCCACCTCTATCGCCGAGAGGGCCCGCAGTTCGGCCCCGGCAAAGCCATGGTAACGGATGGCGTCGAAACAAATCCCCCACAGACGCTGAATATCGCATGGGTCATTACCCAACAGCAGGGGAGCTAATGTGCCATGCAAGGCTCCGCGAGACCCGGGCACTTTGTCATAGGTTTCGCCCAGGCCAACGATGCCCGCATCCGTATGGATCTGTACCATCAATAAACGGGGCAATTCGGCGAAGCGAAATGACTCGATTTTGGTGATTTTCATGGCAAAGTGGAGTCTCCTGATCGAAGATAGAGCTATTTTACAACCCTTTATTCCCCTGTCAAACTTTGTCCGGTCAAGAAATCCTCCACTCGATTTTTTGGAGGCTGGAAAGGCTGAAAAGCATTTATCTTACAAGAATTGTTTGTCTTTGTTGCTTGTGTTTAATACAATTAACCATAATAATTGATAAAGGTTTAATTATGATCTTTAATCAACCCCTTCCGCCCGCCGTAATGGTGGACCTACATGGCTTAAAGCTCGCCTTTCAATCGCCTGACCAACCCCTGCGCGACCGGTTTGAAACTGTATATGGTCATTTACCCCGCCTCGAAGGAGTAGAAGCCGATATTTTTGTCGGCTGGTATATTCACCACCATCAACCAATGGCTCCAGAGCCTCTGCCGGATATGCCGGTTCTAGTGGCAGGTGATTTGGTCAGTTATTACGGCAAAGGGGAGCTGATCTCCGTTCGCTTTCCCAAGTACGGCCTGATCACCATTGATTTGGGCAACAATCGCCTGGTAGGAGGCGTCACCCGTAAATGTCTGGAGGTATATGGGGTCTTTGAAGATATGATGATGATCACGCTGGCACCGCTATTTCGCCGTCGGGATTGGTTTCCGCTCCACGCTTTTGCCGGACGTTCGCCGGGCGGGAAGGCCGCTTTGCTGACCGGCCAAATCGGCGCGGGCAAGACAACGACCGGCCTGGCTCTCCTGAGCGGGGGCTGGAAGCTCCTCAGCAACGATTCGCCGTTGCTGACGCTTCGGGATGATCAGGTTCAAGTGTTAGCTTACCCCGGCCGGCTCAGCGCCTACGACGATTCTCTGGCCCGTTTCGAGCATCTCAAGCGCTTCATCCCCCCCCTGGCGGCGGAAGTGGCGGGATCGTCATCGTCCGGATTTAACATGCCCCTTCTGCCCCAAAAGCGGGTCTTTCGGGCCGAAGAAGCCTTTCCCGATCCCTGGACCACGATGGGGAAAGCGGGCGGGCTCTTCTTTCCCAGGGTAGTAGCCGGTTTGAAGCACAGCCGGCTGGTCGATCTTCCCCCCAAACAAGCCTTGCTGGAACTGATGCCCCAGGCCATCGAAAGCTGGGATAGAGAAGCGATTGCTCAGACGTTGCAATTGCTGAGCCGGCTGGTTGAACAAGTGCCCAGCTTTATCCTGGAATTAGGGCCGGATGTAGAGCAGCTACCAGAGTTAATTGAGGGCGGGATGCGTTAAAAGGCATTGTCGCTCCTTTTGGTGAGATTATACCGTCTCATGGTATAATTCATTAAGCTGCTATATATAGACAGTAAAACACCTAAAATTATGGCTAAGGCAAATTTATTTATGAGCACAAACGCTTTTGATATCCTCCAAGAACGGGGCTTTGTTTCCCAGGTCACCGATGCAGAAGCACTGAGAGCGTTGTTAGATAGGGAGCAAGTTGTCTTCTATATCGGCTATGACAGCACGGCCGATAGTCTGCATGTGGGGAACCTGGTTACGATTATGGCCATGCTGCACCTGCAGCGGGCCGGTCACCGGCCGATCGGTCTGGTTGGTGGTGGCACGACCATGATTGGCGACCCGAGCGGCAAAACAGAAATGCGGCAGATGCTGTCCGAAGAAGCCATCCGGGCTAACGGTCGGACCATCCACACCCAACTAAACCATTACCTCAAGTTTGACGAAGGCAAAGCCATCGCCATCGACAACGCTGAGTGGCTCCTGGACCTTAACTATATCACCTTTTTGCGTGACATCGGCCGCCACTTTAGCGTTAATCGCATGCTGGCCGCCGAAGCCTATAAACAGCGGCTGGAACGCGGGCTCAATTTCATCGAGTTCAATTACCAAATCCTTCAAGCTTACGATTACCTGGAACTTTACCGCCGTTATGACTGTAAGTTACAAATGGGAGGCGATGATCAATGGGGGAACTTATTGGCTGGCGTTGATCTCATCCGGCGCCTCGAAGGCGCAACTGTCCACGCCATGACTTATCCCTTGATCACGACTGCCAGCGGCGCAAAAATGGGCAAAACAGCCGAGGGGGCGGTCTGGCTTAACCCGGCCAAACTCAGCCCCTATGATTTTTACCAGTACTGGATTAATTGTGATGATCGGGATGTGGAGAAACTTCTTAAAATCTTTACTTTCCTACCTATGACAGAGATCGAACGTCTGGCTGCCTTAAAAGGGGCTGAGATTCGAGAAGCCAAGCGCATTTTGGCCTTTGAAGCGACCAAAATCACCCATAGTGAGGTCGAAGCGCGCGCGGCCGAAGCGACAGCTAAAGCAGCCTTCGCTGAGGGAGACGACTTGAGCGCTATGCCCACGACCACCATTACCCCCCAACAACTCGAAGCTGGGCTCGGCCTCTTAGATATCTTAACTGAAGTCGGCCTGACCAGTTCCAAAGGCGAAGCTCGACGTTTGACTCAACAGGGGGGTGTCTATGTCAATGACGTGCGTATTGATAAGGTTGAAACCACGCTCACCCGCCAAGATGTTATGGATGGAAGTATTTTACTGAGAACAGGTAAGAAGAAATACCATCGTCTGCTTGTAGCAGAAGCGTAAAGGTTGTCTTTCATGAAGAAAAAAACCTGGCTATGGATTTTGGGCATTAGCCTGGGCGTTCTGATTGTCGGAGCTGGCATTATCGGCTTTGGCCTGCTGATTGTCAGAAGCATGGGCGCGGATGGAAACCTGGCCGGCGGCGATGCTGTAGCCGTGATTCGCGTCGAAGGCATTATTCAAGCCGGCAAACCCCCAACCGATGTGTTTGGTAGCTCTGCTGGCGGTGCTTACAGCGAACAAATCATCGAACAACTCAAACGAGCTAACGAAAATCCAGACGTAAAGGCAGTAGTACTGCGCATCAACAGTCCTGGCGGGGGCGTCGTGGCCTCCGATGAGATTTACGTACAGGTCGCCGCGATGGACAAACCCCTTCTGGTTTCAATGGGCACGCTGGCGGCCAGCGGTGGGTACTATATCAGTGCTCCGGCTACTGAAATCTGGGCCAATCGCCATACCTTGACCGGTTCGATTGGCGCCATTGTTCAATTCATTAGTATCGAAGAACTGCTCAAAGAATATGGCGTCGAAGCAGAGGTTATTAAAAGTGGCCTCAACAAGGATACCGGCAGCCTCTTTCGAGAGATGACAGAGGAAGAAAAGACGATCTGGCAAGCNNNGATATATTTGTCCAAATTATTGTCGAAGGCCGGGAGTTGAGTGAAGAGCGGGTGCGTCAGTTAGCCGATGGTCGCGTCTATTCCGGCCAACAGGCCCTTGAATTGGGCCTGGTAGATAATCTGGGCAACCTGGATGATGTAATTGACCGGGCCGCTGAATTGGGCGGCATCGAAGGCGAGCCCCGAATTATTGAGTACGATCAACCTCAAAGCCTGTTTGGGGGCTTATTTGGCACCTTACGCCAACCTTCTCCGGTGGAGGAGCTACGAGCAATCTTCCATCTCAATACTGGTCCTATTCCAATGTACCTCTATATAAGCCCATAAAGCCGCCTCCCTTGGCCCTCCTTAAGAATCCAATCCAAACCCTGGATTATGAGATCCGCTCAAATCGAGCCTGGAAAAAGCGCAGATATTTCGGCTCATAAACCATTTTCAAACCACGTGTCTCGTCTCGGGCATCGTAGACCGCTTTGACTGCTTCGGCGACGACATCCATATGGGCCTGGGTATAGACCCGGCGCGGAATAGTTAGTCGCACCAGCTCCAAAGCCGGGTAGCGGTGATCACCTGTTTCGGGGTCTCGTCCAGCACTGACAATGCCTCGTTCCATGGCTCGGATACCTGAATCGAGGTAAAGTTCGGCGGCCAACGTTTGGGCCGGGAATCGATCCTGGGGAACATGTGAGTAGATACGTTTGGCGTCCAAAAAGACTGCGTGACCGCCAACTGGTTGCACAATAGGTATCTCCCAGTCGGTTAATAACTCACCCAAGTAACGCACCTGGCCGACTCGAGCGCGAATATGATCATCTTGCACTGCCTCGGTGATACCAATCGCCAGGGCTTCCATGTCACGCCCCGCCATGCCACCATAGGTGTGTAATCCCTCGTAAACCACGACCATGTTACGGGCAGACTCGAAGACATCCTCATCATTTACGGCTAACCACCCGCCAATGTTAACCAGATGATCTTTCTTGGCGCTCATCCAGGCCCCATCGGTATAGCCACAAAATTCTTTCAAAATGTCGGCAATTGATTTGTCGGCATAACCTTCTTCCCCTTCCTGGATGAAAAAAGCGTTTTCAATCATGCGGGTCGCGTCTAAATAAATGCGAACGCCATAACGATCGCACAATGCATGCAACGCCCGTACGTTGGCCATACTTACCGGCTGACCGCCGGCCATATTCACCGTGCCGGCCAGGCTAACATAGGGAATGTTTTCTGCTCCTACACGTTTGATGAGCGACTCCAGTTTGTCCAAATCAACGTTGCCCTTGAAGGGATGCTGGTTGGCGGGGTCATGGGCCTCGTCAATGATCACATCCACGAAGGTTCCACCAGCTAATTCTTGATGCAGGCGGGTTGTAGTGAAATACATATTGCCCGGCACATAATGGCCAGGCTTAATCAGGGCCTTACTGAGCAGATGCTCAGCACCACGGCCTTGATGGGTAGGTACCAGATAACGATAACCGTAGTAAGTTTGCACAGTTTCTTCAAGATGATAGAAATTGCGGCTACCGGCGTAAGCTTCATCGCCCAACATGATACCAGCCCATTGGCGATCACTCATAGCGCTGGTGCCACTGTCGGTCAGCAGGTCAATGTAAACATCCGCAGAGCGAAGCAAAAAGGTGTTATAACCGGCGTCAGCGATCGCCTTCTCGCGTTCAGCCGGACTGACCAAACGAATTGGTTCAACCATTTTAATCTTCCAGGGTTCAGCCCAGGAGCGCCGACCGAATTGCTGACCCATCGTTTGCGGGATAAGATGAGCCATAGGTTTCTCCTCCTCTCAAGCTTATGGCTTAAGTTTAAGTAGTGAACACAATCTTTAACAAATAATCATATTCACCTGATACCATAAATGCAAAATGAAATAAAGTAAAATACCCAAATTAAAGTTATAAAATTTGAAACCTATCTGGCATCGAGCTGTTACCTGAAGAAATAAAAGATGGCCTCTATACATAATAAAGTCCAACTTACCTTAATTATTGACCGTTGACACCTGATAGTACTAATGTTATAATTTTACCTGGTAAACATAAATTCTGGCTGGCATAGGCTTAGGAGAAGTCAGTCTGATATTTGTTTACCCAACCTACTTGAATTTCCAAGCAAGTTATCATCATAGGTGTGTTATAATGATAAAGATAAAACTTTAAGCCTGAGGCACTTAGCCGTTCGTAATGAACACAACTGATTTTTCCTCGAACCCATCCTCGAAAAATATTCACGAGCTAACCAAAATTGCCAATCTCTACTCAGAAGAAATTCGTGTTATGCTGGCCACTTTGAAACTGAGCCATCTGGGTGGTTTAAGTGTGGTTGAATGTGAAAATTTGGCCTTACAAGCTAAACTGTTTGCTTACTTTCGTGAACAGTTAGCTACGAACCACATCTACCTTTATCCATTTGAAGTTAACAAAAGACGCCTCAATCTGGTCAACAGCTTAACCGAATTAATCGAACAGGCCGACTTTCAGGCCTTAACCCAGACTGGTCCATACAACTCCGTTGTCTTCTTTGTCCATGGTCTGGACAAGCTAGCCAAGGCTGACCGGAGTCGTCTTTTCCAGCTTTTAAACGCCTCCCGAGATCGCTTCATCCAGATCTCCCAGCCAATTGTTATCTGGGCCAAACCCGCTTTGGTCACTCAAATGACCAAACAGGCTCCTGATTTTTGGCGCTTGAAAGAAGGGTTATTTAGCTTTCCAGCAGATGTTCATGAAACTGCGGCCATAGCTAATACCGAGCTTGAAGATTTTACCCCGCTTCAGCGTTATGTTGATGCTATGCTTCGAAATCCAGGTTACAGGATGTGGCGCGACTTATACTTTCCCCTTAAAGCGATCCGTATCACGGAAACAGTTAATCTGGTCACCCCACGCCATACTTATACGGACGAGGAATTAGCCCAGTTAACCGCCCTTTTTCCGAATGACATCCAGGAAATAAGGGCTAACCAAATCATCCTCAAAAAAGGGGCGGAAGATACAGGGTGCTATGTTCTATTAGAGGGAGAAGTGGAGGTCATTATTCCCGACTCTTTGGGCAACGAGATCGTCATTAGTCGCTTATCACGGGGGGACTTTTTTGGCGAAATTGCTTTAGTAAAAAATATCCCGCGTACGGCTACTGTTCGTAGCCTGACTGCGTGCCGATATATTTTGTTAACCAAATCTAAACTGCGGGTTGTGGCCTCAAAAATTGCCAGCTTACTGGAGCTTATGGGAAAAACGGCCGAGCATCGCCTGAAAGCCATTGGTCGCGCCTCAGAAATTATGTCCCCTTTACGCCGCTTTGCCAGTCAGGGAAGTCTCATTCGTCCCGCTCCCACCGATGTGTTTGAGGTGATTGAAGAAAATCAAAAGATAGTCATTCTCGGTGAGGCCGGTACAGGCAAAACGACAGTCTTACGAGCCGTTACCCTGAAATTGCTGGAACAAGCCAAAGACGCTCTGGCCCAACAAATTCCTGTTCGCTTGCCGATCTTCATCAGGTTAAATGCCTTAAGCCCAGACAAAAGCATCGAAGATCTGATCCTTGATGTATTTCAAAGTTACGGTTTCGCTCAATTTGAAACTCGCGCAGAGGTTAGTCACTTTCTCAAACACAAAAAATGGGATAACTTGTCGATAGATGAATTTGTTTTCATCATGGATGGCCTAAACGAAATGAAAGATCAGGCTGTCACCCGAGAGGCGCTTGATGATTTTATCCATCGATTTTCTAATCAACGATTTATTATTTCCTGTCGGGCGCAAGATTATGTGCCGATTCAAGACTTTAGAACCGCCTTATTGCAGCCTTTAACGGAGCGAGATATTGAGGCGTTCTTGATCAAGTATATGGGAGAAGAGCGGAGCCTAAGAGTTGCCAGGGAGATTCATGATGACCCCAAATTAGTAGACCTGGCCCAGACCCCACTAGCTCTCTATATGTTGACGCAAATTACACGAGAAGGCACAAAAAGTCTCCCCAAAAACCGGGGGCTTTTATTCGACCGTTTCACCGATAATTTATTGGAACGCATTGATACGGAGTGGTGGAAGGGCTCTGTTCGTTATCAGGCCAAATCTCCTTTGAAAACCAGAAAACAAGTTTTGGCCAACCTGGGTCTGGTGATGCAAGAAGAACAGGCTATCACTTATCCTGAAGAGAAGTGGTTAGATTCCATTCCACATCAGATCATAGTCGACGGGGAATTGATCACCCGGGCGGATATCTTTGAAGAACTAAAATTTAGCGGTCTTATCCGTTACACGAGTGAAGACGAACAAAATCGAGTGGAATTTGCGCATCACAGCTATCAAGAATTCTTTGCCGCCCTGGCCTTACGAGATCAAGGATTGTCGATTGCAGAACACCTCGACTCAGGTACAATCTCGCGCCATTGGCAGGGTGTAATAATCTTGCTTTATGGTATCACCTCGGATCGTACCAGCCTTTTTTCTCAGGTTTTAGGCAAAGATAATAATTATAGTTGTATCTGGTTAGCCGCCCAATGTCTGGCCAACTCTGGTGAAGAGATTACTGTGGCAACCGAACGATTCCAGAGGGAGTTACCTCCTGAACAACACTTCGCTATGCTCTTTAGCGTAGGGATGGCCAGTTACCTCCTAAGGCGGTATCCAGAAGCCTTAACCTATCTGCTCAGGGCAGCGGCTGAACAACCTGGCAATGCCGAAGTCCAATATGAGTTAGGCTCTCTCTATCGTCAATTAGACCAATACAGACGGGCTATTACTCATCTGGAAGAGGCTATTCGCTTACGGCCAGACTTTGTAGATGCTTATAACCAGTTGGGTATCACTTATTACGACCAGGCAATGTATGAGGAAGCGCTGACCATCTTTACGGCCACTACGCACCTGGAGCCCAATAACGCTTATCATTATTATAATCTGGGCTCGGTGCAAAAGGTGTTAAAAGATTACGAGGCAGCTCGAAATAGCTTCCAAATTGCCATTCGTCTCAAGGAAGACTATACCGAAGCACGCATTCAACTTGACCTGCTTGAGAAAGCATTTTCCTCTGGGGTGGTCAAAGTTTTGAAAAGCATCCCAATGCTCAGCAAACTCACGCTGGAGCAGACCATTATGCTGGCCAACCGGCTAAAGGTGACAGATTACAAGGCCGGCCAGATCATTTTTCATATGGGCGAAACGGGCGATACGTTCTATATTATCGAATACGGCAGTGTCGAGGTTTTGGCCCCTGATTTACAACGAAATAATAAAAATCAATCCCCCGTCATTAATACCCTTAAAGCGGGAGACTTCTTTGGTGAGATAGCCCTTCTACGCTCTGTCCCTCGCACGGCCACTATTCGCTGTACGGCTGACACGCGCTTGCTGGAACTGAGTCGCGACGATTTCACTAACATTATCAATCATCACCCTTCTATTGCCTATAGCCTGGCTGAAACCTCTAGCTATCGCCTCTCAGATGATCGAAAAGCGGGCCGTCGGGCCGATCTTTACTATAACTTCAATTACCTGCAAGGATTAGTAGAACAACAAGATGAAGTGACGGTTTTAATGGGCGATATTCACGGCTCAACCTTTCTGACGAATGCCATCGGTCCAGAATTAATGGTCGCCTTTTTAGACGAATACTTACTGCGTATGTCAACGATTATCGTCAACGCCGGAGGGGCCGTAGATAAAAGCCTGGGCGACAGTGTCATGGGTGTCTTTGGACACTTACCAGAGCGGCCTGGCGAAATACCGGTTAGCCCGGCCATCCGCAGTCTCTTGGCCGCTTTACAGATGCGCCAGGCCTACCTTGAGCTACGTGAAGAGTGGAAGAGCAAATCTCCTATCTTTATGCAAACTGGCATGGGGATTGGCATCAATACGGGACCGGTTAAAATCGGCACAGTAGGTGCAGAAGCCTCCATGGTCGGTTCAGCCGTTAACATCAGCAATAAATTAAGCAAATTGGCCATCAAAGGCCGTGATGAGAGTGAAATTTATATTGATGAAAAAACATATCAGATGCTTGGCGAGGCTATTGAAGTAGAATTGCTGGACCCAGCTTATGTCAGAGCTAAGGCAGGGGGCGTTGATTTAAAGGCCTACCGGGTGATACGAAACATTGATCTTGACCTCGGCAGCCACACCGCACTCTAATTTGGTCCGCCCTCACCCCTATACGCCCTATCTGATCTTCGGCAAAACCGTCGCTTATCCACCGCTAAACCGACGTTTCAGTCGTCGGTTTTTTGTTTCCCTGGAATCAGGCACAATACCCTAACCTATGGTAAGTTTAACAAACTAAACCTTCAACTGGGAGACACATTTTGGCCGCTAATTCCAACCAAACCAAGCCATCCCTTTCCAATTCACCCCTATATGCTTCGCTCCTGGGATCTTCGACACTTAAGGCGATACTCTGGCGCGTCTTACTTACCCTCTTCCTCCTTTCTATGTTGGCCGGGCCAGGGGCCAGGCTATTACAAGGGCTTCTCCAGACGAATTGATGGCGCATTTCGCCGTTTTATCGAAAATGCGGTATCATAACTCAGTCGTGTATTAGGTTCAGAGTTCAGGGTTTTGGGTTCCGACTTCCCAACTCTGAACTGGGAACTGAGAAACTCTGATATGCCAAACATTAAAATCTTAAATCATCTTATTGTAGGCTTGTTGATCAGCCAGTTGCTTACGCCGACCGTTCAAGCATATCAGCCTGATCCGGTCGCGGAACTGTTGCAATCTATGACTGTCGAAGAAAAGGTGGGGCAACTGGTTATTGTCCCCTTTGTTGGCAATAGTACCGGGCCAAATGCCGACATCACCATCCTGATTACGCAATACAAGGTCGGGGGCGTTGTATTGCAGGCCAGTAACAGCAATTTTCGAAATACGCCTACAGCCCCTCAGGAAATCGCCGCTTTGACAAATGCCTTGCAAGCCTATACACTGGCCAACAAAAATATCCCTCTTTTTGTGGCCGTTGATCACGAAGGAGATGCCTGGCCTTATACACGCATCACCGGCGGCGTTACGCCTGTTCCTGGCGCGATGAGTATTGGAGCTACCTGGAATCCGGAAAATGCTTATGCGATTGGCACAATTGTTGGTCGTGAGCTTTCAGCGATGGGCATTAATATGCTTCTGGGGCCTGTACTGGATGTTCTGAACAACCCCCGCCCCAGTGGTAAGGGGGATATGGGTACGCGAACGTTTGGGGGAGATCCTTTTTGGGTCGGCCTGATGGGCAAGGCTTACATTCAGGGAATTCACGCCGGGAGTAATAACACTATCGCTACCGTCGCCAAACACTTCCCCGGCCATGGGGGCAGCGACCGTCTGCCCGATAACGAAGTCGCCACGGTGGACAAATCTTTGCAAGAATTGAAACGTATTGAATTAGCCCCCTTCTTTACCGTAACCAATCTGGCATCAACCAATGGAGCGAAGCAATCAGGATCACGAATGGGTTCTGGCATCACCGATGCTATGATGTCCAGCCATATTCGATATCGGGGGTTACAGGGAGATATCCGGCGATTTACCGCCCCCATCAGCTTTGATGCCCAAGGCATGCAAACCTTATTACAATTGCCGGAATTTACAGCCTGGCGTAATAACGGAGGGCTCATCATAAGCGATGCCCTAGGTGTCCCGGCAGTACGCAAACATTATGATCCGACCCTGCAAACTTTTCCGCATCGGCGCATCGCCCGTGAAGCCTTTCTGGCCGGCAACGATATCCTCATTCTAGGCCAGTTTGATCTGGGATCAATTTGGAGTGCCCAGTTTGAAAATATCAAGGATACATTAGAGTTCTTCCAAAGTGAGTACCGGAGCAATCGTGAATTTGCGACCAGGGTGGACGAAGCGGTCGCTCGAATACTTCGTTTAAAATTCAAGCTGTTCCCCAATCCCAGCCCAAACGCTCTTTTTGTTGACGGTGAGGTCGCCCTGGCAGTCTCAGGTCAAGGTCAAGAGGTAGTTAACAAAATCGCTCAAGAAAGTTTGACCTTGCTTTACCCCACGCCTGACGAATATAAACGCCGTCTGGTCCGTCCGCCAGAACTGAATGAAAAGATTCTGATCGTTAGTGATGTACGTCAAGTACGAGAGTGTTACCTGGAAGAATGTGAGCCTTTTGAACCCCTCCCCTATCTTGCCCTGGAAAATTTTATTTTGAGTCAATATGGGCCGAATGCAACCGGCCAGGTCTTGCCGGAAAACATCGACTCAATGAGCTTTGCAGAATTGAAACAGGTTCTCGTTGGCGTCCTGGCTCAGGCTAATCAGCAAACAGAAGCAGAAGCGAATAAACCGCCCGACTTTCGCTCGCCGGAAGAGGTAACAGCCTTGATTCAAGAGGCGGATTGGCTCATTTTTGCTATGTTAGATTTAAATACCAATCGTTATCCGGCTTCCGATGCCTTGAAGCACTTTTTGGCTCAAGGACTTCATAGTTTGGACAAAAAGTTAATTGTTTTTGCCTTCAACAGTCCTTACTATCTGGACACAACTGAGGTAAATAAACTCACCGCTTATTTCGGCCTCTATAGCAAAACCAAACCTCACCTGGAGATGGCTATCCGGGCTTTATTTGGAGAAATAGATTTCAAGGGGGCTTCACCCGTCACGATTGATGGCATTGGCTACGATCTACCCAGTGTTTTGGCGCCTGATCCTATTCGTGCTTTTCCACTCCAGGTGAAACGTGTTGAGCCGCCCAGCCAGCATCCTCCTGTCCTGGTGACAGTTCAAGCTGGTCCAATCCTGGACTATAACGGGCATCTCGTCCCCGATGGCACACCCGTCGAATTTTTCGTTACTTATCAAAACGGGCAGACGGTTAATGTTCCGGTTGTCCACACCTCGCAAGGCCAGGTCGAAACAGTAATTGAACTTACTGAATCAGGGTTGGTCGAAATTAGAGCCCGCAGTGGTGCGGCTGCAAGCCAAAGGCCACAAGTGGTCAATTTAGCGCCTCCCCCCACATCTCCCGCCGACACCCCTACCTCAACGGCTACACTGGAGCCAACAACCACACCTACCCCTATCTCCACCGAAACCGCTACAGCAACACCATCGCCGACTCTTGCACCTACCCCTACCAATACGCCATCCCCGGTCATCTCACCTGAATCCACCCCCATATCCAAATCAACCGTCGGTCGTGATGATCTTTTGATCGCTCTAGCTGGCATCTCGCTAACCAGCATCATAGGGATGTTCTTGTGGCAACGGGCTTATCGCACCTTGTCCGAACGGATCCGGTTGATCCTGGTAACCTTTATTGGTGGTATGGTCGGCTACCTGCTGTATGGCATCGGCTGGTTGCGGCCTGATTTATGGCTCACTCCAACGGCAACACTGATAGTACAACGCCTAACATTAGCAGGGCTGGTTCTGCTTTTTGGCTTACTGGGACATCTGATCGAAAGGCAAATTAACACCAACTAAAGTTATAATCCTATAATCCCCCATAGCCAGCAACAAATTCTTCCACCTCAGGCATAGTGGGCATAAAATTGGCACACCCATGCTTCGTAACAACGATAGCTCCGCAAGCGTTTCCCAAGCGGGCGGCTTTGTACCAATCCCAACCTTTAGCCCGACCGTAGAGAAAACCTGCCCCAAAGGCATCGCCAGCCCCCAAAATATTGTAAATCTCAACCGGAAAGCCGGGGGCATCAATTTGCTCGATACGTCCATCAGACTGGAGAAGATGGATACGCACGCCTGCTTCACCACGCTTTTGGAGCAACGCCTTCGGCCCTAATGACAGGAGGGTTTCGATGGCCCGATCAATATCGCCACTGACCTTGGTATCAGAAATTTGGGAATGGGTCAGACTCATCTGGCCGGGATCGGTGAGCATGGTAGCGTTGATTTCGTCTTCGGTGCCAATAACAATATCCACCAGGCGCAAGGCAGAACGAACGACAACCCCAAAAGCGCGGGGATCGTGCCACTGGTCAGGTCGGAAGTCAATATCCAGCACAACTTCGGTGCCTGTCCGGCGAGCCACTTCGGCAGCAAATATCGTTGCGCTCCGGCTTGGCTCTTTGCTTAGATTGGTCCCCGCAAACTGGAAGATGCGACTATCGGCGACGGGGGCTGCTAATACATCGTCAATGGTCAGCTCGATATCGGCACAGTTGTCACGATAGTAAACTAAGGGAAACTTGTCCGGCGGCTCAATACCCAAGACCACGGCACTGGTGCGATGGCCAGGCTTGCGAGGACTGAAACGGGTTTCAACCCCTTCTTTCTGCAGGAAATTGAGGATAAAGTCTCCGACGGGGTCTTCACCGAATCCGGTCACCAAAGCGGCTTTCAGCCCCAACCGGGTGACGCCAACACTAATATTGGTCGGCGAGCCACCGATGTAAGCAGCGAAGCTTTTGATATCGACAAAGGGTACACCCACATCATTGGCATAGAGATCAATTGAAGAACGGCCCATATGGAGCGTGTCGTAGGTTCGGGTGGTGGTATTAGACATGGGGAGCCTCCTGTACTCGAGAGTAAATTTTAGACCGTGATACGTGGTACGTGGTGCGTAGTGCGTAGTGCGTAGCAGATTGTGAGTAGATGGATAAGATATTATTAGTCTTCTGGCATAGGTGCATTTTGTAAGAGTTCAGATAGCATATTTGTTTCATAGGGAACACCTTCTTCCTTGATTTGTTTGCTTCGATATTTGGGGATCATCATTAATAATTGGCGTATGATCTCAGCCAATAGCTTCAGCCGGTGGTTTGTAACCGCCTCTCCAAGTTGATGGCGGCCTTTAAAATACCAGTCTCGTGACTCTCGAGCAGATCCCAAAGCATATTCGTAGAATCGAGCTTGATCCTTTCCTGATATTCGACTATAGCCTTCGCTGATGTTAGCACTGACGCTGCCCGTGGCTCCATAGAGTTGATCGGCCAAAGCAATCAAACTTCGGTCTTTAATCAATTTACGAGTGTCATACCATGATAAATCACCCATAAACAGCGCCATACGATAAACCTCAGTTCGCCATAAGGTATCATCTGTTATCGCTGCTGGTACTTGTTCCAACCATTCCTGATAATTCAATTAATGAATCCCCTTATCCTCATAAGCCCTGATTGATAACTCGAGGAAAACCACTTAAACATACCATTACGCACTACGTACTACGCACCACGTATCAGTATAACGGCAGCCGAGCGTCCACGCCTTTATAAGTCTCCTTAACCCAGCTATACTGAGGGTCATCCTGATTGGCCAAACTTTGAGCGCTGCCGGCCAGGACATTCAAGTAATAGGTGGTGTAACCTGGGGCACTGACGACAGGGTGATAGCCTTCTGGCACTAAAACAGCGCAGTTGTTTTCGGCTCGTACCAGAGCATCGATAGGGTAACCGGCCTGATGCAAGGGTGAACGTTCGTCGGTATAGACCCGTTGGTAGGCATATCCTTCCGGCTTGTCAATTTTGTAAAAGTAAACCTCTTCCAGGTCAGCTTCAACCAGGTTACCTGCTTCATCTTCAATATGTACATCATGTTTATGAGGCGGATAGCTGCTCCAATTGCCGCTAGGGGTGTAGACCTCAACCAACACCAGCCGGTGGACTGGGGAGCCTGGCGGGAGCAGGTCGTTGATCTGGCGACAAACGTTATCCCCTCCCCGGATAGAGATGGGGACATCAGAAGGTTGAATGAGCCACGGATCGTGATCTTCATCAGTGGGTACCCAGGTGACCGCAAATTCACCCCCATGCTCAGCCGTGATAGTAAAGTCGATGTGGCGGGGGAGGTACAGAACATGGGCTGCGCCGGTGAAAACATTCTCCCGGTTACCGATACCGCTCCAGTTGCCCCGGTTAGATTGGACAGTGTAAGTACCGCTCAAATTGACAATGGCCAGCTCATTTTCTCCGCTACGAAAAGACCAACTTTGACCTGTCGCCAGTCGCCGAGCCTGGAACGAGATATATTCCCAACCGGCAACCTCTGGAGTAATGGATAGAATACGGTCTGGATCATGGGGATCATGCGTAGACCGAATGAGGACATTTTCCGATGTGTATTGCATAGCAGACTCCTTATTTGAAAAGTTGACCACTTAAAGCATATTGATTTTCAACCGTATAAGGTGTAGGGCTAGCACATAAATATTATCTTCAGGCGCTATGTACTGCGTACCTCCTCAATCATAGGCGCCCATGACATTCTGGTCAAAGTCAATGATCGATCCGGTCATCATCTCTGATTCATCACTGAGCAGATAGCCGGTCAGAATTGCCACGTCGCGAGGGCGTAAAATACGCCTGAAGGGCAGTTCAGCTTCGGCTAATTCGAGCCAGTTATCAGGTTTACCCATCGCTTTCTGAACTTTGTCTTCGTTAGGAGTGCTCATCCAACCGATATTGAGGCCATTGACCCGAATCCGATCAAAGCGGAGAGCATGGGCGGCATTTTTCGTCAGCGTAGCCAAAGCCCCTTTTGAAGCACAATAAGCGGTGATATAAGGCTGTCCCCCGTGACTTGACATACTTAAGATATTGACCATACTGCCGCCTCGTTGCTCTCGCTTCATGACCCGGAGGCTCTCTTGCATGAGGACAAAAGGGGCACGGGTGTTGACAGCGAAGATATAATCCCACAGTTCGACCGTGGTATCCTCCAGCGTGCCCCGGGTAGTCACCCCGGCTGCGTTTACCAAGCCATCAACCCGTCCAAAACGCTCATCGCAGACCCGAACAACCTGCCGGCAATCGGCCTCACTGGCCAAATCGGCCTGAATATAGAGGCCTTGACAGCCAGACTGCGTTAGCTCATCAGCCACCTTTTGACCCGCATCGACATTGCGACCACAGATCACCAGACCGGCTGCCCCTGCTTCCACCAGATATCTGGCGATGCCTTCACCCAACCCCTGGGTACCACCAGTGACGATCACAACTTTGTCTCTAAGGTTGTTGCCAGTAGTCATGCTCACTGTTCGCCTCCGCCATAATACAAGCTTGCCGTTACACTCATTGACATATTTTAATCCAACCTGGTTGACCGAACTGTTTCCCACCGCTCTGTTTCCCACGAACGCTGAATAGCAGTTTGCACCTGAGCCACGGCCAGGGCCTCCGCAAAACCAGGCTGACCTTGCTTCCCATCGACAATGGA
>JABAHQ010001445.1_pt1 | contig 28258 bp, 30 predicted proteins | sample 7062091 | NCBI WGS metagenome assembly JABAHQ01 (sample SAMN14534359, study PRJNA622989) | marine sediment metagenome | biome: marine biome [ENVO:00000428]; feature: marine pelagic biome [ENVO:01000023]; material: deep marine sediment [ENVO:00002113] | place: India: Gulf of Kutch | collected...
GAGTTAACAAATTATTTTTGATCCGTTCCTAAGTTATAAAAATAGAATTTCTAACAGAATTTTATGCAACTTCGAGCCTTTGAGTCTTTGTAGCTACAAAGGTCAAGTCCAAAATTTTGTGTGAATTCGGAAAACAAAGTTTGGGCATCTCGTTCAAAGCTCCAGCTTTGAACGTCCTTGCTCGAGAAGCTCAAGCTTCGAGATTTTTTTTACACAAAACTAAGGACGTAACCGCTACAAATTTCTCATCCCACATATTTATCCAACACTTGCCGGATAAAATCTTGCACTTTCTCTTTACCGAATATATCAATCACCACCGGCAATTCCGGCCCGGAGGTCTCACCGGTTAAAGCCACCCGGATGGGCTTCCACAAGTCCGGTCCTTTGATCCCGGTTTCTTTCTGGACTTCTTTCATCAGTTGGCGAAAGTTGTCCATATTGAGCTGATCCACATCTTTCAGTTTTTGCAGAAATCCTTCCAGCACCACCTGCGTTGTGTCTTTCTTTAAGATTTCCAACGCTTCCGCTTCCTCCACCTCAATTGAATCCTGGTAAAAAATTCTCGCTCTATGAAACACCTCCTGCCCGGTGTTGATCCGCTTATACACCGCCAGAATCACCTTGCGGGTCTTCTCCGCATTGCTGACATCCGCACCGGCTTTTTCCAGAAAGGGGGTTAAAAAATCGACCAGTTCATTTTCAGGCAGCTCTCGTAAAAAGTGTCCGTTCATCCAGTTGAGTTTTTCGATATCAAACACCGCCCCGGCTTTATTGACCCGCTCCAGGGAAAACTCCTCGATTAACTCTTCCAGGCTAAACAGCTCTTCATCGGTGCCGGGATTCCATCCCAACAGGGCCACAAAATTCACCAGCGTCTGAGGCAGATAGCCCTTCTCGATGTAGTCTTCCACCGCCACATCTCCCTGCCGCTTGCTGAGCTTGGAGCGATCCGGGTTTAGCAATAGCGATAAATGCGCCATTTGCGGCGGCTGCCATCCCAATGCCTGATAGATCTTAAGATGCTTGGGAACGCTGGGCAACCACTCCTCACCGCGAATGACATGGGTTATCCCCATCAAATGATCGTCCACCACGTTGGCCAGGTGATAGGTCGGATAGCCATCGGATTTAAGCAAAATCTGGTCGTCGATCAATTCATTCTGAAAACTGACCGAGCCCCGGATCAAATCTTCGAAAGTCGTTTCTCCTTCCCGGGGCATCTTCAAGCGAACCACATGAGGGAGGCTCTCTTCCAGTTTTTGCTTCACCTCAGCCTCCGACCGATGCCGACAGGTGCCGTCATATTGGGGCGTTAATCCCTTGGCAATATGTTTTTCTCGCATTGCCTCCAATTCTTCCGGTGTGCAGAAACAATAATAGGCCTGACCCTCATCTATCAATTGCTGCACGTAGTTGCGATAAATATCCGCCCGCTGCGACTGGATATACGGTCCCGCCTCGCCACCGACCTGGGGGCCTTCGTCGTAATCCAAACCGGCCCATTGCAAACTGCTGATCAGCTTTTCAACCGCATTCTCCACATAACGGGTCTGGTCGGTATCTTCGATTCGCAATATAAATTTGCCGTCATGATGCCGGGCAAACAGGTAATTAAATAAAGCGGTGCGCAATCCACCGACATGAAGAAATCCGGTGGGACTGGGCGCGAACCTTGTCCGAACCTGATCTGGCATTGTTTATAACCTCTTTCTAATTTTCGCTGTTTAGTCCCTTAAAAGGCAATGCTTTGCCAATTGAGTAAAGAAATTCACGCAGAGAGGCAAAGATTACGCAGGGAAAAACAACAAATAACTACTGTTCGCTTTAAATTAAAATTAAGCAACGAGCTATGCTGCTTGATCTATTCCGCAAAAAAAATCTTTGCCACATCTTTGCGTCACTGCGTCTTTGCGTGCGCCTTTTTGGTTCCGGCTATGCCGGGTTAGGGGGCGGGAAAATCAGATATACCGATATACGTCGGGGATTTATCCCAAGTTGGGCTTTCACTAACGCTACCGGTACACTATTTTTTTTCCACCCCCTTAGACAAAAAATAATATACCAAATAACTCCCCCCCAGGACAACCAGCGCGGTAATAAAAATCCGATGATAGGTTTCAATATATTTCAAAATCTCTTCCCAACTTTCACCGACAAAGGCGCCGGCATAGATGATAATGCCATTCCAGAGCAAGGCGCTAATTCCGGCGTATAGGGTGACCAACCCTTTATTTAATTGGGTTAATCCCGCCGCCACCGAGATGACAGAGCGGATGCCGGAAAGGAAGCGATTGGCCAGAACAATTTTATATCCGTACTTGTGGAACCACCTCTGGACGCGCTGCACCTGAGACTTTTTTAACCACTTAAAATCTCGTTTTTCAAAGAACTTCCATTCTAACCAGTAAGCGAGCATAAACAAGGTCATGAACCCGAGCACGCTGCCCAGGGTGGTGGTAATTAAGACGCCGACAAAACTCAAACTATTTCGGCCCACGAAATAAGCGCCTAACAAGGTGAACGTATCGCCGGGAATCGGGGGAAAGACATTTTCCACAAACGCACTGACAAAGAGAATCAGATAAGCGAGTTCAGAATTCGCTTCCGCAAATTGGGTAAATTGATTTAACCATTCTTCCATTCGATGTTTTCACTTTCACATAGTGCCATAAAAACAGCCAATCTGACAAAAATAATCAGACAGGATACTCGATTCCTCATTCTCCCCAACAATGGATCAATGATACAAAATTATGGTGACGGAAGGCAATGGAAAAATCGAATCACCACAGTCGTCGGGTAGCTCGCAGTAGGCCAGGATTTATTAAACATTGAGGAATAGTTTTTACTGTCTTCAACCGAATAGTCCCCTGACCTTCGCAAAGTCGAGCATATTTAAGATAACATAGCTATGCAAGATTTTCCATCCCTCGGAAAAAGCGCTTGACAATTTCCGGGCCATCTGGTAACTTGATTTAAACTCAGTATAAAATTGGTTAATGAAGCAAGGAGGTCGTGCTTCCGTGCCTGTTAATTTGCAAATCTTTGTAACAACGAAATTATGGGATCATAAGCACCAGATAAAATTTCTGAAGCGAGAAACAAAAACGTTTCTCATATCAGAAACATGAATAAAAAGTTTCTGCATTGAAAAACTTGTTTCTGTATAGAGAAACATTTAATCAATGCAGTCTGATGGGTAAATACTATGTTGGGCGAATGGAAAGGAATAGAATGAAAAATAGATCAATAATTATAGGATGTTTGTGGGTCGTCATTTTCCTCTCTTCCTGTGCTTCCGACCAGGGGCGATCAATAACTGAGAAGAACAAGGAACTGATTCTAACCATGAACCTCGAAATATGGAACAAGGGTAACCTGGCAGTTATTGATGAGCTCTACTCACAAAACTTTGTTGGGCATTTTCTTCCCGATGGTTCCGAGGACCATGGTATCGAAGCATTGCGAGAGCATGTAAAAGAGCATAGAGAAGCATTTCCGGATTGGAGAGAAGAAATAAAGCACATCGTTGCGGAGAAGGACTTGGTTGTAATACAGTTTGAATCATCTGGAACAAATCATGGAAGCTGGGCTGGCAATCCACCAACTGGCAAAAAAGTTCGAATAAACGAGTTCGCCATACTGAGAATCGAAAAGGGGAAGATCGCAGAGCAGTGGCTTCTGCCAGACATTTATAGTTTGAGGAAGCAACTTGGATTAGAGGATCATTAAGAAAAGCCCAACAAGCCGCTGGAGGTGACGCCGTTCGCTGACGCTCCCGGCGCACCTCAGCTCATACGTTAGAAAATTAATATGTAGATTGGAAATGGGCTTTTTATCTTGTGAGCTTAAAAAACTATGCAGTCATATTAAAACGAAGGGAGTTGTAATGAAGCATTTTTTGTTAATCATCTATTTTTTGTCTGGAATTATTTATGCTCAACCCAATGTACTTTGGACTAAGCAGTTTGGACAAGATACGCTTATAAATTCCCTGTTGCTCACAGATGATGGCGGTTATATAACAGTAGGCACAATAGATCAACCTATTAATGATGACGTTTTACTTTATAAAATAAACTCACTTGGAATCAGACAGTGGACAAGAAGGCTTGGAAAGCTAAATCCATATTACGAAAGCGGGAATAACTTCACAAAGACATCAGATGGAGGATATGCAATTGTCGGTCAATTTTTCAAAGGCGGTCCTAGCCCCAATTTTGATATTTTGTTAATGAAATCCGATTCATTGGGTGATACCCTCTGGACCAGAACATATAATCAATCATCGTATGATGAAGGAGTAATGGTCAAAGAAAATATTGATGGTGACTATATCATCTTGGGTAATCTTTCCTACAACATGGGGGCAACCTCTTTCCCAGTGGTCGTTAAAGCGGATTCCTCAGGAAATAATTTATGGAAGAAATCTTTCGGATATTATTCAAGCACTCATGAGTATGCCATTGGTAACTCCCTTTTAACCACCCAAGATGGAGGATGTCTGATATTGGTAAGGGCTCGTAGGGCTGTAACATTCATCGCCGAAACGCTGATTATTAAGATTGATGCATTAGGCGATACTTTATGGACAAAAAATTTGCAGGTCAACTGTGAAGGAGCTTCAATGAAAAAAACTTCTGATGGGGGCTATATTATAGTGGGAGAAAGGTACGGCAGTATTTTCCTGTCTAAGACAGATTCATTATGCAATACTCTTTGGACTAATACATTCGGACAAGCTGGCGCGAATGAAACGGGAGAAGATATTCAACAACTACCAGATGACGGGTACATTATTGTGGGCAATATAGAAAGTAGTACTCTTTGGCTCATTCGGACAGACGCCTTGGGCGATACCTTATGGACAAGTACATATAATCTTTATAGAGGTCTTCGTATTAAGTCAACACTCGATGGCGGTTATATCATCTTGGGAATTCTTTATGATGGCAGTGGCTATTATGGATTAATGAAAACAGCTCCAGATATAACCTATGTTAAAAGAAAATCAGAACCAATAATTCCTCAAACTACAATTCTATGGCAGAATTATCCTAATCCTTTCAATCCCAAAACTAGTATCCGATATTCAATCAGGAGTAATCTGGATGTTTCGATAAAGGTTTATGATCTACTAGGAAAAGAAATTGCTACCCTCGTTAATGAAAAAAAACCGGCTGGCGCATACACCGTGGAATTCGATGCCAGCAAACTATCCAGCGGAATATACTTTTATCAATTGCAGGCTGATGATTTTATAGAAACTAAAAAAATGATGCTGATGCGTTAATTGGGATAATTTGGCAAAAACCGCCCTAACCATCGTTTGCAGCCGACCGCTTACAGCGGGTGCTTCAAAATGTCAAGTGCTCAAAACGCAGTGCGGTAAACATTGACAACTCCTCGAGGCGGCGGCTGAAACAGACGCTATGTGTAAAAAAACCATCCTATTGACCGAAGAAAATATGAAATCAAATAAAATAGCAAATCGTATCACTGAAATATCACTAAGGCAAGCTGCATTAATCGCCGGATTTCGCTTTTGATAAAAGGTTGGAAAATTCAAGAATTAAAATAAGAATAGGTTAGACGAGCAGGAAACAGAAACGCACTGTTAAACAAATCAATTTGTGAGGAATGCAATGGACAAGAACAAAGAAGAAAGAATTCGGTATGCTATTGAAGCGCTTATCGGCGAAGGCAACTTAGGCATCATAGATGAAATCTTTGCGACTGACTATGTGGCCTGTGCCGGAGAAAAGGAATTCAGCAGGCATTCATTCATAAAACAATTCGTGAATCAACTTCGTACCGCTATTCCGGATATCCGCATCGCAGACGTCAAATTTCTTGCCCGGGATGCGAATACGATCGTCTGGCAACGCACATTCACAGGTACCCATGAAGTAGAAATGCAGGGTATACCACCTTCAGGGAAAAAGGTGAAATGGGTTGATATGGTTGTTTCGCGCTTTAACCATGAAAAAATAGCAGAGGAGTGGGTTGTGTCAGAGCTGATGGGTGAGTTGCTCTTAAAGGTTACTGGGAAATAAAATGAGCCACATTTGAAGATTTGAATGGAGAAATTTATGAAAAAGCATGATCAACCAATTATCGTAGAGCAATCCTTTAACGCACCAATTGAGAGGGTTTGGAATGCCATCACCGACGTCGCTCAAATGCGGCAATGGTATTTTGATAATATTCCCGCGTTTAAAGCCGAAGTTGGATTTGAAACTCAATTTGACGTACAAACTGAGCAGAGAATTTTCCGCCATATTTGGAAAGTGACGGAAGTAGTGCCGCAGAAACTAATTTCATATACCTGGAAGTATGAAGGATACCCCGGGGATTCCCAGGTCATGTTTGAATTATTCAAAGGCAATCAATCGACCAAGTTGAGACTAACGCATCAAATTAAGGAAAGCTTTCCCCAGGATATCCCTGAATTCTCAAGAGAGAGTGGTATAGAGGGGTGGAAATATTTTATCCAAAACAGTCTGAAAGAATTCTTGGATAAAAGCGCTTAAGTTTCGTTTAACCTTTGACTTGGTACTTGCTTTCATACCTGATATATGATAGCTTCCGGCTATCTTTACTCAATTTACATTTGCTTAAAAATATTGGACATCCTGACAAGAATTAAGGCAGCTCGAAGCCACTAATTAAAGTGCGGTAAATATCAACCATAATGAAAGGAGATAGATATGAGTTCGGAAAAGAAACCGACCATTACACCATCCCAAAACGGGCCCTATTTGGTAAAAGGTGTCAAGAATGTCGCCAATCAAAAAGGGACAATCGAAACCAAGGAGACTATGGCGCTTTGTCGATGTGGCGGATCGGCTAACAAGCCCTTTTGCGATGGGACACATGCAAAAATCGGATTCTCCTCTGCCAAACTGAAGGGGCGCGTTGAAGACAATCGCGAAAACTACGAGGGTAAGAAAATCACCATTCACGATAACCGCGGCATTTGCGCACATGCCGGTCGTTGCACCGATGGTCTCGCCAAGGTTTTTCGTTTGAATGAAGAGCCGTGGATCCATCCGGATGCTACGAGCCCTGAGGAAATCATCGCCACGATTCAAAAGTGCCCCTCAGGCGCGCTGAGTTACTCTATCGATGAGGTTGAGCACCGGGACCGGGATGGGGAGCCAGCCATTTTCGTCGCACCAAACGGTCCTTATGTCGTGTCCGGCGGACCAGAGCTTGTGGATACTCCACGCGCAGAAGGCGCTTCGACAGAACATTTTACCATGTGCCGTTGCGGCGGTTCTAAGAACAAACCCTTTTGCGATGGCACGCATTGGCATATAAAATTCCAAGATGAAAAAAATTGATTTACTGCTCAGTTTTTCTTAACTGGAAAGGATAAACATGAACACTGATTTTCCCGGCAGTGGGATGGAGCTAACCCATATCCTGGTGGTGAGTGATATGGAGCCCTCACGAACGTTCTATCATGACGTGCTCGGAGCAACAGTTGTGAGAGAGTATGGCGGCACCTCTTGTGTTCTCAATTTTCTGGGTAGTTGGCTGCTCCTGGTTACCGGTGGTGGTCCGACAAAGGATAAACCGGATGTAACCTTCGAACCTCCACAGGATCTCAATTCTATTAGTCACGCCATGACCATCAGAGTACCGGACTGCCAGAAGGCATATGAAACATTGAAAGCGCGTGGCGCTGAATTCATTACCCCGCCGGTGGATTGGGGTGCGGAAATTCGCTGTTTCTTTCGTGATCCCGATGGTCATCTACTGGAAATCAGCCAGGCAGCTTGAGGAACAGACCCGTTACAGGTATGTAATTAACTGTAAATAATCTCTATTCTATTGATAATGATGAACAAAACCGAGCAAACAGTTTCCTCAGATGTTGTGGTCTCCGACGTTAATCGGGTAACTATTTTCCCTATTCTATTGGTCAATTTCATCGGCACACTTGGCTACAGCATCATCCTGCCCTTTTTGATCATCTTAGTATTAAAATTCGGTGGCAATGAATTGATTTACGGAACCATCGGGGCAACCTATTCTTTCTTTCAGCTCATCGGCGCACCGATACTGGGAAGGTGGTCGGATAAATTTGGCCGTAAGAAGATTCTGTTATTAAGCCAGGCCGGAACCTTCCTGGCCTGGATCTTATTTATTATCGCTCTTCGTATTCCCAGTACGGCGTTGGCTCAGGTGGATTCTTCTATTTTGGGAGTCTTTATATTAACAATTCCCCTGCTCATTTTATTCGTTGCGAGAGCCCTGGATGGCCTTACCGGCGGCAATGTATCGGTTGCCAATGCATATCTGGCTGATGTCACCACTGAGAAATACAGGAAAAGCAATTTTGGAAAGATGGCAGCCTCGGGAAACCTGGGGTTTATCATTGGTCCCGCACTCGCGGGCGTTCTGGGTGGTACAGTCTTAGGTGAACTGTTGCCGGTTATGATGGCCACCATGATTTCCCTGGTCGCCGTTTTTGTCATCGCCTTTCTGCTGCGGGAGTCCAATCCATGTGTCCTAACCAAACCGGTGGAAAGTTGTAAAGTAAAAAAAGTTTTTGGGCAGGAGCACAAGGAATGCTATAAAATAGCGGGATCTGGCAGGATTACATTCGGAGAAATATTGAAGCTAAACCACATTCCACTCCTCATTATTCTTTATTTTGTCATTTTTCTCGCCTTCAATTTCTTCTATGTGGCGTTTCCGGTGCATGCGGTGGAAAATCTTAAATGGAGTCTTTTTGACCTTGGCATTTTTTTTTCGGTATTGGGATTTATTATGGTCTGTGTTCAGGGACCGGTTCTAAGCAAAATCTCGGATAAATTCTCCGATAGCATTTTGACAATTGTCGGAAGCACGTTATTGATAGCCAGTTTTTCCCTATTTACCAGTCACAACATCGTTTTAATTTATCTGGGCGTTTTGCTCTTTTCCGGGGGCAATGGCATCATGTGGCCTTCCTTTCTATCGATACTTTCAAGAGTGGCAGGCCAACAATACCAGGGTGCGATTCAGGGCTATGCAAGTAGCACGGGAAGCCTGGCCAGTATCATCGGCCTCATTATCGGGGGACTTATATATGGGTGGATCGGCGTTAGCACATTTTGGATTCCGGCAATGTTATTTCTGATGGTATTCGCACTTTCCTTTAAACTATTGCCAATTGAAGGGGCTTATGCTGATAAAATTGATAAATAAAAAAACACTTTATAATGAAATTGTTGTCCCGGGCTGGTTCTGACATTGCTTCAACCTGACGCTACCGAAGATGGGCGATTGCAGAATTCGGTGCCTGCTACATTGGTTAGAGTATATTAGACAGTTAGCTGGCTTTGTTTGGCAGCATGGCTTATCCTTATTATTACACAACAAAAAGGAGCCTATTTTGAGCACAGCACGAATCAAAAATAGCTTTCCAGGGACTTTCATCTTTGCTGTCTGCATTTTTCTGCTTGCCTCATGTAAGCATAGTAGCACCGAACCGCCTATGCCAGCAGACAAGCTTCCCCGGCTCAGCCCAAATGAATATCACCGGATCGTTTTGCAGCTGGTAGATTCCGATGCGGACAAAAAGTTTCCTGCCCAATGTGTGGTCTCCTGCAAAGCGCTTAGCTGGAATGGAAATTTATCAGGACACACTTTATTATTGTGACCTTTAGAAGAACTTCGTTGGCAAAGTAGCTATTGCTGACCTTCTTCCTGAACGTGATAATTAAATGGACATTTGGTCGTATATTTCGTATTCTATTAACAGGAAAGCAGAGTAAGATGTTAAAAGATGTTAAATCTCTGTGGACGATTGAGTCTGGAACACGGCCACCAAATGACAAAGGAAATAACCATGCCAATTTTTATGGATCGTCACGATGTTCCCGGTTTAACCGCGATGGATGTTGCGGAAGGGCATAAACAAGACCTTAAAATTCAGCACAAATACAATTGCCGGGCATTGACCTATTGGTATGATGAAAAACGAGGAACCGCGTTCTGCCTGATTGAGGCACCACATAGAAAAGCGGTGGAGCAAATGCATGATGATTCACATGGGTTAGTCCCGAACCAGATCATCGAGGTCGAAGGCGATGTAGTTGAAGCTTTCCTGGGCAGAATCGAAGACCCTCAGACGCATGATGAATCAGATTTTCTGAATTCAATCGATCCGGCTTTCCGTACAATTATGGTTACGGAATTGAAGGATGCTTCTTTGATACCTTTAAAATTGGGGATTGATAAAGGCCGGGAACTCTTATTGATTCACAATCAACTCATTCAACAAGCCATAAAACGATTTGATGGTCGAAAAGTACAGCATACCGGTAGCGGGTTTATGGCTTCTTTTGCCTCAGTCTCTAAGGCTGTTACATGCGCTATAGAAATACAGAAACAATTAAGAGAGCAGAACAGCCAGTCCTTTGGTTATCAAATGCATGTCGCAATTGGCTTAAGTGCCGGTGATCCGGTAACGGATAAGACTGAGATTTTTGAAGAGGCCATTCAGTTCGCAAAGCGATTGTGTTGTATCGCCCGGAAAGATCAGGTAGTGATTTCATCACTGGTAAGAGATAATTATAAAAGAGAAGGCGTAGAAAATTTATCAGAAGACACTCCTCTAAAATCTCTAAATCCGATGGAAGAAAAGTTTTTAAACCAATTGATGGATATTACGGAGAGGACCTGGAATCAAGAAGGATTGAAGGTGAGTGATTTTGGTAAGCAAATGGGCCTTAGCAAGTCCCAATTATATCGTAAAATAACCTCTTTAACCGGTTATTCGCCGAATGAATTCATTAAGGAATTTCGATTAAAAAAAGCGATAGAATTAATTGAAAGGCAACAGGATAATATTTCACAGATCGCTTATGAGGCCGGGTTCAACAGCCTTTCCTATTTTTCCAAATGTTTTCATAAACGCTTTGGCATCCTGCCTTCGGTAATTGCAAATGCCCTAGAATGACTATTCTCCTTTATATATTTCCCTCTCAATTTCCCATCAGACTGAACCAAATTTTCGATTATTTGAACCATATGTGATAGCATTGGGCCTCCCGTTTGTTTATTGTAATAACAGAAATTTGAAATCGCTTGATCATGAAATTTGCTTTACCTATGAAAGGAGGACAAAATGTTGAGTAGAGATAAAATAGAAACATTGCGCAGTCATCTAAGAGGTCAGCTCATTCAATCCACTGATGATGCTTATGACGAAGCACGCCAGGTATGGAACGCGATGATTGACCGACATCCGGCCATCATCGTCCGGGCATTAGGCGTGGTCGATGTGATGGCCGCGGTGACTTTCGCCCGGGAACAGGAGCTTGAGATCGCTATCAAAGGCGGCGGACACAACGTTGCGGGTAACGCTGTATGTGACCAGGGGCTCATGATCGACCTCTCGCAAATGAAATCAGTTTGGATCAATCCAAACCAACAGACAGCTCGGGTGGAACCCGGCGCTGTGCTTCATGACTTCGACCTGGAGGCTCAGGCGCACGGACTGGTGACACCCGCAGNNCGCAGGTTTTGTCTCTTCAACCGGGGTGGCCGGTTTGACGCTTGGCGGGGGGTTTGGATATCTTTCGCGGAAGTTCGGTCTGACGGTTGACAATCTTCGCTCGGTCGACCTGGTGACCGCCGATGGGAAATTGGTCCGGGCGAGCACCAGTGAGAACCCCGAGTTGTTCTGGGCACTTTGTGGCGGTGGCGGCAACTTCGGTGTGGTGACCTCGTTCGAATTCGATTTACATGAATTTGGTCCGACGGTGTTGGCCGGACCGGTCGCGTGGTCTTTCGAAGACGCCCCGGCGGTTCTTCGTGAGGTGATGCCCTTCATGCGCAACGCGCCCGACGAGGTGTCATGTCTCCCGATCATTCGGCATGCGCCGCCAGCCCCCTTCCTCCCGGAAGAGGTCCATGGTAAAATGGTGTTGGTAATTGCCATGATCTTCGCCGGCAATCCCGAGGAAGGAAAAGCGGCCCTTACCCCTTTGCGCAACATCGGTAAGCCAATCGCTGATGCTGTCAAGGCGATGCCCTATGTGCAGTTTCAATCGTTGTTCGATAAGCCGTCCGGACCGGGTGCACGCAATTACTGGAAATCACATTTCCTCAATGAATTCAATGATGATGCAATCGATCTTGTCTGTGATCACGCCGCGCAGATGACCTCACCGGAGTCGGCCATTGGCATGTTGTCGCTCGGGGGTGCAATCGCGCGAAAACCCATTGAATCGTCTGCATATCCGCACCGGGACGCGGCGTGGGTCATAAACATCCAGTCACGGTGGCAAGAAGCCGAAGATGATGAGCGGCATATTGAATGGGCACGGGCGCTGTTCGATGCCATAACCCCGTTCTCGACCGGAGGTTATTACGTCAATTTCATTAGTGGGGATGAAGGTGACGAACGCATGCGTGCTGCTTACGGCGATGAGATCTACAAGCGGTTAATTGACGTCAAAGTCAGATGGGATCCCCGGAATGTCTTCCATCTTAATCACAATATAGACCCCTCAACGGCGCCCGGGCACACCTGAGTCAGCCTCTGTCCAGCGTACCCTTCACCGAATGAAGGACATCCGGCGAAGAGCAATTGCCAGGATTGTAAATAAGCGTAACTACCCGGAGGATTTTAACCAGATTTACAGGATGAACAGGATTATTGTAATCCGGTTGTTCCCCGCCTGCCTTGCAGAGTCAGACAGGCTGTTCATCCTGTCAAAAAATTTAGGGTGAGTAGTTACAATAAAACTATAAAAGCCACGGAAGGCGAATAGAACTATAATTTAGTCCCTGGCTGTTTCGGGCAGGGACTAAATTATAAAAAATATATATATCTAACGGTTATTCACCGGATTACTCGGCCTGACCGGTTTTTGATTTGGTTTTGCCCGGAAAGGCCAGTATGACGCCCAGCATAAAACCATAACCGGTGCTTATGTATGGATTACTGGTAATCGGGCAGGTTCCTGAATAGCAACCGATAAAATAGTAGTAGGCGTATCCCAGTGCAGCTCCGAGCAGTCCGAATATTCCTATTTTTAAGACAGTCTTTCGCACGGTTATTCCTCACCCAGTATATTATTTAACGAGACCACAATTTCGTCAATGTTTTCAATCCCTTTGTTTTTGGCATTATCCTCGATTGTTCCCCAGACTGGCTCCCCGCAGGCGATACATTTTATCCCGTACTTTTTTAACGGTTTGATGAGCTGCGGATGGTTTTCGGTAATTTCCTCAATGGTTGTATCTTTGCTGATCTTTGTCGAAACAGTCATCGATCCTCCCGTTATTTTAATTTGCTCTGTTAAAGCTTTTACTTCGAACATCAACTGTCTCAGATGCTTCGAAGGTCAGATCTGCTGCCCCACTTACTCGCTATTAAACTCAGTTTCGTCTATTAGTGGGTTCTTCCAAAGGAACTCCTGTGGAGCAAAATGGAATTTTGGAACAAGATTAACAACCAATAAATATGATGCAAGGAAGGTATATAATGTTACAGCGGGTTAATCAAAGCGGGCAGGATTATTCCAATAAAACTGGGTAATGCCTGTATCGGTCACAATCCAGATATAATCGCCATCCAGCATTAATTGGTGGCAGCGATTGTCCAACAGCCCATCTCGGGTTGTAAACAATCGCCAGTAGCCGCGTCTTCGATCCAATTTTAATAAACCGTCCGGAGTAGCGATCCATACTGCAGCATTATTGACTTCGAGATATTTATACGGCGGTGTGATTTCCTGGGCAATTTGAGGATAGCTTTTCCACTTATTGGATTGAGTATTTAACATCATCACTCCGCTGGGGGCGGCAAACCAGACTTCATCACCATAAGCATCCACAGCAGTTACTTCAATATCTTGAATCGCCGCCTCCGAGGCAACGAATTCCCATTCTTCTGCGGAACTTTGATATTTAAATATGCCCCTGAAGGTCCCTGCCCAGAGGGTGCCCTTATGGGCGGCCATGCGATAAACCGGCAAATTAATGAATCGTCTCTCCTGTATTTTGTCGACGATACCGGTGGTGCGATGAATCCGAGATAAGCCCTGTTCTGTGGCGGCATAAATATAATCTTCAAAAATCTGCACATCATCTACCTGGTTTAGGACCAACCCCTTATTTTCATCGAAATTTTTCCAACGGTCTCGGCCGACATCGTATAGAGAAACGCCATATTCGGTAGCGAACCAAATCGAGTCGCCATCCACAGCAATATCGTTGACATCATCACGGGGAAGGTGGGAAATCCAGCGCGCTTGAAAATATTCCCAGCCTGAGCGATTGTAAGGCCAGCGAGCAATTCCCGGCCGCGTATCTCTGCTCCGTGTCCGTCCAATTCCGCCTATCCATATATCATCATACTGGTAAGCAATAGTCCGGGGAGATATATCCGGCAATCCGATTTCGTAAAAATCCGCTCGCTGAGAATACAAGTCGCCCTGGCCAATACCAAAGCCATTAATGACAAACCAAATCCGGTCATAGCGGTCGCGAACGTAACCGGTTATGGGGAACTCCTGAAAGTGGCGATCCATCAAGATCCAGTCACCGATAATCGAGTAATCACCGTTAGCAAAGAAATGGGGCAGATTTTGCAACTCCCCGCGACCGCGGAATCGCTCCCTGGGGATATCTCTGCTATTATTCCCATCGCCAGTATCCGGGAACTGGTACGTCCAGGAAGATGCCTCTGACTTTCGGATCCACTCTTCCGACGCCGGATTAAATATCGCTACATCGCCGGGCGTGATGGCCCACAAAAAGGAAGTACTTTTATCATAAACCAGGTCCAGGATGCGATTGCTGGGGAGTCCGTTGCTGGTTGTAAACGGATAATCCCAATAGTTTTCGAGAAATTGATAACGGAGAATACCACCATCCTTGGTTCCAAAATAAATGTAATGAGAGCCAATAGTAACTGAACTGAAGATACGCGATTTTTTATAACTAATCCAATCATCCAGATCATAAAACATGCGACGTTCCTGCTCATTGGCAAATCTTTCTCTGCGCACATATTGCGGCCATAAAGAGAGAGGGACCAGGATTAACAGAATTAAAATGAACATGGAAATTCGGGTTAGATCACACCGTTGTAGGCTCATTCAGTCGCTCGTAATTATGTATATTCAATTATTTTTATCTTATTAATTAGTTTGTCAAAAAAGTTTTTACCTTTACAGATTTCTCACTGCGCCTCGCTTCGTTCGAAATGACTCCTATGACTGTCATTTCGAGCGNNATAAAGGGAAAAATAAGGTATCTATCCCGGTAAACAAAAGCTTTATCACTCTCCCATCACCTTAATGATAACTCTCTTCTTACGTTTACCGTCGAATTCGCCATAATAAATTTGTTGCCAGGGACCTAAGTCCAATCGTCCTTCCGTAACCGGAATGATGACTTCATGATGCATCAATAAACTCTTCAGATGAGCATCGCCATTGGTCTCTCCAGTACGATGATGTCTGTAATTAATGTTAAACGGCGCCAATTCTTCCAACCATTCATCGATATCCGCGATCAGTCCCTCTTCGGCGTCGTTGACGTAAACAGAAGCCGTTATGTGCATGGCACTTACCAGTACCATTCCTTCATTGATTCCACTGTTTTGAACAACGTCTTCCACTTTCTCAGTGATATTAATGTATTCGCGCTTTTTAGAACTGTTAAACCACAGATATTCTGTTGCAAACTTCATAGCTTTTCCTCCAATCACATTCGCATTAGAAAATGAAACAATTTTATTGCAATATTAAGTCATCTGTACGATTTCTTTGCTATTTCGAATTGTATCATCAACAATATTTAAGATCTTTGTTCTGGTTCTGGCAGTACATCGAAAACGAATAGTGACATTGGCGTTGGTATATTTTTCTTTGGTCACAATCGCCAACGAGTGCAAAACATTGACTAAACGCGAGAAACGAATCGGAAATTTAACCTCATCTTCTACAAATTGTTGTTCAATAAACTGGATAAGTGACCGTTTTAAATATTCGGTCCGAATTTGTCGAATCGCGCTAATGAAAACACTGTCAGGATATTGTTGCTTTATGGATTGAAGTGTGCTTTTTTCTTTTAACAAATCAATTTTGTTAAAGACCACCAAGATGGGTTTATCGATCGCCTGCGCCAATATCTTGTAAAACCTGGTTGACAATCTTAATTTGCTCCTCAAAACCAGAATAGCTTGCATCTACCACATGAAGTAATAAATCCGCCTCTACAGTTTCTTCCAGAGTACTCTTGAAGGCAGCGATCAGATGGTGGGGCAGTTTTCGGATAAAACCGACCGTATCGGTTAATAAAATTTGATGCTGATCATCCAGCTCTACCCGGCGAACCGTGGAGTCCAACGTCGCAAATAGTTGATCTTCTACCAGCACATTCGCATCGGAGAATAAATTCATGATAGTGGATTTGCCAACATTGGTATAACCGATGATCGAGACCTGAAAACTATCTTTGCGACCCTTACGCTGCGTAATGCGCTGCTGATCAATTTTCTGCAAGGCTTTCTGCAGGGATTCAATACGATTTCGGATTAAGCGGCGGTCTGTTTCCAACTGAGTTTCGCCCGGTCCCTTAGTGCCAATTCCACCAACCTGTCTGGAAAGGTGCGTCCATTGGCGGGTTAGCCTGGGCAATAAATATTGCAGCTGAGCTAATTCAACCTGGGTTTTGGCTGCCCGAGTGCGTGCGTGATCGGCAAAAATATCCAAAATCAATGCACTTCGGTCAACAATTTTTGCCTCCACAGCTTTTTCTAAATTTCTCACCTGGGCCGGAGATAAATCATCATCAAAAATCACCGTGGAAACCTGATGCATTTTCACCATTTGGGTTAATTCCTGCACTTTCCCCTTCCCGATAAAATGGCTGGGACTAATTTGGCGTCTTTCCTGCATCAACTCATCCACAATCCGGACGCCGGAAGTCTGGGCTAATAATTTTAATTCGGAAAGATTCTCCTCCACTTCCCAACGATTATCGGCGGGTAATACCACACCGACTAAAATGGCCTTTTCGGGCGCGCTATTAATTTGATGTAGAGTCAAAGAAAGCTCATCCTCCTTCATTTTATTTAACATAGAGAATTAATTTCTAACTCGTGAAGCACTTTGATTTTACTAAAGATTTAACTCGGTAAAGATGCCTCTTTCACTGTTATTTCAGAATATTCGCTTTTCATACTGGTACGAGCAACCAGCATTTCTATAAGCAACAAAATAAAGGCCAGAATTAAGAAATATTTCCACAACTCTTTTCCGAAACGACGCTGTTCAACCTGATTGGAAACGTCATTATAGTCTGCAAAATAATAGACGTTTCCTAAGATTTCCCGTATGTCGGTTTCTTCATAGAAGTTCATTTGAGATTCTTCCCGCCAGTGATTGACTGAGAGTAAACTAATTGTGCTGCCGTTGTGTAGTATTCTGTAATTTCCCGGAACTTCTGTATTTCGAAACTCCAGGAAAACAGTTGAGCCTTTAAACTGGGGGGTCAGCTTTATATCCTTTTCCCTGGCGCTGCTTACCTGAAAATTAAATGGCGCATCTAAGTTAGGAAATTGTTGTTGAAATACTTTCCCCGTCGCTACTTTTTGACGATCAGAAACCTTTCTCGTTCCCGAATAATAAATAATCCGGTAAGACAATGGCACCACGAATCCTTTTACCGGCAACTGAGACCATCCCGATTGTAAGGGGGAAGTTAAGGAAAACACCGTCCCTTTATCTTTGTCTTGATGTAGCAACAATGGGGACCGATCGCTCAATTGAATGGGTTGTTCCACTTTTTGTCCCGGATTTACCTTATAACTCGCATAAATTTCGATTGGGTTTAATTGACCTTTTTGACCGCTGAATAAACTTTCAAAAATAGGATGATTCCATTGAACGTTGCCCAGGCTTAAAAATTGCTGCTCCTGTCCCGGCTTTCCCTGCAAATTTACCATTTTTCCCAAAGAAAACCTATCAAACAATTCCTGATAGTTGGGGATTACAATTTGGTCTCCGGGAATAATCCACAGTCCCCCACCCCGGTCGACGAAATTTTGAAGCCTTAAGACCAAAGTTTCGGGAATTTGATTTAATCCTTCTAAAACAATTACATCATATTCCATAAAATTTCGATTGCTCCAGTTGGTAAACACCTCCTGGGTATACTTAAAAATGCCCCGTTCTTGAGCCGGCTGAATAATTAAGGGAATAAACGAGTCGAACTCTCTATTAGGATAAATGTGCAGAGTCTTTATTTGCTTAGGTACATAAAAATTAAAGTATTGTTGATTGTCCTCCGCAAGCGCATCACTTTCAATTTCAATATTTCCTTCGACAAAGCCATTTTCGGTTAAGGTAATTTTAAAAGGCACTTCAGTGATTTGTCCCGCCTCTAAATTTACATTCTTTTGAGCCACCCGATCACCATTTAACACCATAGAGGCCAATGTGTTTTGAAAATCTTCCGGATGATGATTACGCAGGTAAGCATTAATTTGTAACGGTTGATTTATCTCAATCAAGCGATTCACTACCTCCACACTATCAATGGAGATATTGCGTGTATTTTTATGCCTGATGGGCAGCACAAAAAGGCGGATTCCCTGGTATTCCGGCCTTTCTAGCTTTTCGGCCAATTCATCCTCCGCTAGACCTGATTGTTGAAAATCAGAGATGATATACATCTCTCTGCCTGAATATATTGATTGCTGTAACCGATCTAATCCCATTAAAATGGCATTGTCCAAATCACTCTTTAAATAATTGGATTGAAGTTTCGGCAGGGTACGTTCCCATAAATTTGCCTGGAAATTCTCCTGCCTGGACAACACTTGCAGTGGAACAGACGATTGAATGATGGTAATCCGGTCTCCACTCTGAAAGACATTTTCCAGCGATGAAAACGCCTGCCGTAATTGATCCAACAGCGTACCGGTTAAATGCACTTGATTAAGGGACAGGGAATTGTCTAAAATAATTACAGCCTCAATGGGGCTTCGTTCCGATAACAGCCCACCCCCTTCACTCTGTAATGTCGGGCGGGCGAAGGCGAGGACGAGTAGCAGGATAATCAGTGTCCGAAGCAACAGCAATAGCAGTTGCCGAATACGCAAGTTGCGCATCCGTTTCTTTTCCAATTTCTTTAGGAATTGAATGGTGCTGAAGGGAATGCGTTTGATTTTACGACGATTTAATAAATGGATCAACAGAGGGATAGCTGCCGCAGCCAGGGCATACAGAACGATTGGATTTAAAAAACTCAGTGGTAACTCCTCTAGCCTGATTATTTACAATCTATCACACTTTCTACGATAAAATATAGTAAAACGATAAACAATGCAATATCCAAAAGTTGAATTGGATAATTTTGATGAAATTAGGATCTGCCAAATTCTATTTTGAACCGGAATATGCTAACCATCATCGTTCCGTCGGGACACGCCTGACGGAGCTAACCCAACTAATTTGACACACGATTCCGCTTCATCGCATGTACTTTTGCAGGTTTATTTTACCGGATTGAACTTGCCTGACAATTGCCTCATAATGGGCCTTTGTACCCACATCAATCCAATGATCAACGAAGGGATATATTTTTAATTTTCCTCCTCTCTGCAATGCTTCCTGATAAAAATGTGTTATAATCGATTTATGGTCCAACTTTAAACTGTGCCATGCCTGAGGAGTCAATATCTGATAACCGGTAAATATTCCGGCTTGAAAATTAGGCGGTATGGGTTGGTTCTTTTTTAAAAATCCGCACAGGTTATTTCTTTTATCAAAGAGAACCAAACTATAATCATGATTATTTGTTGAAGGAAGCACCGCCATTGTTGCCAATGATGATTCTCTTAAATGGAATTCAAAAAATTGACCGATATTGAGGTTTGTTAACACATCAGCATTTAACACACAAATGATTTCATCATTAAAATATTGTTTCGCGTTTGCGATGCCGCCTTCGGAACCCAATAATTTTTCTTCTCTGCTGTAACGTATTTCCAATCCATATGCCTGACCATTGCCAAGATAACTGCTGATTTTTTCCGGGAAATAGTGCAGGTTTATCACCACGCGTTGAAAACCGTAATAGGCAAGCTTATGAAGGGCAACCTCGATCAGGCGATAACTGTTTAAAGGTAACATTGGTTTGGGAAGATCTTCAGTTAGCTTCTCCATGCGAGTTCCGTAACCGGCGGCCAATATCATTGCGATGTTTATTTTGGGATTCACGTCCGGTTCATCCATAAATTAAAATTCCTGAAAGCGCCGCTTGAATTGGTTGAATTCTGTTATTAATTTAATACAAAAATAAAACTGCATGAAAATATGGAAATAAAATTAAAATAAGAGAGTATAAATCGAAATTATCAAGATATAAAAAACTTTAACTACTTTTTAGCGATGAGAGCTAAAATTATAACCCTTTTAGGATTATTATTCTTCATACTGCCAACAATTGCGCAAGAAGCGGTCTGGGATTCTTTAGGAATTCAATACAGACTCATCTATACAAATTATAATCGGTATGAAGATATTTATAAAATTAAGGTGCCCCCTTATCTTTCGACTCACGAAGTAATGCGGCAAATAAAATTGGCGGTTCGCTGGCCGGGCGACCCACCGCCGATGAAACGAATTACTGTTTACGTATTTAGAGAGGATGCTGGCGAAGGAGAGGTCTCCAGTACCGGGGGAAAATATTTTCCCGGAAAAGGATTTAAATGGGATCTGGGCGAGTGGGAACCTGATTCAAGTATCTTTCATTATCATCCCAGNNCTACAATACCCTTTTGGATAGTTTTTTTGCGGCAGGAATTGTATCACCGGAATTAGAATCCAAGCAGAACAGTACCAAGAAAAATGTTGCCAAGTGGTTTTATCTTACCGTACCGGAACTGGATTCAATTTATTACCATGTAAAGTGGTGGTTGGATTTAAAGAAAGATCACCTTATGAGACAACAAGCCAGAAATAAAGAATTCCCCTGGTAAGACCAGGTTTTAATGGATTATTGGATTTCGCGGGAAAGTTTAATACCTCGTTCTTCCAGATATTCCAAAACCGCCTCAAATGCCAAACTTTCATTCCCTATATATTCCGGCGGACAGATCCCTTTCCTGGAAAACTGATTTTCTAAAATTAACTTTACCACAGCGGTACAGGTATAACCGGTGGTTCGAGCCATCGAGGATGTTTGGGTAGCCTGGTCAAACCTGTCAAATAAATAATATTTAATTTTTTCCGTTTTAGCTTTTCCTTGTCCTTCCATCACGATCTGCATGACCGTAAATTCCTCTTCATTAGGCATCAACTTCCATTTCGGTAACAGCAATTGCGCGGTAACATCTAAGGGACGAACACTGACACCCTCGATTTCCAGCGCATCCTTTTCCAGAAAACCAGTGTTTCGTAGTGATTCCATTAATTCCCGGTGACCGGGATAACGTAAAGTCTTTTCTTTCATGTTTGCAAGCGGCATCGTTTGCAATAATGTTCGTAAGCCGTCGGTGTTGAAAGCTTCCAGAGTTCCGATTTTGGGGAACTCAATATACTCCGGCTCAGACAGAGCTGGTCTGGTTACAACCTTACCGGCTTCCATCATCCGCACCGGGCGGATATATTCCTCGAGGACATCAACCGGGGAAAAGGGCGCTTTGTATTGAAATGGCAAGTAACGCTCCATCGGCAATCCGCCCACATAGCAGGTAAAATCAGTCAAATTAATTTTTTGATAATGATAGGCCAGGAGCATATTGCTTAGTCCCGGGGCTACGCCGCAATCGATCACCGCAGTCACATTGTGTTCTTTTGCCAACAGATCCAATTCAAAGGGGTCTCCATCAAAAAAGGAAATATCAACGATATTTTTTCCAGACTCAATAACCGCTTTGAGCGTATTCAATCCTAAGAATCCCGGTACAGCGCCGATAACCAAATCACAACCTTTAACAAGCTGTTCAACACTTCTTTTGTCGGATACATCGGCTTCAATCGTATGTATCGGATGCCTCTCTTCAAGCTGCTTTAAGTTGTCTCTATTCAAATCTACCGAGGTTACCTGATAATTCTTGCACAGATCAATCGCGATGGCTTTACCAATCAGGCCGGCACCTAATACAACCACTTTTTGCATAATGATAGTCACTCCACATTTTTATCGAACGACAACGAAAATCCCGCCTCTCTGCTAATCCGATGAATTTGTTTGAGGTGATGCTCAATATGGGTCTTAAAAAATTCCAAAGTTTGATAAATCGTAAAATATCCGGCAATCGGGTGTCGAAAAATGACCACATCAGTTCTTTCCCGGGGCAAATTTTCCAGAAACTGATATATTTGATTTCGAACCGCTTCCCACTCCGTTATTAGTTCGGATAGGGGTCGGTTTGACTTCGGTATAACCACCTCAGAGGGTGCTTTAAACTTCAGGGGAAGAACTAAAGCAATTTTTAACAGAATGATTCGTAGATAAGCGATCCAATTTAATCGCGGCAGCCTCTCTGCCTTATTTTTCTTATTCATATAATTGACGGCTGACTGTTCCGTCAAGATCAAATGATTTACCACCTGGCTTATGGACCATTTCATGGAATCGGGCTTAAATAAAAGCTGTTCCTCATCATAGTGTTGTAAGTGACTCAGTATATTCTTTCGCTGATCTTCTAAAGCATCAAAATGCTGTTGAATCTCCGAAAACATAATTTGGTCTTACTCTCCTAAAATGAGTCCGATGAGTAGAGGTAATAGCAATTCATGATGTCCGACAAAATAATAGCCTTTGCCTCCGGAAAGCGTGGGACGATACTTAACATTTTCTGCCGGTCGATAATGACGAATCATATCGAACACAGCGGTATAGAATCCGTGAGCGGGATAGTTCAGATTTCTCACCACTGTCAGTGCCTTTAAGAATACTTCCGGCATGATCACCGCAGAACCCACATTGAGGACAATGCTTCCCTCTTTTAGTTTGCTGAGGGAATGGGTAAATAACTGAAAATCCAGGAGGGATTTTTCCCCGAAAGCCGCGCCATTCAGATTCGGATGCTGATGTATAATCTCCGTACCCAGGGCAGGATGGACCGAAACTGGCACGCCATTCTGAACGCAAGCTGAAAGCAGGCTCAAATCCCCATTAGAGGCCTGTCGGTCGATCAATTTCTCACCGATGACCTCCCCATATCCCTTATCATTCTTATGATTCTCATTCAAGGCGTCATTTATAAAATCAGCCGTTTCCCGAGCCATACCAAAAGTGCCATCTTGCAGTCCTGCAGCGACATCCTCGCTGGTAATTCCCCACATCGCGACTTCCACATCATGGATGACCACTGCACCATTTACCGCCAGATGAGTCATATAGCCCCGACGAATAAGCTCTATAATAAGCGGGGTAATGCCACACTTTATTACATGTGCGCCCATCATCCAGATGACTGTATTTTTTTCCCGTAGTGCCTGTCGAAAATATTTTACAAATTCACGAAAGTCCTGACCCACAAGAATGTTTGGCAGAGAATGCAGGAATTCATCTAACTTCATATCAGAACGAACCGGTTTGGCGAAATCATCAATCTTTACTTTGCTAAACCGGTCCTTGATACTATATGTTTGAACCTGCTCAAATGATAATTTTTTATATTGAGACATGCTGCCCTCGAATGACCACTTGCTGAGTTGAAATTAAACTAATTGAATTGATTAATACCCAGCTCAATCTACCTGGGCTTTGATTGGTTGCGGAACGCCTTCAATATCGGTTAATTCAGTGGTAATGGACCCCACAGCCACTTTCGATTTCATTTGCACCGGAATTTTATACTCATCATCCGTCAACCAGACCCACAGTTCTCCTTTTTGTTTGAAAATTGCCTCTCCTTTAAGCCGGGGAATGACCACTACACAGTTGAACTCTCCGGCATCCACCTTAATGCGCTCTTTTTTTTGCACGATAACTTTTAAGTCATAAATTTTCTGGTTGTCATGGTTGGTCATGTAAATCGGTTCGCCAACTCTTAAATCCTGTGTGCGCACATAATAAAAAGAGGCCAATATATCCACTATATAAGGTGGAATTGACAAGTAAAATGTCTCTTTATTTTTAACTCTTAATGGTTCGTCAGAATGGTAACGGATTTTTTTAACATTCGCAATCCCATACCTGTGATTGTATTCGGCCAACAAATCCATTTTATACCCCCCTTCCCGCAACCGTTTGTAGAATTTCCAGGAAAACAAGCCGTTCATATCGATAAATGTTTCAACCGAATCGCGAACCTTATAGACAAGATCGAATGCTTTGGTAGATTTAGCCGTGGTTAGGATATGATATACGGGAACGCTATCTCGAATGGTTATGATATCCTTCACCTCCATTGTTGCTTCACCTGCTTTGATGAATCCATAGCGAATTTTGAATCTTAATTTCTCACCGATGCGAAACGCATTATTTTCAACTTTTCGATTAAGGTGATTAGGCAGAGAATCAGGTGGGGAATAAATTTTGACCGAGTCTTCTGCCAGAGAGTCAATAATACTGTAAATGGTAGATATATCTGCTTTCTGGAGATTGGTGTTGGGTTCAAAATTTTGGGCATAAAGGGTTTGAGATGAAGTTATATTATGCATTAAATGGGAAGAGGAAATATTTCCAAGAAAATTAATGGATAGAATAATGACAATGGTTACTATAAACACTTTAACAGAACTTATCAAAACTCTCATTACGGGTCCTTATCAGATTGATTCGAAAATTGCAGGTTACAATATAACACTCATCTTTTCCAAAAAAGATTCAAAATTTATTAATATCGAAGAAATTGGTGGGAATTATGGCAGCTTTGGCCATCCCGGAAGCCCAGCTTAAGTATGCTGAAACGAAAGGATTTCTGGTTCTTGGAATCGGCGAGGAAATAATGGAATTAAAGAACCACAAAGACTTTAAACCAAAATTTTGGTGAGTTTTTAGCTACTCCTTTCAAGCTCCCCTGCCCGGAAGGAGAAGAAAATTCTGGTATTTTCTGGGATTAATTAGTTGACAATCAGGGTGTGAAGCTTGCGGATATCTTCTTTTAATTTGGGTTTACTTTCCATAGCACTTTTCACTTTATTGTAAGCATATAACACCGAAGCATGATGTAGATTCGAAAAATGATACCCGATACTGTTGAGCGATTCATGTGTAATCTCACGACACAAATAAATGGCGATTTGCCTGGCTTTCAATATCTTTTGTTTGCGCGATACACCTTGCAGAATGTCGATGGGGATTTCAAAATATTGAGCAGTTATTTGTAAGATATCGGTGATACCGACATTTTTATAATATGGTGCAGTAACATTTTTTAAATCAGATTCCGGGCACATTTGCGATACAATATATTTGACCTCTCGCAGCGATAGTGATTTACCCACCAAAGATATCTGAGCAGAAATTCGAACCATCACCGCATTTAATTGGTGAAGATTACCGGATAAATTTTCAGCCAGAAAATCAATAATTTTTTCATCGAGGTGGGTCTGTTGTTTTTCCAAATGCGAACGAATGATTTTCTCCCGAATTCCATATTCACCGGGCAACAGATCGACCATCAACCCTTTCTGAAAAACCGAGACAAGCCGTTCATTGAGATTGCCCAACTGAGTCGGTGATGTATTCGAGGACACCATCACCTGGCTTCCTCTATTGAGCAGTTCTCCGATGATAAAAAGTAATCCTTCCTGCGATTTTGTTTTGCTACACAAAAATTGTAAATCTTCCAATAAAAATACATCTGCTGAGGATAATTCGTTAATGAAGCGGTGGATATCATCATTTCTTAATACGTGTATATATTCATTTAAAAATTGATGGCTGGACAGGAGTTTTAAATTTTTGTCAGAGTGTTTTTCAGCCACATAGTTTCCGAGGGCTTGTATGAGATGCGTTTTACCCGTTCCGGTAGGCCCAAAGAGCAATAAGGGATTATATTTTTTATAGCCTAAATTTTGCGCGACATGCTCGGCAGCTCGCCTACCCAAAATATTTTCTTTTCCAGAAAAAAAATTATCAAATTGAAATTGGTGATCGAGATCACGCCACTTGATCCGATCCTTCGATGGAGAAACTTGATGAAAGTTCTTCTTGGTTTCCTCCATAAGCGGAGGCAGGTCTATATCCTTGTCTTCCTTAGTGGGCACGATAAAAAACTCTACATAGGATTCCAGACCGAATATTTCGCTCACAGCTTTCTTGATTAAGTCGCCGTAGTGGGAATCAATCCATTCGTAGGTAAATCGGGAGGGGACCCGAAGCGTCAGTGTGTTATTCACAAAAGAAATTGGGATAATGGGAAGGAACCAGGTCTGAAACGTTTCATTTGGCAATTCCGGTTTTATCAATGCCAGACAATCTTTCCAATTTTTACTCAGGTCGGAAATCGCATCTGTGGGAATTGGCTTCTGTTTAGCTTCACCGGAAGCCATATCTATACGCAGTAATCCACCTTGCCTCATTAGAAAAAATACCCTGCCCTAATAATTACAAACTCAGGAATAGAAAAGAAAAATTTATGGTATCAATAGTTATTTTCGGTGCTTGCCTTATCTCAAGAAGCGCTTAATTATAAGAAAGGCTCACCTATAAAAACAAACGAGTAGCAGAAAAAAATTGGAAAAATTTTGGTTTCACGTAAAACAAGAATCTTTCCCCTTTTTTAATAACAACTTAGAGGAAAAATAAAAATTTTTTGAAAAAAATATTGGAATGAAGTTGACTTTTTTATCGTAAGTATGTATTATACTTAGTTATGCAAATTTAAAAAAAAGGAGGATAAACCGTGGCCAAAGTCTGTGCGATTTGTGGGAAAAAACCAATGTTCGGTCACAACGTAAGTCATTCAAATAACAAAACGTTACGCCGATTTAATCCTAATTTGCAGAGAGTACGAACCGTTGTTGATGGTATGACAAAAAGAATCTTAGTATGCACTCGTTGTATTCAAGCAGGTAAAGTCCAAAAGGTTGTACGGTAAATGCATATTAAATTAAAAAAGCTCCCTCAAAATTCATGGTTCAGGGAGCTTTTTTAATAATTTTTGTCAATGAATTGTAGCGAAAAAATTATTCGTATTCCACATAATAATACGATGGGTGTAACACGTAATCACCAAATCCGGTTCTGTCAATAAAGAGAAAGTTCTTACGCAATGAGTAGTATCTCCATATCACGTAAGGATATGTTTCCGCTTCAAAGGGATGCCTTTCAATATCATCCGGATGACCGAACTTAACGTAAATTCTACCGCGATCTGTCAACCATCCTTCAATGCCGGTGGCAGAAAAATGTTCGGTGGAATAATTTATTCGCCGATAATACTCCCTCATTAAAGAATTCGACTTTGTGTCCGGATTCGGATCCTGTCTTTCCCAAAATCTTTTAAAGAACGCTTTCTTGGCCTCGTAAGCAGCTTCCCTATAATATTCAATAGAATCTTCTTCGGCAATATATCGCAATTGTCGAATGGCTAAGTTCAAATCCTCTATGGAATTAGGAGAATACTTCCAATAAAAAGTAAATAACGCGCTTTTGGAAAGTCGACTGTCCTCATTTTTAGTGACAACTTTTAAAATGTATTTATTTTTATTAAAATTATAACGATTCAGCCTGATGAAGTGCTCCACATAATTGTCAAAACTTTTTGTTAAATATTGATTTTGTTGAACAACGATGTTTTGATCATCTTCTACTGCATAAGTAATTTGCAAAGGCTGCTCGTCCTGTAGACTATATGTTGCAAAATAAGCATAAACATATTTTTCATTAGAAGAAAAACTATTGGTTAAAACCGGATCGAATTGGGTGATTTTACCATCATCATTAATCTGGTAGTTTTCAAAAAATAATATATCGCTCATTAAAAATTTCTCAGTAGAATCCCGTTCAGCTTGCACCTCAAAACTGGTTTTACGACTGGCCTGATCGTTACTATTTTTATCTAACACCGTAATTGAAGCATTGTAGGTGCCGGACGTGATCGGTACATCTGTAGAGACCGTATTGAGTATCTCTCGTGAATTTGTACTGCTATAATCCAAAACCGTAATCTTTTTATTAATCGTGCGGCTAAAAACATACTCCTGATCTTCATTGTTCAAATAAACCTCTACCTGAATCTCGGAGGTATAGCCACTGTCCGCTTTAATAAAGGTGAGATCATCATTTAATAGCTGCACGTAAACCCGGGCCAATTTTTCTGCACTAT
>JABAHQ010010415.1_pt2 | contig 28225 bp, 21 predicted proteins | sample 7062091 | NCBI WGS metagenome assembly JABAHQ01 (sample SAMN14534359, study PRJNA622989) | marine sediment metagenome | biome: marine biome [ENVO:00000428]; feature: marine pelagic biome [ENVO:01000023]; material: deep marine sediment [ENVO:00002113] | place: India: Gulf of Kutch | collected...
ACCGGTGAAAATGGGGATTATTATTTAGATGAAACAACAGGCGATCTATATGGCCCCAAAAATGATCAAGGCTGGGGGACGCCCATAAGCCTGCAAGGCCCTCCGGGTCAAGATGGAACGGATGGCGAGGATGGTAGCCAAATTTATTCCGGGACCAGTGCACCACAGTCTTCTTTGGGAAAAGAGGGAGATTATTACCTAAACACGAGTACTTTTGATCTTTATGGACCCAAAACGAACAGTGGCTGGGGTACACCTATTAATTTAAAGGGTACGGCCAACGTGATGTATTCGAGCTGGGTGAATCCCCCACAATGGAATGGGAGTACGCAAACCACGACTAAATATCGCTACTTTGATATTTCAGCAAATGCCATGACACAGGATATTATTGATAAGGGAATCGTAAAGGTATATACCGATTTCAATACTCAATCTGTTTATTCACTACCCGTAGGTAAAGCAGATACTCCGGGTAACCCCAATTATAGTTATTTTTTCCAGCTAAACCCTCAGCAATTGCGGATTGGCTATATGAACCCTGATGCCACCGGGACTCTTCCCAGGGCTATTGGAACAAGTAGTAGTTTTCGTTACGTACTTATTCCAGGTGGTAAAAGTTTAAAGGCAAAAGCTAAAAACGGCAAACTACCGATAGATTTGAATAATTATCAAGAGGTCAAAAAGTACTTTGGACTCCCAAAGTAACTCCATAGAACAAGTAAGTAGGGGCACTGATATAGTGTCCCCTTTTTAATGGGATTTTAAGTTTATCCCTATCTATCTACCTATCAGCATATAATAAATTTTGGAATGAGAATTGTATTAAGATAGTCTATTGATTATGAAAAAATTGTTACAACTTACGTCACTATTCATCACAATGCTATTTATAACTTCCTGCGGCTCAGATTCCGGAGGCCCGAACCCTGAAATTACCAACGTTCAGCCCGAAAGTGGCCCGCCGGGTACCTCCGTGACGATTGGGGGCAAAGGGTTTCGCCCCAAGGGAGAGATGAGCGTGACCTTCGGCGGCACCGCTGCTACGCTCATCAGTGCAACCGAAGATCAGATCCAAACGGAAGTACCGGAAGGGTTGTCCGAAGGGTCGGCTCCTGTGAACGTAAGCGTTGAAGGAGTCACCGCTTCCGGTCCCAGCTTTATGGTGGAGGCGAAGGCTCCGGGTATCAGCTCCGTGAAGCCCGACAGCGGCACGGTAGGAACAGAGGTGGCGATTAAGGGCATGAACTTTAGTTCCAGTGCGTCGGAGGTGTCCATTTCGTTTGCAGGGACTGCAGCTCAGGTTAAAGATGCAACTGAGGATCAATTAATCACTGAAGTGCCTGAGGGTGCCACTGATGGACCTGTTGAGGTGGTGGTTAAGCAAAAATCCACAACCGGACCCGATTTTGATGTTATTACGGATGGGGTGCTTGAAGTGATTACTGAGAACAGTGGTCCTGATCAGGACCCAGACGGATACGAGTTACTTGTAGACGGCTCGGGAAGTAATAGTATAGGAATAAATGATACACTGTACATTCCAGCGTTGGCGGAAGGGGTGCATGATATTGAGTTGAAAGATGTGGCCCAGAAATGTGCCTTATCGGGGAGTAATCCACGCTCGGTAAATATTACAGCTGGGGATACTACATCCACGGTTCTGGATGTCTTTTGTCAGCAGCCAAAGCTTGTAAATAAAATAGTGTTCAACAGTGATCGTGATGGAGATGATGAAATCTATGTGATGGATCCTGATGGCTCTAATATAAAAAAGCTTACCGACAACGATACTTTTGATGGGAGACCGGTTGTTTCCAATGATGGTACCAAAATTGCTTTTCAGAGCAGGCGTAACTCCAATCCTACTGATTTATATATCATGGATGCCGATGGTTCAGATGTAAGAAAAGTTACAGATACTTCCGGTGGCACCTATGGATTTAGTTGGTCGCCTGATGATTCTCAAATTGTGTATTTGGATACGGAAAGCGGTGGCTTTGAAATTTATACCATTAATGCTGACGGTTCCGGTAGAACAAGGTTGACCAATAATTCTTCAGATGATTTAAACCCAAGTTGGTCTCCGGATGGTTCTCGGATAGTCTTTAACAGCGATCGTAATAGTAATAATCATATTTTTAGCATGGATCCTGATGGCAGTGATGTTAAACAGCTTACTTCGGGCCTCACCTTGAATGCTGATCCAAGCTGGTCACCTAACGGTTCCAAAATTACCTTTACATCGAATAGAGCCGGAGGTTTTGCAATACATGTGATGGATCCAGACGGGTCAAATATACAACAAGTAACCACAGCTTCTTCCTCAACAGATTTGTACCCGAATTGGTCTCCGGATGGTACAGAAATTGTTTTTGAAACCGATCGGGATGGAAATAGTGAGATTTATAAGATTGCTGCAGACGGTAGTGGAAATGCACTTAATTTGACCAAAAATCCTGCCATTGATCGAGATCCTTTTTGGAGCCCGGTCAAATAGAAGTTGAAGACTAAGCTTCTTTTTGAACCCACAGCGGTGATAATATCGCTGTGGGTTTTTGTTTTGGAAATTAATTTGTCCTCATTCTGCCAACTGCTACGCAGAATACTGTGTGTATACATTAAATCAAATAAAGGATATAAAAATATGAAACGTATAACACGAATAGTGACGATACTTTTAGTTGGTTCGATGACCCTATTTATGGCCTGCGAGGGTCCGCAAGGTCCTGAGGGTATACAAGGCCCAGAAGGCCCTGAAGGACAAGTTGGGCCCGCCGGTGAAGATGGAAGCGTAATTCTTGCAGGGCAGGGAGCCCCTTCAGGTGATCTTGGAAGTAATGGTGATTATTATTTAGATCAAAATACCGGAGAACTCTATGGCCCTAAAAACGATCAAGGCTGGGGAACGCCCATAAGTCTACAAGGCCCTCCGGGTCAAGATGGACAGGATGGTGAGGATGGTAGTCAAATTTATTCCGGGACCGGAGCTCCGTCAGCTTCTTTGGGAGTCGAAGGCGATTATTATTTGGATAAATCTAATTATGAGCTCTATGGTCCAAAAACTAGCAGTGGCTGGGGAACGCCCATAAGCCTAAAAGGAACAGCTAATGTACTTTACTCTTCTTGGATTGACATTAATTGGGACAGCGAGGGAGGATACGAAGCAGTTATGAGGATTTCCGAATCTCGTATAACGGAAGACTTTTTGAATACAGGTGCTATTCAAATGTATTTTAAATCTGAAGGTTCAAGTGGAATTTCAGTAACTCCTTTATCATATATTACTGGTAATCATGAACTGTCTTTTGCAGCTGCATTGTCCACAGATCCCCAAAACCCTTTCAATGGGATATTACTGTTACTTGATCATGTAAATAGTCAGGCGATTGATCAAACTACTATTGACTACTTTGCTGGAAAACAAGTGCGCTATGTGCTTATTCCTGGTGGAGCAAGCCTAAGTAAAAGATCAAGAGATCTTCCCATCAATTTGGATAACTATGAACAGGTGAAAAAGTACTATGGAATAACGAATTAAGGTTTCAGGAAGTACTTTTAAGACTTATATAAAAAAACCTGCAGTAGTTTATTCTGCTGCAGGTTTTTATTTGTCCTTATTTTGTTATCGATCACGCATGTTACTAAGTAATTGGAATTCCATAGTTATTCTTGGTTATGAAAAAATTGTTACAACTCTCAACACTGTTCATCACAATGTTGCTGCTGGCCTCCTGCGGATCGGATTCCGGAGGCCCAAATCCCGAAGTTACCAGTGTTCAGCCCGAAAGCGGCCCGCCGGGTACCTCGGTGACGATTGCCGGCAAAGGGTTTCGTCCCAAGGGAGAGATGAGCGTTACCTTTGGTGGCAGTGCTGCTTCACTTATTAGCGTTACCGAAGGTCAAATACAGACGGAAGTGCCGGAGGGGTTGCCTGAAGGGTCGGCTCCTGTGGACGTAAGCGTTGAAGGAGTCACTACTTCGGGTCCCAGTTTTATGGTGGAGGCGAAAGCCCCGGGCATCAGCGCTGTGGAGCCCGACAGCGGTACAGTAGGTACAGAAGTGACCATCAAGGGCATGAACTTTAGTGCTACAGCATCTGAGAACAGCATTCATTTTAATGGTACACAAGCGACCATTAAGAGTGCTGCCGAAGATCGGCTGGTGACTGACGTACCGCAAGGCGCCACCGACGGGCCTATTAAGGTAACCGTAAAGCAGAAATCTACAGCCGGGCCTGACTTTAATGTGATTACTGAAGGGATAATAAAAGTAGGGACACAGACCAGTGGAGATGACCAAGACAGCGATGGCTATTCGGCGTCTGTAGATGGTTCATCTGGTAAGTCTGTTGATATTAACGATGAGATATATTTCGCGAATGTGACGCAAGGCAGTCATGATATATCGCTTAGTGGTATTGCCCAGAATTGTAGCGTCTCGGGCCAAAATCCACGAAGTGTAAGCATTATCGCTGGGGATACTACATCTATCTCATTTGATATTGAATGTCAAACTGTTATAAATGATCAAATTGCTTTTCAATCAAATAGAGGTTCTGCCGCTGATATTTACTTAATGGACCCTGATGGGTCGAATCAACAGGCATTGACCAATGATCCTTCAACAGATTATTCACCACAGATTTCTTATTCAGGAACGCGTGTACTCTTCTCCAGTTATCGCAATAGAAACTTTAATTTGTTTATTGTTAATGCTGATGGTTCAAATATTCAACAGGTTACAAGTTCTTCAGGCGAAACATTTAACGGTAGTTGGGCACCTGATGACGCTAATATTGTGTTTGCGGATGACCGCAGCGGCAGTGGAGAAATATACACCATCGCGCCCGACGGCAATAACGAACAACGGCTTACCAATAACAGTTTCATTGAGGAAGATCCCAGTTGGTCACCTGATGGCAGTAAAATTGTGTTTGTTAGGAAGAGGACAAATGCAGGTTTTGATATTTATACGATGAATCCCGATGGCAGTAATGTAATGCAGTTGACAAGCAATAATTCTAGCGATGGAGATCCTGTATGGTCACCTGACGGCAGCAAGATAGCGTTTACCAGTTCCAGAGACGGAAATAAAGAAATATATGTAATAAATGCGGACGGTAGTAGTCCTCAACGTATTACAAATAACCCTGCAAGTGATGAATATCCCAGCTGGTCGAGAGATGGATCAGAAATTATATTTGATTCTGATCGTGATGGAAATGATGAAATTTATAAAATAAATGCTGACGGTACTGGAAGTCCTGTAAATCTTTCAAATAACAGTGCCGACGAACGATTTCCAGATTGGAGCCCGGTAGAGTAAGTTAAGGGGTAAATTGTACAATAATTACTAACTCGTGGCAGTATAAAAACTGCTACGGGCTTTTTGTCAGGTTAACATAGGTTTTAACTTCCAGATTTGTTAATGCAGAATGTGACTAGCTTTCAGTGTTATATTTTTTCGCCATTTTTGGCTTATTCCACGCCTCATAGAGTTTTATGACGTTGTTTCTGGCTTGTGTAGTAAAATTATCAGTAGAACCGCGTTCTTCTTTTAGCGTTTCGTATGCTTGTATTAAATGGGACTCAGCCTTTTGAAATTCGCCGCTTTTGGTAAAAGCTTTTCCTAATATTGATTTGCTATAAGCAATTTGCCAGCTTCCCTTATCATAAGATTTGTTTTTAATAGTTAAGGCTTCTTGCAGTAAAGAAATAGCCTCAGTCAAGTTATTCTGAAGAACAAGCAGATCTCCAAGCTCTGTAAGGATATCAGCTATTTTTCTATGATCCGAAGGTAATGTTGCTCGGAAAATCGACAGGGATTTTCGTAAATGTTTTTCAGCTGCCGGTAATGAGCCTTTTTCCTTTTCAATACGTGCTAAGTTTGCAAGGTCCCCAGCTACATACGGATGCGTTTCTCCAAAATTCTCCCGATCAATTTCAAGCGCTTCTTTCAGATACGGCTGTGCTTTTTCGTAATTTTCCAGTTCTATATAAAGTCGGCCCAGGTTGTTTAAGCTTTCTGCAAGTTTTGGATGGAATTCTGAAAACAGTTTGCGGCGCATAGCTACTGCTTTGGTCAAATATGGTTTGGAATCTTGGTAACGGCCTTGTTGACCATAAAAGATTCCAATATTATTGTATGATTGTGCAATCTGTCTGTTTGGAGGTTCATAAAGCTGTTTATCAATCTCCAACCCTTTATGGTATAGAGAATCTGCCTTGTCAAGTTGCCCTTGCTGATTTAGTATTAAGGCAAGATCATGATAACCCATTGCTGTACTTGGATGGAGATCGCCATATTTGTTCTTCCAAATAGACAATGCCCGTCGATATAGTTTTTCTGCTTTTTCGTATTGTCCTTGTTTACGCAGAACCCCGGCCCTGTTATTGTATGTGTGGGCAAGTTTGGGATGGCTTGGTTTATAAAGCCGTTGTTGTATCTGGAGAACAGCATTATAAACTGAATCGGCTTCTTCATATTTACCCTGTTGATCAAGTATTAAGCCAAGCTCATTCAATCCATTTGAAAGTAGCGTTTCATTATTAGGAGGGTTGTTTCTAATTATAGAAATAGATTCACGTGTCAGCGATTCTGCTTCTGCAAAATTTCCTCTGAGTCGTTGAAAAACAACCAATGCGTCAAGACTCTGTGAGTATGCGATACTTGTTGTTCCCTGATGTGTTTTTCGAAGCCGGAGACTTTTCTGTAGCAGTGGTTTTGCTTTATCAAATTGTCCTATTTCGGTATAGGCTCTACCCATTACTTCAAGCAGTTGGGCTTGCACCTCCGGCTGATTTTCGAGCTGATCAATACGTTCTTCCCCTCGTTTTAAAAAAGTGGAAGCGGTAACAGTATCTTGGGGATTATAATTGGGATTACTTGCCCGAAACATATCGGTAAGAAAATCGCTCACCTCCTGAGCTTTTTGAGCTTCCAACTGTGCCTTATTGCGTTCTTGTGTAATTTGTGAGGTATAAAAAGCAGTAAACCCAATAATAAATAGCAGAAAAATCGCAGCTACTGACAACCTGGTCTTATGGCGCTTTATAAATTTGGATGCATTATAACGAAACGAATCTTCACGGGCGATGATGGGTAGATCGGTTTTACGCCTATTAAGATCTTCCAGCAGTTGTTCGACTGAACTATATCTGTGATCCGGTTCTTTACGCAAAGCCTTTAAGACGATAGCATCGAGATCACCTTTTAGGGTATTGACCAAAGCATTGGTCGAGGTATTTCGTTTTTCTTCAATTTGTTGCTGCTCTTCCGGTGATAATCCGGTAAATGTTTCAGAGGGAGGAGTGGGCTGTTCTTCTCGGATTAGTTTTTCGATTTCCATAAAACTTTTGTCATCCAAATCAAATGGATGAACACCGGCCAAAAGTTCAAATAAAAGGATGCCAAGCACATACGAATCAGTAGCTGTTGTTATAGGCTGACTTTCTAATTGTTCGGGTGCTGCATAGCCCAATGTAAGCATTCGGGCTCCGGTGCGTGTTTGAAAGGCACTCCCTACCTCATCGGGGTCCATAAGTTTGGCAATACCGAAATCCAAAACTTTTACTTCGCCCTTGGTATCTACCATAATATTTGAGGGCTTAAGATCACGATGGATAATCGTATTTTGATGGGCATGTTTAACAGCCAAACAGACTTGCTCAAATAGCGACAAACGCTCTTCTATCGATAGCTTAGTTTCATCACAGTACTGTAGTAAAGGCGTTCCATCCACATATTCCATGACCAGGTATGGCATTCCTTCTTCAGTAAGCCCCCCATCGAGCAAGCGAGCAATATTGGGATGCTCCAAGTTTGCCAAAATGTTACGTTCTCGCTTAAAACGGGCAATATTTGAGGGGGTATCCATCCCTCGCCGTAATATTTTAACAGCTACTTCTTTTTCATATGCTTCATCTGATCGTTCAGCCAGAAATACCGACCCCATCCCGCCATGTCCGATAAGATCAATAAGTTTGTAGTTGCCTATGGTATTACCTATGAGAGAGGAAGTGTGTTTGTGGGTCTGCTGTTCCGAAACCTCGCGGGCAAGGTGCAGGGGATAAGCATCGGTATCTCCCAAAAAGTTTTCCGTATCGGATTGCTCTATTGAAGCAAGTAGTTCGGTTACTTGTCGTTTGAGTTGTTTATCATCCTTACACTCTTCCTGAATATAGCTTGATCGCTCTTTTTTACTTAGATCGAGAGCAGTATCGACAATACGATTTACTTTCTCCCATTGCTGCTGATCCATATCAGAAACACTCTTGAATTATTCTTTTTTTAATTCTTTATAAAGCCATCCCCGTGCTTTGGCCCAGTCGCGTTTGACAGTACGTTCGGAAATTCCCAGTGCGTTGGCCGTTTGGTGAACAGTCATTTGACCGAAGTAACGAAGTGTTACCACATCAGCCATCCGTTGGTCCAGTTCGGCAAGCTCATCTAATTTCTCATCGATATTGATAATTTTTTCAGACTCTTGACGAGCTTTTAGTAATTCATCGATATAGGTAACATCTTTCTGTTTGCCACCGCGTTTCTCTGCTTTCTTTTTTCGTGCGTGATCCACCAGGATTTGACGCATACAACGAGCTGAAATGGCCAGAAAGTGGTTCTTATCATTGGCTTCAATGCTGGTTTGGTTAATCATTTTCAGGTAAACCTCGTGTACAAGTTCGGTCCCCGAGACAGTAATATCATCGTGTTCATCCTGCAGCTTTGAATAAGCCAACCGCTTCAATTCGCTGTAAATAAGAGGAAATAGCTCGTCGTAGGCCTCTCCGTCACCTTCCTGAACTTTAATTAGCAGCTTGGTGACCTTAGATTTTTCCTTCATGATCCCTAAAATTCAACAATTGTTTTTCTATAAATACAAAGGCTCATCTTCATGATCAAAGTATGAAGTAAGTTATTTTGGTACTTCTAATATCCTGTCGAGAAGATGCAGGAAGGCCAAAATGAGAATGAACCAGTTCCGCTTAGTGTATCGCATGTTACTATACAAAGAAGTATGAGCCGCAATAAAGTTCTTGTTTATCATGAGACGATTACTGATATCTGCGTTCTCAATAGCATTGCTCGTGTCATTAACCGCTTGTGGTGATAAAAGTACAGGTCCTGAAACACCACAGGGAGATAAACTGACGGAATCGATGGCCGTTACTGCGGTTAAGGAAGTCTTTAAGGAGCGGGGGCTGTATTCCAATTCTTCTGGCCAGTCCAAGACGGGTCAAATGTCTGATGAGGAGAGTAATGTACTGGGCTTTGGCAAGTATTACGATGTTGATTTGGATTTAGAAGGTGGAAGGATAGACGTAACTTTTGATGTTGGTTCCGAGGGAAATATAATTCCCGATGGAGAGTGGAGAGATAACAACCCTGATTTCTGTCGAGAGAAAAACCGGTTTATGCAGGGAGCGAAAAAGCAGCTGAATTACAAGGTTTTTCCTTTTAATGACGGTTGGGATGTGTTTGTGCAATATATTGATGTGCCAACCAACGAAGTCGAAAATCAACGAGAAGGCCAAAGTCCAGATCCAAATTTAGAGGGTCTCGAGGATGCGATCAATAACGCGATGGATAACTTTGAGCCCGATGTAAAACCGGCTACCAACGGCTGTGGAGAAAAGTTCCCGCTTAAATTGGTCTTGACATCGAACACCAAAATAGAAGGTATCTATGATCCCCAAAGAGGCACGACTATGGGAATTGTTGCAGAGGATGAAGTAGAACTTGAGGTTCCGCTTACGTATAACAATCAGCAGCAGGCTTATGAAGGCAGTGGCCAACTCCGATGGTTGGCATACGAACTCAGTACGGATGGCCCTCAACAAATCGACTGTCCCCTGCCTGATTCTGATCCTACGGGAATCCCGAAGTTTTACGATGGCACGGTTGACAGTTTAAAACAGGGTAACAAAGTGATGTATGTTCGATCGGAGGGAAGCGGATGGGGGCTCCCGCTGCCCGTTTGTACTATTACCCTGGAGGATGGCACTACCTATGATGCTCAAGGTTTTACACCTATTCCTTTCCCTTTTGTTTGGAATGTATTACAGCCTCCTGCGATTGCTCAAATTGAAAAATCAGACCAAAGTATGTTTGCCTATGAAATAAAACAATGGCAGGACGTACCCGGCAACGATGAAGTTATTGCCCGTCGGGTGTATGACCGAACCGAAACGGGAGACACACTTGGGTTTAAGACATATACCGAAAAGACGACGATGGAAATCAGGAGAAGCCAACAATAATGTGCTCTTGGGATTAGCAAACTTTGATGATATTGGTAACATACCGAATAACGACCGAGAAGAAGTGAAACTTATGGATGGGAACTATCTGGAGAAATAGGTACAAAGTAACTGTTGGTTCAATGGGTTTTATTTTAATAAATCATAAATAAATCCGTTTTCGTTATGCAAAAGTTGTATAGCATTCTGTCTGTTTTGTTAATAGCAATTTTGGTAACAGGTTGTTATCACGCAAAAATTAGTACTGACAAAGAGCCTTCGGGGCAAGTAATTGAACAGCCTTGGGCCTCCAGCTTTATATTTGGATTGGTGCCTCCTGCTGAAGTTCGAACTGCCGAAGAGTGTCCGGGAGGTGTAGCAAAAGTTGAAACCAAGATCAGCTTTTTAAACGGCTTGGTATCGGGTATTACATTTAACCTTTATACACCTATGCATATCAAAGTGACTTGTGCGGCACAATCATCGGCCGGGATGTCACAAAACGATGGTACTGAGATGACGGTGATAAAAAATGCCGGCAAAGAGAAAGTTCTCTCAACAATTGATAAAGCAGCACACCAAGCGGTGACAACAGATAGCCCGGTGACCGTTCAATTTAAATAAAGTTCATTTGTTTAGTTATTTGCTCACTAAATTTTAGGGAGACGCTCTGCTAGGCAGAGACGTAGCACTATGCCATTAGAACCTGCCGGATTTTATAGGTCTGGCAGGTTTTTAAATGCTATTCACATTTTTCTAAAAGGGTAGCACAGTTACGGACAATAAATCTCACAATGTATCTCTAATTAACTTACCGTTTATATAAAATGTAGGTCATACAGTCGGAAAATTATTGAGGGGAAGTAAAATTTGTTCAGCAATTTTATGCCATTCCTTTGAATATCCTTCTGGATATGAACCCATTTTGTTGCAAGTCTCGCATTACACGTTGTTAGTGGATAAGAAACTGTATCTGTTTTCTCATTTACAGGCAGTGTGTAAATACCAACAAAATATATTGATTTATGAAACGACCGATACAGCTTTTAATACTATTAATAACACTCTTTCTAATTTCGTGTGGAGGGGATAACGGAACCCCCAACCCGGCGATTGATGGTATTCAGCCTGAAAGCGGACCGCCGGGCACTATGGTTACCATCAACGGTTCCGGGTTTAGCCCTGAGGCTGCTAATAATGCCGTGACTTTTGATGGCACCCAGGCACCGGTTAATAATGCCACCGAGTCGACTATCGAAACCCAGGTGCCGAAGGGGCTTAGCACAGGCTCGGTGCAGATAGAAGTGACGGTTGGCGATCAGACGGTAACCGGGCCGGGTTTTATGGTCGAACAGTCGGCTCCGGGCATTAGCTCCGTTGAACCCGACAGTGGTACGGCAGGCACTAAAGTGAGGATCACTGGTATGAACTTTAGCTCTAATGCCGCTGAGGTTGATATTACATTTGATGGTACTAATGCACCGGTAAACGGCGCGGCTCAAGACCAGCTGATGACCGAGGTGCCACAGGGTGCCACTGATGGGCCGATTGAGGTGACGGTAAAGCAAAAGTCGACCACCGGCCCAGATTTTGATGTGATTACCGAGGGCACGATGGAAGTGATTACCAGTACCAGCGGGCAAGACCAAGACCCCGACGGCTACACTATTAATGTTGATGGTTCTGCCAGTGAATCGACAGGCAATAATGACACGAAGTATTTTACGAAACTCGAAGAGGGTAATCACGAGGCAGAGCTTTCCGGAATTGCTGACAATTGCTCGGTTTTGGGAAAGAACCCAAGAAATTTAAGCATAACGGCCGGTGATACTACCTCGACCACGTTTGAATTAGATTGCATACCGGTAGCCCAAAACAAAATAGCATTTGCCAGTAACCGTGATGGAGACCTGGAAATATTTACGATGAACGCTGATGGTTCTGACCAACAGAACCTGAGTAATATCGTTTCCACGGAATATTATCCTGCTATTTCCCATGACGGGACAAAAGTTGCGTATTATAGTACTCGAAATACGCAAACAGGAGAACTTTTTGTGATGAATGTTGATGGTTCAAACGTACAACAAGTCACAAATACGGCTGGTGATCCACTGTACTATAGTTGGTCACCCGATGATTCAAAAATCTTATTTCAGGATGATCGGGGAAGCAACAACGACGAAATATTTGTCATCAACGCTGACGGCAGCGGGCTAACACAAATCACGGATAATGCAAGTTTTGACCGATATCCATCTTGGTCACCGGATGGCAACAAAATTGCTTTTGCAAGTAACCGTGATGGAGATGCTGAGATTTATACAATTAATCCCGACGGTACTAATCTTCAAAAACTTACGGATAATATATCGAGAGATTATGCTCCTCGGTGGTCTCCTGACGGAAGTAAAATAGCTATTACTACCGATCGCGATGGCAATGACGAGATTTATACTCTTGATGCTGATGGGAGTAATCCCCAGCGCATATCAAATAGTTCTGCTTCTGATCAATTTGCAAGCTGGTCACCGGATGGTAGTGAACTGGTCTTTCAGACTGATCGCGATGGTAATTCTGAAGTCTACCGGATTAATGCCGACGGATCAGGAAGTCCGATTAACTTGACGACCAACAGTGCACGTGATGAAGTACCGTTTTGGAGTCCCGTGCAATAATCACGTATAAGCTAAAAATTTAAATTTAAGAAGTAAGACAAATAATAAAACCCTGGAGGGTTAGACCCCTTCAGGGTTTTATTCAAGAATGATGGCCAGATCTACATTTACGCTTGTAATATAACGATATCCCTATATTAGAATTTTGCTTCGACAAGCAGCATTGGACCATTTTTCAAAGTGCTTAATAATTGTTCAATTTCATTATACGTAGAGATTTAGGAGATTAATTTCTTTTACAGCGGCCAATTACATATTACCTTATTCAGAAGAGCTTCTGTTTGCATAGTGAAACATTCTTCCTTTTCAAGTTTGGGACTATTGCCAAGTCGGACCATGGCTTAGGCAGCCTTTTCTAATTACGATAGGCCTGTTTCATGGAATCTGCCTCAGCTTTCTTACCCTGTTTGTTTAGAGATTCTACAAGTAGTTCGAGAGGTTCCTGAACAAGATCTTTGGATATATTGTGCCGTTCTTTTCGTATCCCAAAGACTTGTCGGGCTAGTTCATCTGCGTGATTATAACTCCCCATAGAATATGCATTCAGGGCACGGTTGTACTTGAGCGATATGAGGCTGGGGTGGTTTTCCTCATAGTTGGATTTGAATATTTCTGCTGCTCTTTTAAAGAGGGAATCTGCTTTTTGAAATTCACCACGTCGTCTCAGGATATTCCCCTGCTCGCTGAGAATGTGGCCAACCTTCGGGTGGTTGGGTCCCGATACTTTCTTTCGGATGTCCATGGCCCGATGAAGCAGGGTTTCGGCTGAATCGAGTTTCCCCTCTTTCTTCATTATGGCAGATAGGTTGGAATAATGAGTCGCAATACTTTGATGATAGTCCCCGTAAATTTTATGCGACATATTTAAGCCTTTTGTATAATAGGATTCCGCTTTTTTCAGGCTGTCCTGTATTTCGTATAAATTTGCCAGATTATTATAATTAGAAAGTTTGCCGGGATGAGGACCATCGATTTGTTGTTGGAGAATATTCAGCGATTTGAGCTGCTCTTTTTTAGCCTTTTGGTATTTACCCTGATAACGTAGTATAGAGGCGAGCACATAGTAGGTTTCGGCGGAACGTATATGATTTTTGCCATACAGCTGTTCTTCTAGCGCAATGGCTCGTCGTACCAGGCGGAGTGCTTCCTCATAGTCGCTGTTCATTCGTTTGATATATGCCAGGTCACGTAACAGTTTTGCAAAATCCTGGTTATTGGTTTGTCCGATCTCTTGATAAAGCTCTAGCGATCGTTGCATCATCTGCTCGGCTTTTTTAATATCACCCTGATCGCGAAGAATCAGGCCATAGAGGTTATAGGATTTGGCGCGTTCCGTTTGTTTTATGGCAACGGTATCCTGCATTTCTATTATCTGGGTAATTAGGGTGTGGGCCTTGTCAATGTCCCCCAGAGACCGATAGGTATGAGACATGACCTGCATGATATTTGCTTTGACCGCCGGAGAACGATTTAATTCCTGAACTTTCTGATATCCCATGTCCAGAAACTCACGAACGGTAATCGCATCACCTTGGGCATTAGCGGGATAGTTGGCTTCAATTAGGTTAGTAAGGAAAGTGGTAACTTGCTCGGCTTTTTGGGCTTCGAGCTGAGCCCTGTTCCTCTGTTGCGCCAGCTGTACGGTGTAATAAGTCACAATGCCTGAGATGATTAGCAGGGTTGCAGCGACCCATGACAGTAATGTTTTATGTCTTTTCAAAAACTTGGTGGTTTTGTATCTGAGCGTGTCTTCACGAGCTACAATTGGTTTATTGGTTTTACGCCGCTGTAGGTCATTCAGAAATTGCTCAACGGTCTTATAGCGTTTGTCAGACCCTTTGCGCAGCGCCTTCATAACAATCGCATCAAGATCACCTTTTAGAATATCAGCAAGAGCTGAAGGATTTGTGTTACGCTCGGTTGCAATATTTCCTTTTTCTTCTTCAGGCAATTGCCTGAATTTATTACTGGGTGATGTGGGGACTTTCTCTCGAATTACCTGTTCAATTTCAGTAAGATTTTTATTCTCCAGATCAAATGGATGAACTCCCGCTAAGAGTTCGTATAGCAAAACGCCCAGGGTATATGAATCGGTAGCTGTCGTTACAGTTTCTCCTTCGATTTGTTCAGGTGCGGCATAGCCGAAGGTAAGCATCCGCGCACCTGTGCGAGTTTCAAAGAAAGTGGTTTTAGGGTTTTCCGGTTCAAGAAGTTTCGCGATGCCAAAATCCAGTACTTTAACTGTACCGTCTTTGGTTATCAGAATATTAGAAGGTTTAAGGTCCCGATGAATAACTGTATTGGAATGGGCATGTTGCACCGCATGGCATACCGACTGGAATAACTCAAGTCGATCGTTGATCGAGAGCTGATGAGTATCACAATATTCATATAACGGGATCCCATCAACATATTCCATCACGAGGTAGGGCAGGTTCTCATCCGTGATGCCACCGTCAATCAGTCGGGCAATATTGGGATGATTAAGCTTTGCCAGAATATGTTGCTCGCGCTTAAAACGAGCAATATTTGCGGGTGTATCCATCCCCCTGCGCATAACTTTGAGAGCTACAGTTTGCTGGTATGTACCACTGGTCCGTTCTGCAAGATATACAGATCCCATACCCCCGTGACCAATAAGATCGTTTATTTCATACTGTCCAATCTGTTTGCCAACAAGTGATTTTCCTGCGGGCTGATCAACAGATTCAGCCAGATCGGATCTGAACTCTTGATGTACATTCGGATCTTCAAGATAATTTGTCTCACCGGACTTCTCTATATTCTCTAAGAGTTGCGTAACGCTCTTTATTAGATCTTTGTCCCCTTTGCAGGCTTTTTGTATGTATTTTTTGCGCTGCGATTTGTCTTTTGTTAGTGCCGTATCAACGATCTGTTCAATCTCTTGCCAACGCTTTTCATCCATGATAATTAACTTTGATTGTTAACTACTTCGAAATAATAGAAAATTGGTATTAAATATGGTTAAATCAGGGGTTGAATAATTTTAGTTGGAATCATCCTCCTTCTAACTCTTTGTAGAGCCAACCTCTGGCCTTGGCCCAGTCCCTCTTCACCGTACTTTCGGAGACATCCAGCGCTTGTGCGGTATCATAAATACTGAGCCTCCCGAAAAAGCGCAACTCAACCACATCAGCTAACCGCTGATTCAGTTCTGCAAGTTCCTTAAGCTTTTCATCAATGTTTATGAGTTCGTCGGCCTGGTGGTGGACTTTGAGCAGTTTGTCAATATAGGTGACATCTTCTTGATCACCGCCGCGTTTTTCACGCTTCTTTTTGCGTGCGTGATCGATGAGAATTTGTCTCATACAGCGGGCAGCTATAGCCATAAAATGATTGCGGTCATTGGCATCAAGCTCGTCTTGTTTCACCATCTTCAGATAAACTTCGTGGACGAGTTCCGTTTCGGTAAAAGTGATATCATTTCGCTCTTTTTGCAGCTTAGAATAGGCCAGGTGTTTTAATTCATTATATACGAGTGGAAAGAGTTCCTCGTAGGCCTCATCCGAGCCCTGTTTAACCCGAAGTAATAACTTGGTTATCTCTGATTTGGTTTTTGACACTAAGTAAGTAGGATACGTTACTATTTGTTGTTCAAAGTATAGAAGTAAACTTTGTTATGCCAAACGAAATCCAAACCAGTATAAAACAAATGCATTTACCTTAAAGAATTACTTATGCTCGGGGATGAAACTCCTTATGTACTTGGTGGAGCAGGCTGCGATCCACGTGTGTATAAATTTCAGTAGTGTTGATTGAGGCATGTCCCAGCATTTCCTGAACGGCACGGAGATCGGCTCCGCCTTCTAACAGATGAGTGGCAAAAGAGTGGCGAAAAATGTGGGGATACACATTCTTTTCGATACCGGCACGCTCGGCGGCATCATTAACGATATTCCAGATGCTCATCCGCGAAAGTGGGTTGCCACGCTGACTCAGAAAAACTTTGTTTTCGGCTTTATGTGGATTTTTATCACTTTGAAATCTTGGCCGAACGACCTCAATATAGTGTTCAAGCGCCGATTGGGCCATTTCTCCGACGGGGACCAGGCGTTCCTTATTACCCTTGCCAACCACGCGGATGAATCCGATTTCAAAGATTAGATTATCAAGTTCCAAACTGGTAAGTTCGCTGACGCGCATACCGGTGGCATAGAGTGTTTCCAGAACAGCGGCATTGCGTATGCCGGCATCGGTTTCGCGATTGGGGATATCAATGATAGCAGAAACTTCATCCGGATTTAATACATCCGGCAAATTTTTTGCTTTCTTAGGCAAATCAACCAATTCGGCGGGATTTGCTTCTGCCATTCCTTCTACAACGGCAAACTCGTGGAAGCCACGGATGCTGGATATATTTCGTGCAATAGAGCTTACCGATAAGTCCATAGCCGTAAGCTCCTCAAGGTAGTTTTCGATATGACGAAGTTCTACGCCTCCCAAGTCAGAAATTTGCAAGTCATTGGCTACGAATTTTAAATATCGCTCCAGATCATTTTTATAGGATACAACGGAGTTCTCTGACAAGCTTTTTTCCAACTTAACAAACTGGATATACCGCTGTAACTCTTTTTTAAAATGCATCTTGATTACGAATTGTAATATTCGTCTACTCGGGGCGGCTTCTTAGGAGATTCAGGATGATCGGGCATTTCATCGGTAGCCGGTTTTTCCTCAAGATCAATCTCATCTGTTTTTTCTTGTGTTTCCTGCTCTTCTTGCTCATCATCAGGATACTCAACACGGCTGTGGTATATACCCACTAAAATATTTAGAAATGTCTCTTTTATCGTCCGGATATCCTGAAAGGTGAGGGGCGTTTTACTGAGTTGTCCTTCATTGACGCGCTCATCAATCATCTTATCGATGAGATTTTCCAGCTTTTGATAGTTGGGATCTTTCATTGCCCGTGAGGAAGCCTCAATGCAGTCTGCCAAAAGTAAAATACCTGTTTCTTTCGTTTGGGGAAGGGGACCATCATATCTGAAATCTTCTTCACGGATTTCTTTTTTGCTGGAATCAGCCTGTTCTTTGGCTTTTTCCCAGAAAAACTTAATAAGTGAGTCCCCATGGTGGGTTTTGATAAAATCGATGATAACTTCGGGGAGTCCATGTTCTTCAGCTATCTTAACGCCATTAGAAACGTGCGCTTTAATAACGAGAGCACTCATACGTGGTTTTAACTTGTCGTGTTCATTGCTCTCAGTCTGGTTTTCGGTGAAGTAACCCGGGTTTTCCATTTTGCCTATATCGTGATACAGACCTCCGACGCGGCAAAGTAATCCATTTGCCTGGATAGCCCCCGCAGCAGCTTCGGCAAGATTTGATACTTGCAAACTGTGATGGAAAGTACCTGGAGCCTTTGTCATTAATGTTTTGAGCAGTGGTAGGTTTGTGTCGCTTAGTTCTAACAGAGAAAAATCGGTGGTTACGTTGAATGATTTTTCAAAGAGCAAAATTAACGGATAGGTAAAAAGGATGAATATTGCGTTAATCCCAATAAATAAGAGTTCACTACCGAGGACGCTCCAGCTGTCGAAAGTGGTCATGCTAAATCCCAGTACTACTACAAGGTAGGAGCCAAAGACGATGCCGGGGGTGGTAAAGAAAAACTGTGAACGCTTCTTAATATCACGTACTGAGAATAATCCAAGGCTGCAGGCAACGGTAGTAGCGGTGACAAATTCAAAATTATTGCCATTAATAAGTCCGGTTAGAAGGGCCAGTGTAATTGTTGATAGTAGTCCAACTCGGGAATCAAAAATAATGGTCAGAATAATAGGGGCAATAGCAACCGGTACAATAAATGGGGAGATATCATCAAGGTGAAAAACAATTGAGCTGCCGATAATTACAAGTGACAGTGCAATAAGTACAAGGCTTAACATTGAGTTGTCGACAAAGATATACCGCCGGTACAGGTAGAGATAGAAGAAGAAAATGGTAAGAATAGCAATAACCACTATTATATCTCCACCATAGCGTAACCACCGTTCGAGGGTACTTGCATTTTGAGCTCGAGCATCGGCTAAGCTTTGTAGCATGTTGTACTTCTCGGGTGTGACAATGTCACCCCTCCGTATTATAACCTGCCCTTGGGCTACAGCTCCCTTTGAAGTGGAAATTTCGTCGAGAGCATCCTGGATACGTGCCTGTGTTTCTTCTTTGTTAAAGATATAATTTGGTTGGATTATCTGGGCGAACACCTCACTTCCCGCCTTTGCTAACTCGTCATAAAAGTTGCGGGAAAGGCGATATTGTGCATATTCTTTTGCTTCTGGCAAATCACGCACATTTGCTAAGTTGAGTGTTTGTTCAGTGCGCTCTTGCAAATCGCGAATGGTAATTTCATCATTGGATAGTTCTGATTTGGAAATGTCTAAAACCCCATCATCCAGAACGTCGGCAGTAAGGGTTTTTAGCTGATCTTCAAGATTAACATCGGAAAATTCGCTGTCTGTACTGTTGTTCCGTGTGGATACAGACTCATAATTTTCTAAAAGGGCTTTCCAGGCGGAATCAGATAGATTAATGGGGGATCTGTCTTTTAACTCTTCGAATCGTAAGCTGTCTCGTTGGGCATCCGATTCTGTATCTTGTTTTGCTTGCTGCCAAGCATCGAATCCCTTTTTGATTGTTCCTAAATTTTGAAAGAGGGAATCCAACTTGCTTTGTACAGCAATTTGAACATCCGGCTCCTTATGAAAAATAGGCGGGGTTGTCTCTCGTATTGTTTGTCGTTCTTTTTCGAGCTCCTGGTCACTTTTTTGGATAGCAAAAGTGAAAGGTGCTGTTAAATCGTCAGCCCGCCATGGCTCACCAATATTATAGTTAATTGGCTCTTTATAGGAGCTTTCAGGTATTGCAAGAACAATAACTCCCAAAAATAGAACAAGAATAAATGCTCTGAGATAGGGGTTGTACTTAAAGGAAGATGCTTCTTCCTGCTTTTTCTTTTTTTCCCCGAGTACAGGCGCGTCCGGCCTCTTTTTGGGTGCCAATCCTAATTTTTCAAGAATACCCATAAAAATAAATTCAGTCGGTCTCTGTGATACCTAAGCTAACAGAAACATTACATTGTTTGGATAAGATACATTGATTACAAAATTATACCAACCCATAACCATATTACCAAACCAGTTATAGGTTACAGTTTTTCATCAATGAGATCCAGAAATGTGTTTTGGTCGAGTATAGGGATGTCCAATTCTTGTGCTTTATCATATTTACTGCCTGGCGAATCTCCTGCAAGCAGATAGTCGGTGTTACCACTTACGGAGGAAGTCGTCTTACCACCGTGTTTTTCTATTAATTGTGTTGCCTCTTTTCTGGTCAACGAGGGCAGGCTTCCTGTCAATACAAATGTTTTCCCATCCAGTTTTTGGGAGGCCTGTTGCTTCTGTTCCATCACCAAGTTTAGGCCATGATTTCGTAGCTTTGCTACAATTTCACGGTTGTGATCCTGGTTAAAAAATTCAACAACCGATTGGGCAATTTTAGGCCCGATTGAATCAATTTCTTCGATGCTTTCTTTACTTGCATCTATGAGGGCGTCCATCGTTTGGAAACCCTCAGCCAAGTCGCGTGCTACTGTTTTCCCTACAAAGCGAATTCCTATGGCGTAAATCACCCGATCCAGGGGTTGAGACTTACTTTCTTCAATAGCTTTGATCAAGTTTTGGGCACTTTTCTCAGCCATGCGTTCTAACGGCAAAAGCTGTTCTTTGGTGAGATCATAAAGATCCGCGTAATTGCGGATAAGTTGCTCTGAAACCAATTGATCCACGACTGCCTCACCCAAACCGTCAATATCCATTGCATCGCGCGAAGCAAAGTGCTCAATACGTTGTCGTACCTGGGGAGGACACTCGGGATTGATACATCGCCAGTCAACGTCATCCCCAAGTTTGATAAGTTTTTCACTGCAGGCGGGACAGTCTTGTGGCATCTCAAAACGAGGGCCGCGATCTTCACGATCCGGATTAACCACGCTAATTACTTGAGGAATAATCTCACCGGCTTTTTCTACGACTACGCGGTCACCAATTCGAATATCTTTGCGGTGTATTTCATCTTCATTATGTAGAGAGGCCCGTTTTACCGTCGTGCCTGCTAATTCGACTGCTTTAAGTTCAGCGACAGGCGTAATTTTTCCGAGTCGTCCAACTTGAAGAGTAATATCCTGAAGGGTAGTTGTGGCCTGTTGGGCCTCAAATTTGTAAGCAATAGCCCAGCGTGGGGCTTTAGAAGTTGTTCCAAGTGTATTTCGATATTTCTCCTCGTTGACCTTAACCACTACCCCATCTGTTTCAAAGGGTAGATCATGGCGCAGACTTTCCCATTCATCTATTTGGGTATGTACGTCATCAATATTGGCACATTGTTTATAGTGTTCACATACCGGTAGTCCAAATTTATCCAACAGCTTCATCTTTTGATGCTGTGTTATTTCTTCATCAGTTTCATCAGTTAATAAATCGAAGCTGAAGAAACGAATAGGGCGACGAGCGACTTCTCTGGGATCCTGCATTTTCAATGAGCCAGCTGTAGAATTACGCGGGTTGGCAAAGGAGTTAAGTCCCTGTTCTTCGCGGTGTTCATTCAGTCGTACAAAAGCTTCGCGTTCCATATAGGCTTCACCGCGTACTTCCACTACTTCCGGGAAGTCATCATCGAGATGAAGGGGGATATCTTTAATGGTTTTGATATTTCGGGTAATATCATCGCCACTTTCTCCATCCCCGCGTGTGGCACCCAGCACGAGTTCACCCTTTTCATAGCGGAGTCGAATGGCAGCCCCATCAAACTTTAGTTCAACTAAGTAGCTGAAATTCTCATGCTCCAGTATGTCACGAACACGACGATCAAAATCGTTGAGCTCATCTTCGTTATAGGTATTGTCGAGGCTTAGCAGCGGTATGGGATGTTGAACCGTCTGAAAATCGCTGCTGGGTTCACCGCCTACGCGTTGGGTAGGTGATTGGGGATCAACAAGGTTGTACTTTTCTTCAAGATTTTCGAGTTCCGCCAGATAATCATCAAATTCCTTGTCCGAAATAAAGGGTTGGGCATCTTGATAATAGGCTTTGTTGGCTTTATCCAGCAATTCGCGCAGTTCTTCAACGCGTTTTTTTGCCTCTTGTCTGTTCATTGTAAGAGAAAGCTTGTATCTGTTTAATTAAAGGTTGGACGGTCTTTGATAGTGGTGGGCGGTGGGGCACCAATTTCCAGTGAATCGGGAGCAGGCTGTAACCATTGGGGATCCCCTTCAAAATAATTGCGGTTGATTTCCAACAGGCGTGTATCAGGGTTATAAAATTCTTCCCTTAGATTTTGGACAGGATGACCATTAAGTAATAATACCATGCGGCTAAATTGACCACGGATGTTGAGTTCATTTACAAAGTTAAACCGGATTGCCTCGCCTTGTTCAATCCAGTAAGGATTAATGTCATCCATGATGTCGGTATACACTCGTACGGGCTCTAGCCGTCCATAAGCAGCATAGAGTACGACACTCAGGGTATCCGGCAGAGTGGTCATCGTTTCGTTAGGGATATCCTCTGTTGTACTGGCTGGTTGCGGTTCACTAGTATCATCCGTTTCTGATGATGGAACAATATCCAGCTCAAGGGAATCAGTACTGACCTTTTCTTCAGAAGGCTCATTCTGCTGTATTGCTGTTGTAGAACTTTCGGTTACTTCATTGGAAGCTTGCTCAGATTCATAAAAGTAGAAAAAGGATCCAGCGATAATAATTATCAAGAGGAATATTAAAATTCCAGCCCAAGTTCTTGATCGTACAGACTTAAGGGGTTGAAATTTTCGCCCCATGTCAGCCCAATCTACCGATTTTACATCGGGGTGGTCGGCTTTAGGCAATGGTGAGGATTCTGATGATTCAGGAGAGTCTTCAGATGGGGCGGTTTGGTCAGACTGAAACTCAGGTGAATGGTCATGGACCATATCCTCTTCTTGCTCCTTGTCCAAATCTTTCGGCTCTTTCTCTGTACCATCTTCTTCATCGTATTCAAAAGAGCGTTTAGGCGGTTCTTCAAAGAGCTTTTGCAGCGACCCGGAGTAGTCGTTTTTTTCAACTTTATTTAGTGCGTAGACAATCTGTTTCTCATCTATTGATAATGCCTTTGCGTAGCTACGCACATAGCTGCGAATGTAGGTTGCATTTTCCTCAAAGTCGGTAAAAATGGAGTTGTCTTCAATAGATTTGAGAATCCTGATGGGGATCTTGGTGGATTCATAAATATCCTCAAGGCTTAATTCTTGCTCTTTGCGAATGTGGGCAAGATCGTTTCCGAGTGATGCCATAAATAATATCCTGAATTAGTAGTGGCAAACCGTTTATTTGGCGTATAATCTAAACAAATATAGTGGTTGCCAAAAATTTTTTGCCGAAAAGAAGATTCTCTGTAAGGATTTGTGCCAACAACAGATCTTACCTATAAAAGTGGACGACTATGAGTAAACTCTTACATATTGCAAACGGTTTTAAAAGGGTGGTATTCCCCAATGTTTGCGTGTGCTGTGGTCGTGAACATACAGAACAGCAACGTCAAATTTGTTCATTTTGCTTAAGCAATCGTTTTGAGGATGGGAATCCCCAAAACAATAAGGTTTCTTCTGATTCTCTTCTACCAGACGGAATTGTGGTTCAGCATGCACTATGGAAATTCGATAAGGGCGGTGACCTGCAGAATTTATTGCATCAGCTCAAGTACGAGCGGCTTACAACAGTGGGCCGCGATTTGGGCAGGGCATTGGGGCGACGTGTACAAAAGCACCCTGCCATTGTAGATTTGTTGGATGACCACCAATCAGTGATTGTGCCCGTACCATTGCATTATTTAAAATATCGCTATCGGGGATTCAATCAAGCTTTTGAATTAGCACAGGGATTTCAAGAGATTTGGGAAGATATTCCTATTTGTGATATTGATGATATTATTCGAAGAAAGAACACCCGTACCCAAACAGGTTTTAGCTTAGAAAAACGTCTTAAAAACATGCAAGAAGCGTTCAGGGTCAAAAATAAGACATTGATTAAAAATCGATTGTGTGTAATTATTGATGACGTATTTACAACAGGTGCTACTACTTTTGAGTTAGCAGATACCTTAAGGAAGGCAGGGGCAGGACCTTCTGTTATTTTAACGGTGGCGCAGGCATAATTAATCACATAGAAAATTCGTTTTTTGCAAAAAGAAGGATATTTTTCGGTTTATGAAAAAGCAAAACCCTGGCACGCAAAATTTATTTCTGGAAACACAACTCGGAATCGTTACCCGAACCGGTGACTGGTTTCATATTACTACCGAACAGATTAAGGAGTTTGTACCGGGACTGTTGGAAAAACGTCCTTTGGATAAGTTGGTTGAAGAAGCTGTTGCCTGGGTGCGTAGTGCCGACAGTCTCTCACTCACCCTTTTGTTGATATTGTTGCTGGTAGTTCATCCTATATTTGCAGTGACGATCGCTATTGCTTTTCATTTTTTATGGTATCGGTCTAAAAGTGCATTTGTGACGGTTTATCTCGGTAAAGTACTGAGATTATTGAATACCGATGGGTACTTACTGATAACATCATTAGTTATAATCAGTGCATTAGGTATGACCGGTCAGTATTTGGCCGCCGGAATTGGCCTCGTATTTTTCTTTTTGATGAAGCTCGGTCTTTTAAAACGCTTATGGGATAAGATTGATCAAGGCGTTGATAAGAAACTGACGCTCAATGATCGTGTTTTTAAAATGATATTGGTTAAATACGGTATGCACTACGACTTGGAACCATCAGAAGTAAAACAGATGGAAGATAAGTTTGTAGAGTTGGCAACAAGTCGAAAAGAGGGGAAGAGTTGATATGGGAGTAACGAATATCTATTTGGCACGTCACGGGGAAACAGAATACAATCGCTGTGATCAAATACAGGGGCGTGGTATCGATGCCTCATTGAATGATACGGGCATTCGGCAAGCGCGTGCTATAGCTCATCATTTGCAAGATGCTTCAATCCATCAAATTATTAGCAGTAGCTTGAAACGATCTCGACAGACGGCAGAAACTGTGGCAAAAATACATCGTTTAAATGTTTTGTCGTACCGTGATCTGGATGAGATGGATTTTGGTATCTTAGAAGGAAAGCCTATTTCAGAGATTGAGTCTGAACTAAAAAAATTGCATGATCGATGGAAGTCTGGAAATATAGATTTTGCATTGAAGCAAGGGGAAAGCCCCAATGCTGTTTTTAAAAGAGCTGACAGCAGAGCAAGAATGATAGTGGATGAACATCAGCATAAGAATTTGCTGTTTATCTTGCACGGTCGCCTGTTGCGCATTCTATTGTCAGAATGGCTTGGCTATGGACTTCAGAATATGCACAAAATACCCCATAGCAACGGGGCTTTATACCATTTGAAGTGGAACGGTTCTGGGTTTAAATCATTATATATTAATAAGACTGACCATTTGACCAAAATACCTTCTGAGGAAGAAATTGCATCCTAACTACAGGTTGAAATTGATTAATTTGCACAAAGTTTTATGAGTGAAAAAGTTCGAAAAATGTTTGCGGATATCGCCGATGATTATGATCGGGTGAATACTATCTTGTCATTTGGTATCCATCATATATGGCGAGATCGTACAGTATCGTTAAGTGGGGCTAAGACTGGTGATCGTGTGCTGGATTGTGCTACGGGAACAGGGGATTTAGCACTGGAGTTTAAGGAGGCGGTCGGTGATGAAGGGTATGTGCTGGGAACTGATTTTTGTGCCGAGATGATTGAACACGCCCCCGCTAAGGCAGAGGACAATAACTTGGTCGTTGATTTTGAGGTGGCCGATGCGATGGACTTGCCATATGAGGATAATATTTTTGATATTTCAAGCATTGCTTTTGGAATCCGCAATGTTGATGATCCTGTGCAAGCGCTTAAAGAGATGGCCCGTGTTGTAGTTCCGGGGGGGAAAGTTGTAGTTTTAGAATTTGGACAACCCAAGGGATTATTGAAATATCCCTATGAATTATATAGCCAATATATTATGCCTACATTGGGAGGGTGGATAAGTGGTAATAGAGAGGCCTATACGTATCTGCCACGAACAAGTGCAGAATTTCCTGCCGGTAATGATTTTATAGCACTTATGGAAAAGGCGGGATCATTTTCATCCCAGTTTTTTGAAAAATTAACTGGCGGTATCGCCTACATTTATGTAGGTACCGTAGAATAAAAACCTAATACTATTATACATCTAAAAATATTACGTAATCATGGACCAGCTAACAATTGATGAAATAAAAAAGCTAATTCCACATCGGTATCCGTTTTTACTGGTTGACCGTGTGTTAGAAGTCGAAGAGGGACGCATTCTATCATTAAAAAATGTTACAGCTAATGAGGACTTTTTTAACGGCCATTTTCCGAATCGTCCCATCATGCCAGGTGTACTTCAGGTTGAGGCGATTGCCCAAAGTGGTTGTTTGATGTTGATGCATTCTCATATCGATAATCCGGAAGATTATATTCCGGTATTTACGGGAATCAATAGAGCGAAATTTCGTAAATCCGTGGTACCCGGTGATCAGCTAAAGATGGAAGTGAAGCTGGTTCAGGAAAAAAGAAATTTTTACAATATGACAGCGGAAGCACGAGTTGATGGTAATGTTGTATGTGAATTGGATGCCACTGCGGCTATAGTTCCAAGTGAGGAATAGATGAGTACCCAACAATCTTCAGACCGTCCCAAAAAAGTTACTACTCAGACTGTTGTTGAAATGAAGCAGCAGTCTGAGAAGATTAGCATGCTTACTGCCTACGATTATACGATGGCCCGTATTGTTGATCAGGCAGGTATTGACATAATACTGGTAGGCGATTCGGCTAGTAATGTAATGGCCGGTTATGATACCACTGTACCTATGACTATGGAGCATATGATTTATCATGCATCATGTGTTACTCGGGGAGTGGAAACGGCACTGGTTATTGCAGATTTGCCATTTATGAGTTATCAGGTGACAGCTGAAGAGGCCCTTGAAAATGCCGGACGCATGATGAAAGAGGCAGGCGTACATGGGGTTAAATTGGAAGGCGGGAAGCCTGTGGTGCAAACCATTGCTAAGATTGTGGAAGCAGGTATTCCTGTTATGGGACATCTGGGACTTACTCCACAGAGTATTTATCAATTTGGGACGTACAAGGTGAGAGCCACCGAACAGACGGAAGCTGAACAACTGATTGAAGATGCCAAAAAATTAGAAGAAGCTGGTTGTTTCTCCATTGTGCTGGAAAAAATTCCGGCCGAATTGGCTAAAAAGGTGACAGAAGCAATCTCAATTCCTACTATCGGTATTGGAGCCGGACCCAATTGTGACGGGCAGGTGCTAGTTACACATGATATGCTTGGGCTTAATAAAGAGTTTAAACCGCGATTCCTCCGCCGATACGATGATATGCATTCGTCGATGACGAATGCGGTACAACAATATATTACGGATATAAAATCCGGAGATTTCCCAAATGAAGATGAGCAATACGACTAATTGACTATAATTATATATGAGTAAAACTGATAACAATCCGGTAATTTTAGTTTGTAATGATGACGGTATTTTTTCTCCGGGCATACGAGCGCTTGCCCAGGTTGCCGATGAGTTCGGCGATGTGGAAATTATTGCCCCCGACCGACAGCAAAGTGCTGTAGGGCATGCTGTTACAGTAAATACACCACTTCGGTCGCGATCATTTCAAATTGACGGTCGCTTTAATGGACAGGCGGTGACAGGTACTCCTGCTGACTCTGTAAAATTAGCACATGACCAACTGATGCAACGGAAGCCGGACTTGGTTGTCAGTGGGATTAATCANNACAGAGGGTACGATACTGGGATATCCATCTATAGCGGTAAGCTGCACGGATTACGATGAAGATGCAGATCTGTCGGGAGCCAAAGATGCGGCACGTAAAGTTATCGGATATGTACTAAGTGAAGGGCTTCCGAAAGGAGTTACCATGAACTTGAATGTTCCGGCCGGACCGCTTAAAGGTATTAAATGGGCCCGCCAGGCAAACAGTCGTTATGTGGAGGAATTTGAAGGGCGCGTGGATCCCAATAATAGATCTTACTACTGGATGACGGGAAAGCTAAAACTGCTCGATGAAGGAGATGATCTTGACGTTAATGTGCTGGAGAAAGGGTATGCTTCACTTACGCCCATCCAGTATGATATGACAGCCTATACGTTGCTTAAGAAAAAGGAAGATATTGA
>JABAHQ010004364.1_pt1 | contig 28167 bp, 24 predicted proteins | sample 7062091 | NCBI WGS metagenome assembly JABAHQ01 (sample SAMN14534359, study PRJNA622989) | marine sediment metagenome | biome: marine biome [ENVO:00000428]; feature: marine pelagic biome [ENVO:01000023]; material: deep marine sediment [ENVO:00002113] | place: India: Gulf of Kutch | collected...
TGCCGAACGGAGCGGCACGAAGTGCTCCCCTTGGGAAAGCGCAGTGAGAAATCTGTAAAGGTAAAAACTTTTTTGACAAACTACTAAGTGCTAGGAATTTGTCGCTCTGAGGGAAAGCGGCACATGGTGATCCCTGTGGGGAAAAATCTCTCTTTGAAATGCATGAAGAGATTCTTCGGTCGTTCCCTGCCTGGCTGTACCGGCAGNNCCGGCAGACAGGCACTCCCTCAGAATGACAGTATTTGTTGAGACGATTTTCTATAATTTTCAGGATGATCGAAATTTTCGAATACAAATATCAATCTACAAAAAACAAAGGAGTTAAACATGTACATCATAACCGGAGCCTCCGGGAATACCGGAAAAATTATTGCAAACGCGCTTTTAGATGCGGATAAGAAAGTACGGGTCATTAGCCGCAATACTGAAAAAGTAAAGAATTTGGCCGCCAAAGGTGCTGAAACCGCAATCGGCAATCTTGAAGATGGTGATTTTTTAATGAAAGCGTTTAGCGGCGCCACTGCTGTTTACGCCATGATTCCCCCGCATTTTACCACTAACGATTTCCGCGGTTATCAAAATCGGGTAGCGGACGCGCAGATTGAAGCGGTCCAAAAGGCCGGAGTAGAGTATGCGGTCACACTGAGCAGTGTTGGCGCTCATTTAAAAGAGGGCGCCGGGGTGGTTCAGGGATTAGCAGATATGGAGCAAAAGTGGAATGCTGTTAACGACATTAACGTGCTCCATTTGCGGCCATCCTATTTTATGGAAAATACCCTGGCGCAAATCGATACCATAAAGAACATGGGCATTATGGGCTCGCCGATTAAAGGCGATATGTCCTTTCCCATAGTGGCCACAAAAGACATAGCCGAGTTAGCGGCCAAGAGACTTCTACAGCTTGACTTCAGTGGCAACGAAGTTCAATACGTGCTCGGTTCACGCGATGTCACCTACAACGAAGTGGCCGAAATTTATGGTAAGGCAATAGGCAAACCGGATCTGAAATATGTTGAATTTTCATACGAGGACACCAGGAAAGCCATGATAGAAGGCTGGGGCGTTACGGAGAATGTGGCTGACGCCTTTATCGAATTTATGCAAGCTGTCAACGCCGGCAAAATCTTTGCTGAAGTGAAACGAAATAACGCTAACACCACGCCGACTTCAATCGAGGATTTTGCGCAGGTGTTTGCCCAAATATATAATGCCTGAGCGATACCTCAGGCGCCTTACAATTAAGCTTTTTTGGCTCACGCAAAGCACGCTGAGAAATGATAATCTTAGTTTGCGATCTCTGCGTCTTTACGTGGGAATAAAAATTACGACCGTCTTTTTTTCACAAGAAATTACATCAGACGATGTTGAGAGTGTCGGAAGGATTAGAAATAACCTGGCAGGAAAAACGCAACCATATTGTATCTTTCTCAATAGATCGCAACATATGCTGAAATCGCATAAATAATGCAGCCGAATAAAAAGATGAACAAAAATGCCCCCGAACTCCAATGATTCAGTTTGAAGAACACAACTTGTTCGATGGCGCGCGCCAGCCAAAACAAAGCAATCAATACCAACAGGGTTTTCCCCAGCGGCATACTTAACATCTCATAAGTGTGGAACAATGATACATAGGCAAAGATAATAAAGGCAAACATAAGGCAGAGATTGAGAACTTGCATTATGGAGCGATTCATCCATGTCAACGAACGTAAGTCGTTTTTCCAATTAAAGATGCGCCAGAATAAGGCATGGAATATGGCAAATGCAAGACTAAAAACTCCGCCGACTTTTATTAAAATCTCCGCCATTTTTATACCCACTTTTGATAACTTTTTTCACTTGATTGACAAAGCAAATACAGACCCAATTACAGCCCACCTAAATATTCGGTAAAGAATGTAATATATAGCTAAATTTAAGGTGCTATCCAGCTGATTGTAAAATCATTATCATTAAATGATTTTGCATTTGTCATTACCGAACGCTTTAATCGGCCTGCCTACCGAGGCACGCAAGCAGGGAATCCATAAATCTCAGCAAAGTGGATTCCCGCTAACTGCATGCGGGAATGACATTACTATTCACATTTCAGATGGAGAGACAAATGCACAATCATTCTCTGAAATTGTTATAACATTACATCTGTTACAGCCGTGTTAAAGTTCGGTTAAGAAATTAAATGCTGTTTCAGAAATCAATCGGATTCTATAAATTTTCTTTTTAAAAAATGTAGAGTCTTCAATCATTATGGAATTTTATCTTTTTATTCTGGTAGTGCTATTTGCCACTGCCATAGCTGACCTGATCGTTGGTGTCTCCAACGATGCAGTGAATTTCCTCAATTCTGCCATAGGCTCCAAAGTGGCCACACGCCGCACAATTTTAATTATTGCCGGGTTGGGAGTGTTAATCGGAACCACCTTTTCCAGCGGCATTATGGAAGTGGCCCGTAAAGGGATTTTTAATCCCGAATATTTCGTCATGCACGACGTGATGATTATTTTCCTGGCCGTTATGCTCACCGATATTATTCTGCTCGATCTTTACAACACATTTGCCTTACCAACTTCAACCACCGTATCTATTGTGTTTGAAATTTTAGGCGGCGCGGTCGCGATATCATTAATCACCCTCAATAGAACCGGCGCTGACTTATCGAAACTATTTGATTATATTAACACTGCCAATGTACTGGTTATCATTTCCGGAATCGGACTCTCCATTATATTTGCATTTATATTTGGGGTTACCATTCAGTTTCTGACCCGGGTCATCTTTAGCTTCGAATATGAACGACCCTTTAAGCGCTATGGAGCGCTCTATTGTGCCGCCGCATTAACTGCGATCACCTATTTTATCGTGGTCAAAGGTGCCAAAGGGTCTACCTTAGTTAGCACAGATACGGCAAAGTGGTTGATGTCTCATATGACTGAATTTTTAATGGCCAGCTTTTTAATTTGGGCAGTCATTTGGCAAATAGTAATTTCCTTCACCAGAATCAATGTATTAAAAATTATTGTACTGATCGGAACCTTTGCATTGGCATTGGCCTTTGCAGCCAATGATTTGGTAAATTTTATCGGGGCGCCGTTGGGAGCGCTAAGTGCTTACCAGGTCGGCACCACCAGCCCTGGTAACGATCCCTTCTCAATTACCATGGAAGCCCTCAATAATCCGGTGACAGCAAATACCTGGATATTGTTGGTGGCCGGCGCAGTTATGGTTGTAACGCTCTGGCTTTCTCGCAAAGCCCGCAGTGTAACCAAAACCGAGGTGAGTTTGGGCCGACAAGAAGAAGGCGTGGAACGATTTGAATCGGTCGGATTGGCCCGGGCAATCGTGCGCATGAGCATTGCGCTGGTTGAACTTTTCAAAAAAATAACGCCCCAATCATTTCAGAACAAGATTTCCGAACGTCTCGACCCGGATAAATATAATCCACCTGTGTTTGAAGACGGGGAAAGACCCGCCTTTGATTTATTACGGGCTACCGTAAATCTAATGGTTGCCAGTGCATTGATCTCCTTTGGCACTTCCCTCAAACTCCCCCTCTCTACCACCTTTGTTACCTTTATGGTAGCAATGTCCACTTCTTTAGCAGACCGGGCCTGGGGACGAGAAAGCGCCGTTTATCGGGTAACCGGTGTTTTAACTGTCATCGGCGGATGGTTCTTTACTGCGGTTATGGCCTTTAGTGCATGCTTTACGTTTGCCTTCATCATTTATTTTGGAAATTTACCCGCTATACTGGCGTTGATTGCTCTGGGCGCTTTCTTTTATTATCGAACCACCCGTTATCATCGAAATCGCGAACTGGCGTTCGAACGACGCGAACGAGAATTTGCTGATCAAGCCGAAGAGTTAGATACAACAACCTTACTCATGCGCGATATTAGCAAATACTTGTCATCGGTAGCGGAAATTGCGGAAGTATGCTATGCAGGGCTTATCGAGAATCAACGTAAACAGCTCAAAGCAGCAAAAAATCAAGCTGAGACACTTTCTGAAGATACCACCCAATTAGTCGCCGATATTTTCCAATTCGTAAAAGTAAATCCTGCGGAAGATTTCGGCCAGGTGCCCCGCTATGCTCACCAGATCACTGCTCTACAAACCATTTCTTCGGATTTAAACGAATTAGCATCGGCCTGTTTTAACCATGTGAATAACAACCATAAAGCGCCCGATCCATATCAGGCTGAAGAATTAAAAGCAGTAAGCGATTCCTTAATTAACTTTGTTAAAGACTCAGCCAGAGTGCTTAAAGAAAAAGATTTCGTCAAACTCTCCCGGATTAATGAAAATGCGCAATCATTAAAAATACTTGTGGGAAGTTCGCACAAGAACCAAATAAAACGACTTAAATCGGGTGAAGCCGGAACCCGACGAAGTCGCTTATTTATTAGCATTGTTTCTTATGCGGAGCGGATGGCGACGCAGACCCTGGAATTAGTCAAATTGTTAAGCCCCTCTGCGACGACATTGTCAAGCAAATGATTCAATTGTCCTTCAATTAAGAAAATAGCCGTTTTACACTATTTTGTTTCTTATATTAAAAAGGCATAAATTCCGTAAATTTTTGTGATGGAAAAAATGGATTCGACCAAAAAAATCGCAAGAATTGCAGGACTCCTGTATCTGATTATCATCGTGTGCGCCGGTTTCAGCGAAGGGTTTGTGCGCTCCAGTCTGATTGTGCCGGGAGATGCGGCGGCAACAGCCAATAATATTATGGCATCAGAAAGGTTATTCCGCCTTGGTTTTGTGACTGACTTAATCGCATTTTTGAGCGATGCGGTAGTTGCCATCCTGTTCTACGTGTTACTCAAGCCGGTCAGCAAAACAGTTGCCCTGCAGGCGGCAGCTTTGAGGCTGCTGGCCCATCCGGCCATTGCGAGCCTCAATCTGCTCAATCATTTTCTGGCCCTGCAACTCTTAAACGGTGCGGACTTCTTAACCGTATTTGACACAAATCAGTTGTATGCCCTGGTATTGCTATTTCTCGATGCCCATACTTATGGATATCTGATTGGCGGGGCTTTCTTTGGCGTTCACCTGCTTGTGCTGGGCTATTTGCTATACAAATCGAACCTTTTTCCCGGCATTCTGGGTGTCCTGTTGGTTGTTGCATCTTTTGGCTATCTAACCGAAAGTTTCGGAAACTTTCTGTTCCCCGCATACGAAGAGATCCTTGCCTGGATTGTTGCCGTACCTGCGGTTATCGGAGAATTGTCGCTTACCCTCTGGCTTTTGATTAAGGGGGTAAAGGATCAACCATCCGACGCAGGGGAAGCCGGCTGATGGCCTGACAAAAACAAGCCTGCGATTAATCAAATAAGGAAGGATTCATGTGTGAAAGCAGTTGTGTACACAGATTACGGACCACCGGATGTCCTGCAGCTTAAAGAGATAGAAAAGCCTACCCCAAAAGACAATGAAATACTGATCAGAGTACATGCAACCACCGTAAATTACGGCGATATTACCGCTCGAAATTTCAAAAATATCTCCCCGCGCCATTTCAATATGCCCATGCCTCTCTGGCTCCCTTCCCGAATCATGTTTGGTTTCAGCAAACCAAGAAAGAATATCCTGGGCAGCGAATTCGCCGGGCAAGTTGAAGCCGTGGGCAGCAAGGTAAAACGATTTAAGAAAGGTGACCCGGTTTTTGGATATCGCGGTATGAATATGGGTGCCTATGCCGAGTATCTTTGCATGCCCGAAGATGGGATGGTGGCAAATAAACCAGTCAATATGAGCTATGAGGAAGCCGCCGCAGTTCCCTATGGAGCAATAACTGCATTGAATCTCCTGAGGAAAGTAAATATCCAAGGTGATTCTGCCTACCAATCAGACAGGCAAAAAGTGCTTATCAACGGGGCATCCGGGGGGATCGGTTCACACGCGGTGCAGCTTGCCAAACATTTTGGAGCAGAAGTGACCGGGGTATGTAGCACCCCCAGAGTAGAATTTGTGAAAGCTCTGGGCGCCGATAGGGTCATCGATTACACCAGGGAGGATTTTACCCAAAACGGTGAGACCTACGATCTCATTTTCGACATCCTGGGAAGAAGTTCATTTTCGCGTTGCAAGACCTCGCTTACCCCGGACGGGCGCTATCTTTTGGCCAGCTTTAAGATGAAACAGCTTTTTCAAATGATCATGACGTCGATAACCGGCAGGAGAAAAGTAATATGTGCCCTGTCAGGCGAAAGGGCTGAAGATCTCACCTTCCTCAAAGAACTTGTTGAAGCAGGGAAGATAAGATCGATCATAGATAAATGCTTTCCACTGGACCAGGCTGCCGAGGCGCATCGGTATGTGGAAGACGGGCATAAAAAGGGAAATGTTGTCATAACTTTTCTGAGCCTTTATTTGCAAAATAGCAATCAATTATTATATTCTCCCGATCGATTGATTTATTAGTTGATTTAGACTTATTACTTAATGCACCGGGAGGAAAATGGAAACTGCGATTGAGATTAGTGGTTCATCACTTAAGTATTTTGAAAAGGGCAATGGCGAACCACTGGTGTTTGTCCACGGTTCGGCCAGCGATTATCGAAGCTGGCAATCCCAGCAGGATGAATTTGCCAGGCATTTCCGGGTCATTACCTATAGTCGGCGTTTTCATTGGCCGAACCAGCCGATCCCCGATGGCGTTGACTATTCCATGCCCGAACAAGTTGACGATCTGCAAACTTTAGTCCGCTCGCTTGATGCCACACCGGCACACCTTGTGGGTCACTCTTATGGCGCATTTCTGTCCTTATTGCTCGCGATGAGACAGCCTGATTATGTGCGCACACTTGTTTTGGCGGAACCACCGGCTATAACTTTGTTTGTGAGCAATAATCCGAAACCGTTGGAAATTCTGAAACTGCTGGTAAGTAGACCGCGCACTGCAGCCGCCATTATAAAGTTCGGAGCGAAAGGTGTGACCCCGGCAATCAAAGCGTTCAAGAACGGTGACATGGAAAGAGGCGTCCGGAAATTTGGCGAAGCCGTTTTTGGTCGTGGCAGTTTTGATCGGTTGCCTGCAAATCGAAAAGAGCAGATTCATTCCAATCTCCCCAATATGCGAGCAGAACTCCTGGGTTCGGGTTTTGCATCGCTCGATGAAGATCAAATACGCTCTATTAGGATTCCCACTTTGTTAGTTAATGGTCAGCTTAGCATAGGGTTATTTCACTGCTTAACAGATCGGCTGGAGGAATTGCTGCCAAACACCGAGCGTATTGAAATAGGTAAAGCATCGCATGCTATGCACATGGACAATGTGACTGATTTTAACCAGGCAGTACTTTCTTTTTTGTTGAAGCACAAATAAATCACCTGACCGGGCAATCAACGCCACGGGCTGGCTATTACGCCTACCACAAAGAGGCACCCGCTCGCGTGTGAGCTCACATTGCGAATAATACCGCTTTGATCGAATGATTGTGCATCTGTCATTCCCGAATGCTGTAATCGGCCTGCCTACCGAGGCACGCAGGCAGGGAATCTATAAACCTTCCAAAGTGGTGCCCGTGGCAAAAGATCGCGGGAATGACATACTATTAAGTTTCGAAATGCCAGGACAAATGCACAATCATTGCCTAAAATTGCGATAACATAAATTCAAGAAAGGATCAAAAATGAGTTTTGATTTGCAACCAGTTTTGAAAGGCGATCTGCTTGAACTGAGGCCACTTCAAGCCACGGATTTCGATGATCTTTTCTCCGTAGCCGCTGATCCGCTCATCTGGGAGCAACATCCGGTCCAAAATCGCTATCGGAAGGCGGTCTTTGAGGATTTCTTTCGTGATTCACTGGCATCCGGTGGGGCACTGATTGCTGTTGACACCAAACTGAATAAAGTTATCGGATCGTCCAGGTTTCACGGATATGATCGTGATAAAAGTGAAATTGAAATTGGCTGGACCTTCCTGGCTCGCTCGCATTGGGGCGGGGTCTATAACCGAGAAATGAAACAACTCATGCTTCGGCATGCTTTTAAATTTGTAGACCGGATTGTTTTCCTGGTTGGCCTTCAAAATATACGTTCTCAACGGGCAGTGGAAAAAATCGGTGCTGTTTGTGCGGGTACCCGACCTGACGCAGGCGGTCATGATAGTTATGTCTATCAAATCACCAAATCCAGTTTACTTGAATGACGCCAAACTTTTAGGAGATTGGCCTGATCTTGCTCTAAAATGGGGAGGCACTGCCCACTTAATCTCTCATGCTTAGTGAGTATTTGGCGCACTGGTTCAGGAGTTTATGCGAGGATCGGCATAAATTGGATTTGTTTATCATATTCAAGATCACTATTTTCTAGAAAAAGTATGGTGGAAAATAGAAGTTGCATTTTCCATGTATTACCAAGTTAGAGCTATTCAATCGTGGAGACCAAATTCATGGAATGGCAAGATCCTTGGCAACCCGCAAACGACAATTCCCAGAATATTGAGTCGGAATTGAAAAAGGAACTCAATGAAGGACACAAGCTGTACGGCAAGCGCTTGAAAGTTAAAGCACGAAGAATTGATAACGATGATGTTTTGTTCGAACTATCAGATGGTAACTATGCGGTAGTGCATCTCACTTGGTCCGTCAAAAAGGAGATAAACTCGGATTGGCCTCACACAGAAATCCTATAAAGCCGATACTACGAAACGAATTCTATCACGACGGTAGAGGTCCCGAACTTATTAAAGTCCATTATTCCGCCAACGGCTCCAGCATAATAGTACTCGATTATTATAATCCGGATGTTGCATACAATGAGAAATATCTAAGACATCTGAAATTCATTAAGCCACAGGTCTTTATGTTCACCCCAGAGGAAGTGCAAAATTACAGTGCACGAGGCAACGATTGGGGAAATTATGATAACACAGAAATACTTTGCCTGGAAAAATCCGACTGGCTCACATCGTTCAAGGAGAGACACCTTCAAAATTGCAAACATTATCGAGTCATGTTTTATGATGAATTTTTGGATATCATTTGCGAAGGTATTGAGTCATTTGAAGGCAGCTACCGTGCTGAATTCAGAGCTTCAAAAATAACAGTAAGAATAAGGCGTGCGCTAACTAGGCGTGCAGTGGACTGGGCTACGCTGCGGTGAATTACAGCGTTCGGGCTTCGATTGAAATTTTGTGGGTATGCGACGCGCTGTGCAAGTAAGCCGCCCGGCCACTGACGCTGCTGTTATACCTAAATATTATACGATCTGATTCTAAATAATTTGATGAAAGAATATTTGTTTTTCTAATAATAAGAATAGTGTAAATTAGATAGTAATTCTAACTCAGTTTTTATAAGAGGTCATTATGAAAAGGTTAATTATCATATTTGCTGCAGTGCTTGCTATAACATACCTGCTGGTACCTCAAGTCATGTGGGCACAAGTGGAGTTTCAGAGCAGACACTTTATGACCACTGACAACGTGAAGTTGCACTACCTTGAAGCAGGGTCCGGTCCGACCCTTGTACTTGTGCCGGGATGGACCATGCCCGCCGATATCTGGAAGCACCAGCTTCGATACTTTGCTTCGACGCATCGCGTGGTCGCCCTCGATCCGCGAGGGCAGGGACGTTCGGAGAAGCCGGCACACGGATACCAGCCTTCGCGTCGGGCACTCGACATCGGGGAACTACTCGAGCACCTGGGCAGTGAACCTGCGGTCGTTGCAGGCTGGTCATCAGCTATGCAGGAAGTCCTTGTTTTAGCACATGAGTTTGGGACTGAGAATATACGGGCTGTTGTTCTTGTCGATCATTTGATTAACATAGAACGACCCGAAAGATTTACATCAAGGTTCATCCGCCTGCAGGAGGAGCGAGAGGAATGGACCCGGAAGTTCATCAGGGCGATTCATCGTAGTCCCCAGTCGGATGCGTATTTCGAAAAATTGACTCAGGCAGTGCTCTCGGTTCCGACGAACGCTGCCGCGATAATGATTGCCAACACCATTCTGATGGGACCACATGATCTGCGTCCAGCGTTAGATTCTCTGGACCGGCCGGCGCTTTCCATACACTCCTCGCTGGATTGGGCCGTAGAGCAGGCCGAAAAGGTTCGCGAAGGCTGGCCAGAAGTCCAAGTGGAGGTCATCAACGAGACCTCGCACGCGCTCTTCGTGGACAAGCCCGAAGAGTTCAACCGTGTGCTCGAAGAGTTCCTGGCAACGTTGCCGGAATAGTGCGAGGCAGTTTTCAAATGCCGTGGCAGCATGGCGCCTAGCGAAAGTGTGCAGCCGACTGCCTGCGGTGCGGTGGTTTTAAAATGTTAGGTGCTCAAAACGCAGTGAGGTAAACATTGACAACTCATCGAAGCGGTGGCTGAAACTGATCGTTAGTTATGCTAAATAGGAAAATTATGAAGACGTTAGTCCTTTTTTTATACGTATCAATTTTCTTCACAAATGCTGTTCTTGGAAAATCTAAGAGTAATATTGCAGATAAACCCGATATACTTTTAGAAGCTACTGAAAACTGTGAGTTTTACAGTAACTACTGGGTTAATTTACATCATTTTTTATACCAACAGGCAAAGAGAAATCAGCTGGCAAATATTAAAGGAACAAATGATACGGATATCATTCTACAGCTAGATAGAAAAGCTCTTGAAGTTTATGAAGAGACCAAAGAATACTACAGGCAAAATTTTATTCAACATCATTTGCTGTTTGACTTGGGGCCTTTAAAGCTGTTTCTACAAAATCAGAAATNNATTGAACTTTTGAACCAGTTTTCAAAGGTTTACGACCGGCACTTTTGGGCACATCAGTACCACTTGAATAAGCAATTTCTGAATGCCGGGATTAAACTGATTCGGGAATTGGAACCCAGTGCAATTCCAAAATTAAGCCAGCTTGCATGAACGGACTGGCCTGCTCAAAAAAATACGAGTCGATCTTACAGTATATGCCAATGGTGTCGGAGACTATACAGCAACCCGACCTGAGCCAAATGTAGTTATTTCAGCAGGAGATATACACTTTCAGGGTATTATTTTCAGGAAATTGTATTTCATGAATCATCCCATCTGCTCTTTTCAAGTAAGGGGCTTTGGAGAAATACGATCCGCCATGAGAGTAAGAAACTTGGAATGAGACAACCGCGTGGCTTAAGGCATGCATGTTTATTTTATCTTTCCGGCAAAATTCTACACGATGAACTGGCAAAAAGAGGAATTCAGCACGAAATGCATATGAAAAAGAATAACATTTTCGAACGATTCAATAATCCCGCTTTTCAAAAAGTTTTAAATAGTTATTACAGAAAAGAAGTAGATCTTAATAAGACAATAAATGTCCTATTAACAAGTATTAATTAGTTGGTTAAATTATTAGCATAACGACGGCAACATGCGGACTTGGTGCAAACTCGGTATTCATTCTGTCTCCCTACGCTTATAATTTTGTTTTAAAATTGAGTATAGAATCTCCAAGCTGCTTATGCCGTGGGCTGATATAGGACAATAGAAAAACTTGTTTTGTAAAACCCTTTGGAGGAATAAAAAATGTTTAAAAAATCAATATTATTATTTTTTACAATTTTCTTTATTTTTAGTTGTTCAAATGACCAACCTAAATCTGGCAAAATAATGCAAATTGTTAAATTAAGAACATCATTGAATGATGAAGAATTTTTGAAGAAAGCGCATGAACGTGAACCTAAATTTGCTGCTAACCCTGCCATTATACAAAAATATTATATAAAACTTAACGAACCTGGGTATTATGGTGGAGTTTACATCTGGGAATCCGCTGAGGCTCTAGAAGAATTTAAAAAATCAGAGCTAGCCGCTTCAATACCAAAAGCATATAAAGGAATTGAAAAACCATCTATTGAAATTGTTGATATTCTTTTTCAATTAAGAGAATAGGTATCGATATATAAATTTATTCAGTTCTAACCTAACAACTTCAAATTTTTCTCTCTGCGCATCTCCCGCAGTTATGAGTAATTTATAAATTGTAAAAAGAAGCAGGAGAGAACATGAATAAACCATAGCGCGTATCTTACTTCAACTTTAAGTGGAAAAGGTTGGTTTCAGCACACAGAATTTGATTAACAGTACTGATTTTGATAGGGTTCGATATTTGGAAATCATGCGCACGCCACTCAATTCAGTGGTAACCATTGTTCTTAGCCAAATCTACTCATAGTTCCATTCTTGAAGCGTCCAACCTTTTATCAGAAGCCAACCCATAAATATTAACTCCCCAAAAAATGTAACCATTAGAAATCCCGTATGGAAGCTGGGAAAAAGAAATGGCTGCAACGTATCAACCAAGTAACCTAAACCAGCGATGGCCACCAAAACACCAATTATTTTAGGAACATACCCCGATTTGAAAACTAAATAGCCCAAAAGCCCAAGATGAATACTAAAAAAGAAAAATCCCAGCGACCATCCATATCTGAATTCGCCGTAAGCCAGCCTTACCTGAGCATGCAACTGATCAGCGCCGAGAATTGTTAAGTAGTCCGCATTATTTGACATTTTTAAAACCATAATCAGATTACCCAGTGCAAAAAGGCTTACAGCCGTATACATCAATCTAAACCAAGCTGTAAGCAAGCTAAAGGACTTGTTTACCGGGATAAGTAGAACATACAGTGCCCAGGCCACTATCAAATCACAAATAAAAGTAATCAAATAACCAAAAATTGCACTAAGGAACAGTGCCTTATTATCCAGAATGTTTTGGACTGTTTCGGCTGGTTTTCCTGCGACAATAAGTTTCGGTAAAACATATAGTTCGGCAAAAGGAGCTGCTATTACCATGATTAGTAAGCCAAACCCGGCGATTAATGCAGCGCTCCGTAGCGATGTTTTATTGATACGATTTGTTATTTTATGTGAGTTCATGTTTTCTCCAGATTTTTACTTTCTTGCGAAGCTTTACAGGAGTAATTGTTCCCCTGCTTAAGCAGCCTCAGCATGCGATATCCTCACAAATGATAAATTGTGCCTATGCCTCAAACACAAAACCGATTCTGCATGATTCCTTACTCAGGGTTCTCGATGTCGCGGATGAACAACCCGATCAGTTTCCACGAACCGGAATCTTTGCCGAGCAGCCAGGTTACCTTTTCCTCACTCCAGATGCGAAACTTGTTTTTGCCGGTCTCCATCGTAACAACGATGGCAGCATTGGCCCGAATTGTGGGTGTGAATAATCTGTATTTGATTTTGGTGCGGACCTGCTTCTTTAATAAAATTGGAGACCCATTCTTCGAGTAGTTTTCCTCTCAGGTAGAGATGGGCCTGCAAGTCTTCCGGTGCTCCCGAGGAATTTCCGTTGAACGTAAACAAGTCTTCTGCCAAACAAGACAAAACCTTTTTCGAATTCTTTTCGCTCAGGCCAGAATAATAACTGCTCACGACTGCTTAAATAGCCGTTGTATCCTCACCATTGCTGTGAAATGCTTGTGCGTAAGTTTGTGGTGCAAGAAGCCATACAAGAAGAAAAGAGCATTTCAATAATTTAATCATATTTCCTCCTTTNNAGAAATAATGTACCAAAAATTGAGATCAGTTTCTTACTTCTGTCGTCAATACCCGGAAGACACTAATACATTTAATTTTCTTACCCCCTAAATATTCACATTATAATTGGATATTGTCACAACTCCAGTGTTAAGTCACAGCTAACGATTTGCCATTGTAATATGATAGATGGGTTTGCCGTTTGATGTTATGACTTTGATAATCCCATCTTTCTGGTCGATGTAAGCAATTTGGGAACCATCAGGCGAATAACGGGCATACATCGATTCCAAACGTAGCACCTGTTCTTTTCCCGTCCCATCAATGTTTATCCTAAGCTAAATCAATAAAACCATCCTCATCGAGATCTGCAGATGACAAATCATCAGCATGTTCTCCCGCAGCGACTTATCGGACAGCGACATAGCGCGTTGCAACATTTCATTTAGTATGATAGCCCTGGTGACTGATGAAGATACGTATTATCCATCAACTGCTTTAACATGAAGTCGGCAACATCGGCGCGAGATATTTTGAGTTTCGTTGTCTTGTCGGTGCCTGGAAAACCGTGTCGGTACTGGCCGGTGCGCTCTCCATCAGTGAAGGCACCCGGACGGACGATAGTCCAATCCAGGTGGCTTCTCTTAACATGGTTTTCTTGACTTACATGATCTGCATACGCCGGACGCAGGAGCAGTCCAAACATGAGGTGTTTCCAGACAAAGTTCAGGTTGCCCCGGCTCTCTCCCACGCCGAGAGTCGATTGGCAGATAAAACGTCGGACGCCTGCCTTCTCCATTGCACGAATAATGTTTCGTGTTCCTTCGGACCGAACCATGCCCTTCCTCCCTGCTCCGAGCGAACACAGCACGGCGTCGTGCCCTCTCACCGCCTTCTCTACCGATGTTGGATCCAATACATCCCCCTGAATCACCTGCAGATTGGCGTGCTTGATGTCGACTCTCACGGGATCGCGTGCAAACGCGGTTACCGTGTGCCCCTGCTCAAGGGCTTGCTTGACAAGCTGACGGCCTATGCTGCCTGTTGATCCGAAGATGATTAGTCTCATCTCAATCCTCGCTGTATTTAATGATAGAGCCCAACCGTAACGATCACGCGACCGAAGGCATCGACTACCAAACTTATATGATTAAGCGTGCTGGTTAAACTTGTTACGGCAAAGCATATCCTTTGTATAATTCACAAGTTTCTTGACGAATTATAATTCTCCAATTTTCTTCAAGAAACTTTCATACACTTTTTTAGAATACCATCTACCTCTCAAAATCATCTCATCCAATAAGGGTTTTATTTCTTCGATGATCCCTTTATCCTTTGCCTTCAATAAAACCGACAATATTCTGATTACGTTTAATCCCGAATTTTTGGCGATTTTGTAACCGGCTAATTCCGCTGCTTTACCAAGCGATAGTTTCCTTTTTCGATAAAGTACTAATGCTGCAAAAAATAATATTTCCTTCGAAAATTCATCTTTCGACTGCTTAACTGATAGAAGAATATTTTCTTTTCACCGGAAATGAAATATTTATAACTCTTTCAGACATCGGTTCTCCTGCTTCTTTATATTTTTTCATTAAAAAGGTAGGCAAAACCCCATCAAAGTAAATAAAAATATTCTGGCATTTCACTATGCCAACGAATATTCAAGAGTAAGTGGCGGCATCCAAATTTATGATACGTTCTTACCATTTGACGGTGTAACGCCCGCATTTAAGCTGCGGGCCACAAAGCATGTTGTAAAAGCACTACACTGTCTCCGGCAGCTTGAAACGCAATGTTCTAATGCACTTAATCTAACTTTTTTGAATAAGATGGCGAATGATGCCATTATCATCAAAATTAAATAGTTATCGCCATTTGAACTAATTTTTTAATTGTTCCTTTAGTCGAATGGAGGTGGCTGTAACCGCCAATCCTCCCTTCCCAGTACATTTTACACATGCCGGCATTTGTTTACCAACTCGAACAACAGTTTGAAAGACTTCTTCTAACGGGATAACCGGATCAAAACCCGCACAGGCCATAGTTGCTGAAGAAATCGCATTCATTGCAGCACTAATATTTTTCCCAAGGCAAGGTACTTCAACACGGTCGGCAACCGGATCGCAAACCAGACCAATCATATTTTGAATGGCGGATGATGCTGCGTCAATGGCTTGTTTTACGGTTCCTCCCATTAATTGGACAATCCCGGCAGCAGCCATGCCCGATGCAGAACCACATTCTACTTGACATCCGGATTCTTCCGCCGAAAATCCGGATTCTTTATCAAAAAAAGCGCCAATGAGTCCGGATGCAAAATAAGCTTTGATCAATTCATCAGAAGTTGAATTTAATTCTTCCGCCACTGCTTTTAACGTCCCTCCGACTGTTCCGCAGGAACCGGCTGTTGGATTCGCAACAATCACTTCCAGAGCGCTTTTCGCTTCCATGATTGCCGTGACATAGGCAATAATATTATTTATCAGTGTATTTCTGAGAATTTTGCCATCTTTCTCCGCACGCCTGATTAAATGTGATTGTTGAGGCAAAATACGATCTTTATATTCAGTTCCTTGCAGCCCTGTTTTAATGCTATTCTCAATGGTTTTGATAATATTTTCCATTTTTTCTGTAAGGGCTGTCTTCGAAAGACCACTCTGGCATTCTTCATACAGTAAACCCATCTCTCCCATATCCAGGTTATTTCTCTCGGCATATTCCAGAAGAGATATAATGGAATTGAAAGGCAACTCTTTCTCATTTCCCGAAACAATGGGTAGAATCGGATTAACAACAATGACCTCATCGAAAACAGGATTCTTTTTTAACCGCTTAATTATTTCAAGCGGAATTTCTTGGGAAGATTTTAGATTTATCAGTGTACTATTCTCATCGGTTGATTGAAACAACAAGGCATTTTGAGAAACGATAGTCTTGATATCCTCAGGGATCGGTTCATTGTTTTTATTCCGGATTAAAGTTTCAAAATAGTTTCCGCGGATGCTCACCTGAAAATCATCGATTTGTTGAATTTCAAAAGCGCCTCCGCCAAGCGAGGCAGCTACAATCTGCACCTTTTTGCCTCCCTTGCCTTCCAACCTAAGTCTTACGGTATTGGTATGTTTGGTTGGAAAGGAGTTGACTTCGTAACGGATTATCACTCCCCTTTCTTCTGCCAGGGCTTCGGTATGTTTCATTTTGTCATCAATTATATTCAGACCCAATAGACCACCATCAATTCCCATAGCGGTTCCTTGCTCCCGATAATTACCAGCCCAGGCGCCATCCTTATCAAAATCGATAATTGCCTCTTTTAATGGCTCATTTAATATATCGAGACAAATTCTGGCAATACGCCACGAAGCAGCTGTGTGTGAACTAGACGGTCCTCTCATTACCGGACCGACCACATCATTAAAAATACCGGGAATTTTATTCATAAAGCCTCATTTCTTCGCCAAATTTTTCAGTTATAGATTTATCATAAATTCGATTCGCTACCACAAGATCCTGAATAGCAGTTCCTACGCTTTTAAAAAGGGTTATATCGTTTGCAGAGGTTCTTCCTTTGATTCTCTGTAAAACACATTCACCGATCTCTCCAATAATATTTTCATTAAAAATCTTGGAATCCTTGATTGCCCTTATAAAATCACCACTCTCATTAAGGCAGGCTTCTTTGTCATCAAAATAAATAAGAGACGAATTGATAATTTCGGGATCCAGTTCCTGCATCTCGGGTTTGAATGAGCCGATAGCGTTTATATGGGTACCCTCCTTAATATGTTTTTTGTAAAACAGTGGACTTTCAGAATTTGTTGCGGTGCAAACAATATCTACCTCTTTCAGTAGGTATGCATCACCGGCAATTTCCATATTTGCCGATATTTTGTCTTTCATCTCTTCAATAAATGCTTCAGCTTGTTGCTGAGATTTATCAAAAATCCAGATTTTCTCAAGATTTCTTACCGTATCAATAGCTTCAAGTTGAGTTCTTCCCTGCCTGCCACATCCAAATAATGCCGCCTTCCTGGAATCTTTCCTCGATAAGAGCTTTGTGGCCAGTCCACTCGCCGCCCCGGTGCGTAAGGCGGTTATAAACTCCCCATCCATAATTGACAATATTTCACCGGTCACATTGTCAATCAAAAGAACAATACCCAAAATGGTGGGAATTCCGGGGATAGATTTCGAATTCTTCTGGGTAAGAATTTTAATGCTTGACTTCTCTTGATTATCCATAAAAGCAGGTTTTAATAAAAAGGTTAATGAATCATCCCGGGTAGTGATTATATAGCGATTTGGAACATAAGAATCACCTGACGACAGGCTTGCGAATGCCAATGACATGCTATCTATTGCTTCAGACATCGAGAAGTATTTGTCCATCTCGCTTTTTTTAATAAATCTAATGGGCTTTCTTTTCGCGTGTGCACTACCGGAATTTCTTGTTGTCATTATTCTCTCTATCCCACGCATTAAGGTTGGAATTGTTATTAATTATCCCTATTTACCACCGGGGGTCAGGTTATTCTTCCAAAATTTTTCCATCGTCCTTCGAAGATGAAGCGAAGTATTTTCTCTTTCCTCTAAGTTATGAGAGCGCATCGGATAAGACATCATACTAAAAAGTTTATTATGTTTTATTAACTCATCAACCAGCATTTCAAAACTCTGATAATGAACGTTATCATCAGCAGTACCGTGAATAATCATCAGGTTGCCCGCTAATTTTGATGCATGATTAATGGGTGAACCATCGCGGTAGCCTTCCTCATTTTCACTGGGAAGCCCCATATACCGTTCCTGATAAATCGTATCGTATAATTTCTGGTCGGAAACAAATGCGATGGCAATTCCCGTTTTGTATATTTCCGGATACCGGAACATGCAATTGAGTGTCATTTGCCCCCCTCCGCTCCATCCCCACATACCTATTCTTTGCGAATCTACAAAATCGAACATGTTGATGATTTTGGTCGCTGCTTTGGCCTGGTCATGGGTCGCCAGTATTCCTATCTGTTCATAGATGGATTTCCGCCAGTCACGCCCCCTGGGAACTTTAGTCCCCCGGTTATCTACACTGATGATAATGTATCCGTGCTGAGACACATACTGGTGCCAGAGCTGACGCTTACTCCACTTATCCTGCACTGTTGATCCGGCAGGTTCACCATATACATAAAAAATCACCGGATATTTTTTAGTGGGATCAAATCCGACCGGTTTGATCATCCAGGCGTCCAGCACTACCTCTCCGATATCAATTCTAAAAAATTCCTTTTTATTGAATCCCAGCGAATCATACTTCGCCTTTAATTTGGAATTGTCCTCAAGCATTCTAATTTGCCGGTGTTCCGGCAGACTGATCACAGATATGCGGTCAGGTGTAACACTGTTTTGGAATGTTGCAATCGCACACTGCGCATCCCGGGACATCTGGTAGGAAAACTGTCCTTCCCTATCTTTGGGGCTGATGCGTTCCGCAACGCCATTACCGTCTAAACGGCTTCGGTAAAGATACCGTTGTGTATAGTTTGTCGGGCAAGCGATATAATAAACATATCCGCCTTTTTCATCGATACAGTTTATGTTGACGACGTCAAACTCACCTGTTGTAATCAGGTCCATATCGTTCCCATTCCTGGAAACTTTATACAAATGACGCCAGCCGTCTCGTTCGCTGGTCCAGGTAAAATATTTTTCACCATCCAACCACTGAATGTTATCATGGATATCCAGGAACGTTTTACTCCTCTCGGTTAGAATATTTTTTAACGCCATTGTCTCCGTATTCCCTATCCAAACCTTGTTCGTATTTTGAAGCCGATTTAATTGTTGGATCATCACTTCATTAGAATTCGGGATAAAATCCATCCTTGCCAGATAGTTATTCCGCGGATCTCCGGGAACAGGAAACCATTTTGTTTGACCGCCATCTGCTGGCACAACCCCAACCTTTACAGCGGAATTGGTTGTGCCCACCTTTGGATAAGGCAATGGAATCGGTTGAGAATATATGGAGTCGATGTTGTTAATCATATAGAATACACCGGTTCCCTTAGTATCCGATTGCCAATAAGCGATATTCTTTCCATCCGGGCTCCAGCGAAACCCGTCACGACAGGAAAGTTCTTCTTCATATACCCAGTCGAAAGTTCCATTTATGATTCTGTCAGATCCGTCATGGGTGAGTTGAACCACATCGGAAGTTTTCAAATCCTCCACATAGATATTATTTTTAACCACATATCCAACCCTCTTACCGTCCGGTGAAAATTTTGCAAACATCATGGTAGAAGGTTCGGCGAATTTGCCAAGTTGTGATAATTTTCCGGAGTCAAGATCCAGAACCCAATAATCGCCTTTGGTGTGATATCTCCAGACCCGTACAGAATTGGTAAAGATCAAAAGTTTTTTCCCGTCTGATGACCAGTGGTAATCCTTAATCTTCAGGGGTTCATTCTCACCTTTGGGGATGAGCTGCTTTGCATCAACCAGTAACTGCCGTTCACCGGTTTTTTGATTGTATTTAATGATGCTCTTTGCACTGTCAAATTGCTGCGATTTCTCGAGAGTGGTGTAACCTGATCCATCTTCCAGCCAACGTGCCGGTCCAAATTGGTTTTTCTCAAATTCATTTTCTTTGTATATTCTCTCCAGGGTGAGGACATTCCGGCTTGTTTCCTGCGCTTCTGCAAAAGCAAGTAATGCGATTAGTCCGATAAAGAATAAAAAAAGAGACTCTCTTGATTGGACGGTAAAGAGCTTTCTTAAACCATCGACCATTGAACTTTTTGTTTTGTACTTCAATTTAAACTCCTAAATCACAGTATTCGCCCAATTGTTCTGGTCAAATAGTTCTTTAAATATATCCAGAACAGGCATAATTATTTTTTTATCTATTCAAATATAATGAACAACAAGGTAGCCTAACGCTCACAATAAGTGGGGGCCAAATCTGGATAGACATTCTTTCATGGCCCGCGCCAGGCCGTCCGCTTAATTGTGTTGTTAGGGGTCACTTTTATTCAAGATAGTCTCTATTTGCTTTATATGATGCACCACATGGTCAGTCTGCATTTCAATGACAAAGCCTACCGGCACTCTCACGATTTCACCATTTGGTTCACCCAATCCTACCGATTTATTCCATCCATCCGGAACATGTTCAAGAAGCTGAAAAATATGGTTTCTGTTTGCCTGAAGCAGTGACAGCGATACATTAACAGAACGCTGCTTGTAAGCCCAAAGATCAGCCCAGGTGTCCTGTGTCAGTGCCCGGTACCAATCGAGTGAGGACTCGGCTTGTTCGTTACCAAGCGCCTGTTTGATGCATGTCTTCCAAAGATTATCGCCATCTACAATGTGATGAACAATCTGCCGGATAGTCCAGCTACCTTCAGTGGGAGCAGTATCAAAATCAGCTTCATCTAAATCAGCAAGAGTATGCTTAAGCAATTCTGGACCTTCCATGTATCGGGCGATTACAGAATCCTTATCAGCCGGTGGTTTCATTGGACTCCTTTAATTTCTAAAAATAATTGAGTGTCACTCGGACGCGCCTTTTTCTTACTTCTGCTGAGATATGGGAACTGTCCTACAGTTCTCAAAGGAGACGTTGCCTGGCAAATGGAACCTTATTTGTGCGTTCATGATCCCGGCAACTTCCATGCCTTCGACCACTTTGCAGTCGGTTGATTTGACCGCATCGCGTACCGTTTCGGTCGCAGAGTCGCAGCCCAACACTATTACAGCATCATATTGTTCGGCACATTTCCGCAGCTTCTTCCGCTTTCCTGAAGTCCACATGCACATAAACCATTCGTGAGAGGGAATGCTCTTGAAAACTTTTGTTTTTACGCCATGTTCATTTAATCGGGATTGCAGTGTCGTCATGTATTGTTCGAAAGGAGCCGATTTCATGAAATTTCTAAAAAACCGAATGAAAGGCTTCTTCTCTCGCACGGCTACAGTCACTGCAGGACACATATAGCAGGGTACTATCAAGGCGGAACTCAGTCCCGAAACTCCAGAAACGACGTCTGAGTCATTGAAATGGATAGGCATTTGTCTCTCCTCCTATCTTCATTGTTTCATTTGGTCTAACAAATTATTCTATTGTTCTGTATAAGTTTTATAGAGTACTACTTTTTACATTGACCTGCAAGAAAAATCTCGCTAATTATACGGTATGCTAACTGTATATCATGATAAATAGAATATTATAAAGATTTTGATAACTGCCAATGTATGACCTACCGGCACAAATTAAAAACGACTATAATAAATTGCTGGCTCAGAGTCCTTTGGATTTCAGCCAATGATCTAAAGAAAGACCTTCCGAATACTGTCGCATAATGACTGTGACGCATTAGACCCCAAAACTCATCTAATAACTCCCCAGCCAACTTATCAAAGCGATCAGAAAAAACACAATCCAGGAAAGATGGCGACCGCGGGAGCCGATCAGGGAGAGCAAGCCGCTCAATAAAAAAATATTGGAAATGATCCGCACCACAATAATCGCAGTTTGATCGAGAGTTCGTAAGGATAAAACAATCATAATTGCAGCGGCAGACCACCAGGCAATGGTGGTCAGATGCCAGGAAATGCGGGTGGTTCGGTTGATATACAATTCACTACCGATATTAAGTGGCAACTCGCGCTTAAATAAATGCAGCAAAAAATATCGTTCCCCCATTATTGAATGGGCAATGCCCATCAGAAAGGCCAGAACGGCCGCAATAAACAGGTAGAGGTTCATCTGTTGGCCTCAAGTTGTTCTTTGTAACTCATCTTGCCAAACATCTTATTGACATCTTCACATATTTTGAGATAGATACTTTTGATTAACGCTTCATGCTCGTTTTTCTTGCGTAACGCTTTTAAATCCCACCAGCCCGCTTTATGAAGCTCGTTCAAATTCCACCAGCCAACCTGATCCAGATGATCGGCAGAAATGGGGAAGTCTCTTCGATCAATTTTTTTAAGGACGCCACTATCCCCTACCAATTGTTGAGACCATTGTTGAGAGGCCACTGCCACCAAACCATCGTTATACCCTTCCTCCTTTCGAATCACCTCCCAGGAAACTTGAAAGGGAAGGAAAACCCGCTCTTTTGCCTGGGCGCTGGCATAAGTCTGATAATAGACCTCATTGGTCGCCTCCCCCTCCCGGGCGCGCTGATTGAATTTAGCGCAGGCTTCTCTGGTGACGCTTTTTATACCCTCCAAGTTAAGAAATTTGCGAAAGGCGCCAATCAGTTTATCCGCCCCTTGCTCCAATACCCATTCCGCCGCGCTGGTACCAAAATGAGGCGTTCCGATAGTGGTGAGACTGGCCACGGGCTCCGCCATTCCTTCATCGACGATCATATGGCGGGCATCCAATCCACCCATGCTGTGGGCAATGATGTGAACTTTATCGTGCCCGGTTTTATCCAGGATTTTTTGGATTTCCTTCGCCAGGTCCTGCGCCCTTTTTTCGACCTCGGCGGCAAAGCTAACCCGGGAATGATATACCTCAATACCATGTTTCTTCAAAAAGCTTGCGATGCCCCGGAAATAATGAAACCGATCCGAGACAAAGCTAAAATCGTACAAAGATAAGTTTAAGGTTCTGACCATAGAATCAATTAAAAAATCCGGCCTGGCGATTCCGGCAGCAAGAACGAAAGGATACTGACGATCATCTGACATTTTGGAGCTTCGATTGATTAATTCGGTTTGAGTTCAGAATCATTTGGTATATAATCAAATGGCAACCGTTCCGCCATTTTTTCCCAGGACCAGTACCCGTAGGTGCGCACACCATAGGGATTGTAGAAGTGACCGGTGGTATCAACCAGCAGCGTATCCACATTGAGTGTGATCAGCGATCTCTGTTTGCGGATTCCGCGCATTTCATTTTTATCGAGCCTGTATCGCTTTTCCTCCATTTCGTTCAGATACGTCACATCCAGGTAACCTGGGAAACACATTTTGCGTTCGGTGGGCAGCTCTCCGGAATGGAAAAGGTTCATCACATCTGCCATCGGCGCATTTCGAATCACCTTATTCGCCCAGGGATTTTGGGTTAAATAAACCCGAAACCCCCGGTAACTAAACTCTCCTTCATAAAGCGGATATTCAACAGTATCGCTTTTAACAGCCCGGTCATAATACCGACAAAGCGTCCTCAGAAAATGGCGCAAGGAACCCCGATAGGCCCGCTGCCGATTTTTTTTCCAGACTTTTTCCTGGCCGGGATACTCCGGCGGCAATGCCTCGAATCTTGGAAAACCGGCATATCTTAACAGGCTGGGACGTTCTTTAATTTGTTTTACGCCGCTGCCGCCCACCGGGTAATCTACAAAATAATTACCGGTTTTAGGCGGCCTGTATGCAAAATTTTCCAGCACAATATGAAGTTTATAACCAAGCGCCCCATTTTTAATCAGAAGTGGTTGATTGGCGACAGCCTTAAATATTCCCTCGTCGGTAATCGAAAAATCCAAAACATAAGGATTTAAAAGTTTGCATTGAGAAGCATTGCGAGTGGTGCCAATAAACAGTTCTTTGAACTTTTCGAGATTGTGCCGCCATTGTTCCTGGTCGCGGGCAGAGACCAGCACTTCCGGCATTGGAATAATTTGGGGAGTTAATCGAAAAACATAAATTTCCTCCCGCGGTCCGGTCAGACGAATTCTTGCTTTTTGAACTTCATATCCGAGCATTTGTACAATCAATTCATAGGTTCCCAGGGGCACATCCAGAAGCACAAACCGTCCCTTTTCATCCGTTGCAGCTCCCAACATGGAGTTGGCAATGTAGACATTCACATCCTCCAAAGGTTGGCCGGTTTCGGCATCTAACACAATACCATACAAAGATTGCTTAAAACCGGCACACACGGGTGAGTACAACAAAATTCCGAACGCAAAAACTACACAGGCGAGAAATAATATTTTAAATATGGTTTTCATGCAACCGCCTCATTGCAGTCAATCAAAGACCTTTTTAAAAATTAAAATGGGTTGATTAAGAATGAAAGCAAATTTTGTCCGCACCAAAAAAATTTGCTTTTAGAATAAGGCATCGTTTCGTAAAATAGCACTCATTTCAGATCGCATGGGCATTTGTACTAAGGAAATTTCAAGTCGTTGGCTGACCAATGTTTGGTATTTTAAGAAGACCATACAAAGCATATATTGCATCTTTTTCCGGATTACCAAAAGTTGTGTGGCTTTTGTCCCTGGTGGTGCTGGTAAACCGTAGCGGGACTATGGTGTTGTTTTTTATGTCGTTGTACGTGACAGAGGTTTTGCATTTCGGCGTCAGCGAAACCGGGAAAATCATCAGCGTTTATGGATTCGGTTCCCTGGTCGGCTCTTTCCTGGGCGGCTGGTTGAGCGATAAGGTAGGAACGAGAAATATCCAGTTGTTCAGCCTGTTATTATCGGGGATTGGGTTTATCGTTCTGGGGACATTAACCACGTTTACCCAAATTATTATTGCCTTTTTTCTGCTGGCGGTGGTTGCAGAGGCATTTCGTCCCGCCAATGTCTCCGCTGTAGCGGAAGCAACGCCTCCCGAAAAGCGTGCCCGGGGCTATGCCTTGAATCGTCTGGCCATAAATCTTGGCATTACCATCGGTCCTGCTCTGGGAGGATTTTTGGCGGCCCTCAATTACCACTACATCTTCTGGGTCGATGGGGTGACAAGCCTGGGCGCTGCGGCATTATTCTTTCTTTTGTTTTTCTTCGGAAAACATTTTAAGCATTACAAACCGGAATCCGGTTCGGACTGGGGAATATTACCCTGGAAAGACTGGATTTTTTTAGCCACCCTGGGACTTATCCTGATTCTGGCAATGTTATTTTTCCAGATTTTCAATACCTGGCCGTTATATCTGCGCCAGGATTATCGGTTGGTGGAGGCTCAAATCGGTACCTTGTTGGCTTTAAACGGGTTCATGATCATTTTAATTGAAATGCCCTTAATCCACCGGCTAGAGGCGGTCAATCCGATTAAAACGATTGCCCTAGGGGCTCTGCTTTTGTTTAGCGGCTTTGCCTTATTGCCACTGAGCCAAAGCTACGGCTACGCCGCTCTGTTGGTGATCGTCTGGACTGTGGGCGAAATACTGGTCTTCCCTTTGATGACTACTTTTATTGCCAACCGGGCCTCTGATGCCAATCGGGGTAAATACGTGGGCATGTTCATTTTCACCTTTTCTCTGGCATTGATTATTGGACCGGCGCTGGGCACCTGGATTTACGATAGCTACGGCCCTGATACACTATGGGGAGGCGCCGGCATGGTTGGAGTATTGGTGTGCCTGGGATTTTTGTTGGTCAGCCGGCTGCTACAGCGGGAGTCCGCTCCCAAAGAACTTGGTTTATAAAGGCTGACAAGTTAGCAGCAGATTTCAAAAATTGTTTTATTAACAGCCTCGCCACAGGGCGGTCACTCTGGGAGAGAGATAATATAATGGTGGCGAGGTCAGGCCAAAGGCAGAGTATTAAGAATACTTTCCGGAAATTTTAGTTTTAAGCGCAGAATTCATTAAATTTCCGGTATAAGGCAGCCGATTTTATATTAAGGGAATGGGAAGAAACTAATGTACTCAAGAAACATATGAGTGGTGTCATTTTTCTTGAGTCAATATTCTGAAAATTTGGGTACATTTAATTTTCCCCATATCCCTTAAGTTAAAGAAAATCAAAAACGAGGGAGATCTTAAAATGAGGCGTTGCAAATATCGATATATTTTAGCTTTAATTTTGGGCATAATTATTGGTTCGATTATCTATGCCCAGCCTGTCGAGGAAAGTCACAAAACGGTCTATTCAACCGATAGCCTCTTCTCGGTTAAAATTTCTCAACATTGGCACTCCGGGGTTGAGTTAAACAACGCCGCTAATTTGCAGATCAAGAGTAAGAATGGCGATCTGGCGCTCATTGTTATCACTGAAAGTAAGGGTGATTTCCCGATTGGCTTCTCGCTTGAGGAACATACTCAGGTGACCACTCAAAATATGCTTGCCAGATTACAAAACGGAAAACTATCCACGCCAACCTATCTTGACATCAACGATAACAAGGCTATTCAATACCGAATTTCCGGCACAATAGACGACTATAATCTGGTCTACGTCCAGTCAACGATCGAAGGAAACCATCATTTTTATCAAGTATTGGCCTGGGCGTTAAAGTCAAAGATAGTCGATTACTTTGACGAAATTGATGACGTGGTGGAAAGCCTTAAAATCATCGACAAACCCGGGCAAAAAACGACTCCCCTCCCCTCCTTAAGTAAGCTAATGATTGCCGAAGATAGTTCCTGCCAAATCAAGGTTCCCACTCGTTGGACCCAATATAGCAATTTAAACGATAACGCCATTTTACAACTTGGCAGCAAGGATGAAGATGTTTTCTTGATCGTCATCGCTGAAAATAAGGAAGATTTTTCCGGGATGACGCTACCCAAATATCTGGAGGTGGTGACCGGGAGCCTGGCAACCGGATTAAAGGATACGCTTTTCACCAAACCGATTCAGGAGAAGGTTGATGGCAGTCCGGCTCTGCAACAGGAAATTTCCGGGGTATTTGAAGGGAGCCGAATAGCCTACTTGTTTACAGTTATTGAAGGGGATGAATTTTATTATCAGGTGCTCGGTTGGGGATTACAATCAAAATTCAAACAACATCAGCAGCTCCTGGAAAACATTTTACATAGTTTTAAAACCAGTGAGCACGTTGACCGATATTTACAAAATTCGTTATGGAAAATTGAGACCGCCTCGAATAGCATCTATCTGCTGGGGTCGGTTCATATTTTAAGCAAAAGCGATTACCCGCTTCATCCCGATATCCAAAAAGCTTTTGACGCTTGCCAAACGGTATATTTTGAAGTACCGATTGACAGCTTCGACACACCGACGATCCAACAGCTGATGCAGCATGGCGGAATATATGGAGATGGTAAGTCAATTGAAGATCATATTTCGGAAGAAACTTATCAACTGTTCCAGGCTAAATTGCAAAATTTAAATTTACCGGTAGACAGATTTAAAAAATTTAAACCCTGGTTTGCCGCAATCACCTTAACCGCAACCAGACTGCAAACACTGGGACTAAAAGGCGAGTATGGCATCGATCAACATTTCTATGAAAAAGCCAAACAAGATGGGAAACAAATAGGCGCGTTAGAAACCATTCCCTATCAACTCCACCTGTTTACTGATATGGACTCGAAACTTCAGGAGTTGATGCTGGTAGAAACGATAAAGAGTCTGGGAACAGTGGAATCCGAATTCACTCAGCTTTTGGAAGCGTGGAAGTATGGTAAAGTGGACGTTCTGGAAAAGATTGTTAATCGGCACATCAATCAAATGCCGGAGTTAAGGGAAGTGCTACTACTGAAGCGGAACCGAAATTGGGCGCAAAAAATTGAGGGAATGACTAACAGCGCTCAAAATGTCATGATCATCGTGGGCGTAGGCCATCTGATCGGTGAAGGCAGTGTTATCGAATTACTGGAACAGAAGGGGTATGAGATAACACAGTTGTAGTGTCAATTCGGATTTACTTTTAGCTCATTATAATTTGTCAGGCACGGTAAATTAACGTTGTCATTCTGAGCGATAGCGGCACATTGCCACACAGTGGTGCCTGCCACATGGTGG
>JABAHQ010020193.1_pt1 | contig 28136 bp, 20 predicted proteins | sample 7062091 | NCBI WGS metagenome assembly JABAHQ01 (sample SAMN14534359, study PRJNA622989) | marine sediment metagenome | biome: marine biome [ENVO:00000428]; feature: marine pelagic biome [ENVO:01000023]; material: deep marine sediment [ENVO:00002113] | place: India: Gulf of Kutch | collected...
GAACACCTGGCCAAAAAGTTTTGAATTGTTGGCGTTTTTGTTCCGTTGATGCCAAGTGACAGGAGGTTTATTTAATTTTCTTCTCCCTTTCCAGGCATATATCTTCTCTTTTGCTCCAATTGCAATATCATAATTATCATCCCCATCATAGTCTAATGTGGCTGGGGAATATCTGGGTTGTGATGAAAATGAATACAATATATTACTCTGTCCGTTATCAAATGGTAAAGTACCATCACCAGCATAGCCATAAATGTAGCTTTTAAAATTGCCTTCCATATTAAAGAACATCAACGGAAAATTATACCCCTCAATTTCTGCTATAGTTGGACTGCCAATATTTGCTTCATACATGTTCGGGAGAAGAAAGAAACTGGATAAATCATATTCATAAATCATTACATCTCTGGACTGAGTATAAATGATTTCTAAATATCCATCATTATCCAGATCATATACAACCAAGGGACGATGAAAATTCGGAGGGCGGCCTCGGAATAGACCGGCTGGGCCGGTAAATATAGGATTACTGATTGAGCCAGACTGATATTGTAGGGCAATTAATTGATGGTCTGCCCCACCTGAGGATAGGTCGAAAACTACATTTTGGTTAAATATTATTTCCAATATGCCATCTTGATCCAGGTCAGCAATTGTTGGCGTTGAAATCCCGTTACAAATTTCTGTAGGTACATAAGTATCTTGAATATCTCCGGTTTTGTCTAAAACAGAAAGAGAACACCCGTGGGCAACTACTACTTCTAACTTCCCATCTTGATCCAGGTCAGCAACCACTGGGGTTTTCATATTAGAAAATGGCTTCGTCCATAGATTATTGAATTGGGCACTGTTAACATCGAAGTCAAGCACTTTAAGATTATTCTCCCCAGGTATTAAAATCTCAAACCTTTTGTCACTATCTAAATCTGCAAATACAGGTATGGAACTTCTAAGGATGTTTAGGCCAGTTGAATACTCCGGGTACTCCTCAATCAATTGTTCATTTCTGAAAGTCATTACAAACATTTTGTCCAACAGAGAATTATATATAATTTCATCTTCTTGATCATCATCAACATTACCAATCGCCACTGCTCTTGCCGGTTTATATAAAACATCATGCAAAAAGGGAGTTGGATATGCAGAGGAATACAATGCCAGTTTAGAATCATAAAGTATAACAAAATCTTTAATTCCATCTTTATTAAAATCCCAAAGAACGGGATAATTTGCATTATTGGTTGCGCTCGGGAAACCATTATGATTCGCATCTTCAATAATTAAGGGGATTGTTAAATCTTGACTACCATTGGGATTTGAAGAAGATGAAAACTGAAGATGTAAATTAAGGCGGGCGACATATCCCGGTTCAGGGTTACCACCAGCGGATAGTAGAAAATTGTTGTCGGGAGGCTTTTGTTCAAGATAATTGATATTTCCATAGCCAACCTGACCTATATGAATACTGATATGCTGCTCCCCCGGATCACTGTTGCTTAACCAGGCTGAGACATTTTCAACATCCTCACCGTTGTTTTTGAGAACCACTCTCAGTTCAAATGTTTCACCAGGAGAAATGCGGCTATCGCCATTTGTATCGTTCAAAATTTCTATTAAATTAGCTTTTAGACTGGTAAAGGAACTGGTAAGATAAGCGTTTAACATGTTTACCAAACCAGTGCCGCTCATGCCGGTAAACATCGGTAAGTTATAAGGTTCCACATTTGTCGCACTGGCGGCCATTCTGCGACGTATTTCAATATTACTCTCATTCGGGAACTGTGACCATACTCCGGCAATTGCTCCAGATGTTAAGGGCGTAGCTATTGAAGTCGCTCCGGTAATTTGATAAGTGTGTTCCTGTGTGGTTTGGTTATCAAAACTCATGGTAACAATATTTGGATAAGGAGCAATTAATTCAACAGTTTCATGATAGTTTCCATTACGAATATAATCCGGGTCCATACCACTCACCGAAATAACTTCCGGGTGTGAAGCCGGATAAAAAATCTGGTATTGTCTGCTATTTCCGGCAGCGCCAACCAATATAATACCACGCTCATAAGCCAATTTTATCGCTGCATGAACAGCTGAAGAATTTGAGCCGAGGCTAAGATTAATAATATCAGCTTCATTTAATATGGCATAATAAATTGATTTTGATGTTTCAACAGACCTAGTTCTACTGAGTCCCATAATTTTACAATAGAAAGCCGATCCGGCCATACCAATTGTATTATGGGTTCTGGCTCCTGCAACTGAAGCAACAGCGGTGCCATGATCCTGTCCTGGGCGAAATGGGTCATTGTCATTATTAACAAAATCCCAGCCGATAAAGTCATCTACAAAACCGTTTTGATCATCATCCTCGTAGTTAATATCATGCTGATCGAATTTCCAGATATCCTCCACTTCGTCCCACTCGATGGTACGACCATCTCCATCGTGATCTTCTCCGTAGCCCAGAGGACCACCGGAGATGTTCTGCCACAGGTTAGACTGATCCCCGTGTACTCCTTCGCTGTCATACCAATCCGGGTGCTGCCAGTCCAAACCGTCATCGATAATGGCGATGGTTTTTTGAGTAGGTGCGATGTTTTGAGGATCAACTCTAAACCAAAATTCGGTAGCTTGCATGTCAGCCTCCTCAATCGCCGCTATGGACTGTCCGATATCTCCGTCATTTCGCAATGCCCATTGATCATATCTAATGCTGGTGGGATAGGGATCGGGATTGGGATGCTGTTCCAGCGAGAACAGATGGTCATTGGGAATAAATTCATCCTCGGTTAACGGAGTGGTATAAAAATCCGGTTCACTGAACGCAATATTCGCATCGTCCTGATAGGCAGCCACAATATCGACAATATCACTGTCGCTTTCTGCAAGGTAGAGCACATACCACATGGCGTAGGTGTTACCGCTCTCATCATAAAAGATTTTCTCCGCATCGGTGACTCCATACTGTTGGTTTAAGGCATCTACCGAAGGGATTCCAAAATGAACAATCTCATCCTGATAGGTAATTTCCACCTCGGTTCCGTCTTCAAACTTGATCACAAAATCATCTAAGGAGTAATCCTGTGCAAACAAAAGTCCACTAATACAAAAAAATACAATGATAACAATTTTGGTTCGCATAAATACCTCCGCGTTTAATGAATAAAACAACTCCTTATATGGTTAACTGGAGATAAGTCATGACCTGAATATTTCAACGGATTAATATCATTTTCCCCACGCGGGTATTTTTACCAATTTGNNTTCCATTCAACAGTATAATCCCCGGGAACTTGACGCTTATTAAGCAGTTCAGTGACTTTTTGTCCCAATAAATCAAAGATTCTCAAACGAACCTTGAGCGCTTGGAATAACTCGTATTGAATCATGGTGCTTGGATTGAATGGATTGGGGTAATTGGGATAAAGTTTAAATCCTTCGGCGATTTCCGGTTGAGAAGGAATGGTGATTCCGGTAATCCCCAGGCTGTCCAGGATGCTATCGCAATTCACAGTTTGACCACAAATCAGCATGCTGTCACTATAATTGGAGATATCAAACAAGGAATCCGGTTCACTATACAAAGAATACTTATCCGGATCGCTACCCAGATAGTTATATTGAAAGTTCATCGTTTGCTCATTAAAGGGACCATCATGGTAAAACAAATTGACGCTGTCGGCGCCTGTATTCTTAAAAATGTCGTTTCCCATGCCAGATTCCCCGCCTACAATGACATGGTTACCATTGTGAACTCCAATGGCGCCACCCTTTCCAAGTGCGATATTGTAGGCTATTACATTACGTTGAACTCGAAAATCCATTTGTGGCCAGGGCTCATGAATCAGAATCGATATACCGCCTCCGAATATCAAAGAAGTATTTCCGACAATAATGTTGTCGCGAATGATACAAGTGTCATTCCATACAGGAAAGGCAAAAATTCCGCCCCCACCCCCATTGTTGAACCCTCCTTGAGTTCGGTTGTTAAAAATCAAATTGCCTTCAATTAGTACATAACGACGGCCAACAAAGATAGCACCTCCCTTTGAAATTCCATTTTTAATTATGTTATTTCTGATCTCGATATGGGGAACCCGATAAGCGCCGCCAATGGTTGAAATAGCGCTGCCGGTAGCCAAACCGGAATTATTACCGTCAAACACATTATTCTCACAAAGTAAATCACCACCAGTGACTTTTATTCCGTTACCCTGGCTGTTCTTTATCACGTTATCATGAGCGGACACAAACGTTGCACTATCTTTATACTGCTGTGTATTATTTGCTGAAAAAATCCCACCTTCACATGCGGTAATAACACAATTAAAAATCTCCACTTCCGCGCCATCCCGACAGGAAATACCACCTATGACATCCAGATTGCCGGGATTTCCTGGGAATATACCATTTCTAATCTTCAGGTCTGTAATCTTAACATTTTTAGTTTTCCAGCAACGTATGGCTAATTCCGTGTTTTCAGCATCCAGAATGGTATTGCTGGAATCGGTCCCTTTGAGCCACAAATTACCTATCATTTCAATCGGAAACACCTCACCGATGGTAGAGGGAGCATACACTCCCGGCAGAACATTGAGGATTCGCTGACGAACCTGGTTGTTTACTCCAATCTGCTGAATGGCATAGTTAATGTGCCGCCAGGGATTAGTCTGGCTGCCGTCGCCGGTGGAGTCGCTTCCGGTGGGTGAGACCCAGTATTGCTGGGAAAAAGATGAAAGGGAAAAAATTAAAGATGAAAGAAAAATAAAAGCAAAGTATTTAAATTGACGGTTCATTAAAAACTCTCCGATTTACGGAGATAATTAATAAAAATTTTATTTAAGTTAATCTTTTGAGATCGAGAGATGCAAGATCAAAAAAATATTTCCAGCAACTTAGCGGAGCAAGGGCATTTTCCCTGCCGTGATTTGGTCTCCTATCTGCAACTGATATAAATATATCTCTCTCCTCACCTTCGCGACACCTTTTGTAAATTGTTGGATGAGTTCAGTATTTTAATTTTCTAAATGACACATCCTGTGGATTAACATTCGGAAGGAAAGCAAGAAAATCATTTTTTCTTGGAATAACTACAATTGCACATTCTATTAAAACCTACAAACTCCTTACCTCTCCTTCCAAGCTCCAGCTTGGAAGGAGGCTGCGAAAGAAGCTCCAGCTTCTTGAGTAGTTAATTTTATCTTAATATGACCAGATATGATCGGTCGTGAAAAAAACGGTATCTATTTCCTCACCTCAATCACAGTCGAGTAGATGCCAACTTAACGAAAAGCCGGAGCTTTTCTTGCAAGTTCGTTCCAAGCTGGAGCTTGTAACGAGATCAGTTACCCAGACTACCCCACCTTTATTTACAAGTCTCATCTCAAATAACAGGTGGTTCAAATTTTAGCGAATCGGAGTGCGGTGCCTTTATGTACCGCAGTGCATCGCATAAAGGCGATGCACTCCTTCTGCTACCCAACGCAGGTATTAGGGCAGCCTTCAGATTCGCTTGGATTGAAGGCGAACGTCCATTAAATTTAGAGCGCCTGCTCCGGGCAGGCATAAAAATAAGAAAAATTTAACACGATAAATTCCAAGGAGCGTGAGAGGACCTATGAATAATTCCAAAATCAATTTTGATTCTACCAATACGTTTATTCCCCGGCACATCGGCATTAAACCCTCCGAACATGAAGAAATGCTCAATGTCATCGGGTGTGATTCCATCGAAACCTTGATTAATGAAACCGTCCCGGAAAACATTCGCCAAAAACGGCCTTTACGCCTGGAGAAAGGAATTGGCGAAGCGCAGTATCTGCAACATATCCGGGAGATTGCCCAACAAAACAAGGTCTTTAAATCATTCATCGGACTGGGGTATTACGATTGTTGGGTGCCTTCGGTAATCCAGCGCAACGTTTTGGAAAATCCGGGCTGGTATACGGCATACACCCCTTATCAGGCCGAGATTGCCCAGGGCCGACTGGAAGCGCTGGTCAATTTTCAAACCATGGTGTGCGACTTGACCCAAATGGAAATCGCCAATGCTTCCCTTCTTGACGAAGGCACCGCCGCTGCCGAAGCGATGACCATGTTGCACCGCCTTCGTTCCAAAGACAAAGTCAAGAATGACGCCAAAACCTTTCTGGTCTCCGACAAATGCCTTCCCCAAACTATTGATATTTTAAAGACCCGGGCCAAACCCTTCGGCATCGAGTTGCAAATCGGGGATTTCCGCGAAATGGAATTAAACGACGATGTCTTTGGATTATTACTCCAATATCCCGATGCTGACGGCAATGTTTTCGATTACACGGAAGTGATCAACCGCGCTCACGATGCAGGTGCCCTGGTTGCGGTAGCAGCCGATCTGTTAAGCCTGGCGCTGTTAACCCCGCCCGGGGAAATGGGCGCCGATGTAGTGCTCGGCTCATCGCAACGATTTGGGGTGCCCCTGGGTTACGGCGGTCCCCATGCCGCTTATTTTGCCACCCGGGAAGATTTCAAACGACAGGTGCCGGGACGCATCATCGGTGTGTCGATTGACCGGCACGGCAACAATGCCTATCGAATGGCGCTGCAAACCCGCGAACAGCACATTCGCCGTGAAAAAGCCACTTCCAATATCTGCACCGCTCAAACCCTGTTGGCAGTGATGGCCGGGATGTATGCCGTTTACCACGGGCCGAAAGGGATTAAAGAAATTGCCGAACGGGTTCACGCGCTCAGCGGAATGTTGGCCGATCAATTGGCAGAATTGGGCTACACCCAAACCAATCAACACTATTTTGATACGTTGCGGATCAGGCTGCCACAAGACGGCGGCACCGATAACATCAAACAACTGGCCCTGGATGCCCGAATGAATTTTCGCTATATCGATGACCGGCATATCGGCTTCTCCCTTGATGAAACCACCCATTTGGAAGATTTGCAGCAAATCGTAAACATTTTTGCACAGGGAATCGGAAAGTCCACCAGCCCAATCAATCCTGACCATTATGCCCGGCCCGATTATCGATTTCCAGACGCTCTGCAGCGCAAGAGCGACTACTTGACCCATCCGGTGTTTAACCGCTATCATTCCGAAACCAAAATGATGCGCTATTTAAAACGCCTGGAAAACAAAGACCTCTCCCTCGCCCATTCGATGATCCCGTTAGGTTCCTGCACGATGAAGCTCAATGCCGCCACCGAAATGTTCCCGCTCAGTTGGCCGGAGTTTTCCAACCTGCACCCGTTTGTGCCGGCCGATCAGGCCAAAGGCTATGCCCAACTCTTTCGTGAATTGGAAGAAATGCTCTGTGAAATCACCGGGTTGTCGGCCGTATCGCTGCAACCCAATTCCGGCGCGCAGGGGGAATTCACCGGGATGATGGTCATTCGCGCCTATCACGAAGACCGGGGTGACGATCAACGCAATGTGGTATTGATCCCTTCCTCGGCGCACGGCACCAATCCGGCTAGCGGGATTATGTCGGGAATGAAGGTAGTGATTGTGAAGTGCGATGACCACGGCAACATTGACGTGGAAGACCTGCGAGAAAAGGCTGAAAAATACAGCGATACGTTGGGCGCACTAATGGTTACCTATCCATCCACGCATGGCGTTTTTGAAGAAGACATCCGGGAGATTTGTGACATCATCCATGCCAATGGCGGACAGGTTTACATGGATGGCGCCAATCTGAACGCCCAGGTGGGACTGACCAATCCGGGCATCATCGGCGCTGATGTTTGCCATTTGAATTTACATAAAACCTTCAGCATTCCCCACGGTGGCGGAGGACCTGGCATGGGACCCATTGCCGTGGCAGAACACCTGGCGCCATATCTGCCCGGCCATGTATTTGCCGATGTGGGAGGAGAAAAGAGCATTCCGGCAGTTTCATCGGCGCCCCGGGGCAGCGCCAGTATCTTGACCATTTCTTACGCCTACCTCAAATTGCTGGGCATTGATGGGCAAAAGGAATCAACCATTCATGCCATTCTCAATGCCAATTACATCAAATCCCGTTTGCAACCATATTACTCGGTGTTGTATGCCGGTAAACACAATCGGGTGGGACACGAACTGATTTTTGATGTGCGCCGGTTCAAAACGGAGGCCGGCATCGAAGTGGAAGACATTGCCAAGCGGTTGANNACCATGATGGTCGAACCAACCGAGAGCGAATCCAAAGAAGAACTGGATCGTTTTTGCGAGGCGATGATTTCGATTTACCAGGAAATTCAGGAAATCAAAACCGGGGATGCCGACCCGAAAGACAACTTGCTAAAGATGGCGCCTCACACCGCGGAAGAAGCAATCTCCGATGAGTGGAATCATCCGTACCCCCGGGAACGGGCGGTTTATCCGGCGGCTTATGTGCGGGAGCGAAAGTTCTGGCCGGCAGTTGCCCGGATTGACAACGCCTACGGAGATCGCCATCTGATGTGTTCATGTCCGCCGGTTGAGGCGTATCTTGAAGCGGAATAAGTTTACCTTAAGACATACCACAGTGACTGGAGGCTGAGCCTCCACCCTACTCGTTGCACAGCTCCTGCTGTGCAACGATAGAAAAAACTCTCACCATATACAAAAGCTAATGTCACCCACCACCCTGTCGATGATATGTCAGTTATCCAAAATAGTCTTGAGATCAGGTGTTAATTCATGCCTTCTGATCATCCATTTTTATTAATATGGCGTCATGCTTCATCTAAAACGAAACTACAGTAAAAATAAACCTCAGCGAGCAGCTTTAAAGCTTGCGGTAATTTATGCGCTTATCGCCGGTGCTTATATCCTCTTATCCGACCGATTAGTGGAAAGCTTAACCGAAAATGCTCACACTTTAACCAAGCTTCAAACCATTAAAGGCTGGTTGTTTATCATCGGGACGGCCGTTATCCTGTTCTTATTACTAAACAGGGAATTGAAAGTAAAATGGCAATTATGGGAAAGTGAGAATCGATTTACTTCCTTATTTTATCATAGTATAGATGCCCATTTGCTCATTTCTCAAAACGGACAGATTTTTGCCGCAAATGATAGAGCGTGTAGAATGTTTGAATTTACTCCCGAGGAAATTCAAGAGGTAAATATTGATAAATTGTTGAATTGGTTTGATTCAGGATTGGGGTATGTATTTGAACAACTTCAAAAGAAAGGCAACTTTACCGGTGAATTGATTGGTATTAAGAAATCCGGTAGAACATTTCCCTGTGGAGCCTCATTTTCCCCATTTGAGGATAGCGAGAATAACTTATACATAAACATTACGCTTCAGGATATTAGCCACCGTAAGGAAGCAGAAAAGGCCTTACGAGAAAGTGAAACCCGTTTGGAACTGGCCATTGAGGGTTCAGACGGCGGATTTTGGGATTTGAAATTTGAGCCCGAAGATTCATCTGAGGGAATCCCCGATAAAATTTATCTCTCCCCAAGACTGAAAAGTTTTATCGGTTTTAAGGATGATGAATTCCCCAATTCCATAGAAAGCTGGCAAAGTCGAATTTTGCCTCAGGATTTGCAGCGCTTGCAAGAAACCGCCCGGGCTCACTTGCAGGGAGAGATCTCTTTACATAAAACAAAATATCGAATTCGACATAAGGATGGCAGCATCCGCTGGCTACAAACCCACGGAAAGATTATGCGCGATGAAGGGGGAAAACCGGTCAGATGGAGCGGCTTAGACTGGGATATTACCGATATTGTAGAGTTGCAGCAGCAACTTAAAGCAAGCGAAGAGCTTTATCGTTTAACTCTCAGTAACATTTCCGATGCAGTCTTTATTACCGACGATCAGGGGAAGTTTACCTTCATTTGTCCCAATGTGGATGTTATTTTCGGCTACAGTGTAGAGGAAACAGAAAAGCTTGGAAATATTGCTAATTTACTTGGAGAAGATCTACCCGTCCCTCCACAAAATGGATCATCAACTGAAATAGAGAACATCGAACGTGTGGTTACAGATGCGACAAATCAAGAGCATGTTGTCCTGATCAGTATTAAACAGGTATCGATCGGAGAAGGTACGAGGCTTTACACCTGCCGGGACATCACTGAACGAAAAGATGCTGAAGAAAAGTTGAGAGAAAGCCAGCGCACTCTGTCAACCTTAATGAGCAATCTGCCGGGCATCGCCTACCGTTGCCAGAACGACATCCACTGGACCATGGAATTCATAAGCGATGGCTGCAAGGAGTTGACCGGCTATAAGCCATCGGAATTAATACATAACTCAAAGAAATCATTCGCCGGGTTGATTCATTCTGAGGACCGGGATAAAGTTTGGCATGAAGTGCAAGAGGCCCTGGAAGCCAATAATGCATTTGAAATCACTTACCGGATTGTTACCGCCTCCGGGCAGATAAAGTGGGTCTGGGAGAAAGGGCGGGCTGTTTCAACTTCAAAGCCGGGTCATCTGGTTATCGAAGGGCTAATTAATGATATTACACATCGGAAGAAAGCAGAGGAAGCCCTCACGAATTCCAATAACGAAATCCGGGCGCTGGCATCGCATCTCCAATCGGTGCGGGAAGAGGAACGCATCAATATCTCCAGGGAAATTCACGACGAATTGGGACAAATCCTTACCGTCCTGAAAATGGATTTGTCGCTGATCGAACAAGAAGTGACCAAAGATAATGGTAAGATCAACTCTTCTGCCATTGTGGAGGAAATCGAAACCATGAATAAGTTGATCGATCAAAGCACTCAAAAAGTAACCAAACTGATTACCGAGTTGCGACCGGAGATACTCGATAATCTGGGACTTCTACCCGCTTTAGAGTGGCAAGTGGAGGACTTGAGAGAACATAGGGGCATTTCTTGCAGATTCCATTCCACCGTCAAAGAATTGGCTTTAAAAGATGAGCTGTCAACGGCAATCTTCCGTATTTTTCAGGAAGCCTTAACCAACGTTGCCCGGCATTCCAAAGCAACTGAGGTAGATATTTCATTAGAAAAGATCAATGATTATTTGAGATTGAGGATTATCGATAACGGGATTGGCCTTAGCGAGGACCAGTTGAAAGATAGTGAACGATTCGGGTTAATCGGGATGAAGGAACGCGCCAAAGTATTCGGCGGCAGTGTGGAAATTGAGGGAAAAAAAGAAAAAGGCACCAGGGTTGAAGTAAGGATACCGATTAGTTAGGAGTTTTTAAATGATTCGGATTTTTGTTGCCGACGATCATGCCTTAATTCGGGAAGGCTTTAAAAAACTCATCGATAACGAAATGGGCATGAAAGTGATTGGCGAAGCGGAAGATGGATATCAAGTGATTAATTTTATCCAGACCAACGATTGCGATGTGTTGGTTCTGGATATATCCATGCCCGGCAAAAACGGCCTGGAGCTTTTAAAAGAACTCAAAATATTAAATCCTAAATTAAAAGTGCTGATATTAACCATACACCCGGAAGAACGGTTTGCGATTAGAGCCCTTAAAGCCGGCGCTTCCGGTTATTTAACAAAAGTTAGTGCACCGAAGGAATTGGTGAAAGCCATTCAAAAAGTTTACAACGGTGGGAAATATGTCAGCCCATCGCTGGCAGAAAAACTGGCCTCCAATCTTGATATGGACCGAGAACGTATCGGTCACGAGGCACTCTCGGATCGCGAGTTTGAGGTATTACGGTTAATCGCGTCCGGAAAACCCCTTGCCGATATTGCCGACGAACTATCGCTCAGCCAGAGTACTGTCAACACCTATCGGAGCCGGATTTTGCAGAAAATGAATCTGCGCTCCAATGCTGACATCATTCATTATGCCATTCGGCATAATTTACTGGATTAACACCTCCATAATTCTCCTCACCCGACCTTGCTTCTTCCCTTGTTGTATTTTCAAGGTAAAAAACAATCGGAGTGCATCGCCTTTACGCGATGCACAGGCAAGTCAGTGCAATGCATAAAGGCATTGCACTCCTTTTCAATTCAAAAATTAATCCTGTATAAGTATCGCATGTAGCAGATTTTACGACAAAAAATTCAAACTATCCACTATATACAAATTACTCAAAATAATCGAAATTTAGTCGTAATGATTGAATATAAGGAAGCAAAACTTCTATCTCTAAAATAAGGAAGAAAAATGAAATTAATAATCGTTGAAGACTCACCCCAGGTAAAAAATGCACTCAAAAAAATTTTCTCTCTGGTGGAAGGAATCCAGATCACAGGTGAGGCGGAAAATGTCCAAACTGGGGTTGAGCTAATCAAAGCGCAAAGACCGGATGTTGTTATTCTAGATTTCAGACTCCCCGATGGTACGGCAGTTGACGTGCTAAACCAATCAAAAAAAGACGAATATTCCCAAACATTCATCATTTTAACCAACTACTATTCGGAACAATATCGTAAAGCGTGCTTAAATGCTGGCGCCGATTATTTCTTTCATAAAGCAACTGAATTCCAAAAGGTTAAACAGGTCTTAGACCGTCTGACGCAACAAACAAGTTCCTATTAACAGGAGCTATTCCTACCATTTAGTTAATTAAGACGAAAGAATGAAACTCGCCATGAAAAAAGAAAAAATTACTCATGCAATTTTATCTGATGTTATCAATCAAAGTCCTGTGGTGGCTTTCCTATGCACTGCTAAGGAAGGGTTTCCGGTCGAATATGTTTCCGAGAACGTCCGTCAATTTGGCTACAGTGCCGAAGAACTTGTTGCCCATCAGATATCTTTCACTAATCTAATTCATGCGGATGATCTCGAAAAAGTCCTCACTGATGTTAACGCTATAATTCAGACGAATAACAGTGAATATAAGCAGCAATTGCGAATCTTAACCCGTTCCGGGGAGACGCGTTACCTGGATGCGAACGTTCGGATTCGTCGGGATGAACAAGGGAATCCTACCCACTACCAGGGCATAGTGATGGATATTACCGAACGCAAAAAGATCGAACTGCGGCTACAAAAATTTTCCCGGATTGTGCAACAGAACCCCAGTTCAATTGTCATTACCGATATGGATGGAAATATTGAATATGTCAATCCTAAATTTAGCGAGATTACCGGGTACTCATTTGAAGAGGTAGTGGGGGAAAATCCCCGGCTATTAAAAAGCGGTTATACGTCGGCAGAAGAATACCAACGGCTTTGGAAAACCATTTCATCAGGTCAGGAGTGGCATGGTGAATTCCATAATACGAGAAAGGATGGCAGCCACTTCTGGGAATATGCCTCCATATCTCCTCTCAAAGATAACTCCGGCAAGATAACACACTTCATCGCGGTAAAGGAAGACATTACCGAACACAAGCAATTAGAGAAAGCCTTACAGGCTTCTGAGCAGAAATATCGTAACTTATTCGAACAATCGAAAGATGTGATTTGCTTTACCACCTCGGAGGGAAAATTTCTGGACATCAACAAAGCCGGATTGAGCCTGTTTGGCTACAACAGCACAGAAGAGATTACCCGGATTGATATTGCCGAGGAACTTTACTGGAATCCTGAGGAACGGGAGAAATTTAAAGCGGCAATTGAAAAATATGGTCATGTTCAGGACTTTGAGGTGGATCTGAAACGGAAGAATGGCCAGAGAATTACTGTGCTGATTACTGCCACACCGGCACGAGAAGAAAATGCGGACCTAATTGGTTATCGGGCCATAATAAGGGACATTACCGAACAAAAGAAACTTCAACAACAACTTATACAAGCCCAAAAAATGGAAGCGATTGGAACACTGGCCGGAGGTATTGCGCATGACTTTAACAACATCCTGGCCGCTCTGCTGGGTTACACCGAATTGCTCCGCGATGATTTAGAGGAAAATAACAGAGACATCGCAAAGGAAAATTTGAATGGAATTTATAATGCGGGGATGAGGGCCAAGGAGCTGGTAAAGCAGATATTGAGCTTCAGCCATAAGACAGGCCAGGAATTTAAAGAAATCCAAATTTATCTAATTGTCAACGAAGCCTTAAAACTTTTGAGAGCATCGATTCCCCCCTCAATTGAAATCCGGAAAAGTCTGAAAGATAAAAATGCCCTGGTTAAGGCGGATGCGACCCAGATTCATCAATTAGTAATGAACCTGTGCACCAATGCCTATCAAGCGATGGAGCATGACGGGGGAATACTGGAAGTGTCCCTGCAGAAACTTATTGTTTTACACCATCAAATATTCGATGGTGTAAAACTCTCGCCCGGACAATATATTCAATTCAGCGTTAGCGATACCGGGTGCGGTATGGAGGAGCAAACTCTCAAACAAATTTTCGATCCTTTTTTCACCACCAAACCAGTCGGAAAAGGAACTGGTATGGGCTTGTCGGTAGTACATGGAATTGTCAAGAGCCATGGCGGTGAAATTACGGTTTCCAGCCAACTGGGAGAAGGCAGCATTTTTAAAATATTTTTGCCTCTCCAGGAAAAATCCATGCGCTCAGCACCTCCGACTGACGAAATGCCTGTAGGCGGGAATGAACGTATTTTGTTTATCGACGACGAGCTTCCGATCGTAAAAATTAGCAAAGAATTATTGCAAAACCTTGGCTATCAGGTTACCGTCAAAACCAAAGCAAATCAGGCAATCGAATTATTTAAGCTCAGGCCGGATGAGTTTGATTTAGTCATAACGGATTTCTATATGCCAAAGCTCAATGGGATGCTACTGGTTGAAGAACTGCGGAAACTTCGGGCAGACATTCCAATCATCATGATATCCGGTTTTGTAGATCACCAGACTATAGAACGGGTTAAAAAAATAGGTGTCCAGGAATTTTTGCGGAAACCATTAATGACAATGGAAATAGCAAAAGTCATACGTAAAGTATTGGACAATGCTAAACAATAAAAAGATATAAATGGCCAAAATTCATATAGTGGATGATGATTCGGAAATCCGGGCGATGTTGGGTCAGGCTCTGATTCGCCAGGGATACGGTATTGTGGAAGCCCGCAATGGAAATGAAGCATTGGCGCAATGCCATACCCCCCCTTTTTTATTTGTATTACTTCGAACCGTTCAATAATTTCAAATTTAAAAATAATCATCAGGGAGCGTTCTGAATTGCAATTTATCGATCAGATGGGTAACAGAATTGACTTTGCCCAATTCCCAAAAAGAATTATTTCTTTAGTGCCCTCTCAAACCGAATTACTGTTTGATCTGGGCCTGGATCATGAAATTGTGGGCATTACCCGTTATTGCATTCATCCCAAAGAAAAATGTAAATCAAAGGTAAAAATCGGGGGCACCAAAAAATTTAAGTTCGAGCAGATTGATGAATTGGAGCCGGATCTGATTATCGGTAACAAAGAAGAAAATTATCCACAAGGTATTGAGCGGCTGCAAGCTAAATATCCGGTTTGGATGAGCGATGTTATTACCCTGGAAGATGCACTCGTCATGATCACTTCAATCGGCCAAATTGTTGACCGAAGTGAGATTGCAGAGACAATTGTAATTGATATACAAAACCAAATGAATCAACTTCAATTTAAAAGACAATTTAGCGTTGCCTATTTTATCTGGAAAAATCCATATATGGTGGCGGGAGGAGAGACCTTCATCAACACTATGCTGCAAATGAGCGGATTTGCGAATATCTTTAAAAATGACGAAAGATACCCGGAAATAAGGTTAGACCAACTGGCGGAAGCGGAATTATTACTCCTGTCTTCCGAACCATATCCCTTTAAAGAAAAAGACCGGGCAGAACTGCAAAAGCTATTTCCTCACAAAACCATACTGCTGGTGGATGGCAGTATATTCTCCTGGTATGGCAGCCGCCTAAGATATGCGCCTGATTATATTAAAGAATTAAGGCGTCGTATCAGCTAACCTGGTCAAGCCGGAACCAAAAAGGCAAAATAATTTAAGGACTCCTGACTTACTTGTTTCCCATAGTGGTCGGAACATGACATAGTCACCACCGTGTGGCAGTCCCCCTACCACATGGTGGTGCCCATGGCATGGGGCTATACCGAAAATCAATTTGTCTGTATGAATATCGAAGGATCAATATATCATCTTACCTTATTACCTTATTTTGAAATCGCAGATGCTGACTTTCACCGCCAGCAATTAAATCCGGCAAGTTTATTTTTATAGCCAATAAGGTAATAAGGTCTAAGGGCTTGGTTAATTTTCACATTCTACTAAGGTTTTACAAACAAAAATAAGGTCAATTTCTGACAGGTTAAAGGGTTGTACGGCGCTAACATAATCTCCCCTTATGTTGAATCTCTTTTCTCTCGTAACTTTTTAAAAAGTTCCAGCTCTTCTTTGCTGAGATTGGTTGGAACCTGTACGTGAATTTTTAGATACAGATCACCATATTTATTTTGTTGATTATGGTCAGGCATCCCCAATCCTTTCAGTCGCAACACTTTGCCACTCTGGCATTCCTTGGGGATATCCACCTTTATGGTGCCTTTTAAAGTCTTCACCGGAATTTTTCCGCCAAATATTGCGGTATAGAGGTTCACCGGTAGATCACGGTATAGATCGTTGCCTTTTCTTTGAAACTCAGCATGTTTGGCCACTTTGACGGTTAAGAATAAATCTCCGTTGGCTCCGCTTCCGGCTCCGGCGCTACCTTTTCCGGCCAGCCGTAACACCTGCCCATCTTTAATTCCGGGTTTGATATTTACCTTAATGGTTCTACCATCGATCCGAATCTGTCGCGAAGTTCCGTGATAAGCTTCATTAAGAGAAATGGTTGCTTCGGCCCTGACATCCTGGCCTTTGATATTGGTGCGTCTTCTATTGCCGCGCTGGCCACCAAAACGTCCCCCAAAAATGGACTCGATAACATCATCAATTCCACCGCCACCGAATCCAAAGAAATCACCCACATCTTCACTGGTCTGGTAATAGGTTTGCTGACCACCACGAGGACCATATTGGGACCAGTTATAACCACCGGCTCCCGCATCCTGATACTGTTTCCAATCGGCGCCAAACTGATCGTAGCGCTTCCGTTTTTCAGGATCTTTTAACACATCATAAGCCTCTCCGATCTCCTTAAATCTCTCCTCCGCACTCGGATCTTCCTTATTCTTATCCGGATGATATTTGGACGCTAAACGCCGATAGGCCTTTTTAATTTCATCCTGAGAGGCACTGCGGTCTACGCCTAAAATGTTGTAATAATCTTTTTTAGCCATGGGTTTTCTTCAAATTTTGCTTCTGTTTATTAAACCGTCCTCATTAAATTGCCATTTATTTAATTTATATAAAACAATACAGGTTTCATTGAAAGCTTTATTATTCTTTTCGAATCGGAATCGTCCTGGGCTTAACCTCTTCAGTCTTGGGTAATTTGATTCGCAACACCCCATTCTTATAGTCCGCCTCAATCGTTTCCCGGTTAATGCCCTCCTGAATAATAAACTTTCGCCGATAGTCACCGAATTCGTACTCGGCGTGCTGTAATTCATAGCCCTGAGGGAAAAGAGGCTGCATTGCTGCTTCCACAGTCAGTTGGTTTTTATCTAAAGTGATATCAATCGAATTCTCATCGCTGCCGGGCATATCGATCAACAGAATGATGTGCTCAAATGTTTCAAGAATATCCACCAATGGGGCGACAACTTTCTCAAAACGCGGTTTTACGACCGAGCTCAGTATATTCGTTTCTTTTTTTTCGGTATCGTTCTGTACTCTTTTCTGTATATCAGTGCGGACCCTTTTTTGAATTTCATTGCCTTTTTTCTCCATCGTTCTACCTCCTGTTTTTTATATACTTAAATTTGATTTACCACCCATCTCCTGTGCAAGGCAACAGGTATGCCATTTTTCATAATTCTATAATTTTCAAAATATTATAACAATTAAACTATCGAAAGCTCATCACTAATTAAGTTTCTTGTCTTTTATTTCTGTCAAATTTAAACTATATTTTTTAAAAAATCTGTCAAAATTTCATTATTGGTAGAAAAATGAAAGTCAAGAGAACCGACATTGTATTAAAACCGGATTGGAGGCGAGTACTCTACCGTCCGTTTATCCCCCCTGCTGAAGACCGGATTCCGAAGATCATTACCCGTATCCTGAGGCTATCTGAGGCGGCGGTAAAACAGGAAATTGAACAGGTGTTGGCAGAGTTCAAAGATCGAAATAAAAAACTAGAACAATTTTTTTTGAAACGGTTTGAAGATGTTCAGCGATTTTTACCTACCGATCATGCGTTGAGCGAAGAGCGAAAACTACTAATCGGCGCCTATTTTACCCATGAGTATTCTCTGGAATCAGCAGCGCTTTTTAATCCTTCAATGGTCTGGCATCCCAATCAATCCGGATTACCAAAGGGAAGCCGACGCTTTATTCTTAGCTTAAGAGCCACCGGGGAGGGACATATTTCCTCAATTACCTTTCGTTCGGGAATCGTGGATGAAATGAATAAAATTACGGTGGATTCTCCCTCTCCATTTGTCACAACGCCTGAGATTCAGCCCAATCCAACTTATGATAAATCCTTATTTGAACCACGGCTTATTGAACTGGGACTGGCAAATGATTATGCGCTGCAAGTAATGAGCGAACTCGATGATTACTTTACTTATTTCGAATTGCAAAAAAAAATTGATGTTACCATGCGGCAGTATCGGGCAGATAATTATCAGGCTATCGCAAAAGGCATCATTGCCCTGGCTCAATCCAATTATGAAATGACCTATGATGAAGACGATCTGTTATCGGAGCGGGTTATCTTTCCCTCCACGCCGCCAGAATCTAACGGGATAGAAGATGCTCGGTTCGTCCAGTTTTATGATGAAGATGGCAGCATTACTTACTATGCCACCTATACGGCTTTTAACGGAAAAACGGTTATACCTCAACTTTTAGAGACCATTGATTTCTTGCACTTTAAAATTAGCACCTTAAATGGGCCGGAGGTGCAGAATAAAGGCTTTGCTTTATTCCCGCGTAAAATTAATGGCCAGTATGCCATGATTTCCCGCCAGGATAATGAAAATATCTATATCATGTTTTCAGACCAAATTCATTTCTGGTATACTAAGAAAATCTTATTAAAACCGACTTTCCCCTGGGAATATGTGCAGATGGGAAATTGCGGATCACCAATTGAAACTGAAGCCGGTTGGCTGGTGATTAGCCACGGCGTTGGCCCCATGCGCAGATATACCATCGGAGCCTTTCTTCTTGATCTGGAAAATCCTTCCAAAGTTATTGGGCGACTGAAGGAACCACTGCTGACTCCCAATGAGAACGAACGAGAAGGTTATGTGCCAAATGTAGTCTACAGTTGTGGCGGGCAAATTCATGGTGGGGAGCTGATCATCCCCTACGCCATGTCGGATTATGCCAGCAGTTTTGCAACGATTAATCTGGACGCCTTACTCGCAAAACTAACCGCTTACTAAACAAACTTAGCCTTTTGAAAACAGATACTTGAATTTTATTCATTTTTTTTGTTAACTTAGTAATAATTGTTACTTGATGTTGATTAGTGGGAAGTGTCTCTATCTAAAGCTTTGCTTTTCTAAGACTTGTGAATTAATACCGGATAAGAGTTGGGGAATAGTCATTTTAACTATAGCATGGGCCTTCTGAGTATGAGAAAGCACACTTTTTCACCGCATTCTTTTCATAAATATCTTTTAAATACAAACTATCCAATTATGGGTATTCCTTCAACATCTAATTTTTAGTACTTTTTAAACACGACTTCTTTATGTAAGGAGGTGATGCGTATGAGAGTAGAGTAGAGCCAATTTCGGAGTTGAGTTTTATTCGTCGTGGAGAGTAGAATTTCATCTTATCCGCTTATCCCAAACTCATTACGCTATGATCGTGCACGAGTAAGTTAATTTGTCTTTTACCAAAAAATTACGCTTAAACAAACTATACAGGAGGCACTATGTCCCAAAAATTTACATCGATTTTTACTGTATTTTTATTATTACTAAGTTTTAGTCTTTTAGGTAAAGATTTTAATCAGCACCGGGCTACAGAGGTAACCCCTGAAGACGATGCAAGGTTTATAGAGAGATTACAGGATATTTCCTCTACGCCTGTGCCTACAATTGAATCACAAGTAAGGCAGGAATTAGGCCGCACCTGGTATGATTTTCCGGCCAACAATGTAACCGGGCGAATGTTAGCCTATGCCCTGGACAGTCAGGATGGACAAGACGGTATTCACTTTACTTTCATGAAAATTCTGCCTCAGGGTGCGGAACGGTTTGTTACTTATGACTACTTTGATCTCAACCTGAATATATTCTTTGGAAATGCCTCTATTGATGAATCTCTCGGCCGTTCCGGATGGGGAACTGTCACCAACGGAAGGGACGATGAAGTGTTGGTGACCTTTCATTCCAATACCTTGGGCGGGATTCATCTTTACCAGGACGCGGCGGAAGCAGGTTATACCTTTAGTGAAACAGTCGGCTATATTTCTCCTGATGGGGCTGTATTTCCGGGGCTTGGCAGAATGGGAGATAATGTGATTTTTATGGGGCAAAAAGATAATGTGGCATCGAGTTGGGTGGATGTTGACACTATTATGGTTTCTACCGACTATATGCAAACCTGGACCGGCTCAAATGCTCCGGAACCCGACCCCAATGCTAGCGAATGGGGACCTGCTGAAGTATCTCCCTGGTTCAACCCGACCAATTCTAATGAAATTTCATGGGTGTTCGGACCGGACGTTACCGCTAATGCACCTGATGGAGAGGTGGTAATGATCACGTCACCCGACCTTACCCAATCTTATATGGATCCTGTTGGAATTGTAAATGACTCGGAAATCCTGCCCAATGGTAAGCAGTATATCGTTGAAAATTTCAACCAGTTTAACTATCTGTATACTCAGGACGGCAACTTCCATGTGGTGATAGGAGCGGTACAGGGCGTATTGGACACAAGCTCTGCCTTAATCGACCTATTCCCCATCCTCTATTGGAATAGTAACGACAGTACTCTGATCGAGCTCACCTCGGATGCGGCGGATACGCCCACCGATACCGCTACAATTAATGGCCTGGCCGATTTCCGTCCCGGAAATGGATTGGGTAACGCATATCCGCATATTTCCACAGGGCCGAACGGCGACTTGTTTGTTATTTGGCAACAATGGGAAGATGATGGTTCCGGCGGTCTTGTAACCGTAGTTCCGACCGGCGGCGGCGAAACATTTTTAACTGATATTTGGGGCGCCTATTCTCCGGATGGCGGTCAAACCTGGTCGGATCCAATGTTTATAGCCGGGACTCCTGGAGAATCGGATGTTTATCCCAATATGACATCGAGCTTTTCTTATAATACTGCCGGTGACTCCATCTTGTTGGATATTATATATATGCACGACACCAATCCGAATGTCTCTCTCTCCAACTTTCCAAATCCGAGTGATCCATCTGAAGTTATCTGGTATTACGATAGAATTTCGCTTCCTTTACCCGTCGGAATTGGAGATGAAACGCCAAACGTCGCCAACAGTTTTACCCTGGAACAGAATTATCCCAATCCCTTTAATCCTACGACGCGCATTGATTTCACGCTTGCCAAATCAGCAAAAGTTAGCCTGAAAGTATACAACGCGTTAGGACAAAAAGTGGCGACCCTGGTGAACGGAAAAATGACTGCCGGCGAACACTCGGTTAATTTTGATGCCAGCAATCTGACTTCAGGATTATATTTCTACAAGTTGAGCGATGGCAAGTTAAACGAAACCCGTAAGATGGTTTTATTGAAATAAGCGAAATTTGCCCTAAGCTACCCGAATATCGATAACGCAATCTGATTTGCGTCATTGATGCGAAAAAATAGCCCCTCTAAACCAGGGGCTATTTTTTTAGTACATATCTTCATCCGGCATGGCCGGCATTTGCTCTTTCTTCTTCTCCGGTTTTTCAGCAACCAGGGCTTCGGTCATCAGCATCAATCCGGCGACGGAGGTGGCATTTTCCAAAGCGCAACGAGACACTTTGGTGGGATCGATAATCCCGGCTTTGATCATGTCATCCTCAAACTTTTCCGTGGCTGCATTAAAACCGAAATTTGTACTCGCCGATTTAACTTTTTCCACAATTATGGAGCCTTCCAGGCCCGCATTTTGTACAATTTGCCTGATCGGTTCTTCCAACGCGCGGCAGAGAATCGTAACCCCGATTTGCTTATCTCCGTCCAGTTCTAATGTTTCCAGCGCCGGTATGGCACGTAAAAACACAACCCCACCACCGGGAACAATACCTTCTTCCACGGCAGCGCGAGTAGCGTTCAATGCGTCTTCCATGCGGGTTTTTCTTTCTTTCATTTCGATTTCACTGGCAGCACCGACTTTAATGACCGCCACACCGCCGGATAATTTGGCCAATCTTTCTTGCAATTTTTCCTTATCGTAATCCGAACTGGTATTCTCGACTTGCTTTTTGATTTGGGCAATGCGTCCTTTGATGTCTTCCTTTTTTCCGGCTCCTTCCACAATAGTGGTGTTATCTTTATCCACCACAATACGCTTGGCTCGTCCCAAACTACTCAGTTCAACATTTTCTAACTTAAGCCCGGTTTCTTCACTCATCACCTCTCCGCCGGTTAATACCGCAATATCAGCCAGCATGGCTTTTCGCCGGTCGCCAAAAGCGGGCGCTTTAACAGCACAGACATTAAGCGTGCCGCGAAGCTTGTTGACCACCAGGGTGGCGAGCGCTTCCCCTTCGATGTCTTCTGCGATAATCAGCAGCGGTTTTCCGGTTTGAGCGGATTTTTCAAGCACCGGCAACATGGTTTGGGCGCTGGAAATCTTCTTTTCATGGATCAAAATGTAGGCATCTTCCAGAACCACTTCCATATTTTCCCTATCGGTTACAAAATAGCCGGAGAGGTAGCCGCGATCAAATTGCATTCCTTCCACCACTTCCAATGATGTCTCGGTAGACTTGGCTTCTTCCACCGTAATAACCCCGTCCTTGCCAACTTTATCCATCGCATCGGCAATCAGATTACCGATTTCCCGATCGTCGTTGGCAGAGATTGCACCGACGTTAGCAATTTCATCCCGGCCTTTAATGGGGCGACTGATTTTTTTCAATTCTTCAACAACCACCTTAGTTGCCTGGTCAATGCCCCGCTTAATTTCGGTCGCATTGGCCCCGGCGGTTACATTTTTCAATCCTTCTTTAAATACGGATTGGGCCAGAACAGTGGCCGTGGTCGTGCCATCACCTGCATCTTCATTGGTTTTGGAAGCCACTTCTTTTACCATTTGAGCGCCCATATTTTCCAGATGGTCGGCCAGTTCAATCTCCTTGGCCACCGTAACACCATCTTTGGTGATGGTAGGCGCGCCAAACTTCTTCTCCAGCACCACATTCCGTCCTCTGGGCCCTAACGTAACCCTCACCGCATTGGCCAGGCGATCCACTCCTTTTTGTAATTTCGCCCGCGCCTCAACGCGATATTCGATCATTTTTGCCATTTTATGTTCCTCCGTTCAAACATGGGTTAAGATTTTAAAATTGCCAGAATATCGTTTTCTTTCATCACCAGATATTCCTCATCATCTATCTTAAATTCTGTCCCTGCATATTTTCCGTAAAGCACTTTGTCTCCTACCTGCACATCAAGGGGAATACGCTTGCCTTCATCGGTGGTAGTTCCGGAACCCACCGCAATTACTTCTCCCTGCATAGGTTTCTCTTTGGCCGTATCCGGCAGAATAATCCCACCTTTGGTCTTCTTTTCTTCTTCAATAGGCTTCACCACAACCCGATCACCTAATGGTTTCAATTTCATCGTTTTCTCCTTCTGTTTGTATAGTATTTGATTCATACTAAAAAACCGGCGCATATTCCGCTATTGGGAATCAAACGCCGGTTTTTCAATGCTCTTAATTACCATGATTTAGTTCACCTTGATTTGAATTTTCCTGGCCCGTCTTTGGGCATCCGGCTTTTTGGGAATATTGATGGTCAAAACGCCCTTTTTAAAAACAGCTGCAGCATTGTCTGTCTNNTCTGTCTGGACTTCGCAAGGTAAGGGAATATCACGATGAAAAGCGCCATAGGATCGTTCCATTCGATAGAAATGGCCTTCTTTTTCTTCCTTTTCTTCTCGTTTTTCACCGTGGAGTGTCAGTACATCATCGGAGATACTGATGTCAATATCTTTTTCCTCCATACCCGGTAGTTCGGCAATTACTCGCACTTGATCGTTGGTTTCTTTTACATCCACCCGGGGGAAGTATTCTCCCAATCCTTCACCAAACCGGGCGGGCGTAAAGTCGGTGAAGAAATTGTCGAATAAGCGATTCATTTCCTGTTGCAGAGAACGAAATGGATTGCTGTACCCCTCCCGACGAATCGGAACCTGGCGACGAGCCCAGGAATTCGACAATAAATCACGAATAGCCATATAAATCACCTCCTTTCACTTCGAAGTTTTTCTGGTTGAGGTATTAACCGGTCTTCACAGTTATTTTTTTCACTTTGGCTTTTTCAGCCTTGGGCAGTTTTAAGATCAAAACACCGTTCTTGAAATTAGCTTCAATTTTGTCCCGATCAATGGTATCCGTTAATGTAAATGACCTGTGAAAATCTCCCATATCATACTCACAATAGGATAATTGATAACCTTCCGGAGTAGCATGCTCGACGCTACCTTGAATGGTTAAGACATTATTTTCCAAAGTGATGTCGATATTTTTGTCATTTACACCGGGCATATCCGCCATTACAATGATATCATTATTAGTTTCTACAATGTCAACCGGCGGTATAAATATTCTTCCCGATCGGGTTCTTTCCGCGGTTTGAACGTTATCGGTTTCTCGTTTTTGGACTCGGGTATCTTGTGCCATTATTAATCCCTCCTTTCTTTATTGAGTTTTTACGTGAATTTTTTGGGGTTTTTCCGCTTCAGCACGGGGCAGGTGGATTCGTAAAATTCCATTTTTAAACTGAGCGTCGACTTTGTCATTTTCGACCGCAAATGGCAAGCGAATGCTCCGTTCAAAATTGCCAAAGCCCCGTTCCTGACGGTGATATTGTTCTCCTTCTTTCAACTCTTGCTGAGAACGATTTCCGCTAATGGTCAACATATCGCCCACAACCGACAAGTTGATGTTATTGGGATCAAATCCCGGTAATTCTGCGGTGACGACTGCAGCTTCGGGATTACTCCAGATGTTTACCGCAGGAAATGCGCGTCTCTCGCCCCCCCAGCTTCGGTCAAAAAGGCGGTTCATTTCTCGCTGAATTTCTCCCATCTCCCGCCAGGGATTAATATTGAGCAAATCACTGTAAAACATATCAATCACCTCCTTTTTTTAATGGTTAATATTTTGCCTAACGAAAAGTGAATCATGCATTAAGGCTCCTGCACGGTTCATTTTCGCATATGGCAACAGGTGTGCCAATTTCTATAATTAATTGTATATTAACAACTTAAGTTGATAACAAACTAAAAGGTGGGCAATTAATATTGACAAAATGACAATTTTTTTGACAATTTGTAGCTACATTTTAGCAGTATAATGGCAGAATGGCGGGAGGCCGAAATTTCATCTTAAACCTAAATTGAACGATTTTTATGAGAAATTTTACTAGATCTAAATGGATTCCCGCTTTTCCCAGAGGGAGCACCGTGTGCCGCGGGAATGACAACCTTGCCAAGTGGGTATTAGGCGGGCCTGTCTGCGGCGAAGGCAGGCATCCAGGAAAAAATCACTGAATTTATGTAAAAATAAAGGGTGAGGCAGCATTCACCTCACCCTCTTACAAATTTAAGATTGTGGCGGCTAAAACTTACCTCAATAAAATCATTTTTCGGGTGGCCTGGTAATCGCCATAGCGAAGCTGGTAAAAATAGATTCCGCTGGCCACACGGCGCCTCGCATCATCCCGGCCATCCCAATTTGCTTCGTAGCTTCCCCCAAGCTGAGCTTTGTTTACCAATGTCTTCACTACCTGGCCTAATTGATTGTAGACAACCAACGTTGCGATTTTATCCCCATTAAGGACCGGAAGCTGATAGGCAATCCGGGTCGTGGGGTTAAAGGGATTGGGATAATTTGGCTTTAATACAAAGGTGGAAATTGTCTGCACAGGACGCGAATCTTTAAGTCCGGTGGGGACGTCCAGCCAATCCAACACCTTTTCGGCAAATAGAGCGCGATTGGTATCTTCGGCAATGGTTTCAAAACCAAAAGTGGTATACACTACCCTGCCGGTTCCGTTACTTCCCTGGTGAATGGACCGGATACCCGAATACTGGTTGGGTCTGGTTATAAAGTGCAGCATGGGAACCGCGTTGGTGTCGGCCACATCAATCTCTCCGGCGTATTTCCCGGTTTGAAAATCAATAGTACTGGCGCCGGTGCCGCCGGTTAAGCCCATGCGCCCAATGCCGCCTGTAATCGGGTCGCCGCTTATTCCCTCTACCATCAGGAACGTATTGTAGCGTCGAACATAACTGGCATGCAAATAGTTAGTGAAGAAATCCAGACTGTTTTGGGTATAATACGGACTACCGGGGTCGGCAAGGTGATAGGAAATATCCACTCCGTTAAGATAAATACTACCGCCGTTATCCAGATAGGTTGATATAGCGGACATTTCTTGCGGATCCAACGTCGGATCGGAAAGGGCGCACATCCAGATTAACGAACCGAAGCTGTTCAAATTTGCGGTAGCCGCCGGAATTACACTGCTGGAAACACATCCGTAATTCACCTGCAAGCTGTCCAGCTTCTCCAGACAATAGCTCTCATACGGTTTGTTACCATCATCGTCGACTACCAGCACGTCGAGGCCAAATGTGGCAAAGCGCAGATCGATCTCCCCGGCATTGGCCGCGTAGTTGAGTGATTGAAAATCGAGTGTCGAAACGCCGTATCCCTGAATTGAATTGGCATTTACATTCACCGTAATTATGGTGGAATCGCCGGTAGTCACTGCGATCGTATCGGTTTCGCCAGTGGTAAAACTGCCGTTGACAGTGGTAAAAGTCTGTTGCCACCCGGCAGGACCGGCAAAATTTAAACTGACTGCGTAGGAGTCGTCCATCAATCCTTCGTTACGTAATACGACCGTGTATTGGGCAGTTTCATCGCTATTTCCCAGAAAGTCCTGCTCCGGAGAGTTGAGAAAGGCCACATAATCGGGAGATAACAATGGCCAATGTTCAGCTTGTTGAATTTCGCCATTGCTATTAAGCGGTGAACCGACTTTGTAAACCAACACCGCAATTCGACAACTGTCCGGCACAATATCGGGCGCCGGTGAAGGAGGGACCGGATAGGTATAATTAACCGTCCGGGTAACTACCTGCCCCTGGTTCCAGGTTCCGTTAATGATCTGCTCTCCCAACGCCCCGTTCATCATCGCTCGCACCGTCCAATCGTGAACGTAATTAGGCCCCCCCAGAGATCCCGCTTGAGGCCAGACAATGCCATCTTCCAATAATATCACATTGAACTTGAATTCCCCGTTGAGTGTTTGCAGAGCGGTAAAATCGACAGTGGCATTAAATTCGCGTGTAGCCGTATCGTAACTGCGGCTAATATCAATCCCTACCGTGGCCGGTACCGATACCCGGCTGAGCATGTTGGAATTCCAGGCACTCCGTGATAACACTCCGGATACACGATCCACTACTCCGGTCGGATAAGCGCTTAATCCAAGACTGCCTTTAATGGAAGAACCGGGAAAATTATCGAATGGATCATTTACATAGCCATGGTATGCCAGGATGACGGCATTGGGAATATTCGGTAGAATAGTATTGTGGATGATAACTTCACCCTCGGGACAGTACGGTCAGTTAACGCCCGTACAAAATTCCAGAACCGGATTACGCTGGGTCTGAGCCAACATTGAACTGGGAGCGAACATCATCCCGATTACCAGGATTCCCAGCAATAATAACAGAGGGCTACATTGCTTAAGTTTGGTAAAGGTTTTCATTGAATCCTCCTATTTTTGATATAATGATAGTGGAGTTTATCCACTTATCAATAAAAATACAATGACATTTATCAGGTTTTTATATGAAAATTGCCAGAAAATATCATCAACAGAAGGATTTCATGAAACTAAACAGGATGGATAGAACTCCTTTAAGACTTTGGGTTTCATTGGATGGGAAATGTGTTTTGACATTAGATTTCTCACCCCTTCCCGGGGTTCGCCTGCCTGCTGCAGGCAGGAAA
>JABAHQ010000409.1_pt1 | contig 28007 bp, 28 predicted proteins | sample 7062091 | NCBI WGS metagenome assembly JABAHQ01 (sample SAMN14534359, study PRJNA622989) | marine sediment metagenome | biome: marine biome [ENVO:00000428]; feature: marine pelagic biome [ENVO:01000023]; material: deep marine sediment [ENVO:00002113] | place: India: Gulf of Kutch | collected...
GAGCGAGCAGGAGGTGCGCGAGGCGCTCTCGGGCAATATCTGTCGCTGTACGGGGTATCAAAGCATCGTCACCGCGGTGCTCGATGCCGCTCGCCGCATGCGCCAGGAAAAGTAAAAGATTTCACTACAAGAAGATTTCACCACAGAGGACACAGATGGATTCTACATTCATCAACTCTGTGTCTTCCGTGAGATCCTCTGTGTCCTCTGTGGTAAAAACGTCCAAGGGTGCTAGGCCCACCGGTCGAGCTCCACGGCGCTCAGGAACTCGTCCACCGCGCGATTGAACGCGTCCGGCTCCTCGGAGTTGATGGTGTGCCCCGACCTCGGGATCACCGCGAGTCCGGCCGAGGGGATCGTGCGTTTCATGAACAGACCCGGCTCGAGGCAGGGCTGGTCTTCGTCCCCGGTGATGATCAGGGTCGGCGCCCGCAGCGCGGCCAGCGCATCCGCGAGGTCCCACAGCGACGGCCGCTTGGCCTGTACGTTGATCATGGTGAGCGCCAACCCCTCCGCGGAGTGCTCCGACAGCCAGGCGGCGAACTGGGCCCAACCGCGGGGGTCCTTGGCCTTGAACTGTTCGCGCCCGGGGAACAGCGCATACGTCCGCGCGGCGCGCTCGATCCCCTCGCTCCGAAACATCTGCGCGATGGAGTGGGCGAGGCCCTGAAACTCCTCGCGCTCGCTCGGCTTGGCACCGTACCCGCAACCCGCCAGCACCAGCGCGCGCGCGCGCTCGCCGTAGCGCAGGCCGAAGTGCAACGCGGCGAAAGCGCCCATGGAGTGCCCCACGATATGGGCGGAGGCGATGTCCAGGTGGTCGAGCACCACCCGGATGTCGTCGCGGGCCCTGTCCTGGGAGTACATCGCATCCTCGGTGGGTGCATCCGACGGCGGGTAGCCGCGGGCGTTGAAGGTGATGCAGCGATACTTGCGTGAGAAGCGACGAACCTGGAGCTCCCAGCTGCGATAATCGCCGGCGAATTCGTGCACGAAAACGATGGGGTATCCGTTGCCGGTATCCTCGTAGTAGAGTCTGACGCCATCGTCGGTGACGGTATGCGGCATGCGGCGTACCTCTTGAAGAGTGAGATCGAGCTCCGCTCTTTTGCGCGCAGCGCGTCGAGCGTGGCTCGGGTGCCGGACTCGAGGGGCAATCCGGCGCGAAGCTTCGCATAGTACGCCTCCGTCCCGCCCCTCACAAACACCGGACGGGGCGGCCCGGGGCGCCTCGCTTGTCCTCGTCCGGGCTTTCCCCTAAGCTTGCTTTCGCTCGTTGTCGCGCCCCGGAACCCCCCGCAAGAGGGCGGCAGTGGGCGGGTCCTCACATGCGACGCTAGCGCCGTCGCCGCTCCCCGCTTGGTGGAGGAAGTCCTTTCCCAAAGCACATAACGACAGAATCAACCGCAAGAGAGAGGAGTCTGATCATGTCGACCTCCCGCAGACTGTTTCTCACCGCCGTGGGATCGGTGCTCGCCGTGGCTCTGGCGGGCAGTGGTCCGGTCGGTGTCGCCCGCGCGGCTGAGACCATCAAGATCGGAGAGATCAACAGCTACACGCGGATTCCCGCCTTCACCGAGCCTTACCGTTCCGGCTGGCAGCTCGCTGTCGAGGAGATCAACGCCGCGGGCGGCGTGCTGGGCAGGGAGCTCGAGGTGATCAGCCGCGACGACGCGGGCAAGCCCGGCAACGCGGTCAAGATCGCCGAGGAGCTCGTGTCCAAGGAAGGCGTGGCGCTGATCGCCGGCACTTTTTTCTCGCATGTCGGTCTCGCGGTCTCGGACTTCGCGAAGCAGCGCGAGGTCCTCTTCATGGCGGCGGAGCCGCTGAGTGACGCCATCGTGTGGGACAAGGGTCATCGCTACACCTTCCGGCTGCGGCCCAGCACCTACATGCAGTCCGCCATGCTGGCCGCGGAGGCCGCCGCGCTTCCCGCCAAGCGCTGGGCTACCATCGCCCCCAACTACAAGTACGGGCAGGACGCCGTCGCCTGGTTCAAGCAGTTGCTGAAGGAGAAGCGACCCGACGTCGAGTTCATCGATGAGCAGTGGCCGCCGCTCTTCAAGATCGATGCGGGGGCCACGGTGCAGGCGCTGGCGAACGCGAATCCGGATGCCATCTACAACGTTACGTTCGGATCCGATCTCGCCAAATTCGTGCGTGAGGGCAAGCTGAGACGCCTGTTCGAGGACCGTTCAGTCGTGAGTCTGCTGACCGGTGAGCCCGAGTACATCGAGCCCCTGGGGGCCGAGACGCCCGAGGGCTGGATCGTGACGGGATATCCCTGGTACGCAATCGAGACTCCCGAGCACCAGCGCTTTCTCGACGCGTATCGGAGCAAGTTCAACGAGACGCCCAAGATGGGCTCGGTGGTCGGCTACAACACCTTCAAGGCTATTGCGGCCGTGATCGAGCAAGCGGGTTCCACCGACACCGACGCCATGATCGAGGCAGCGAAAGGCCTGACGGTGGAGGACGGTCCCTTCGGCTCCTTCACCTTCCGGGCCATCGATCATCAATCGACCATGGGCGCCTACGTCGGGCGCACCGCGGTCAGCGATGGCAAAGGCGTGATGGTGGATTTCGAGTACGCGAACGGCGCCGACTACCTGCCGAGCGACGACGCAGTGCGCAAGATGCGCCCGTAACTCCCGGACGACGGTCGCGCGAAGGGGCGCTGCGAGGAGCGCAGCCCCCGTTCGCCATTCAGCTTCCTCGTCACCCATGAGCACGGCTATCGCCTCGCGGGCCGGCAAGCCGCCCCTGCCGGGGACAGGTCTATTTTTCGCTCGGGACAGGTCGGATTCTGACAAGCCGCAACGAAAAATAGGTCCGTCCCCTCTCTCCGGCCACCGGCCACCCGTCACTGGGATATGAGCTTTTTTCTGGTGCAGTTCCTCACCGGGCTGGCCAACGCCGCCTCGCTTTTCCTCGTCGCGTCGGGGCTCTCCATCATTTTCGGCGTCACGCGCATCCTCAACTTCGCGCACGGATCCTTTTACATGCTCGGCGCGTACGTGGGGCTCACCATCGTGCAGGCCATCGGGGACAGCGTGTTCGGCTTTTGGGCCTCGCTGCTGCTCGCGGCGCTGACCGTGGGGCTCATCGGAGTGGCGGTCGAGCTCGTGATCCTGCGCCGCATCTACGGCGCCCCGGAGCTGTTCCTTCTGGTGACGACCTTCGGGATCGTGCTCATCGTTCAGGACGCGACCCTGTTGGTCTGGGGGCCCGAGGACGTGCTCGGGCCGCGGGCCCCCGGGCTCGACGGTGCCATCGCCATCGGCGACCAGTATCTTCCCGAGTACGATCTCGCCCTGATCGCGCTGAGTCCCCTGGTGCTCGCGGGGATGTGGGCGCTCTTCCGGCGCACGCGCTGGGGCGTGCTGGTTCGTGCGGCCACGCAGGACCGCGAAATGACGGCGGCGCTCGGCGTGAACCAGGCGCGGATCATCACCGGCGTGTTCTTCCTCGGATCGTGTCTGGCCGGTCTCGGCGGCGCGGTGCAGGTGCCGCGCGAGCCGGTGAGTCTGCTCATGGACATGAACATCATCGCCGAGGCCTTCGTCGTGGTGGTGGTCGGCGGCATGGGCAGTATTCTCGGCGCTTTCCTCGCGGCGGTGCTCATCGGCGAGCTCAACGCGTTCGGTCTGCTGATCTTCCCGCGCATCAGCATCGTGCTCATGTTCGTCGTCATGATGGTGGTGTTGGTCGTGCGCCCCTGGGGGTTGCTCGGACGGCCTCTGCTCGCCGCGGAGGGATCCCAGCACGTGCACCGGCCGCTCACGCCGCCCGGTATGCGGGTCAAGCTGGCCATGGCCGCGCTCGGCATCACCTTGCTGGCGCTGCCGGCCTTTGCCGGCGATTTCACTCTGGTGCTCGCGGTCGACATGTTCGTATTCGCGCTCTTCGCCGCCAGCCTGCACTTCATGATGGGCGGAGGGGGTCTGGTGTCCTTCGGACATGCCGCGTACTTCGGGCTCGGTGCGTACGGCGCGGCGCTTGCCGTCGTGCATGCGGATGCGCCGATGGAGCTGGCACTGATGCTGGCGCCGCTGGCCGCCGGACTGGGCGGGCTGCTCTTCGGATGGTTCTGCGTACGCCTCACCGATGTTTACCTGGCCATGTTGAGCCTGGCCTTCGCGCAGATTCTGTGGTCGGTCGTGGTGCAGTGGTACGAGGTGACGGGCGGTGATGACGGTCTGCTCGGCGTGTGGCCGGCGGATTGGGCGAGCGGTCGCGTGGTGTTCTACTACCTGGCGCTGGTGATCTCCGCAGGTGGGATTCTCGTGCTCCGGCGCCTGTTCTTCACGCCCTTCGGCTACGCGCTGCGCGCGGCCCGCGACTCGCGCCTGCGGGCCGACGCCATCGGCATCGACGTCCATCGCCAACAGTGGTTCGCTTTCGCTCTGGCGGGCACGTTCGCCGGGCTGGCGGGCGGTCTCTACGCCTTCTCCAAGGGCAGCGTGTTTCCGGACGAGATGGCCATCCCGCGCTCCATCGACGCGCTGCTGATGGTCCTGCTCGGCGGCGTCGAGACCTTGAGCGGGCCCTTGATCGGGGCCATCGCGTTCGTCGGGCTGGAGGACCAGCTCTCCCGCCTGGACTACTGGCGCTTCATCCTGGGGTTGGTGATCGTGGGGATCTGCGTGCTCATGCCCCAGGGCATCGTGGGTTCAGTGCAGGATCTGGCGGGAAAGGGAGGGGATGCGAGGTGACGGTGCTCGCGGCGAACCGACTCAACAAGGCGTTCGGCGGCGTCACCGCGGTCGCCGACACGAGCTTCGAGCTTGCGGCGGGCGAGATCCTGGCGCTCATCGGTCCCAACGGTGCAGGCAAATCCACCTGCTTCAACATCGTGAACGGCCAGCTGCGGCCGGACTCGGGCAGCGTCCGATTCAAGAACCGCGAGCTCATCGGTCTCACCCCGCGGCAGGTGTGGCGACTGGGAGTAGGGCGTACTTTTCAGGTCACCGCGACCTTCGGCTCCATGACCGTGCTCGAGAACGTGCAGATGGCGCTGGCATCGCACCACGGCCAGCTACTGAACCTCTGGCGATGGATGCCGCGATTGCATGTCTCACGGGCGCGAGAGCTGCTGGAGCTCGTGGGTGTCGTCGAGCAGGCCGACCGACCTTGCGGGGTGCTCGCCTACGGGGATCTCAAAAAGGTCGAGCTGGCGGTGGCCATGGCGCACGACCCGGAGATCCTCCTGATGGACGAGCCCACGGCGGGCATGGCGCCCAGAGAACGCGTCGAGCTCATGGGGCTGGTGGCCCGTATCGTGAGCGAACGGGGCTGCAGTGTGCTGTTTACCGAGCACGACATGGATGTGGTTTTCGCCCACGCGCATCGCATCATGGTGATGCACCGGGGGCAGCTCATCGCGGAGGGCACGCCGAGCGCGGTGCGGGAGAACCCCAGGGTGCAGGAGATCTACCTCGGCGGCGGCCCGGCTCAGCACCCGCCCGAGGAGGTCGGCTAGATGCTGGAGGTCGATGGCCTGCACACCTACTACGGCCGCGCGCAGATTCTCTTCGACGTGAGCATCGAAGTCGGGCGTGGTGAGGTGGTGGTGCTCCTAGGGCGCAACGGCGCCGGCAAGTCGACCACGCTCAAGAGCATCATGGGCCTCGTGCGCCCCGCGCGCGGTTCGCTGCGCTTTGGCGGGCGCTCGATCCTCGGGATGCCGGTGCACGACGTGTGCCGTCTCGGGCTGGGTTACGTACCGGAGGACCGGCGGGTATTCACCGACCTCACGGTCAACGAGAATCTGGAGGTGGGGCGACAGTCGCTGCGCGAGGGCGCTCCAGCCTGGACGCCCGAGCGGATCTTCGAGCTGTTTCCGAACCTGGGTGAGATGCGCAACCGGCTGGCGAGCCGCATGAGCGGGGGCGAGCAGCAGATGCTCACCATCGCGCGCACGCTCATGGGCAACCCCGTGCTCATGCTGCTGGACGAGCCGTCCGAGGGTCTGGCGCCGGTCATCGTCGAGCAGATGGCTCGAACCATCGTGGCACTCAAGCGCCAGGGGCTGTCGGTGCTTCTCTCGGAGCAGAACCTGCACTTCGCGTCGTATACGGGTGACAGAGCCTACATCATAGAGAAGGGTCGCATTCGTTACGAGGGAACGATGAACGAGCTGGCGTCCAGTGAGGAGGTCCGCAAAGCTTATCTGAGCGTATGAGGTGTCGGGAAGGCCGATCTCCAACACGAAGGACACGAAGAGATCTCATTTGTCAATCTTCCTTCGCGTTCTTCGTGTCGGAGGTCGGCGTTCAGGGTCGGCAAGGAGGATGAGACGATGGATCTACGGTTGAAAGACAAGGTGGCGCTGGTGACGGGTGGGAGCATGGGGATCGGCAAGGCCATCGCACGCTCGCTCGCCGGCGAAGGCTGCAAGGTCGCGATCTGCGCACGCGGCGAGGATCGGCTCCGGGCGGCGAGCGAGGAGCTGCAGCGCGACACGGGTAGCGAGGTGGCGCCATTCGTCGCCGACCTCACCCGGGCCGAGGACGTCGAGCCCATGGTGAACGCGGTGGTCGAGCGGTTCGGGCGCATCGACATCCTGGTCAACAATGCCGGCAGTGCCCCCGGAGGTGTGCTCGAGCGGCTCAGTGAAGAGGAGTGGGCGCAGGCGCTGCAACTCAAGTTCATGGGCTACGTGCGCTGCACCAAGGCGGTGATCCCGCACATGCGGCGTCAGGGCAAGGGCCGTGTGGTGAACCTCATCGGCAACGACGGCGTCAAGCACTCCTACTGGGAGATCGCGCCGGGGGCGGCCAACGCGGCGGGGCAGAACCTCACCACATCGCTCGCGGGGCAGTACGCCAAGGAGAACATCACCTTCGTCGCCGTCAACCCCGGCCCGGTGCGCACCGAGCGGTGGGACGGGCTCGTGCAGGCCATGGCCCGGGACATGAACATCACCGTCGACGAAGCCAGCCGCCTGGCCCCCTCGAGCATTCCTTTGGGCCGCATCTGCGAGCCCGAGGAGGTGGGTAACCTATGCGCTTACCTCGCCTCGGATCTCGCCCATTACGTGAACGGCACCATGATCGAGATTGACGGCGGCCAGCAGAAGCCGCTCATGGACGCAGTGCGAGATCGTGGATAGGACCGGCCCGCGCAGCGCGGGCCCATCGCTCCTCGCGCCTGCGCCCGCACTCGGGTTTGGGATGGAGAACGGGGTCGCTGCGGAGCTTCTCAACGGGGTGCTTGCCGACGGACCATGTCCGGACGAACTCCCGAGCTCACATTGACTCCAACGCATGGAGATCGACATCATGGGGACGCAATAGGGGGAGGCGGACAGGGTGAGCTCGTCGACGACTGGTGATGATTACGCTGTTTGGATATGGGACATCCCGGGCCCGGTTCGCATCGGATCGGAAGAGCACAAACAGCTTTTCTGCCGGATGCTCCTGAATACCTTTGATCCCTACAAACCAGCAGCGATCGACTGGCCGGCGCTGGATACGGCCTCCTGGGAGCGCTTGACTGGTTTGCCGTTCTGGCACATCGCGGTCACGACCGAGGGGGATGCGGCGGCCTGCATGAACGCCATTGCCGAGGATTCCGAGGACCCTTTGATCCGCGAGGCCATTGCCCTGAATGCGTTCGAGGAGCAACGGCATAAGAACGTGCTGGAGAACATGATCCGCCATTACGGCATCCGGATCGGCGCAGAGCCCCCCTATCCCCGGCCTGCCGATGCCGAGTGGGCATACCTCAAGACCGGCTACGGCGAGTGCTTCGATTCGTTTTTTGCGTTTGGTTTGTTCAGGGTCGCGAAAGATTCGGGTTTTTTCCCACCCGAGCTGGTAGAGGTCTTCGAGCCCATCATTCAAGAGGAAGCGCGGCATATCTTGTTCTTTGTGAACTGGCGGGCTTACATGCGCGTTCATAAGCCGCTGCTGCCGAGCGTTATCTTCACGGCGCAAAGTGTGCGTGCAGTGCTGAATCGGGCTGTCGACCGTATGAAGTTCGCCCGCGAGGACAACAACAACAGCAACCTGACGGTGAAAGGGCACGAGGGACTGGGTATCGACCTGACCCCACGGGCCTTCATGGAATTGTGTTTGCAGGAGAACGAACGCCGAATGGCACGATACGACCCGCGTCTCGTACGTCCTCAGATCGTACCGCGTTTCGTTAGAACGCTGCGTCCCTTATTGGGACGTCGGTCCTGAGCTGCCGGGAGCTTGGCTGTCCCTCATCCAGCCCGCCGCATCCCCTGTCCTAGAGTTGGGAGGCATGGTGGCCGCCTGCACCGGGGGGCGACAAAAAAACCCGGCCAAGGCCCGAGCCCCGGCCGGGAGTGTGGGAGGGGGACCGGGCGACAGCGCGCCGCCCTGCAACACATAGACTAGGGCTATCTCCCCGAGGGCCGGTAATCCGCAAGTGACACGGTCTTGGCTCGAGCGGCCATCGGCCGGAAGGAAATCCCCCCAGAAGGAAATCCCCCCAGAAGGAAATCCCCCATCGTGCTGCCAAGAGCTGTCCATGGCGGCGGGCGCAGTCTCGCCGATGGCCCCCCGCGCGTGGCCCGGCCGAGGCCCCGGTCTGCACGCCGGTGGTGAGGGGCGCGCAAGGCGGGGCGAAGTGTGGCATAATATTGCCTCGCCCTGCATCGTACACGCAGGCGACTTGCCGTTCACGCTGACTGCGACCGAGTATGAAGCCGACACGATTTCGACCCCTCTCATCCGAGGAAACGGAAATTTCGTTCCCTCTGCTCGAGTGCTGGAATCCGCTCACCAGGATTGCGACTATCGCGGCACAGGTGAACAAGAAACGGGTGCTGTGCAGAATTTCGATGGAGATCCTTCAGGAGCGATTTCATGCTTCGGCAGAGGCGCCCATGGAGGCGGTAGTCGAAAATCGACCGGCGATAGAGAGGGCGGCCAGAAAGCTCATCGAAGACGAGCGGTACGAAGAAGATGGTTCGATCATCATCCGGGAAAGCGACCTCTGATTCGGCCAGTCATCCTGCCTGATCTGCCAAGTCCACGCGCAAGCCCATACCGCTGGTACCGGCGTGCAGGTATCGAACATCCAACATTTCGGGAGAACATCAGCATGGCGACCGGAACCGTAAAATGGTTCAACCCCAACAAGGGCTTCGGCTTCATCCAGCCCGAGGACGGCGGCAAGGACGTCTTCGTGCACATCTCGGCCGTCGAGCGCGCCGGGATGTCTTCCCTTCGCGAAGGTCAGAAGGTCGAGTACGAGCTGGCGACGGGCCGAGACGGCAGGAAGTCGGCCGAGAATCTCAAAGCCATCGATTGAAGCCCGGGGCGAACGAGCGAGCCCAAGCGTCGCGCGTGCGGCGCTGACAATCGTCGCTGTGTCGGTTTGGCAAGCGGCTTTTCTTTTGATTCACCGAATGGAGGAGCCCTGATTTGAAGAGAATGTTTGTCGGCAATCTGCCGACCGATGCCTCGGAAGAGAGCGTGCGCGCTCTGTTCGCCGAGTTCGGCACGGTACGCTCGATACGGGTGGTCTCCGACGTATTTACCGGCCGGTGCCGGGGGTTCGGCTTCGTGGAGATGGAAGGGCACGAGGCCCGGGCCGCGATGGCCGGACTCGATGGCAAGAGCTTCGGAGGCAAGCCTCTGCGCGTGCGTTTCGAAGAGGCGCGCGGTGGCCGCGGCCGAAGACGCCGGTGAGGCCGACACCGGCAGGATGGCCATTGCGCCGCAGTGAGTGCGAGCAAAGTGGGACGTTTGTTGGACCTGTGGTGGGATCTGGCCGACCGGGTTCCGCGTAAGCCCGATCAACGTGAGCCCGCCGGATCCCGACCGGAGCTGCTCCGGATGTTGGCGCCCCCGACACGATTCGAACGTGTGACCTGCCGCTTAGGAGGCGGCTGCTCTATCCAGCTGAGCTACCGGGGCTCGCAAGTGCGTGAGCCGCGCTCCGGGGCGGCTCGTATGCATCTCTGGATGGTGGAGCCGAGGGGGATCGAACCCCTGACCTTCGCATTGCGAACGCGACGCTCTCCCAGCTGAGCTACGGCCCCGTGTGTGGTTGATCAGCGGCGCATTTTACACGGCGCCGCAGCCGCCGGCCAGCATACCCCTCCCCAGGGAACCCAACCGTCTTGACGGCGGTCTATGCCACAGTAATATCGAAATGACCCGCCAGGAGGCGTAGATGCATCCGACGCTGCCACTGCTGCAGAAAACCGACTTCCCACCCCTGCGGCGTGCCAGACTCGAGACTCTGCAGGTGAACGTGGGTTATCGCTGTAATCAATCCTGCCTGCACTGTCACGTGAGCGCCGGACCCCATCGCAAGGAGGATATGGACCGGACGACGGCCGAGCACGTGGTGCGGTTCCTCGACGTTTCGGGTGTGCACACCCTGGACATCACGGGAGGGGCACCCGAGCTGAACGGGCAGTTCCGTTATCTCGTGCGCGAGGGGAGGGCGCGGGGTCTGCGGGTCATCGATCGCTGCAACCTCACGATCCTGGTGGAGGCGGGCTACGAGGACCTGGCCGAGTTTCTCGCCGAGCAGCGGGTGGACGTGGTGGCGTCGCTTCCGTGCTATCTGGAGGGGAACGTGGATGCGCAACGCGGCCGCGGAGTCTACCAGGGGAGCATCCACGGGCTGCGTCGGCTGAATCGGCTGGGTTACGGACAGTCAGGCTCGGGCCTGACGCTGGATCTGGTGTACAACCCCCAGGGGCCCAGTTTGCCGCCGCCGCAGGATACGCTGGAGGCGGATTACAAACGCGAGCTGGCGGCTCGTTTCGGCATCGTGTTCAATCGTCTGCTCACGCTCGCCAACATGCCCATCGGCCGTTTCGGCAGCACCCTCATCTCCCGCGGTCAGTTCCAGGAGTACGTCGGACTGCTACGCGAGGCCCATCGCGACGCGAATCTGGAGTCGGTGATGTGCCGCACGCTCCTCAGCGTCGATTGGCAGGGGTACGTGTACGACTGCGACTTCAACCAGATGCTGGGGCTTCCCATGCGCGTGAACGGCACGCCGCGCCTGCATCTTGCCGATATGATGGGCGTGGACGTGCGCGGGCTCCCCATCATGGTCAGAAACCACTGTTACGGGTGCACGGCGGGCCAGGGGAGCAGCTGCGCCGGAGCTCTCGCCTGAACGTGAGCGCCTGATTCGTCTCACGGAACGGATGTCATGGCCAGTTCACCCCCGCCGCGACTCTCCATCGTCGTCCCGGCGCTCAACGAAGCTCCCGTGATCGAAGATGCGCTGGCGCGGCTGCAGCCGCTGCGCTGTCGGGGGCACGAGCTGATCCTGGTCGACGGCGGTAGCCACGACGATACGTCACGACTCGCCGCGCCCCTCGTCGACCGGCTCATGCGCTCGCCGCGCGGGCGCGCGTGCCAGATGAATGCCGGTGCGGCGGCCGCGCGTGGCGACGTATTGCTGTTCCTGCACGCCGACACCGAACTCCCACGCGACGCCGATGCGCTCGTCGCGGCCGCACTCGGGTCGGCCGCGGTCATCTGGGGGCGTTTCGACGTGCGCCTCTCCGGCCATCATCCGCTCCTGCGGATGGTGGAGCGTTTGATGAACCTTCGGTCGCTGCTCTCCGGCATCGCCACGGGGGATCAGGCGATCTTCGTGCGCCGCGATTGCTTTCGATCAGTGGGGGGCTTCCCTGAGCTGCCCCTGATGGAGGACATTGCGTTCAGCCGGACCCTGAAGGCCATCGCGCGGCCGGTCTGTGTCGGTACGCCCGTCGTCACGTCGAGCCGGCGCTGGGAGGGGCACGGCATTCTGAGCACCATCCTGCTGATGTGGCGGCTGCGTCTCGCCTACGCTCTGGGGGCGGACCCGCGGGGTTTGGCACGCGCCTACGAGCGGGGCGGATGAGCGACCCGATTCCCGTGCTCGTGTTCGGGCGGACGCCGCGCCCGGGCGCGGTCAAGCGCCGCCTGATCCCGGCCCTGGGGACCGACGGTGCGGCGCGGTTGTACGAGGACATGCTCAGGGCGACGGTGCGCACGGCGGCGGGTGCGGGCGTGGGGCCGGTGGAGCTGTGGGTCACGCCCACCATCGAGCACCCGCTGCTCGGAGCGCTCGCTGCGAAATGGGGGGTGACCCTGCACAGCCAGCGGGGAGCGGATCTGGGGGCTCGCATGCAAGGCGCCCTGGAGCGGACGCTGCGCAGCGCTCCCGGGGCGATTCTGGTGGGCAGCGACTGCCCCTCCCTGGCCGCCGACGATCTGCGCGAGGCGACCCGCCGGCTGCAAGCGGGTGACGACGTGGTGCTGGGGCCCGCAGTGGACGGGGGCTACTACCTTATCGGTCTGGCGCGGCCGGTGCCCGAACTGTTCCGCGACGTGTCGTGGGGCTCGGAGGAGGTGCTCGCCCTCACGCGGCAGCGGTTGAGCGTGGCCGGCAGCCGCTGGTCGGAGCTGACGAAGCGACGCGACGTCGACCGCCCGAGCGATCTCCATCATCTGGAGCGGCCGCCGGGGACGGGCGCCTGATGACCGCCGCCGGACGGGCGTCAGGTGCGCCCAGGGCCGTTCAGCATCCGCTCGAATTCGATCAGCTTGTCCGCCAGCTGGACCGCATCCACGTGGTAGGCGCCCTCGGCGAGGGCCTTACGGAACTCCTCCACCCGTCGCTGATCCACGATCGGAATCTTGGCCAGCGCCGCTTCCAGCTCCTCGAGCTTCGCGGCAAGCTCGACTTCGTCCGTCCTGATGCCTTGCGCATCGGTCGCGGACGGATGATCCCCTCCACCCATTGTCGGCTCCCCGATGGGGTGCGGAATGCCGTTGGCCGGCGCCCTCGCACCGTTGACGCGCTTGGTGTTGGACATCTCTAGGTCGTTCTTATAACGCCGGATATCTGTCGCTTACATCGTCTTTATTGTATGGAACTTTAGCAACCGCGCTGCGGGAATGTGTCAATTCCTCGCGATATGGGACCCTAATTCGTGTAGTTTCCGGAACTTAAACGCCAATTTTTTGACATTATCTTGTTTGCGTGCTTAACTTCTTGATCGCACGCGGAGGTCTCCCACGGGAGCGGCACGAGTGAGAATTATACCAATCCATTCATGCTCAGGGTCCTGATACTCGACAGCGATGAAGAGCGCCGCAAGAGGCTCCGTGTCATCCTGGAGTTCCTCGAATACGAACCGTTCGTAGCCCAGGAGACACGTCGCTGGGTCCGCGAATTCGACGAACGCGGGCCCTTCGACCTCATCTTCCTGGGTCCCTGCGGTGACAATCGGGGCGGGCTCTTCGAGGCCTTTCTGGAGATCAAGGAGCATGAGAGCCACGTGCCCATCGTGGCCATCGTAGAGACCGATCCCGATCTCGAGGACAACGCAGAGCTCAACGCCGGCGTCGTGGCCAAGGTCTCGGCCCCGCTGCGCCAGCAGGAACTCCAGCACGCGCTGCAGCAGGTGCGGCTCTACCGCGAGGGGCGTCACCTGGAGGGGAGCCCACGGTCTCTGGAGCTGTTCCGCAATCTCGTGGGCAGCAGTCCCGGGATCCGGCGGGTCCGGCAGCTCATCGAGCAGGTGGCCGATACCGACGCCAACGTTCTGCTGCTGGGCGAGTCGGGCACGGGCAAGGAGGTGGTGGCGCGCAACATTCACTATCACTCCCGCCGCCGCTACAAGCCCTTCGTTCCCGTGAACTGCGGCGCCATCCCCGCGGAGCTGCTGGAGAGCGAGCTCTTCGGACACGAGAAGGGAGCGTTCACTGGCGCCATCACCAGCCGCCGCGGCCGTTTCGAGATGGCCGGTTCCGGAACCCTGTTTCTCGACGAGATCGGGGACATGCCCCTGGCCATGCAGGTGAAGCTGCTGCGGGTGCTCCAGGAGCGGACCTTCGAACGGGTGGGCAGCAGCAAGAGCATCGGCACGGACGCCCGCATCGTCGCGGCTACCCACACGAACCTCGAGGAGGCCATCGCCGCCGGCAAGTTTCGCGAGGATCTCTACTACCGGCTGAATGTGTTTCCCGTCGAGGTGCCCGCCCTGCGCGAGCGCATCGAGGACCTGCCCCTGCTCATCAACGATCTCATCAGTCGCATCGAGCACGAGAAGCGCGGATCCATCCGCCTTACGCCGGCGGCGCTCAAGTCACTGTGTCAGTACCACTGGCCCGGGAACGTGCGCGAGCTCGCTAATCTGATCGAGCGGCTCGTCATCCTGTATCCGTATGGGGTGGTCGACGTTCACGATCTGCCCGAGAAATACCGCGTGGACGACGAAGTCGAATCCACGCGGGAACCAGAGGTGGATCTGTCGCATGTCGTCGTATCGGCGCAAACCCTTCCGCGCGAGGGAATCGATCTCAAAGAGCACCTGAACAACATGGAGTACATGCTCATCAAGCAGGCGCTCGACGAGGCGGACGGGGTCGTGGCCCACGCCGCGAAACGCCTGCGCATGGGACGCACGACTCTCGTCGAGAAGATGCGCAAGTATGGGCTGCAACGCCGCGACGAGGTCTCGAGCGTGTGAATGTGATCGTTTCCGCGTGCGAGCGCGTGCAAGGAGATGCCCTGACGGCTCGAATACGAAGCTGAGCACGCACCATCTGATCTCGTTTCCGGGTGCGCGTCCTTAGACGCGCCCCTCTCGCACTTCCTTCCTGCGCCAGGAATTCTCGTCCGGACCGGCGGTGTATGGTGCATTGCAACGCCGGATGATCCGTCTCTCGGTTCCCACACCGAGCGTTCCCGTATGCGCGCCCCGCTTGCCGAATCCTTGGCGGGCGCGTGCTGCCCGAGTCAAGAACCTGACGTCGAAGTGTGCGCTGCTTCACTTCAACGGGGCATTTTTCGTCAAAGCGGTCACAGTTTGCGCCATTTCGGCGCTGCTCCCGGGGTGGATCGGATATTGCAGTTTTGCCGGAGCAGGCAAGTGGGCGGCAACCGCAGCCTCGAGAAGTAAAAGCACGCCTTGGGAGATAAATCGCTACATGTACGGCAATGCGGCAACCCTTGACCAGGCCACCGCCGAGCGGAGAGCGCAGCCGAAGGTTGTGCGCGCCATCGCGGTGACCAGTGGCAAGGGGGGTGTCGGCAAAACCAGCGTGTCGGTGAACCTCGCTGTTGCCAGCGCCAAGGTAGGCAAGCAAGTGATGCTGATGGATGCCGATCTGGGGCTCGGCAATGTGGACGTGATGCTGGGCCTCAAACCCTCGGTGAATCTCTCGCACGTGGTCAGCGGCGAGCTCCCGCTCGACGAGGTGATCGTGTCCGGGCCCTTCGGTATCCAGGTCGTGCCAGCGGCCTCCGGGGTTCAGCGCATGACCGCGCTCGGTTCGGCGGAGCACGCGGGCCTCGTGCGGGCGTTCAGTGAGCTCGACTGCGATCCCGACGTGTTGATTGTGGATACGGCGGCGGGGCTCTCGGAGAGCGTCGTGCGTTTCACCGAGGCGGCTCATGAGATCGTGGTCGTCGTTTGCGACGAGCCAGCTTCGATCTCGGACGCCTACGCGCTCATCAAGCTGCTGCACCGAGAGTACGGACGCGATCGCTTTCGCGTACTGGCGAATATGGTCCGCAGCACGAACGACGGCAGAGAGCTCTTCCAGCGGCTTGGAAGCATCACGGACCGCTTCCTGGAAGTGTTTGTCGACTACATGGGCGCGATTCCATTCGACGCGTGCGTGCACAAGGCGATTCAACAACAGCGAGCCGTCGTCGAGATCTTCCCGCGCAGTAAGGCTGCACTTGCCTTCCAAAAACTAACCTCCGTAGCAGACCAATGGCGCACACCCGATGCAGCGAGCGGGCATCTGGAGTTTTTCCTGGAACGCCTCCTCGGTGCCGGAAATGGACGGACGGAGCTTTAACTATGACTGCACTCGGAATTCAATCTGAAACGCACCTGAGCGACGAAGGACATCTTGTCACCCACTACGCATCGCTCGTGAAACGGCTCGCGTATCACCTGATGAGCCGTCTTCCAGCGAGCATTCAGGCCGATGACTTGATCCAAGCCGGCATGATCGGCCTCCTCGAAGCTTCTCGGCACTACGATGCATCTCAGGGAGCGAGCTTCGAAACCTATGCTGGCATCCGTATCCGCGGGGCCATGCTCGACGAGATTCGAAAGAGCGACTGGACGCCCCGTTCGGTGCATCGCAAGGTTCGGCAGATCTCGGACGCCATTCGCGAGATCGAATGCGCGAAGGGCCGCGACGCTCGCGACGCCGAGGTAGCCGACAAGCTCGGGATATCCCTCGACGATTATCACCAAGTCCTGCAGAACGCCACCGGACACAAAGTGTTCAGCGTGGAGGACCTGGCGACGGGCAGCGAGTCCATCACCGAGGGATTGTGCGATCGCATCGCCGGTCCGCTCGACGAGTTCGAGCGCGGCGAATTCAAAGAGGCGCTCGCGCACGTCATCGCCGGTCTGCCCGAGCGCGAGCGTCTGGTGATGGCGCTCTACTACGACGAGGAGCTCAACCTGCGCGAGATCGGCATGATCCTGAACGTGAGCGAATCCCGCGTGTGCCAGATCCACGGCCAGGCGTTGCTGCGCATCAAGGCACGGATGCGCGAGTGGCGCGAAGAAGACCACGAGGACTGGGTGGCATAGTCGAGCCCGTTCTCCTCTCCGTCACGGAAGCGCGAAGTGGGGCCTGCCGGCCCCACTTTCGTTTCCCCTGATAGAAAAACCCCGGCGCCGCGCTGTCGGCGAACGCGTTCGAGCGCGAGCTCCGACGTTCCGGCTATCACGAGGTACACCGACTGCTCCGGCCCGGCAGCTACGTCCGTCGGGGTGAGGCCTTCGATGTGCTGGCGCGGCGCTTCGTTTTCTGGGGCGGTGTGGAGGGCGTGCGGCGACTCGCGCTGCGCTTCGAGGATGGACGGCTGGTGAGTCTGCAACGCGGCGGGCAGGCGCTCGACATCGCGCGCCTCGATCCCGCCCTCATCGGGCGCCCGACAACTATGATGGTCGCTATCACGGCAGCGTGCCGCTGCACAGCGCTCTCGCGCAGTCCTACAATGCGGCGACGGTGCGCTTGGGCATGGCGCTGGGTTTGCGCGACGTGGTGCACACCCTGAGACGACTGGGCGTCGAGCGCGAGGTTGCGCCTTACCCGTCCATGCTGTTGGGGGCGGTCGCGCTGTCCCCGCTCGAGGTGGCGCAGATGTATCAGACCATCGCGAGCGGCGGCTTCCGCGCGCCCCTGCGCGCCATTCGCTCGGTCACCGATGCGCAGGGCGAACCCCTGAGGCGCTACCCTCTCTCGGTGACGCAGGCTTTTCCGTCGGGGTCGGTGTATCTGCTCACGCGCGCTCTACAGGAGGTGATGCGCAGCGGCACGGGGCGCTCGGCCCACGCGCGCCTGAGAGCGCAGCTCGCACTCGCGGGCAAGACCGGCACCACCGACGGGCTGCGCGATAGCTGGTTCGCCGGGTTTGACGGGCGTAGGCTTGGCGTGGTGTGGTTGGGGCGCGACGACAATGCGTCTGCGGCTCTCACCGGCGCCGCGGGTGCCTTGCAGGTGTTTGTGGACTGGATAACGGCGCTGCCCGCGTATCCGTTATCGCCCGCCGCGCCGGAGGATATCGAGTGGCACTGGACCGCGCCGGGGGTTGGGCGGCGAACCGATCCGGGTTGCGCGGGCGCGGTGCGCGTGCCGTACGTGGTCGGCTTCGCCCCCGACTATGCGAGCTGCCCCCGGGCACGGCTCGAACGGGGCTCTGCTAGGGAGACGGCTTCGGCCTTGCGATGAAAGCAATCTTTGTGCGTGCAGTGTGTCCGTTGGCGGGGATCATGCTCGGGGCATGCACCGCCGCGATACCGGAATCCCAGCGCCCGCCCGTGGAGGAGCGGGTCATCGAGGGCAGCGCCCCGCCGGCGCAGCAGACGCCGGTCCGCCCCGAAGAGGAAGCGGGCGAGGTCGTGGTGCGTCCCCTGCCTGACAGCGCGATCAGCGTCGAGCCTCTGACGGACGAGCAGACGCCCGCGCCGGCTGACGAGGGGGCGGCGGTCAACCCGGCCATCGTGACGCTCCTCAATCAGGCTGGGCAGCAGGCCCGCGACGGAGAGACTCAGCGGGCGGCGGCGACCCTCGAGCGCGCGCTCGAGATAGAGCCGGAGAACGCCTGGCTCTGGCATCGTCTCGCCGCGCTGCGGCTCGAGCAGGGGCGTCTCGACGAAGCGCTGAACCTCGCCGTGCGCTCGAATCATCTCGATCCAAACAACGCGCAGCTCGTCGCCGACAACTGGCGCCTCATCGCCGAGGCGCGGTCCCGCCAGGGCGACGAGGCCGCCGCCGAGGCGGCGGCCGAACGCGCCCGCACCTTCTCCGGCTCCGCGGAGTGATCTCAGGCCGCTCTCCAACACGAAGGACGGCGCTCAAAAGCTCACGGCGCGGGGATGGTGTCGGTGGTATAGCGCCAGGCCTGGTACCACCGCACGTCCTCCGGGATGCCCGCCTTCTTTTTCAGGTGCGCGACAAAGGTTTCCGGCTCGGGCAGGGTCTCCCAGACGGCCGGCAGGAACGTCGCGCGCCGATCGCCGAGCGCGATGACCAAGCCGTCTACACCCGGACGCAGCTGCGCGAGGAGTTCCGTCTCCTCCTCGAAGGAGAGCGCCGCGTACGGTGAGAGCACCGAGATATGGATGTCGAGCTGGGGGTATTCCTGGAGGCTGAGCGGAGGAAATCGCGGGTCCGAGAAAGCGGCCGCGTAGGCGTGCTGGTGCACGTCGAGCACGAGCGGGTGCTTGGCCTCGAGTCCGCCCACGCATCCCCGCAGTCGCTTGTCGATGCGCAGGGTCACAAAGCTCGACCGGACCACGCGCAGGCGCTCGGGGTGATCCTCGGGGCACAACGGGGTTGCTCGTGCACCCTCGAGCCCCGCCGTGATGGCGTCTCTCGCAATCTGGAGAAGCGTCGTCTGCTCGACGGGCGTGAACCTCATGCGACGGCGTAGGCTCCGTAACCGACCACGCGGTCACGGCTCCCCGCCGTGTCGCCCGAGTTACAGAGCTTGAGTGTCTCGACCCGAAGGCCGCGGGTGCGCGCGAAATGCAACAGACCGTTGAGCGGCCGGCAGCCGCAGGCTTGCTCGGGCCGAATGTGTGCATCCAGCGCCTCGATGGCGCGCGTGGTGGCCCGGTCCACTTCCACGGCCGTCTCGTAGTCCAGGTAGTGGCTGAGATCGGAGCTGACGACGATGAGCGTGCCCGGGTCGTCCCACAGCGCCTCGAGCACCTGGCCGATGTGCTCGGCCGGGGCGTCCCCCACCACCAGCGGTACCAGCGCGAAATCCTCGAGCACCGTCTGGAGAAAGGGTAGATGAACCTCCAGGCTGTGCTCCGGGACGTGGGCCGCATCGAGGATGCGCACCGTGGGCACATGGGCGATGCTTTGGGTCGCCTCCGCGTCGATGCCCACCGGGCCGAAGGGCGTCAGGTAGGCGTCGGCGCTGCACGACGCGATCCCGGTGAACGGCACGCGGTGGCTCGGGCCGAGCAGGACCACGCGCCGGTAACGCGCGCGTGCATCCCGGATCTGGGCATAGGCGACGGCAGCGGTGGGTCCCGAGTAGATGTACCCCGCGTGCGGGGCGATGAGCGCCTTGGGAACGTCGGGGCCGGCGTACGCCCCGGCCAGAAATTCGGTGACCATGCGGCCCAGGGTGTCCGCCTCGGCGGGATAGAAGAGCCCGGCCACCGCCGGCCGGCGAGGGCGCTGGGGTGCGGCCTTCGCGTGTCGTGAGTCCATATGCTGGAGTATAATTGCTGCTGGGGACGATTCTAGCTGGAACCCGTTAACCGACTGATTCAAATAAGGAATTCAATGCACCTGGCGCATTCATCCGCCGCCCACGAGCGCTCTGTCGTCGAGGACGCCTATCCAACCCGCTACTGGCACGTTCTCGACGACGGGCGCGTGCAGTGCGATGTGTGCCCGCGCACGTGCAAGCTGCGCGAGGGCCAGCGGGGATTGTGCTTCGTGCGGGCGCGCCAGGGCGATGCCATCGTCCTCACCACCTACGGTCGCTCGAGCGGCTTCTGCGTCGACCCCATCGAGAAGAAGCCGCTCAACCACTTCCTCCCGGGCAGCGCGGTGCTCTCCTTCGGCACCGCGGGCTGCAACCTGGCCTGCAAGTTCTGCCAGAACTGGGACATGAGCAAGTCCCGGGAGATGGATACGCTCGCCGACCGGGCGAGCCCGCAGACCCTGGCGGGTGCGGCGGCGCAGCTCGGGTGCCGCAGCGTGGCGTTCACCTACAACGACCCGGTGATCTTCATGGAGTACGCCATCGACGTGGCCCAGGCCTGTCGCGAGCAGGGGATCAAGTCGGTCGCGGTTACCGCGGGCTACATCTGCGACGAGCCTCGGGTCGAGTTCTACCGCCACATGGATGCCGCCAACGTCGATCTGAAAGCGTTCACCGAGCGCTTCTACTGGAAGATCACGGGCGGGCACCTCCAGCCGGTGCTGGAAACGCTGCGCTACCTCAAGCACGAGACGGACGTGTGGTTCGAGCTCACCAACCTCGTGATCCCCGGCGAGAACGACTCGGACGCGGAGTTCGAGGAGATGACGCAGTGGGTGGTGGAGAACCTGGGCTCCGACGTGCCCATGCACTTCACCGCCTTTCATCCCGACTACAAGATGCTGGACCATCCGCACACGCCGCCGGCGACCCTGACCCGGGCGCGCGAGATCGCCGTCAAGAACGGTGTGCGCTACGCCTATACCGGCAACGTGCACGACCGCCGGGGGGGGACCACGTACTGCCATGGCTGCGGCGCGGCCCTCATCGTGCGCGACTGGTACGCGCTGCACGAGTGGAATCTCACCGCCGGCGGGCGCTGCCTCTCCTGCGGGACGGCGTGCGCGGGGGTCTTCGACGGACCGCCGGGCGATTGGGGACGTAAACGCGTGCCGGTGCGCCTTGCCCACATGTGAACGGCCGCCAGCCCTTGCCAAGCGTCGCGCGTATCCATTAAATTTAAAAGTTCACATTGTTGCGGGGTGGAGCAGTCTGGCAGCTCGTCGGGCTCATAACCCGAAGGTCGCAGGTTCAAATCCTGCCCCCGCTACCAGCACTATTTGACAGGGGTGACCGCGCCCTCTTCGGCGCCCATGAGAGTGGCGTGGTCGCCCGTCACCTCTGCCACCAGATACTCGCCGTCCTCGGACGGACGCAGCACGACCCGCCGGCCGTAGCTCCGTCATGCGTGCCCGCATCAGGACAACGTTTTCGGGCGTCAGCTCGTCGCCGCTCAGGTTCTCGATCACCCCCCGATAATACGCAGCTGCTTCCGGCGGCTCGAGACCCACCACGTTCCCCGGGCCTTCGCCCTTGCGCTCGCTCACCTTCAGCCACAATTCGATAGCTCCTTGCTCGACGCGCAGCACGTGCATCCTGACCTGCCACTCTCGCAGGTCGCTAGCCTGAGCCGGGACCATCAATGAAAACAAAAAAGCGAAAGAATCTTGACACTACCAGTCCTTTGAACTTTTAAAGATAGAGAACTGCTACGGCATTGATGGACTTCAATGTGCCCGAAGTCATCAGTTGACCTTTTTTGAGANNCAAATCGATTGAGTAATGGTGAGTAATTCCCGGACACTTGGGCTCGTCGGCACTTGGCTATGTCCGGGCTTCGCGCGCTCAGTGTCTTTCTTCGGAACGAGCGGTGTATTTCTGTCCTGCCGAGCGCTTGACGTAGCGCCTGCGGTTTGGCGTTTCACACGATACCAACCCTAGCCAGCCGGCAATTTGGGCTGCCGGCGAGCAAGAACGGTCCGCGTGGACGAGACTGCCTCATAGTCCCATTCGGCTCTGTGCTCCCCCCGAGCCTTCCTTCCTTTGGAAGACGGTAGGCGATTTTTTCTGTAAGCGGATTGTCAGTTCCAAAGACCGGCGTAACGCATACGCTTAAACGTGAGAGCTATCCGCTCGAATGCAACGGCCTGGGAGCACGAATATGATTCTGCGTGAACGCTGGTTGTATCAGTTCGCCGTCGTAGTGTTGAGCATCGCGCTTGTTTCGACGGGTGGGGTGGTACGGGCCGCGGACGGTCCCTACCTGGACCTTAGCCTGGGCGGCGGCACACTGCGCGATCTCGACGATTCGGAAGGGTTCACTTCGGAGTTCTGGCCGGGCTCGACCATTTCGGGAGCGTTCGGCTTCAAGCGGCGCTGGCTGCGTTTGGAGGGCGAACTGTTCTACGCGCATTTCGCACTCAAGGACCAGACCGGACCCGGCGGCGAGCGGCCAGCGCCGCCGCCGCCCTTGTGTTTTCTCTGCGGTACGAGCGACATCAACGGGGACCTGACCGCACTGGCGCTCATGGCCAACGCTTACTTCGACCTCGACCTGACCGACAGAACCCGGCTGTTGCTCGGTGGGGGCATCGGCACGGCGCAGGTTTCGGCAGACTACGAATTCGACGTGTTGATCTTGGGCCTGCCGACCGATGACTCGATCGATGTCGTCGACGACCAGGACAGCGTGTTAGCCTATCAGGCCAAGGTAGGTTTTGCCTTCGACGTGACTGCGGCTTCGGAAATCTATCTTGGATACCGGTTCTTCGCGACCGAAGACCTGAGCTTCGACTTCGAGAGTGGCGGAAAGCTCGAACAGGATGGCTTGGGCGCGCATATCGGGGAGGTCGGTTTTCGCTACCATTTCTGATGTGCCCATGTAAGCGTGACCCGGTTCGTCAGAGAAAGGCTGAGTAATGAGCGGGATGAAAATCGGTTCGACCATGTTCTCGGCTTACGCCGAGAGCAGCGGGAGCCGCTCGGCCAGCGTCAGGTTCAAATCGCTGCGTCGGCGATTTGCTCAACACTGGTGTTGGCTGGCGTCTCGGCGTGCGCAATCGCCTTCACCAAATGCCTGTAAACGGCAGCGCCGTCGATGCCGATGCACGGCCCAATCTGACGGCACGAATATCCCTCGTCATGGAGGCTGACCATCTGCGCGCGGCGCTCGGCGCTGCGCAGGCGGGTACGCAGCGGCGTTGACCGCCTACGTGTTGACCGTCGCCGCGAGCCTGTGTCCGGGCTTGCGCCGGTGCCAACGTGTGGCAAGGCCGGGGCAGAACGGCCGGCTGACCGTCCGCAAGGCGATGGAGCCGGTGCCCGTGGCGCTAAATGCCAAGAAGGCCAGGATCCGACGTGCTATATGTACGCTTCGAATGGCACAACGCTCACCGTACGGACCAGGAGGATACGATGATGGGGTGTACGAGCTTGAAGCGAGCCCTCGCGCTCGCGTCGTTGCTATCGGTGCTTGCGGCGCCGGCTGTCGCGACTACTACGGAGGATTTCACGCTTCAGACCGGGGCGGATCTGGTCGATCTGTGCTCGACCAACCCCGACGACTCCCTCTACACCGCGGCCATCCACATGTGCCACGGCTTCGGTGTCGGTGTTTATCGGGCCGTCCGCGCCCTCACGACGAGCGAGGCCATACAGCCGTTGTTTTGTCCGCCGGAGGGGCTACCCCGCAACCAGGGTTTTGCAATGTTCCTCGAATGGGCGAAGAGCAACATGCAGCATGCCAGCGAGCCACCGGCCGAGTTCGTCGGCCGATTCCTCATCGAGGCGTTCCCGTGCAGCTCGAAGTGAAGGAAGGAGAGCATTCATGACAACGACGATTCGGATTCCGCGCACTCTCGGAGCCGCGTTCATTCTTGCCACTCTCACTCTGTCGTCGTGCGCCAACATGAGCGAGACGGAGCAGCGCGCAGTCACCGGTACAGCGATGGGTGCGGCAGGCGGTGCTGCCATCGGGGCGATCGCCGGCAATGCGGGCATGGGTGCGGCGATCGGCGCCGGAGCGGGCCTATTGGGAGGGCTTCTTGTAGACCGAGAGGAGAAGGTAAAGCAGCGCGCCTACGAGCAGGGCCAGCGCGACGCCCGAGCGGAACAGTAGGTCCTCGTGATCAAGCCCATGGTGGTCTCCGGTAAGCAGTTGACCGTGTCGACCCGAATGCAACGGTCACGCTGCCCAACAACCTGGTCCAGGGACAGATTCTGAACGAGGAACTCACAGTGCTGATGATCTCGTTCGTGCAGTCAACCGTCACGGGCAGCAAAACGTAACGACCTGTAACGCAGTCGCAAACCCGGCGGTGTATTCCTGGTTCGGAACCGGAGACCGTTTTCCGGCGTCTGCGGCCTTGCTCGTGGAGTCGTTTTCGCCACGTCCCGTTTGAACTCCACGATCGCATCGTCGCCTAGCAACTCGTCGCGTATACCTGCGTTTTCGACTCGGCAAGTTGACGCGTCGCCGTGACCGCGTTGTCCGGACCGATGCACTCTCGACGTGAGCATGACCGCGACCGGCGGTCTCGCCACCCGCACGTCATCAACGGGGCTTGGCGAGAGCGGGACGGTGCAGAGCTCGTTTCATTGCCGGGAGACCTCTCGACGCTCACGCCGAACGCCCATGAGAGCTTCACGCGCCGTGTCAAGGTTACTCCTCCGCGAACAGTGAGATCGATTCAGTAGCGACGCGGTTCAACAGCGCACAAGGTGCTTTTCCTTCATTTGGATGAGGTATCGTCCCCTCTGCATGGACAAATGTGCCCTGTGTGCTATAAGAATATTTTTAGAACAACATTCTTTCAGCACGACAAGACCCATGTCCAGAGGACCTGGCGGTCCAGTGGACATCACCTCAGCGTTGCACTCTTGCGACGTTCGGCCCGTTTGGCTATTTAGCGATAACTACGGACAGGGATAGCGTTTGTCCCTCCTCGCTCGCGTCGTTAGAGGAACGGGCGGTTATGAAAACGATTCGAAGACTACTCCTTGCACTAGCGGTAGCCGCATCGTTGACCGCCGTTCCGTTGACCCTTCGACGAGCGGCAAAACTCTACATGTTCCTCCTGTACGGAGTTGAAAATAAGGAAGGTGATACGCTATGAGAAGAATCGCCATGAATTCAGCACGCAGACTTAGCATCGCCGCTGGGCTGTTAGCGCTAGCCAGCCTGGCTGTTGGTGTCACGGAGGCGCAGGCCGGAAGCAACCTGGTTCTCATGGTCGACGTGGACGAAGCAAGCTTCGTCGGTCCTCCTCTCGGACAACAAGGTGCGTTCAACATTGAAGGAGATACGGGCAGCGGACCCAGGACGTTTCAATGTTGGGGCTGGGTCTTTGAGGACGGCCTTACGACCAATGTATCCCAGATATATAACATCGAGGGCCGTGGAGCGATTATGACCCAGGGTCGAGAGGGAGATTTCCTCGCGGTGGTCGGTGGAACGGGCGACTTCCGCAATGTGCGGGGCGAAGCGTTGCAGACATTCACCGGCCCTGGCTTTGATTTCACCATTGAGTTTAATTTGACCGGAGCACGTGGGATGTAGAGATTGCTCGCCTCGTTGTAGATGAACTACGCGGGGGCGAACCTTCCCTCCGGCGCGATTTGACTTTGATCGCAGAGCGGAATGTGCGTAAGTGTCCGGTCAACCCCGCCTTGCAATAGCGGCGGGAGTGGGTCAAGTTATCGCGCAGGGGCGTGGGTGCCCACAGTCGAAGGGCAGAAGTCGTCCATGCGCTTGATGCGGTGGCAGGCGATGCGCCTCAATGTTCCGTCACCTGTTATCCCTATGATGACCGATTGAGGCTCGCTCCTCTCGTTTCGCTCCGTCGACCGAGCTGCCGAGTCGCCCGCCAGCCCCCAGCGCACAGCAGCGCCAGCACAACCACGCCAATTACGACCGACGTGTTGACGGACGGCCACTCTACATATTTAAGCTTCTCCGAACGCTCCACTGCCCAATGCCACGCCGTGTGGCCCACAAGAATCGATGTAAGCACGATGCCCAAGCGCCGTACCCGAGCATGGCTGAAGGCGACCGAGGTCATTCCGAGGATGACTGTCAGCACCACAAGCTGGCCGAACTCTACGCCCACATTGAATGACAGGAGCGATAACAACAGGTGAGAACCCGCAAATTGCAAATCCTCTTTGAGCGCGAACGAGAAACCGAAGCCGTGAACCAACCCGAAACCGGCCGTGACCAGCCAGCGCCATTTCAATACTGCGTCGTCACTGCCGTCCCTGAACTGGGTGACAACATTCTCGACCGCCATATACAGGATGGAAGCTGCGATGAGCACTTCCACGACCGGCGGGAACCACTCTCCGGTGGGCACAACGCCAAGTGCAGATGCAATCAGGGTGACGGAGTGGGCTATCGTAAAGGCTGTCACCACACCGGCCAATTTCCAGAAGTTGCGCGCGCCGAACGGGATGATGAGCAACAGCAAAAACAGGATGTGGTCATTGCCCCCGAGGATGTGGTTAAACCCGAGCCTCACGAACAAATAGGCCGAGTGATACCAGTCTGGATTCAGGACGAGCGTCCCGAAACCGGCATGCACCGTGTACGCGAGCGAAGAATCATCTGGTGGTATGTAACGCACCACTAACCTGAGACGCCCAGAGAGGCCAGGCGCCGCCAGGAAATCCAGGGAAAAGTCGGAGCGCTCGGCGCGTATCGGATACTCCAAGTGCGCGTCAAAGTAGCCCTGGTTCCAAAATACGTTTGTGCCTGGTGACAGCGGAGGTCCCTCAATGTGTCCAAGTGCGCTTTGGTAGGTGTCGAACGTGCGCTCGGAAGGCTGTGCTATGCGGACTCTCCATCGCTCGGGTTCCAAAAGCCTGCCGCCCTCGTAAAGACGGAGATCCTTCACGATAGCTCGCACCGCCCGATCCGAGGCTTCAGACAATCGGTCCAATGCGATATAGCCCGGACCGCGTTTCGGCAGGTTCTGGTTGGCCAGCATGATGAGAGGAACCCGCACGAGGAAATGCAGGCGATCGCCATCGGGTTTGATAAACCCATTCAGGACGATTTCGTTGGGCACATCGTGGCTGAAAGCGGAGGTGGCGAAAAGACACAGCAGCCCCGCTAACAGGATGGAAAACACCTGTGAGAGCCTCCCGGCTCCTGCGGTCGTGGCGCGTGCAGTCATTGCAACCCAGGACAGTCAGGACCTTGGGTGGGAGCGATCAGACATCTACAGAGTACTTGCTTGGTGCCTGACTGGACATCGCGAAGCGAGCAAACAACGCCGAGCGCTGCCCGAGTAACCGGGCAGCGCTCGGCCTCTTCCTACCGAGCCCTTAGCCAGCCGGCGCCGTCAACTCCAGCCTGCGCCGACCCGGGCGCGGTCGTCAGCCGTCATCCTCATCGTCTCCTCGACCGCGTTCCGGCAGCAGCTTGCATCCGATCGGGCCGGCGCGCCGAAACTTCTGGGCCCGCTTCCCGGTGTCCACTTCGGCGGTGTACATATTGCCCTTCGAGTCAACCGCCAGATTGTGAACCCAGTGGAATTGGCCCGCAAGACGACCGTTGCGGCCGAATTGCGCCAGCAGCTCCAGGGTGGGCCGATGGAGCTCGTCAACGCGCTGATTGGAGCCGTCCACGTTGAAGAGACAGCTCTGCCACCGATCGGCCGAGGTGTCCAGGTCCCACACCGAGCCAGGACCCAACGTATCAGGCTCGAGGAACTTCTCGGTCACGAACCCGCATTGCCCCTCCTCTTGTCCGGGGTTGTCGCAGGGGGCTCCGACGCTCTCACGGTCGAACACTTGGATGCGGTCGTTGGGCCGGTCGCACACATACACCAAACCGTCCCCGGCAATCCGCACGCAGTGCACGGGATTCCGGAAATGCAGCGGAATAACGCCGGCATCTCGATCTTCTGCGTACGGACCCACCGCATCCGCCGCCGTGTCGTCCACCGGATTCTGCCCGTAAGCACCCCAGTGCCGCTGGTACATTCCGGTGTCGGCAGCGACGACCACCACTCGATGATTGCCGTAGCCGTCGGCGATGTAGAGCTCGTTGGTCGCCGGATCCACCTCCGAGTCCGCCGGGCGCCAAAGCTGGGGCGTGCCGCTCATGCCGCCGGTCATGTCGTTGCTGTCCGCCATGGTGCTTCCGGCGGCACCGACCTGTAACAGAAAGGTTCCGTCCGCGGCGAACTTCAGTATCTGGCCGTCCCAGCCGCGGTCGTTGCGAGCGCTCCCGAGCGACCCGT
>JABAHQ010000075.1_pt4 | contig 27974 bp, 25 predicted proteins | sample 7062091 | NCBI WGS metagenome assembly JABAHQ01 (sample SAMN14534359, study PRJNA622989) | marine sediment metagenome | biome: marine biome [ENVO:00000428]; feature: marine pelagic biome [ENVO:01000023]; material: deep marine sediment [ENVO:00002113] | place: India: Gulf of Kutch | collected...
CGCAGTCGGCGCCGAGCGCGCGCGCCTCGACGACCTGATAGGGATCGATCATGAAGTCCTTGCGCAGCACCGGCAGCGAACAGGCCGCACGGGCTTGCTGCAGATAGGCATCGGCACCCTGGAAGAAATCGATGTCGGTCAGCACCGACAGACAGGCAGCTCCGCCGGCCTCGTAACCGGCCGCGATCTCGGCAGGCAGGAACGGGTCGCGAATGACGCCTTTGCTCGGCGAGGCCTTCTTCACTTCGGCGATCACCGCTGGCTCCTTGGCGTTCACGCGCTGCTCGAGCGCCGCCGCGAAGCCGCGCACCGGGTCGGCGATCGCGGCCTGCTGCTCCAGCTCTGCCAGGCCGATTCGACGGCTGCGCTCGGCAACCTCCTCGAGCTTGCGCGCTATGATCTTCTCCAGCACGGTCGGCACACTCATTTCTGATTCTCCTGCTTGAACACCGCGGTGAAGGACACCAGCTCTTCCAGCTTGTCGCGGGCGATACCCGAGCACAGCGCGTCATGGGCCATTTCCACGCCCTGCTTCAGCGTGGTCGCCACATCGGCGGCATAAAGCGCGGCCCCGGCGTTAAGCACGATCATGTCGGCAGCCTTCTGCCCGTTCTCGCTCTTGCGCCGGCCCAGCGCATCCCGGATCAGCGCCAGCGAGCCCTGGGCGTCCTCGACATTGAGGCCGATCAGGCTCTGACTCTTGATACCGAAATCCTCGGGCTGGATGCTGTACTCACGGATCTCGCCGTCCTTCAGCTCGGCGACATGAGTCGGCGCCGCCAGGCTGATCTCGTCCAGCCCATCCTGCGCGTGCACCACCAGCACATGCTTGCTGCCCAGCCGAGACAACACTTCGGCCATCGGCCGGCACAACGCCTTGCTGAACACGCCGAGCACCTGATGCCGGACACCCGCCGGGTTCGCCATCGGCCCGAGGATGTTGAACAGGGTACGCAACCCGAGTTCGCGGCGAGGCCCGGCCGCGTACTTCATGGCGCCATGATGGGCCGGTGCGAACATGAAACCGACACCGACGGTATCGACACTGCGCGCCACCTGCTCGGGCGTCAGGTCGAGGAAGACCCCTGCCGCCTCGAGCAGATCGGCACTGCCGCTCTTGCCGGATACCGCACGGTTGCCGTGCTTGGCCACCTTGCCGCCAGCAGCCGCAACGACGAACGAGGCAGCGGTGGAAACGTTGAAGATGTTCATCCCGTCGCCACCGGTGCCACAGGTGTCGACCAGCTTGTCGGTGTCGAAACGCACCGGAGCGGCCAGCTCGCGCATGACCTGCACGGCGCCGACGATCTCGTCGATGGTTTCGCTCTTCATGCGCATGCCCATGAGGAACGCACCGACCTGCGCGTCTGTGCACTGACCGGTCATGATCTGGCGCATCACCGCCTGCATTTCCTCGGTGGTCAGATCCAGCTGACCGACGATGCGGTTGAGGGCTTCCTTGATATCCATCAGCGCACACCTCCGGTCTGCTTCAGAAAATTCGCGAACAGCTCATGGCCCTGTTCGGTGAGGATCGATTCGGGGTGGAACTGCACGCCCTCGATGTTCAGCGTCTTGTGTCGCAGCCCCATGATTTCGTCCACCGAACCGTCATCGAACTGAGTCCAGGCGGTGATCTCCAGGCAGTCGGGCAGGGTCTCGCGGGCCACCACCAGCGAGTGGTAGCGGGTGACGGTCAGCGGATTATTGAGCCCGGCGAACACACCCTGATCATGGTGAAACACCGGACTGGTCTTGCCGTGCATGGCCTGACGGGCACGCACCACCTCGCCACCGAAGGCCTGGCCGATGCTCTGGTGGCCGAGGCAGACGCCGAGAATCGGCAACTTGCCGGCGAAATGACGAATCAGCTCCAGCGACACACCGGCCTCGTTCGGCGTGCACGGGCCGGGCGAGACGACGATACGCTCCGGATTCAGCGCTTCGATTTCGGCTACGCTCAGTTCGTCGTTGCGCACCACTTTGACGTCAGCGCCCAGCTCGCCGAGGTACTGCACGACGTTGTAGGTAAAGGAATCGTAGTTATCCAACATCAGTAGCATGATCAGTTCTCCTGCTCGTCGCGCTCGGCGAGGGCTACCGCGCGGAACATGGCGCGGCGCTTGTTCAGCGTCTCTTCCCATTCAAGGGCCGGCTGCGAGTCGGCAACGATGCCGGCACCGGCCTGCACATGCAGCTCGCCGTCCTTGATCACCGCGGTACGGATGGCGATGGCGGTATCCATGTTGCCGTTCCAGGCGAGATAGCCGACGGCGCCGCCGTAGACACCACGCTTGACCGGCTCGAGCTCGTCGATGATTTCCATGGCGCGAATCTTCGGTGCACCCGAGAGCGTGCCGGCCGGCAGGATCGCGCGCAGCGCGTCCATCGCCGTCAGGGGCGCCTTGAGCTGGCCGGTGACGTTGGACACGATGTGCATGACATTCGAATAGCGCTCGATGACCATCTTCTCGGTCAGCCGCACCGTGCCGGTCTCGGCGACACGACCGACGTCGTTGCGCCCCAGGTCGATCAGCATCAGGTGTTCGGCGAGCTCCTTGGCATCGCTGAGCAGGTCCTGCTCCAGCGCCAGATCAGCTTCTTCGTTGGCGCCGCGTGGACGGGTGCCGGCGATGGGGCGGACCGTGACCAGACCTTCCTCGACTCGCACCAGCACTTCCGGCGACGATCCCACCACGTGGAAGTCGCCGAAGTTGAAGAAGTACATGTAGGGCGTCGGGTTGAAGCAGCGCAGCGCGCGGTAGAGATCGATCGGCGCAGCCTTGAACGGGATCGACATGCGCTGGGAAATCACCACCTGCATGCAGTCGCCGGCGAGGATGTAGTCCTTGATGCGGTTGACCGCCTGCTCGTAATCCTCGCGGCTGAAGCTGGAGCGGAAGGTCGGTTCGGCACCGTTGCTCTTTTCGAAATCCAGGCCCAGGCGCGGGGTGATCGACTGGCGCAGCTTCGCCCGAAGCGCCTGCAGGCGGGCCTGACCTGCCTCATAGGCTTCCGGCTGCGACGGGTCGACCAGCACGATGCAGTGCAGCTTGCCGGCGAGGTTGTCGAACACCACCACGGCGTCGGAAACCATCAGCAGGATATCCGGTGTGCCCAGCGGATCCGGGTTGGGGCAATTGCCCAGTTTGCGCTCGACATAGCGCACGCTGTCGTAGCCGAAGTAGCCGACCAGCCCGCCATTGAAGCGCGGCAGGCCTTCGACCGGCGCGACGCGGTAGCGCTGCTGGAAGGACTCGACGAAGGCCAGCGGGTCCTCGACCTCGCAGGCCTCGGTCTCGACGCCATCGGTAGTCACGCTGATGCGGTGGTCCTGCACGCGCAGCACGGTGCGGCATGGCAGGCCGATGATCGAGTAGCGGCCCCACTTCTCGCCGCCCTGAACCGATTCGAGCAGGTAGGAGTACGGCGCATCGGCCAGTTTCAGGTACAGCGACAGCGGCGTGTCGAAGTCGGCAAGGGTTTCGAACGACAGGGGGATGCGGTTATGGCCTTCGGCGGCCAAACGCAGGAATTCTTCGCGGGTCATGTCAGCCTCGTGGTCTGAGGAGGGTTCGAACGAACAACGGCAAACGCGCCGGCCTGGCCGGCAGGAAAAAGTCAGGCGCGCCAGCGCCAACGGGCCAGGGCCTTGATGACTTTCATCCATTGTCTGCGGGTGAGCACCACGAGCTGATCTCTTCGGTGGGTCAAAAAGAGTCCGGCCACACTAGCGCAGGCCCGGAGCCGAAGCAACCAGCTCGCGCAGGTCGTCGAGCACCAGCGCCGGCTGCTCATCCGCGATGGGCTCGCCGTGGTTGTAGCCGTAGGTAAGCGCGACACAGCGTACTGTCGCGGCCTTGGCAGCCCGTACGTCGTTGCGTGAGTCCCCAACGAACAGCGATTCGCTGGGCTCAACGCCCGCCTTGTCCATCACCCAGAACAGCGCCGCCGGATCGGGTTTCTGCTGCGGCAAGGTATCGCCGCCGACCAGCCAATCGAAGTAACCGGCCAGCCCCTTCTCCTCCAGCAGCGGTTCGATGAACTGCGCCGGCTTGTTGGTGATGATTGCCAGTTTCACCCTACGCTCGCGTAGCCAGTCCAGACAGTCACGAACGCCCGGATAGACAGCGGTCAGCTCGTGGCCGCCGGCGTAGGCCTGCATGAACAGCGCCAGCGCCTCGTCAGCCAGCTCGTCGGCCACACCGTCATGGTCCAGCTGCCCGGCCAAGGCGCGACGCACCAGCACGCGCGAGCCGTTGCCGACCCAGTCGCGTACCCGCTCGATGCCGGCGGGCTCGCGACCGAGCAGCATCAGCATCTTGTCCACCGCGGCGGCCAGGTCCGGTACCGAGTCCATTAGGGTACCGTCCAGATCGAACATCACCAGCCGTGGCAGCGTGCCGTCGAACAGTTGCTCCAGGCGAGTCATGGGCGGGCCAGCGCCAGCTCGGCGCGCATCTGGTCGATCACCGCCTTGTAGTCCGGCTGGTTGAAGATGGCCGAGCCGGCGACGAAGGTGTCGGCGCCGGCTGCGGCGATCTCGCGGATGTTCTTTGGATTGACGCCGCCATCGATCTCCAGGCGAATCTCGCGGCCGCTGGCGTCGATCAGGGCGCGCGCCTCGCGCAGCTTGTCCAGCGTGCCGGGAATGAACTTCTGCCCGCCGAAGCCGGGGTTGACGCTCATCAGCAGGACCATGTCGATCTTGTCCATGACGTACTTGAGCACCTCCAGCGGTGTGGCCGGGTTGAACACCAGGCCGGCCTTGGCGCCGCCGTCCTTGATCAGCTGCAGCGAACGGTCGATGTGCTCCGAGGCTTCCGGGTGGAAGGTGATGTANNAGGTTGGGCACGTAGTGGTTGTCCATCACGTCGAAGTGGACGATGTCGGCGCCGGCGGCCAGCACGTCGTCCACTTCCTCGCCCAGGCGGGCGAAATCGGCGGAAAGAATCGAAGGGGCGATGGCGAACGGCTGCATGACGACCTCGGGTAGCACGGCAAGATGCCGCGCATTGTACCCGAGGGGTCAGGGTTGCGGCGCGCCTGACATCCGCTCACGAATGCCAGCGCGCCAGGTCAGATCAGGTCAGCTCGTCGAAGCACTCGCCGAGGATGGCCAGGCCGCGCTCGAGCAGCTCGTCCTCGACGGTCAGCGGCACCAGCACGCGCAGCACGTTGTAGTAGGTACCGCAGGACAACAGGATCAAGCCCTTCTCCCGCGCCCGGGCGACGATCTGCGACGTCAGCGCCGCGGCCGGTCGCGCCAGGTCGCCATCCTCGAACAGCTCGATGGCGATCATCGCGCCGAGGCCGCGCACCTCGCCGATCTCCTTGTGCTTGGCCTGGATCGCCTTGAGGCCGGCGGTGAGCTTCTCCGCCACCGCCTTGCAGCGGTCGAGCAAATGCTCCTCCTCGAAGATTTCCATGACCGCCAGCGCCGCCGCGCAGGACAACGGGTTGCCGGCATAGGTGCCGCCCAGCCCGCCGGGTGCGATGGCATCCATGATCTCGGCCTTGCCGCACACGCCGGCGATCGGGAAGCCGCCGCCGACCGACTTGGCGAAGGTGGTCAGGTCGGCGACCACGCCCATCTGCTCCATGGCGAAGAAGGTGCCGGTGCGCCCGGCGCCGGTCTGCACCTCGTCGGCGATCAGCAGGATGCCGTGCTCGTCGCAGAGCGCGCGCAGGCGGGCCATGAAATCCTTCGGCGCGACATTGAAGCCGCCCTCGCCCTGCACCGGTTCGACGATGATCGCGGCGATGTCGCGCGGCTCGGCATCGTTCTTGAAGATGCGCTCGATGCTCGCGATCGAGTCATCGACGCTGACACCATGGATCGCGCACGGATACTGCGCACGGAAGATCCCGCCCGGCATCAGGCCCATGCCGGCGGAGTACGGGGCGACCTTGCCGGTCAGGCCGAGGGTCATCATGGTGCGGCCGTGATAGGCGCCGGTGAAGGCAATCACGCCGGCACGGCCGGTGGCGGCGCGGGCGATCTTCACCGCGTTCTCCACGGCCTCGGCGCCGGTGGTGACCAGCAGGGTCTTCTTGGCGAAATCACCCGGCACCCGCGCGTTGATCTTCTCGCACAGCTCGACGTACGGCTCGTAGGCCAACACCTGGAAGCAGGTGTGGGTGAGCTTGTGCAGCTGGTCTTCCACCGCCTTGACGATCTTCGGATGCAGGTGGCCGGTATTCAGCACGGCGATGCCGCCGGCGAAATCGATGAACTCGCGGCCCTCCACATCCACCACGCTGCTGTTCTTCGCGTGGTCGGCAAAGATCGGGTGGATCTGGCCGACGCCACGGGGAACGGCGGCGACACGGCGTTGCATCAGGGATTCGTTGGTCTTGCTCATAAGCTCCTCGGTAGCCGCTCATCGTCGGCACGGGTCGGAAAGAACGCCAGGAAGCGGGCGCGGCAGCATACGATGATCGACTGCCGCACCATCCGGAGCGTTCGGATTACAGTAAAACTCCGTGCATTATTTTGCACGCCTGATTTGAGCCGCTTGGTCAGATGCCGCCCAGGCACAGGTATTTGATTTCCAGGTATTCATCCAGGCCGTACTTCGAGCCTTCACGGCCGAGGCCCGATTCCTTCATGCCGCCGAACGGCGCCACCTCGGTGGAGATCACCCCGGTGTTGATGCCCACCATGCCGTACTCCAGCGCCTCGGCGACACGGAACACCCGACTCAGGTCGCGTGCATAGAAGTAGGCGGCGAGGCCGAACTCGGTGTCGTTGGCCAGGCGGATCGCCTCGTCCTCGTCGCGGAAGCGGAACAGCGGCGCCACCGGGCCGAAGGTCTCCTCGCGCGCCACGGCCATCTCGGCAGTGACGCCGCCCACCAGCGTCGGCTCGAAGAAGTTGCCACCCAAGGCATGGGGCTTGCCGCCGGCCAGCAGGGTGGCGCCCTTGTCCAGCGCGTCCTGCAGATGGCGCTGCACCTTGGCCACGGCTGCGGCGTCGATCAGCGGACCGGTGGTCACGCCCTCCTCCGCTCCGTTGCCGACCTTCAGCCGCGCGACCGCCGCGGAGAATCTCTCGGCGAAGGCGTCGTAGACGCCGTCCTGCACGTAGATGCGGTTGGCGCAGACGCAGGTCTGCCCGGCGTTGCGGTACTTGGAGACCATCGCGCCCTCGACCGCCGCGTCGAGATCGGCGTCGTCGAAGACGATGAAGGGCGCGTTGCCGCCCAGCTCCAGCGAGACCTTCTTGAGCGTCGGCGCGCACTGCTGCATCAGCTTGATGCCCACCGCCGTCGAGCCGGTGAACGAGAGCTTGCGCACCACCGGGTGTTCACAGAGCTCGGCGCCCACTTCGCGGGACGTGGCGGCATCGGCGGTGATCACGCTGAACAGCCCCGCCGGGATGCCCGCGCGCTCGGCCAGTGCGGCCAGTGCCAGCGCCGAGAACGGCGTCTGCGGTGCCGGCTTGAGCACCATGGCACAGCCCGCGGCGAGGGCCGGGCCGGCCTTGCGGGTGATCATCGCGCTGGGGAAATTCCACGGCGTGATTGCCGCGGTGACACCGACCGGCTCCTTCTGCACCAGGATGCGCTTGTCGCCCGCGTGGGCCGGGATCACGTCGCCGTACAGGCGCTTGCCTTCCTCGGCGAACCATTCGATGAAGGATGCGGCGTAGGCCACCTCGCCCCGCGCCTCGGCCAGCGGCTTGCCCTGTTCGGCGGTCATGATCCGCGCCAGGTCTTCCTGATTCTCCAGCATCAGTTCGAACCAGCGCCGCAGGCGCGCAGCGCGCTCCTTCGCGGTCAGCGCGCGCCAGGCCGGCTGGGCTGCCTGCGCGGCTTCGATGGCGCGGCGGGTTTCACCGCGGCCCATGTTCGGCACGGCGCCGATCAGCTCGCCGGTGGCCGGGTTGAAGATCTCGGTGCGCGCGCCACTGTCGGCCTCGCGCCATTCACCGTTGAGATAGGCCGTTTGGCGCAACAGATCGGGTTGCCCAAGTTGCAGAGTCATGTGCGTATTCCGTCAGGCAGGTTGTTGGGTGCGCAGCTTCTCGGCGCGGCCTCGCAGCCACTCCAGGGTCAGCAGCAGGGCGATGGAGAAGCCGATCAGCAAGGTCGCCGCGGCGGCGATGGTCGGGCTGAGGTTCTCGCGGATGCCGCTGAACATCTGCCGTGGCAGGGTGATCTGCTCGGGGCCGGCGAGGAACAGCGTCACCACCACTTCATCGAACGAGGTGGCGAAGGCGAACAGCGCGCCGGAAATAACCCCCGGTGCGATCAGCGGCAGGGTTACCCGGAAGAACGCGGTCAGCGGCGAGGCGCCAAGGCTGGCCGCGGCGCGCACCAGGTTGTAGTTGAAGCCCTGCAGCGTCGCCGACACCGTGATGATCACGAAGGGCACGCCGAGCACCGCGTGCACCAGGATCAGCGACAGGTAGCTGTTGCCCATGCCCAGCGGGGCGAAGAACAAGTAGCTGGCGACACCGATGATCACCACCGGCACCACCATCGGCGAGATCAGCACCGTCATCAGCAGCGCCTTGCCGCGGAACTCCGCGCGGGTCAGGCCGACCGCCGCCAGGGTGCCAAGGACCACGGCGAGCAAGGTCGCAGCCGGGGCGATGAGCAGACTGTTCTTCAGCGAGCGCATCCAGTCCGCCGAGGTGAACAGCGCCTCGTACCAGCGCAACGAGAACCCCTGCAGCGGATAGACCAGGAACGAGCCGGAGTTGAACGACAGCGGCACGATGACCAGCACCGGCACGATCAGAAACAGCAGCACCAGCGCGCAGAGGATGCGCAGCGCGTAGTACCAGGCCCGTTCGACGGGCGACATGTAGGGGCTCAGCATGAACGGTTCTCCTGCCCGGCATGAAGACTCTGAAAAGGCGGCCGCGCCGCGACGTGCGTCATCTCAACCCAGCCGCAGGCGACTGGCACCGACCAGCCAGCTGTAGATGACGTACAGCAGCATGGTGGCGAGCAGCAGCAGGCCGCCCAGCGCCGTGGCCATGCCCCAGTTGATCGTGGTGTTGGTGTAGTAGGCGACGAAGTAGCTGACCATCTGGTCGTTCGGGCCGCCGAGCAGCGCCGGGGTGATGTAGTAGCCGATGGCCATGATGAACACCAGCAGGCTGCCGGCACCGACCCCGGCCAGCGTCTGCGGGAAGTACACCCGCCAGAAGCTGGCGAACGGATGACAGCCCAGCGAGACCGCCGCACGCATGTAGCTCGGCGAGATGTTCTTCATCACGCTGTAGATCGGCAGGATCATGAACGGCAGCAGAATGTGCACCATGGCGATGTACACACCGGTGCGGTTGAACACCAGCTGCAGCGGCTCATCGATCAATCCCATGTTGAGCAGCGCGCCGTTGATCACCCCGTCCGACTGCAGCAGCACGATCCAGGCGGCGGTGCGCACCAGCAGCGAGGTCCAGAACGGCAGCAGCACCAGGATCATCAGCAGGTTGCTCTGCCGCGCCGGCAGGTTGGCCAGCAGATAGGCCAGCGGATAGGCCAGCAGCAGACAGATCACCGTGATCACCAGCCCCATCCAGAACGTGCGGGCAAAGATGTCCAGATACACCGCCTGATCCGGCGAGACCTTGGCCAGTTCACCCAGCTCGTCGATGCGGTGATCCAGCGCCGCCAGCAGGTAATAACCGGTCACCGCACTGTCGTTACGCTGGATGATCTGCCAGAACGCCGGATCGCCCCAGCGCTCGTCGAGCGACTCCAGCGCCTCCTGATACGACGCGGGCGTCTCGCGGAACGGCAGCGCTCGCGCGGTCTTGGTCAGCAGGCTGCGGTAGCCGGCCAGCTCCATGTTCAGGCGCCTGGACAGATCGCCCAGGGTTTGCTCGCGACGCGCCTGATAGAGGTCCTCGGCCAATGCCTGGTAGGCGGGTTCCGCCGGCAGTCCGCGGCCATCCCATGCGGCCAGCGCCTCCAGCGTGCGTGGCAACGTGTTCACCACCTCCGGATTCTCGACACTGCGCCAGAGCAGCGAGGCGATGGGCACCAGGAAGGTCAGCAGCACGAACAGCAGCAGCGGCAGGATCAGCGCCTGCGACTTGAGCTTGTTCACCCGTTCGGCCCGTGCCAGTCGCTGTTTCAGATTGGGCTCGGCGATCTGGTTCGCCGGCAGGGATATTGCTGTGGCCATGAAGACTCCGCGATTCGTTCCGATGGCTGGGACCGGCCCCGCCAGTGCGGCGGGGCTCCAGGGTCAGCGTGCTGCCCAGGCGTTGAAACGCTGTTCGAGCTGTTCGCCGTAGTCGGCCCAGAAGGTCACGTCCATCGCCACCTGGTCGGCAATGTTCTCCGGCGCGGTGGGCATCTGCGCCAGGCGCTTTTCATCCAGCAGCGACACGGCCTGAGTGTTCGCCGGGCCATAGGCGATGGCCTCGGCATAGGCCTTCTGCTGCTGCGGCTCGACGGTGAAGGCGATGAACTTGCGTGCCTGCTCCTGACTCTTGGCACCCTTGGGGATGGCCCAGGAATCGAAGTCGTAGATGCCGCCGTTCCAGACGATCTGCAAGTTGCTCTCGTTCTGCACGGCAGCGATGCGGCCGTTGTAGGCGCTGCTCATCACCACGTCGCCGGAGGCGAGGAACTGCGGCGGCTGCGCGCCGGCTTCCCACCACTGGATATGCGGCTTGAGCTGATCGAGCTTCCTGAAGGCGCGGTTCTGGCCGTCCTTGGTGGCCAGCACCTGATAGACCTCCTTGGCCGGCACACCATCGGCCATCAGCGCAAATTCCAGGGTGTACTTGGCACCCTTGCGCAGGCCGCGCTTGCCGGGGAATTTCTCGGTATCCCAGAAGTCCGCCCAGCCGGACGGCGCGCTCTTGAGCTTGTCGGCGTTATAGGCGAGTACCGTCGACCAGACGAAGAAGCCAACGCCGCAGGGCTGTATCGCACCCTCGACGAAATCGTCCGGATTGCCGACGACGCCCGGATCGAGCTCCTCGAACAGCCCCTCGTCACAACCGCGCGCCAGCTCAGGCGACTCCACCTCCACCAGGTTCCACGACACACTGTTGGTGTCGACCATCGCCTTGACCTTGGCCATTTCGCCGTTGTATTCGCCGGCGACGATGCGGCCGTGACCGGCGGCTTCCCACGGCTGATAGAAGGCCTTCACCTGGGCCTGCTTGTTGGCGCCGCCGAAGCTCACCGCAGTGAGGTTCTCGGCAACCGCGTGCGCGGCACAGACGAGCCCGAGCGCCAGCGCGGACAGTTTCAGGTAGTTGCTCATGACAGTTCGCTCCTTGATGCAGTTGTTTGGGGGTGCTGCGGGAGTGGCTCAGGCCGCCTGCAGCGGGTCGAGCGCGCGGACGTGCTCGACGTGCCAGCCGATCGGCACCACGTCGCCCACGCGCAGGGCTTGGTCGAACTCGGCGATCGGCTGCTTGACGAAGAAATCGCTGACGCCGCAGACCTCGAGACGGATGCGGATGTGGTCGCCCAGGTAGATGAACTCGGCAACGCGCCCGGTGAAGCGGTTCGGGCAGCTGGCACTGGCACCGTTGAGCAGCACCCGCTCCGGACGGATCGACAGGCTGACCGGCGACCCCGTCGCACCGACATTGATCGCCAGCGCCTCGACGGTTTCGCCGCGACCGAGCTTGACCGTGCAGCTCTCGCCACGCCGCTCCAGCAGGTGCGCCGGCAAGCGGTTGTTTTCGCCGAGAAAGTTGGCCACGAAGGTGTTCAACGGCTTTTCGTACAGGGTGCGCGGGTCTTCGATCTGCTGGATCTGGCCCTGATGGAACACTGCCACCCGATCGGACATGGTCAGCGCCTCACCCTGGTCGTGGGTGACGTAGACCACGGTGACGCCGAGGCGNNATCTGCATCTGCTCGCGCAGCTGCTTGTCCAGCGCGCCCAGCGGCTCGTCCATCAGCACCAGCTGCGGCTCGAACACCAGCGCGCGGGCCAGCGCCACGCGCTGCTGCTGGCCACCGGAAAGCTGCGCCGGATAGCGGTTGCGAAAGCCCTCCAGCTGGACCATCGCCAGCGCGCGCTTGACCCGCTCCTTGATGTCCGGCTTGGCCATGCCGCGCACGCTGAGCGGAAACGCCAGGTTTTCCGACACGGTCATGTGCGGGAACAGCGCGTAGTTCTGGAACACCATGCCGATGTCGCGCTTGTGCGGCGGCACGTTGTTGATCGCCCGGCCATTGAGGAGAATCTCCCCCGCGGTGGGCGTCTCGAACCCGGCCAGCATCATCAGGCTGGTGGTCTTGCCCGAGCCGGACGGCCCGAGCAGGGTGAGGAATTCGCCGCGGCGGATGTCCAGGTTCAGATCCCTGACGATCAGCGACTCGCCGTCATAACTCTTCTGGACGCCGCGAAAGCTCACCAGGATATCGTTCGTCGTTGACTCGACCATGCTGCTGCACCTGCCTAACCGTTGAACCGTGGCCACAGCGTAGAAGCGCAGCGGCGGCGGAAAAATCGGTGCAGCGGAGCGATTGCCCTAGGCGTGCAGGAGAGTCGCGTGTAGGGAACGCCCTACAGCCGGGTCGGCGGGCGGGAGCTCAGACCAGCTTGTGTTCCATGGCATAGCGCACCAGGTCGGCCACGGAATGCGCGGCCAGCTTCTGCATCAGGCGGGCCTTGTGGGTGCTGATGGTCTTGCTGCTCAGGGCCAGCTTGCCGGCGATGTCGTTTACCGAATCGCCCTGCACCAGGCGTTCGAACACCGAGTACTCGCGCTCGGAAAGCAATGCATGGGGCGGCCGCGAATCGGTCAGACCGACCTCGAAGACCATGCGGTCGGCCAGTGCCGGGTCGATGTAGCGCCCGCCACCGGCCACCTTGCGCAAGGCAGTCAACAGCAGCGCCGGCTCGCTGTCCTTGGTCGCGTAGCCGGCGGCACCTATCTTCAGTGCCCGCGCCGCCATCTGCGCTTCGTCGTGCATCGACAGCACCAGCACCGCCGGCGGCTGGCTCAGCGCGCGAATCCGTGGGATCGCCTCGAGGCCGTTGACGCCGGGCATGGAAAGGTCCAGCAGCACCACGTCGCAGCTGACCTGGCGCAGCTGGTCGAGCAACTGCTGGCCGTTGGCGGCCTCGCCGACCACCTGCATGTCGCGCGCCATACCGATCAACTGTTTGATGCCCTCACGGACGATGGTGTGATCCTCGGCGACCATGACCCTGATCATGACGGCAGTGCTCCAGTGCTTGCAGGTGAAGGAAGTGGCAGCGGGTCCAGCGGGACCCGTGCCGTGATGGTAGTGCCCTCGCCGGGCTGGCTGTCGATGCAGAGCTGGCCGCCGAGCATCTGGATGCGCTCGCGCATGCCCACCAGGCCGAACGAGCTGCCCGCGCTGCGCGCCGCGTCGGCGAAGCCACAGCCGTCATCGCTGACGCGCAGGCAGAGCATGTCGCCCTCGAGTTGCAGCTGCACGCTGACCGTTTGCGCGCGGGCATGGCGCATCACGTTGGTCAACGACTCCTGAAGGATGCGGAACAGGCCGATGGCCTTGGCATTGCCCAGCGCGGGCGGGCACTCGGGCACCTCGACCAGGCAGGCCACGCCGCTGCGTTCCTCGAAGCGCCGCGCCTGCCACTCCACCGCCGAAGCGATGCCGGCGTCGAGGATCGGCGGGCGTAGCGCCGTAGCCACGTCGCGCACCCGCTGGAACAGCTGGGCGATCAGCCGCTTCATGCTGTCCAGGCGCTGCGCCAGCGCCGGATCGAGCTCGGCGAAGCCCAGTTCGCACATCGAGGTCTCCAGCTTCAGCACGGTCAGCACCTGGCCCAACTCGTCATGCACCTCGCGCGCGATGTGCGCCTTCTCCTCCTCGCGCACCGTCTCCAGGTGCGCGGCCAGCTGGCGCAATTGCGCGCGCGAGGCATCAAGCTCCAGCTCGATGCGCTTGTTCTCGGTGATGTCCCAGACGATACCGTCCCACACCTGGCGGCCATCCGGCTGGCCGCGCACGGAAGCGCGGATATCGGCCCAGCGCACGTCGCCATCGCGATTGAGAATGCGCCCCTGCCATCGCCAGTCCTGGCTTTTCTCCAGCGCCAGCTGCTGGCTGGCCCAGTAGCCGGCCTCGTCATCGGAGTGCACCAGGCTGCGGATGCCCTGCCCCGGCTGCAACAGGCGCTCGGCGGAGTAGCCCACCAGGCGCTGGCTGGCTTCGCTGATATAGGCGACCCGTACCGGCGCCTGCGGCCCGTCGCGCTCCAGGCGAAACACCAAGCCCGGCACGTTGCCCGCCATGGCCTTCAGGCGCGCCTCGCTCTCCTGCAGTTGGGCGCTGGCGCGGCGGCGCTCGGTGATGTCGGCGAGAAAGACCACCAGGTATTCGCGGCTGCCGAAGCGCAGGAAGCTGTAGGTGACCGCCGCCGGAAAGCGCTGGCCGTCGGCGCGCTGCCACTCGCATTCATGCACCTGGCGGTCGTCTTCGCCCGTGCGCGCGGCCCGCCAACGCGCCAGCCAGGCATCCATGCCCAGCGCCGGGTCGAAGGTTTCCAGCGGCAGGTCGAGCAAGCCACCGGACGAATGCCCGAGCAGCAGTTCGGCGGCCTGATTGGCGTAGCGCACTCGGCTGTCCCAGTTGAGCCAGAGGATGCCGACAGTGCTGTGATCGAGACAGAACTGCGTCAGCCGCTGCGCTTCCTCGGCCGCCTCGCGCAGCTCGATGTCGCGGCGTGCGGTCTTCAGCCGACTTTCCAGCAGGCCATGCTGACGTCGCTGCCAGGCCAGCATCAGCAGACAGGCCAGCAGCAGTACGCCCAGCAGCAAGGCCAGGCTTCGCCAGTACCCGACCTCGCGTCCGAGGTCGATGCTGCGAGGCTTGAGCCACTGTTCCTGCAGCTGGCCGAACTCCCGAGCCGGGAACTGCCGCAGCGCGGCGTCGAGCACCGCGGCGAGCTCGGGGCTGTCGCGCCGCGAAGCGATCCGCAGCAGCTGCGGGTTGCCCAGGTCGCCGACCACTGCCAGGGCGTCGTATTCGAGCTGTTGCGACAGACGAGCGAACAGCGGCTCGTCGACGACCGCGTAGCTGGCCTTGCCCTCCAGTACCTGGCGCAAGGCATCGGCCTGGCTCGCCGCGGTGAGCACGGTGATATTGGGGTAGTTGCTGGCAAGGAACTCGCTGACCGGCCCCGGCCCCGCCGCGGCAACTAGCTCGCTGGGATGCAGGTATTCCAAGTCGACGGCGCGTGGACCAGCGCGATCACCGACGATCAGCCGCGGGATGCGCAGGAAAGGATCGCTGTAGCGCCACAGGCGCAACCCGGCCGGCGTCTGGCGCAGCCCGGGTGCCACGTCGATCCTGCCTTCCAGCGCCGCCTCCTGCAGCGCCGCCTCGTCGTTGAAGCGGCGCCATTGCAGCCGCACGCCGAGTTCGGCGGCAAGCTGTTCCATCAGCTGCACATGGAATCCGGACAGGCGCCGCTGACGCTGGTCATATTCGGCATACGGCGCGCCCATCACCACGCCCACCCGCCATTCGGCATGCTGTTCGAGCCAGGCACGACTGGCGGCATCCAGCGACACGGCGCCAGCGGCAAATGGCGTGGCCAGGCTGAGCAGAAGAAAGAGGCGCAGGGATAGAGCGAACATATATTCACGCGATTGATGGGCGTGCCGACACGCTGTTGTAATGCATAACCCCTGCCGGCGCCAGCGTGGTGCCGGCCGCTATCCGGAGACAGCCCATGTGCCGCCTGCCCGCTATCGTGCTCCTGCTCAGCGTTGCGCTCGGTGGCAGCCTGCCGTCTGTTGCTCAGGCCCAGGAGCCGGAAGCCGCCGAGCAGACGNNCCTCCCGCCCGCGTCCGGCCCCGCAGACCCGCGGCGAGGCATTGGCTGCCGGGCTGCAGCGGCAGCTCGAGACGGCGGCGCAGATCGAGCTGGGCGGCGGTGACAGGTTTCTTGCGCTCTGGCAGCCAGCCAATACCGCCAAGCCCCGCGGCGTGGTGGTCATCGTGCCGGGCGAAGGCGAGACGGCCGACTGGCCGCGGGCGGCCGGCCCGCTTAGACGGGGCCTGGCGGCACATGGCTGGCATACCCTCAGCCTGACGCCGGACGATCCGGAGCTGAGTCCCGGCCCGCGCCTGCCGCAACCCGAGCCATCGGCTGCGGCCGATAAGCCCGCCGGGGACAGCGACAGCGAGACCGAACAGCCTGCTGCGCCGCCCGATTCGGCTGGCTATCTACCCGAACAGACAGCCCCGGCGGACAGTGACGAGCCTGACGCGACTGCAGCCGAGCAGGATGCGCCGCGGCCCAGCCACGCCGAGCGCATGCAGGCGCGACTGGCGGCCGCCATCGAACATGCCCGGACCTTGCAGGCACCGACAATCACCCTGCTCGGCCATGGTACGGGGGCTTACTGGGCTGCCCGCTACCTCGCGCAGACACCGTCGAAGGAGATCGCCCAGCTGGTCCTGATCGATCCGCGCGCGCCGGCAGACGCCGAGAAAGCCTTGGATGATGATCTGGCGAAGCTGGCGGTCGGCATCGGCGACTTCCACACTGGCGACCGCCCGGTTGCCCAGCGGCAGGCCATGCAGCGACGCAACGCCATGCGCCGCGCCGGACATCCGGATTATCGACAGGTCGCCCTGCCGAACCTGGAAGGTGATCGCTACGGCGATCAGGAGCAGCTGGTGCGCCGGGTGCGCGGCTGGCTCGAGCGCAAGCCGGTGCGCTGAGCGCCTCAGCGAAAGCCGCGGCGCTCGCGGATCAGTGCATAAGCGCTGTGCAGCTCGCGGGTGCGCTCGGTCGCTTCGCGAACTTGCGCCGGGCTCGCTCCCGCGCCAGCCTGCTTGTCCGGGTGATGCTTGCTCAGCAGGCGGCGATAGGCCCGTTTGATCAGCTGCGGGTCGCTGTCTTGGCGCACACCCAGTAGCTGCAAGGCCTGCTCGTAGGCTCCGCCGCGCCCGGCCGGCGCCTCGTTGCGCCGCGCCGCGCCCTGATCGAGCGCCGCCACTTCGGCAGCATTCCAACCCAGCCACTTGCCCCAGAGCAGCACCAGTTCATGCTCACGTGCGCCCATGCTTCCCTGGGCTCGGGCCATGCGCCAACAGGCCTGAATAAGGCGCCGCCCCTCCTCACGCTGCCCACGTAGCCGCTGCAGGGTCACGCGCAAGCCGTCGCCGCTGGCCTTGCCGCGATTGAACGCGGCGATGGCCCGCTGCTGCCCCGACGCATCGAGGCCCTGGCGGCGCATCTCCTCGCGTGCCGCCTGGATATGCGCAGGACTGACGCGCCCGCCACTTTTGGCCAGGCGCCCGAGTAGAAAGAACAGCAGCTCATTGCCCTTCAGCGCCGACTTGCCAGCCAGGCGCTCACGCAAGCTGGCCCATGAATCGAGGCCCAGGCGACGATCCACTACCTGCCCCAGCAGACCACCGAGCAGGGCGCCGGGAATGCTGGCGAGCAACCAGCCGATCAACAGCCCCAACAGGGTGATGGGCCAGAACATCTCAGCGCCGAGCCTCGAGTATCCGCTCGACATCCGCCAGCCGTTCGTGGGTGCCGACGTCGATCCAGATGCCTGCGAAACGCTCGCCGCTCACCTGCTGGTCGGCCATGGCACGCCGCAGCAGGGGCGCGAGCTTGAACGCACCCGCCTGGCAGCCCTCGAACAAGGCCGGATGCAGCACCGAGATACCGCTGTAGGTCAGCGCGTCGCCCTCCCCTTCGGCTGTCGCGACACGCTCGGCGGCCAGGCGGAAATCGCCGCCGGGGTTGTGAGGCGGATTGTCGACCAGCACCAGGTGGGCCAGCCCATCGAGCGGTTTGCGAAGCCGGGCGAAATCGTAGTCGGTCCAGATATCGCCATTGACCACCAGGAAGGGCTCATCGCCAAGCAGGCCCAGGGCCCGGTGGATTCCGCCGCCAGTCTCCAGCGGCTCGCCTTCGGCCGAATAGCGGATCGCCACGCCGAAACGGCTGCCATCGCCGAGATAGTCCTCGATCTGCTGGCCGAGCCAGGCATGGTTGATGACGAGTTCGGCGAAGCCGGCAGCCGCCAGGGCGCGAACGTGATACTCGATCAGCGGCACGCCGGCGGCGCGCACCAGCGGCTTGGGCGTGTGCAGGGTCAAGGGACGCAGGCGCTCGCCCTTGCCCGCGGCGAGGATCATGGCCTTCATGCCTGCGGCGCCTTTGGCAGCTCGGCGATCAGCTGCCGCAACTCGCCCAGCTCCGGCCGCCGCGCCAGCACGGCCTCGATATAGGCGAAGAAACGCGGCACATCGGCGAGATAACGGGGCTTGCCGTCGCGATGGCAGATTCGCGCGAAGATGCCGATCACCTTGAGGTGACGTTGCACCCCCATCAGATCGCTGGCGCGCAGGAATTCCTCGAACGACTCGGGCAGCGCCACGCCCGCCGCACGGGCACGGCCCCAATAGGCTTCCAGCCACGCCCGTACCCGCGGCTCGGGCCAGCTGAGGAAGGCGTCCTTGAACAGCGAGGTGATGTCGTAGCTGACCGGACCGAGCACCGCATCCTGAAAGTCCAGTACGCCAGGGTTGGGCTCGCTGATCATCAGGTTGCGCGGCATGTAGTCGCGATGCACCAGAACCCGTGGCTGCGCCAGGGCCGAGTCGATCAGCAGCCGGCAGATGCGCTCCCACGCGACCTGCTGCGCTTCGCTGAGCGCATGGCCCAGGTGGCGCTGCACGTACCATTCGGGGAACAGCTGCAGTTCGCGCCGCAGCAAGGCCTCGTCATAGGCCGGCATCGCCTGCGCGACCGGCTGCAGCTGGAACTTGAGCAGCGCCTCAATGGCATCATCGAACAGCTGATCGGCGTTACCCGCGTCGATCACGTCCAGATAGGTCTGGCGTCCGAGGTCGGTCAGCAGCAGAAAGCCGCGCTGCAGGTCAGCAGCCAGCACCTGCGGTACATGCACACCGGCTTCGTCCAGCATCTGGGCCACCTTGACGAAGGGACGGCAGTTTTCCTGAGGTGGCGGCGCGTCCATCACGATCAGGCTGCGCTCGCCGCCTTGCCAGCGGAAGTAACGACGAAAACTAGCATCGCTGCTCGCCGCGGTGAGCTCCGCGGTCGGTACTTCGCCCCAGCCGCAACGGGCAAAGAGTTCCGGTAGTTGCTGGTCCAGCCAGGCGCTGAGCTCCAGCAGGCGTTGATCTTGATGCGGCATCCAGGGGGTCTCCACGGCGCTAGCCGATAGGCGGGTCATGCTTTATTATCCTGCATCTTTCTCAGCCCATCGAGAGGCGTGCGGCCCAGCCGGCCGATGGCTCGCCGCAAGCACGGACCAAAAAACAAGATGGCAGTCAAATACCCCGCGTTTCGTAAAAAATTCCCTCTATTGGTTACTGGCGGTCTGCTCGCATTGCAACCGGTAGCTGTTCCTTTTGTCATCGCCGCCGAACAGTTCGCCTGCCAGCCGGACGCATCCGGTGGCTGGAACTGTGCTTCCAACGCAGCGAGCCCCGCACTGCCACCGCGCCCGACCCATAGCGGCAGCGCCGTGAGCACGACGGGGACAGCCCAGTCAGCCACTGCCAAGACGCAAGAGCCGACCGCCACAACCAAGCTGGTCACCGAGAGCAAGGGCCGCGCGCTGGCCTCGCGCAGCGCCGACTATAGCCATCTGGACTGGGTGCCACGCGATCAGCTGACGCCTGCTCAGCTCGCCGAAACCGGCCCGTACTGCGCAGGCACCTATGTCGAGCCGGACCGCCCAGGCAAATTCGACACCACGCCGATGAGCGAAGCGCCCACCTACGTGTCGGCCAAGGCCACCCGCTACGAGCAGGAGCAGGAGATCGCCACCCTCGCTGGCGATGTGGTCCTGCGCCAGGGCAGCATTCAGGTCGAGGCGGACGAAGCCAGCCTGCACCAGTTGGAGAACCGCGGCGAGCTGACCGGCAACGTGCGCTTTCGCGACCGCGACGCACTGCTGGTCGGCGACCGCGCCGAGATCTTCCTCGACAGCGGTGAAGCCAAGGTGGAGAACGCTGAGTACGTCGTGCATTCCGGCAAGGTCCGCGGCAGCGCGCAGTACGCCAAGCGCGAGGAAACCGCAATCATCCGCCTGAAGGACGGCACCTACACCAGCTGCGAGCCGGGCGAGAACAGCTGGCACCTGAAGGGCAACAACGTCACCTTGAATCCGGCCACCGGCTTCGGTTCGGCGACCAACGTGACGCTGCGGGTCAAGGATATTCCGGTGTTCTACACCCCTTATATCCACTTCCCCATCGATGATCGTCGCCAGTCCGGCTTCCTCGCACCGAGCATCGGCTCGTCCAGCGACAACGGCTTCTCGCTGCAGACGCCCTATTACTTCAACCTGGCGCCGAATTTCGACGCCACGCTGTATCCGCACTTGATGACTGACCGCGGCCTGCTGATGGAAGGCGAGTTCCGCTACCTGACGCGCAGCAGCGAGGGACAGTTCGGCGCCGCCTACCTGGACGACAGCAACGACGACCGCAAGCTGCAGTCCGAGTACGAGGACCAGCGCTGGATGTACAGCTGGCAGAACCGTACTGGTCTGGATTCGCGCTGGCTCGCCGAGGTGGACTACACCGATATCAGCGATCCTTACTACTTCCAGGATCTGGATACCAACCTCAACATCGACCAACCTGATCATCTCGATCAGCGCGGCACACTCTCCTACCGCGGCGACACCTATACCGCGCGCTTGAACATGCACGCCTATGAGCGTGCCACGGTGGCCGACATCACGCCGTACGAGCGCCTGCCGCAGCTGACCCTGGACGGACGCCTGCCCTTCCAGCCGGGCGGCTTGAACTTCGCCTACAAGACCGAGTTCGTTAGCTTCCAACGCAGCCTGCGCGATGGCAACTTCATCAACGAAGATGGCAACCCGGAGCAGTGGTATGACGATCGCCTGCGCGGCCTGACCCGTGCGGAAGGCGAACGCCTGCACCTTGAGCCTGGCGTCAGCCTGCCGCTGAACTGGTCCTGGGGCTTCCTCAAGCCTTCGCTGAAATATGCCTACACCCAATACGACCTGGACCTGGACAGCCGGGGCCAGAGCACACTGGCCAGCTACGAATCGTTCGACAGCAGCCAGAACCGCAGCGTGCCGATTCTCAGCGTTGACAGCGGCCTGTATTTCGACCGCGACACCCAGTGGTTCGGCAAAGACTATCGCCAGACTCTCGAGCCGCGACTGTTCTATCTCTACGTACCGGAGGAGGATCAGGACGATATTCCGATCTTCGATACCGGCGAGAGCAGCTTCAGCTATTCCTCGCTCTGGCGCGAGAACCGTTTCTCCGGCAAGGACCGCATCGGCGATGCCAATCAGGTTTCGCTGGGCGTCACCAGCCGCTGGGTCGAACCCAACGGTTTCGAGCGCCAGCGCTTCAGCATTGGCCAGGCGTTCTACTTCGAAGACCGCAAGGTTCAACTGCGCGGCATCGATTACCGCACGCGCTCCAGTGCCACCGCCGACGTATCGCCGTATGCGCTGGAGTACATGTACCGCTACAACCAAGACTGGCGCTTCACCTCGACCTTCAACTGGGATCCGGACAGCCACAGCACCCGTTCCGGCAGTGCCATGTGGCATTACCAGCCGGCTGACAACCCGGGCAAGATCGTCAATCTCGGTTATCGCTATCGCAACGACACCATGCGCTTCGACCAGGCGACCGGTGAATGGACCTATGGCGGCGACTACGGCACGCCGGGCACGCCGGAGTACATCAAGGACTACTACAAGATCAACCAGCACGACTTCTCGGTCATCTGGCCGGTGGTCCCGCAATGGAGCGTCATCGCCCGCTGGCAGCATGACTACAGCCGCAGCCGCACCCTGGAAGCCTTCGGTGGCTTCGAGTACGACAGTTGCTGCTGGAAGCTGCGCCTGATCAATCGCTACTGGATCGACTACGACGAGACCAGCCTCAACCCCGACCGCAACGACGAGCCGGACCGCGGCATCTTCCTGCAGATCGTCCTCAAGGGACTCGGCGGCGTAGTCGGCAATGCGACCGAAACTTTCCTCGACGAAGGCATCCAAGGCTACCGTGAACGTGAAGACCAAGCTTTCTGAAGTACTGCGCCCGCTCGCGCTCGGCGCACTGCTGCTGAGCGGTGCGACCCTCGCGCCTGCGGCCCTAGCCCAGGTTCAACCACTGGATCGCGTGGTGGCGATCGTCGATAACGACGTCATCATGCAGAGCCAGTTGAATCAGCGCATGCGCGAGGTCCAGCAGACCATCGAGAAGCGCGGCGCCGATGCGCCGCCGACCGACGTGCTGCAACAACAGGTGCTCGAGCGCCTGATCACCGAGAATTTGCAGCTGCAGATCGGTGAGCGCTCCGGCATCCGCATCTCCGACGAAGAACTCAACCAGGCCATGGGCACCATCGCCCAGCGCAACAACATGTCGCTGGAGCAGTTCCGCGAGGCGCTGGCCCGTGACGGCCTGAGCCTGGAAACCGCCCGCGAGCAGATCCGCCGCGAGATGGTCATCAGCCGTGTGCGTCAGCGCCGCGTTGCCGAGCGTATCCAGGTGTCCAATCAGGAGGTGCAGAACTTCCTTGCGTCGGATCTCGGCAAGCTGCAGCTGTCCGAGGAATACCACCTGGCAAATATCCTCATCGCCGTGCCGGAAGGTGCCGACTCGGCCACCATCCAGGCTGCCGAGCGGACGGCCATGGACACCTATCAACAGCTACAGCAGGGCGCGGACTTCGCCCGCCTGGCCGTGTCCCGCTCAGGCAGCGAGAACGCGCTGGAAGGTGGCGACATGGGTTGGCGCAAGGCCGCCCAGCTGCCGCCACCGTTCGACACAGAAGTACGCGAGCTGTCGGTCGGCGAAGTGACCCAGCCGGTGCGTACGCCGCCGGGCTTCATCATGCTCAAGCTGCTGGACAAGCGTGGTGGCGAAACGCAGGTGCGCGACGAAGTACATGTGCGTCACATCCTGATCAAGCCCAGCGCGATCCGCAGCGACGAAGAAGCCCGTCTGCTGGTGCAGCGTCTGCGTGACCGCATCAATGCCGGCGAAGATTTCGCTCAGCTGGCCAGGAGCTTCTCCGAGGACCCGGGTTCGGCTCTCAACGGTGGCGACCTGAACTGGATCGATCCGGCCTCGCTGGTGCCCGAGTTCCGTGAAGTCATGGCCAACACCGCCAGTGGCGAGCTGTCCCAGGTATTCAAGTCGCCCTATGGTTGGCACATCCTCGAGGTGCTCGGCCGCCGCGCCACCGATGCCAGCGAGCAGTTCCGCGAGCAACAGGCGCTGAGCCTGCTGCGCAACCGCAAGTACGATGAAGAGCTGCAGGCCTGGCTGCGCCAGATCCGTGACGAGGCCTACGTCGAGGTCAAGCTCTAAGCTGCACGCTGTAACTACACGCAACAGCAATGCGGGGTGATGGCCGAAGGGTCGCCACCCCGTTTTCATTTCCGGCGGATCACCGCCCGATGCCTAGCGGAGAATCTCGATGCCCACGTCCCGCCCCTTCGTTCTGACCCCCGGCGAACCGGCCGGCATCGGCCCGGATCTGTGCCTGTTGCTGGCACGCCAGGCGCAACCGCGGCCACTGGTGGCCATCGCCAGCCGCGCGCTGCTGGCCCAGCGCGCCGAACAGCTGGGGCTGAGCATCGAACTACGCGATGCCGGACCGCAGGACTGGCCCGGCGAGCCCGCGCCAGCCAACTGTCTGTACGTCTGGGACACACCGCTCGCCACTGCGGTGACGGCAGGCCAGCTCGACCCGCGCAATGCTCACTATGTGCTGGAGACGTTGACCCGCGCCGGACGCGGCTGCCTGGACGGCAGTTTCGCCGGCATGATCACCGCCCCGGTGCACAAGGGCGTGATCAACGAAGCCGGCATTCCCTTCTCGGGACACACCGAATTTCTCGCCGAGCTGACCCACACCGAACAGGTGGTGATGATGCTCGCCACGCGCGGTCTGCGTGTGGCGCTGGTGACCACCCACCTGCCGCTCAGGGATGTCGCCGATGCGATCACCGCCGAGCGTCTGCAGCGGGTCACGCGCATCCTGCACGCGGACCTGGTGAGCAAGTTCGGTATCGTCCGCCCACGCATTCTGGTCTGTGGCCTGAATCCCCATGCCGGCGAAGGCGGCCACCTGGGGCGCGAGGAAATCGAAGTCATCGAGCCGACGCTGGCGGGTCTGCGCGAGGAGGGCATCGAGCTGATCGGCCCACTGCCCGCCGACACGTTGTTCACCCCCAAGCACCTCGAACACTGCGATGCAGTGCTGGCGATGTATCACGATCAGGGCCTGCCGGTGCTCAAGTACAAGGGCTTCGGCGCAGCGGTCAACGTCACCCTCGGCCTGCCGATCGTGCGCACCTCGGTGGACCACGGCACCGCGCTGGACCTGGCCGGGACCGGCCGCGTCGACATCGGCAGCCTGCAGGTCGCGCTGGAAACGGCCTATCAGATGTCAGGCGCCGCTTAGGAAGGCGGTCCACCCCGGCATCCGTCTCGCAATGGGTGCCGGCCCGGCGACTCAGCTGGTAAGCTTCGCTCCTTTCATTTTTCGCTTTACGCTCTTGCTTGACGCTTGCGGCTTGAAGCCTGGAGCTGCCTTCATGTCCGACTACCAACACCGCGCGCGCAAACGCTTCGGCCAGAACTTCCTGCACGACGCCGGCGTGATCCACCGCATTCTGCGGGCGATCCACGCCAAGCCGGGTGAGCGACTGGTGGAGATCGGTCCCGGGCAAGGTGCCCTCACCGAAGGGCTGCTCGACAGCGGCGCCCAGCTGGATGTCGTCGAGCTCGACCTGGACCTGATCCCCATCCTTCAGGCCAAGTTCGCCGGGCGCGAGAACTTCAACCTGAACCAGGGCGACGCCCTGAAGTTCGACTTCAGCCGGCTCAGCCAGGAGCCGGCCAGCCTGCGCATCGTCGGCAACCTGCCCTACAACATCTCGACCCCGCTGATCTTCCACCTGCTCGAACACGCCCAGCTGATCCGTGACATGCACTTCATGCTGCAGAAGGAAGTGGTCGAGCGATTGGCCGCGCAACCTGGCGGGGGTGATTGGGGGCGGCTGTCGATCATGGTGCAGTATCACTGCCGGGTGGAGCATCTGTTCAACGTCGGCCCGGGTGCCTTCAACCCGGCACCGAAGGTCGATTCGGCGATCGTTCGCCTGGTGCCGCACGAGACGCTGCCTCATCCGGCGCGCGATCACCGCCAGCTCGAGCGCGTCGTGCGCGAGGCGTTCAATCAACGGCGCAAGACCCTGCGCAACACCCTCAAGGGCCTGCTGGATGGCGAAGCCATCGAGGCAGCGGGCGTAGATGGCAGTCTGCGCCCCGAACAGCTGGACCTGGCGGCCTTCGTCCGCCTTTCCGATCAACTGACCGAGCGCAGCTAGGGCATCCGCCCTGGCGCCTCCCGCGAGCTGACCATGACCGAAGACCCACGCTACCGCATCGACGTCAGCGTCACGCCCCGCTATCTGGCCGCGCAATCCGAGCCGGAACAAAACCGCTATGCCTTTGCCTACACCGTAACCATCGAGAACAAAGGCGAGGTGGCGGCGCAGCTGCTGTCGCGACACTGGATCATCACCGACGGCGACGGCCACGTGCAGGAAGTGCGTGGCGCCGGCGTCATCGGCGAACAACCGTTGATCGCACCGGGCGAGCACCACGTCTACACCAGCGGAACGTTGCTGCCGACCTGTGTCGGCAGCATGCAGGGCAGCTATCAGATGGTGGCCGAGGACGGTCACAGCTTCGATGCCGTCATCGCACCGTTCCGCCTTGCCGTACCCGGAGCATTGCATTGACGACCTATGCCGTCGGCGACCTGCAGGGTTGCCTCGAACCCCTGACCTGCCTTCTGGAGCGGGTCGACTTCAGCCCCTCGCGGGATTGTCTGTGGCTGGCCGGTGATCTGGTCAACCGCGGCCCGCAGTCGCTGGAAGCCCTGCGTTTCGTGCGCGACCTCGAATCCTCCGCGATCACCGTGCTGGGCAACCACGACCTGCACCTGCTGGCGGTGGCCCATAACATCGAGCGCATGCGCAAGTCCGACACCCTGCAGGCGATCCTCGACGCTCCGGATCGCGCCGACCTGATTGACTGGTTGCGCCAGCAGAAACTCATTCACCATGACGCCGAGCGGCATACCGCCATGGTGCACGCCGGCATCCCGCCGCAGTGGTCGCTGGAAAAGGCCCTGCGTCGCGCCGCCGAGGTTGAGCAGGCGCTGCAGGACGACGCATTGCTGCTGCCCTTCCTCGACGGCATGTATGGCAACCAGCCGGCGAAGTGGAACAAGGAGCTGCACGGAGTGCCGCGCCTGCGCCTGATCACGAACTACTTCACCCGCATGCGCTTCTGCAAGGCCGACGGCACGCTCGACCTGGACGCCAAGGAAGGTGCCGACAGCGCGCCAGCCGGCTACGCGCCCTGGTTCAGTCACGCCAGCCGCAAGACCCGCAACGTCAAGCTGATCTTCGGCCACTGGGCCGCACTGGAAGGCCAGTGCGACGAGCCGAACGTCTTCGCGCTGGACACCGGCTGCGTCTGGGGCAACGCCATGACCCTGATGAACCTCGACAGCGGCGAAATGCATCGCTGCGAATGCGAACACGGGAAACCCGCATGACCGACTTCAAACGCATCCCGCCGGAACAGGCCCACGCCATGCGCAATGCAGGCGCGGTCATCGTCGATATCCGCGACCCGCACAGCTTCGCCAACGGCCATATCAGCGGCTCGCGGCACCTGGACAACCATTCGCTGCCGGACTTCATCGCTGCGGCCGACCTCGACCATCCGCTGATCGTTACCTGCTATCACGGCCACTCCAGCCAGAGCGCCGCAGCCTATCTGGTCAACCAAGGCTTCTCCGAGGTCTACAGCCTCGACGGTGGCTTCGAGCTCTGGCGCCATACCTACCCCAGCGACGTCGAGCACGACGAACAACAGTAAAAAATTATTTCGCCTCAACGCCGCGTCATCCGCGGCCCAGACGCTGTTGTCAGCCGAACGGCAGCGCCGAAAATCCCTCGCGCACCTTGACCTTGCCGAATCCGAACTATCCTTGAGTTCAGGCCATCCAAATAAACGAAGCCGGGAAACGGCTGACGGAATTCAGGGTTTCGACCATTAGGTGTTCGGGGGAACTCCACTGGCCGCCACTTCGGCCGTGCTCCAGAGTGCCTGATGACGCGCCTATTCGTGCATCGATCGAGGTGAAGTCATGAGCATTTTCAGCCACTTCCAGCAACGTTTCGAAGCGACCCGCCAGGAGGAATATTCACTCCAGGAATACCTCGATCTGTGCAAGGCGGACCCACGAACCTACGCCAGCGCGGCCGAGCGCCTGCTGATGGCGATCGGCGAGCCCGAACTGGTGGACACTTCCACCGACCCACGACTGTCGCGCATCTTCTCCAACAAGGTAATCCGCCGTTATCCGGCCTTCGAGGATTTCCATGGCATGGAGGAATGCATCGACCAGATCGTCTCCTACTTCCGCCACGCCGCGCAGGGCCTGGAAGAGAAGAAGCAGATCCTGTATCTCCTCGGCCCGGTGGGCGGCGGCAAGTCGTCGCTGGCCGAAAAGCTCAAGCAACTGATGGAACGCGTGCCCTTCTACGCCATCAAGGGCTCGCCGGTCTTTGAATCGCCGTTGGGGCTGTTCAACCCGGTGGAGGACGCGCAGATCCTCGAGGAGGACTACGGCATCCCGCCGCGCTACCTGAACTCGATCATGTCGCCCTGGGCCACCAAGCGCCTGCAGGAATTCGGCGGCGACATTTCCAAGTTCCGCGTGGTCAAGCTCTACCCGTCGATCCTCAACCAGATCGCCGTCGCCAAGACCGAGCCGGGCGACGAGAACAACCAGGACATCTCGTCGCTGGTCGGCAAGGTGGACATCCGCAAGCTCGAGCACTTCGCGCAGAACGATCCCGACGCCTACAGCTACTCCGGCGCGCTGTGCCGGGCCAACCAGGGCCTGATGGAATTCGTCGAGATGTTCAAGGCGCCGATCAAG
>JABAHQ010004216.1_pt2 | contig 27925 bp, 28 predicted proteins | sample 7062091 | NCBI WGS metagenome assembly JABAHQ01 (sample SAMN14534359, study PRJNA622989) | marine sediment metagenome | biome: marine biome [ENVO:00000428]; feature: marine pelagic biome [ENVO:01000023]; material: deep marine sediment [ENVO:00002113] | place: India: Gulf of Kutch | collected...
TGTTCGGGCATGAAAAGGGCGCGTTTACCGGGGCCGTGGATGCCAAGAAAGGAAAATTCGAACTGGCGGACGGCGGTACCATCATGCTCGACGAAATCGGGGACATGGAACTCCCTCTGCAGGCGAAAATCCTGCGGGTTCTGCAGAATAACGAATTTTACCGGGTTGGCGGAAAAGCGCCGGTGCGGGTGGACGTGCGCGTTATCGCCGCCACCAATCAGGACCTGCCGGCATTGATGGAAGAGAAACGGTTTCGGGAAGATTTGTATCACCGTCTGAATGTCATCCATATCGAATTGCCGCCATTACGGGAGCGGGCGGAGGATGTGCCGTTGCTCGCCGATTATTTTGTAAAGCGATTCTCCGGCGACCTGACCCGAAGCCGGGTTTACCTGTCCCCGGATGTTAAAGAGATATTTAAGGATTATCCCTGGCCGGGGAACATCCGCGAGCTGGAGAATGTCATCAAACGCGGCCTGGTCCTGGCGTCCAGCGGTCCCCTGCTCCCCGATCACCTTCCGGACCCCCTGGTGGAACAGGTCCGGGCGCAGGATCCCACCCCCAAAACCTGGGAAGACGATCTGGATCCCGTCGTTCAAAACTTTCTCCTGGGAAATCGCGAATCCGGCAAGGGCCGGCTGCATGATCTGCTTATCGAAAGGGTAGAAAAACTCCTGTTCCAGCATTTGCTGGAAAAGAACCGGGGCAACCAGGTCGCCACCGCGAGGGACCTCGGCATCAACCGCAATACGCTGAAGCGCAAAATCGACGCCATGAACATTGAACCGAAGAAAAAGAAGAGCCAGTCGTCCTTTTGAATTGAAAAGCGAATCCCGAGGAGCCAACGTTGCAAACCCATACCCTGTTCACCCGGAAAAGTCCGCTGGGCGCATCCCGGAAATTGATCCGGCAAACGTTTACCGCGCATCAAGGAAAACCGGTTCAGCGGGTTTCGTTTGTGTCCGGTTTGCACGGAGATGAATTCGAAGGCCTGTTCCTGTGTCACCGGCTGATCGAAGCCCTGCGGGACTGGCGGGAACGCCGTCCGGAAATTTTCCGGGGAGAGGTTCACATTTATCCGGCCGCCAATCCGCCGGCGCTGAACAGCGCCACCCGGCTGTGGCCGTTTTATGCCGCCGACATGAACCGGATGATGGGGACACAAACCGGCCAGTCGGTTCCCGCGCAAACCTCCCGCGAGTTGTTCGAGGATTTGAAAAAACATTCCGACTGGGTGGTGGATATCCACGCCTCCAACCTGCACCTGAAAGAACTGCCGCAGGTCCGAATCATTGAGGAGTTTTCCGGGACCCTGCTTTCTCCCGCCATGCAAACCAATACCGATCTGGTATGGGTTCATCCCATGGCGGGATTGTTCGAATCCACCCTCGGATATAATCTGAACCGGCTGGACATTCCCACCCTGGTCATCGAAACCGGGATATGTCTGCGGCTGGAGCAGGCATATGTCGACCGGCTGTTTCATGGCATGATTCACTTGTTGCATCACCTGAAGGTGCTGGGTGAAATCCCGGAAGAAATACCGCCGACCCAGCCGCCACGGCTGGTTTACCCGAAACAGGTGGGGCAGGCCTGCGCCGGTCATTCCGGCCTGTTTGTCAGCCAGGTGAAACTGGGCGATCGCGTTCGAAAAGGGGAAGTGCTCGGGAAAATCCTAAACCCGGTGGAAGGCCAAATCCTGGAAGAAGTGATCTCCCCGGGCGAGGGCCTGCTGTTTACTCTGCGGGAACAACCCGCCGCCTATTCCGGGGCGCCGCTGGCCCGCATCGCTCTGGACGCGGAACCGGAGCCATGATCGAAGAAATTCTCAACATTCCCACCCCTTTCGGCGAACCCTTGATTCTTTATAAAAATACCTGGGGACCGAGCAACGGAGAGCGGCTATCCATCGTCAGCGGATTGCAGGGAGACCGGTTGAACGGGTTGATAGTCACTTCCCGGCTGTCGCGTTTTCTGGAGGATATTGATTCGGGCCGTGAAAGCGGTTGCCGGCTGAAGGGAAGAGTTCAAATTTTTCCGGTGGTCAACTATCAGGCCTGGGAGACCGGCCATGCCGTATGGCCCTACGACAGTCAGGATCTGGATTTGGCGTTCCCGGGATTGGAGATCGGGGATTTGACCGAGACCATCTGCCAAACGATCATCCGTGAAACCACGGATAACGATTACGGCCTCATCGTTCAATCCGGGGAAAAACATTTCGAAGATGCCCCTCATGTCAAACTGATGGCGCCCAACCGTGCGCGGCGCCAACTGGCCCGGAGTATGGGTCTCAATGTCGGACGCGAAATCGCCGGCTCCCCGTCCCTGATACTCAGTCTGGTCCGGCAATGGGACCTGATAGGACTGGAACCGTTTATTTTATCCGCGGGCAAACCGGGAGAATACCATCCCGGCTACTGCGACGTCCTTTTTGAAAGCATCCTGAATTTCATGGTAACGCAGGGACTGCTGATCCATGATCGCGGCAAAAGCGCCCGGGGAGAGACGGTCTTTTTCGACGCCAGGAGCGAGTGCGCCGTATTCACCCGGGAGGCCGGGCTGTTTTACCGGCAAGCGGCGCTCGGGTCCTTTATCGAAAAAGACCAAACGCTGGGCGAAGTCCGGGATCTGTATCGGGGGCATACTTTGGAAACGGTAACCGCGCCGGAGGAAGGTTATGTGGTCACTCTACGGGACAATCCCCTGGTGCACGAAAAGGAATTGGTCGCGGTGCTGCTCAAGGAAAAGAGCCGCCGCTGGTTCTGGCCCTTTGGCTGACGGCTATGCAGCATTCCTCTATTTTACATTGGCGAGAAAACTTATAAAGCCATACAAAGCCATGCCGCCACCGATGATGGTGATCGCGGTACTCCGTAAATTTCTTTTTTTGACCTCATCGCGCTTTTTGCCTTCCGAATCGATATAGGACCATTTCAATTTCGGGTCCCGCATTTTTATCATCTGCTTGCGTTCCACATTGGAACACCAGGTCAACAAGCCGATTCCCGCAAAAAACATCACCGCGCCTAAAATCTGATCTGAATTAAAAATACCGAGTTCCATCTTCCGTCCTGTGAAAGTTAAACTTACTTCTTATAGTATAAATCTTTATACAATTAGCGCAATGAAAACAAAGGGATATATTATTTTAACCCATTTCGGCATCTTGCCCGCCCCGGGGGAATCAGTTAGACTTTAAGGATAATTATTTTAATCAGTTAGGGGGCATCCCGCAAAGAAGTCTGAGGGTATCGTGAGCATTGTTGCCGAACCATTAAATATTCAGCAGGACCCCGGGGGTTACCGCTATTCTTACGAGCCGTTTCTTCTGGCGAACTGGATCCTCCCTGAAAAAGGCGCCCGTATTCTGGATATTGGCACCGGGTGCGGGGTGATTCCCATGCTTCTGATCACCCGGCAACCGGCTCTGGAAATCACGGCGGTGGAAATTCAACCGGCTTTGTACCGCCAGGCGGTCCTGAATATCGAGTCCCACGGTATGTCGGACCGAATCCGCATTTTTCAGGGAGATTACCGGGAATGGGCTCCCCGGATGGAACGCGCCTCCTTTGACTGGATTCTCAGCAATCCACCGTACCGCAAGATCAATAGCGGAAAAATCAATCCGAACCAGGAAAAAGCCGTGGCCCGGCATGAATTGATGTTGAACCTGGAACACCTGGTGGTCGCCAGCGCTCCGCTGTTGAAAGACGGCGGAAAACTGTCCCTGGCGTATCCGTTTGAGCGGATGGCGGAAGTCAAAACGACCCTGACCCGACACCACTTGCCTCCCGGCCGAAGCCTTCTGGTCTTTGGACAAGAACGCAAGGCGCCTAAAATCTGTTTGATCGAGGGCGTCAAGGGAGGCGCTGACCGGAATCCCAGGGAGGAAACACTGACCATCCGTCATTCGGATGGCAATTATACCAACGCCATGAAGGATATTTATGCTTCCTTTAATTATCCTGAGCGGACCGACCGCCTCGGGAAAAAGTAAAGTCGCGCAGGCGCTGGCAGAGGATTTGGGCGCCGAAATCATCAGCGCCGACTCCATGCAGGTTTACCGCTATTTCGATATCGGAACCGCCAAGCCCTCCCGGAAGGAGCGCGAGCGGGTCCGGCATCATCTGATCGATATTCTGGATCCGGAGGAGGAGTTTACCGCCTACGATTTCAAGGAACGCGCCCTGAAGCACATCGAGGATATTCGAACCCGCGGGCATATCCCGGTCATAGCCGGCGGTACCGGCCTCTATCTCAAAACCCTGCTGGAAAACAGAGATTGTGCGGTCTCCGTTTCCGAGGAGGTCCGGGCGCAGGTGCGGCAGGAAATCCGGGATCGCGGCAGCCGGGAGATGCACGCGGAACTGGCGGTCGTCGATCCGGTATATGCCGGTAAAATTCAACCGACCGACCCGGCACGCATCGAACGGGCGCTTTCCGTTCACCGGGAAACCGGTAAACCCCTGTCGGAATTTCATGCCGATGACCGCCCCGGCGGCCCTGATTTTGAATCCCAGTTGTTTGTCCTGGAGACGGACCGCGGCCACCTCTATGAAAAAATCGACGCGCGGGTCGACGGCATGATCGAACAGGGATTGAAACAGGAAGTGCAATCCCTGCTCGACCGGGGTTACGATTCCCGGTTGAAGCCGTTTCAAAGCATCGGCTATTCCCAGATGGTCCAACACGTTAACGGAGATATACCTCTGGATCGCACCGTGTACGAAATCAAGCGCGACACCCGGCATTTCGCCAAACGCCAGATGACCTGGTTCCGTAAAATGTCCGGCCGGCTATCTCTGTTCATCCAGCCGGGTGAAGCGGTTTCTCAAATCAAACAGAGAATATTGAACCAGATGCCCCTGGCCGCGGCTCTTCTCGCCAGTGCGTGGTTCTCGTTTTTCGTCCCCGCGCCTGACGCAAGGGCCAGTGAGGGATGGTTCGATTCCGGGGTCCATCAATATCAATCCGGACAATGGGCGGCGGCCCGGAAACTGCTGAGCCGGCTTCTGGAAACCGGGGTGGACCGCGCTACTCAAAACCGGGCCCGGTTCCTGCTGGGGAAAATACACGTGCACGAGAAACATTATGATCGGGCCCGGAAAATTTTCGAGTCTCTGGTCCCGGTTTATCCGGAAATCGGCGACTATATTTTACTGGAACTGGTCCGGCTGGACCGGGAAAACAAAAACTACGAAGCAGGGCTGGAACGGTCGGTGACGCTGTTAAAAAAATTCCCCCGCACCCTTTTAACCGCCGAAACCAGAATTCTCCGGGCGGATATTTATGAGGCCCGGAACGATTGGAAAAAAGCTCTGGTCGAGTTGCACCGCGCGGAACGGTTCATCTCCAAAAGACTGCGAACGCAAAAATGGCTGTCCCGGATTCCGGAACTGATCAACCGGCAAATCAAACTGTCCAAAAAGCTCAGGGCGCACGCGCGGGTTTACAGTCTGTACCGCCGGCTTTACATCCGCTACCCCCAACATGCCCATCGTTTACAGGCCAAAGTCCAAATGGACCGCCTGGCCCGGAATGTTCCCTTGACCCCACGGCCGTTGAAACTGAGAGAGACGGGAAAAAGGCTGAGAGGATTGCTGAACCGGGTGGAATACACGAGGGTCATCCGGGAAATCAAGGCTTTCAAAAAGCGATCCCCCAAACGTATCCTCCCCCCCTCGCTTTATTTCTATCTTTCCGAAGCCCATAAAGGACGGCGTAAAAGGTCCCGGGCCAATATTGTCCTGCGTCAATTTCTCAAGCATTATCCCAACCATTCCCGAACCCAGGAGGCCCGTTTGCTCATGGCGCAGAACTTATGGAACCTGGGCAACCCGTCGGCAGCCATCAAGCATCTGGACGCTCTTCTGAAATCATCCTCCCACCCCCGGTGGACCCCCCGGGCACTGTTTTATCAGGGACGTATTTACGAAGATATCCGCCTGCCGGCGCAGGCCATTAAAAAATATCGGGTGTTGATCGATCAATATTCCCAAGACTCGCAGGCGGAGCAGGCGGCCTGGAGAATCGGGTGGATCCATTTTCTGGCGGGCGATTACGGCAAAGCCTACGATCGATTCGAGAAAAACAGCACCCAGTTTAAAAACGGTCATTATGTAGATCAAAACCTGTTCTGGATGGCCAAGGTCGCCGAAAAACAGAAACAGGACGCCAAAATGGAGAGCCTGTTTCGGGAATTGGCGGCGCGGTTCCCTTATACCTATTACGGTCTGCAGGCCTTTAACCGTCTGCAATCCTCCGCTCCCGAATCGTATCCCTATCCGGAGGGAAAAAGTCCTTTCCACAAGGCCTCCCTTAAAATCCATCAGCCGGCTCCACCTTCACCGGGACGCCGGTTATCCAAAAGGGAGCGGTTCCACTTCGAACGCGGTTCGGAACTGATTGAGCTCGGATTCTATCCGCGAGCCCGGTTGGAGTTGCTGAAACTGGGAAAAACCATCCGGAAAAACCTTACCGGGGTGATGTGGTTGTCGCACTGGTACAATCGCGCCCGCGGGTATGGTGATTCTCTGCTGATTCTGCAATTGTTCAAGGATTTTAAAACCATGAGCGGAGAAAAGGATTTGCCGAAGGGGTTCTGGCTGAACTTCTACCCCTCCGCTTATTCGAAGATCGTGGATATTCAGGCCCGAAGGTATAATCTGGACCCCTGGCTGGTGGAAGGACTGATCCGCCAGGAAAGCATGTACAACAGCCGGTCGCTGTCTCCCGCGGGAGCCCGCGGCCTGATGCAGATCATGCCCCGCACCGGCAAGCAGCTTTTTAAACGATCACACCCTCACGAAAAATTTGAGACGGACGATCTGTTCGACCCGGAAACCAACATTCAACTGGGAGTGCAGTATTTGAGTACCCTCATGCGGAAATACAAAGGCAACGGGGTTCATATTCTCATCACTTATAATGCCGGCCCCAAAAAATTGCGGGCCTGGCGCAACCGGTTCAGCGGGATCAAGGACCGGGATGTATGGATCGAATCCATTCCCTACCCGGAAACGCGGAATTACGTCAAACGCGTCACGCGCAACTACGGCATTTACAAGAAGCTGTATCCCTCCAGGCTGTCAGCCTCTTCCGAAAATAAGTCCTTTTAATGACTTTGCCAAAATGGGTATAATGACCCGCTCCGTCTCGGGCCGTCCAGCTCTATAACGGATGATTTCTGTGGAAGAGAAATTTATCAGGGAGAGGAGGGGTTCCTGGATTCATCGAACTTGATGGAACAACAGCCCAGATCCAGCCCGATCTCTTTGGATTCCAGAATAAATTTGACTTCCGGGCCAATGAAATTGATGATTTTCTTGCCTTCTCTCCGGGTCTCCACCAGACCGGAACTCCGCAGAATGGAAAGGTGATGGGATACCTGGGGTTGGGCCATCTGGAGGGCGCCGACCACTTCCGTCACACTCTTTTCGCCGGTGAACAGCAGTTGAACGATTTTTAAACGGGACTCGTCGGCGAGAGATTTTAAAATCTTAGCGCATTGGCCTGCATCGGGAGTCGGATTCATGGGACTCAGTATAGGAGTTTCCCGCGGCGGAAGTCAATAACATCCCCTTGAAAGGTGGACGAACTTCATCATGGCAGAAGAACTGAACAGCGAAATGTGGGTGGACCGCTACGGGGACATGCTTTACCGCTATACCCTGGTACGAGTGAAGGACCCGGATATTGCAGAAGAAATCGTTCAGACCACCCTGTTGGCGGCGATTCAGGCCCAGTCTTCTTTCCAGGGGCGCTCCTCCGAAAAGAGCTGGCTGTTCGGGATTCTCAAACATAAAATCATGGATCATTTCCGGACCGTGAAAAACCGGATGACCTACCAGCTGACCTCGGAGGACGGACCCGACCCCCTGGAAAACGCTTATCATCAGGATGGACACTGGGCCAACGCCCCCAAAAACTGGGACACGGACCCCCATAAAGCCGCGGAAAACAAGGCCTTGGTCAAGGCCTTGAGCCTGTGCCTGGACCGGCTTTCGGACAAGCTCCGTAACATATTTGTTTTAAAGGAGATCGAAGGAATGAAATCGGAGGATATCTGTAAGGAAATGGGTATTCAACCGACGAATTTATGGGTAATATTGCATCGGGCGCGTAACCAGCTCCGCAAATGCCTGGAGACGCACCACTGGAACACCAAAACCTGAGTATCATGAAGTCAGAATCAATTTTAAATAAACTCAATACGCGCATGGCGCGGTGGTTTCGAGTCACCTGCGAGGATACCACCCCGCTGATTTTGGAGGTGATGGACCATGGTCTGCCCCTGGGAAGCCGGATCCGGCTGGCCGTTCATCTGGCCATGTGCGGGGTATGCGGGTTTTACAAAAAACAGATTGAGGTGATCCGGGCGCTGGCCAATAAACTGGGAGAGGAAGATTCCCCGGTCAAGGAGGACGCGGTCTTGAGCCCGGAAACCAAAAAGAAAATCAAACAGAAACTCCGGCAAACCAGTTGATTGCCTGAATCCATTTGAAAGGAATCCATCGATGAACGATGTCAGATCCGGGTCCCAGCCCGAAACCGGTTACGAAGTGACCCGCGAGGATGTGCGGGATTATTATTCCAAAGCGGCCCTCGCCACCCAGGAGAGCCTGTGCTGTCCCGTCAATTACGATCCCGGAGACCTTTCGCACATCCCCCCGGAGGTGATGGAGATTTCTTACGGATGCGGCAGTCCTGTGAACCGGGCCAGTCTTGTCTCCGGGGAATCGATGGTGGATCTCGGCTCGGGCGGGGGCGTTGATGTCTTCATCGCGGCAAAGATCGTGGGTCCGCAGGGCAAAGCCATCGGTATTGACATGACGGAAAAAATGCTGGAAGTGGCCCGCAAAAATGCCCGGCAGGTTTCAAAAAACCTGGGTTATAGCAATATCGAGTTCAAACAGGGGTTCCTGGAATCCATCCCTCTGGAGGATACCTCCGTCAATGTGGTCACCTCCAATTGCGTGGTCAACCTGTCCACCAACAAACAGGAGGTCTTTAAAGAGATTTTCCGGATCCTCAAACCCGGAGGGCGCTTCGTCATCGCCGATATCATTTCGGACCGGCCGGTCCCGCAGGCAATGAGAAGCAATCGCGAATTGTGGGGGGAATGTGTTTCCGGGGCGTTGACGCTCGACGAATTCACCGGGTTCGCCAAAGGCGCCGGCCTGCACGGATTCATCCTGAAAAAGGATTATCTGTGGAAAGTGGTGGAAGGAATCCGCTTCTATGCCTATATCCTGACCGCCTACAAACCGGAACCGGTGGAAACATCCTGCTGTCCGGGAAAAGTACAGGTGGTTTACGGTGGACCGCTCCAGGCGGTCACTTTTCAACACATCCAGTTTCCCCTGGGAGTCGCCGTAGAGGTGGATGAAGATTTTGCCAAAGTCCTCGGGTCGCATCCCTACCGGGAAATGTTCAATATTCACGATCCTGATGAGTCCCCGAATGACGACGACTCCTGTTGTTCCTGAGGGAAGACTCCGCCCGGGTTCATGACGCGGCGCGGGTTCCTGCGCTTGCTGGCGGGCGGGGTATTGTCCCTGCTGTATGATCCTGTGCGGACTCTGGCGGCCCGTTTCGGAACCGGGGAGCCCTCAAACCCCACAGCCGTGATCCCGGTATCGGGCATGCAGCCTCACGTCAAAAGGCCGAAGGGCGCCGTGCCTTTCATCACCCCCAACCGTAAGTTTTATGTCGAGGACATCCACGGCCCGCCAAGATCACTGGATTTGAAAACCTGGCGGTTGAAGATCACAGGCAAAGTCGATCAACCGTTGACCCTGTCTCTCGACCAAATCCGCAAACGTCCAGCCATCAGGCAAATCATCACCCTCAGTTGCATCGGCAACCCGGTGGGCGGCTTCGCCCTGGGCAACGCCGAATGGGAGGGAATTTCTCTGCGCAGCCTGCTGGACGAGGCCGATCCGGATTTCTTTGCCAGTACCCTGATCTTTAAAGGAGCGGACGGCTATCACGACAGCGTTCCTCTGCGCCGGGGACGGCACCGCGGGGCTCTGCTGGTCCATACCATGAACGGCGAACCCCTTCCTCTGGACCATGGTTATCCCTTGCGGGTCTTGATCCCCGGTCTGTATGGCATCAAGCAAGTCAAATGGATCACGGAAATTGAAGTTTCCAATAAAAGTCACACCGGCTACTGGCAGAAACAGAATTGGGCGTCCGACGGCAAAGTCAAAGTCATCTCGCGCATCGACTTCCCCAGGCACGGCCAACGGCTCCGCACCGCCAGAACCACCCTGCGGGGAATCGCCTTTGCCGGAGACCGGGGCATTCAATACGTGCAGGTCAGCATCGATGGCGAACGCACCTGGTCGCTGGCCCGGCTGGAAAAACCACCCTCTTCCTATAGTTGGGTTTTCTGGAGCCTTCCGGTGCGTTTTCCGAAATCCGGCCGGTATTCGATCGCGGTGCGGGCGGCGGATCAATACAGCGGCGTCCAGTTCGACGGCCACCGCGACCCCTTCCCCTCCGGAACATCAGGCATTCACCGAATCCAATGCCGGGTGCACATGGTTGGCCGATAACCGCTCATTTCCTATAGATACTCCAATATTTACCCACGCGAAAATTCAGGAGGTTTTACTGGATTTTGGGAAAAGGGGCCGTTACACTTTTAAGTAAGGATTACAGTCACATAGGTGGAAAACCAATTATTCGGAGGTTAACGCATGGCATATAAAACCATGGTCAAAAAGATCAAGATCAACACCATTATCCGCACCGCGGGTGAAAAAATCGAGGGCAATGTCCATTGCCTGCCCAATATGCGGCTGTTGGATTTAATGAACCATCCGGAAGAATCCTTTGTGCCGGTATCCGATGCCGCGGTCTATGATGAGGAATCCGGCAAACTCCTTTACCAGGTCCCGTTTATGGCGGTCAATAAAAGCCATGTCATCGTGATCAGCGAAACCGGTCAGGACGCCTCGCCGGAAACCGCATAAAGCGCCCAACCCCCGCCTTGCCTCCTTTACTGTAGTGTCCCGGCTCGATTCCGGGCAATGATCTCCTGACAAAATGCCTCCGTCAGAAATAAAATCAAGACTTTCCGGTCTTAATATGATAATTAAAGACGTTTAAATTCATTTTCGGCAACCTCCTTTTTCGTTTTCAAGCTCATCGCCATGGATGCTCCCAAAGCCTCTGGACCGGTCTTTACCGATAACAACTGCCTTAATCTCTATTATGTCAATGAGTTGTACCGCAACATCGCGCAATCGGTTTCCGGCCGTATGCGCGAATTACACGGCATCGACGTTCCAATTTCGTCGGGCATCTGGGGCGGCACCTATCTCATCGCCGATCCCCAGGGCAATTCCCTCCGCAGAATCTGGCGGCTTTACTGCATCGTCAACCTTCCCCAGAACTCCCCCCTGGACAAGCATGAGAATCTGGAAAAACTGGTCATGGTTTATTTCAAAACCTTCGCGGAGGCCTTCAAGCCGTACGGATTGATACTGGACCTCAAGATGTGGGGCGGGCGGCTGCCGCACAGCAATAAAACCCGGCCGACCATCACCATGCATCTGGAAGACGCCAACCGCAAGATCAACTGGTTGCGGCCGATCATTGTGTGGAACGAGGCCCACTGGGAGCAATCCATCATTTACGATTCGGTGCGCCTGGTCAAGGAACTCAAAAACAGCCTGAACCTCGACAAAGGCCCGGTGTTGACCGACCCCAAAACCATCAAATACCTGTTGCAGGACGTGATCATCACCTACCGGACGCTCGAAAAGGCGGCTTCGGAGGATTTTCTGGAACACGCCGAACCCATCATCGCGGACCTCACTCAAACTTTTCTTGAAGGACTGTTCGACCCGCTCCAGATCCGCGACCTGTATCACATGGTGCTGGAAAACGCACTGGTGTACGGCTATGAGCAGACCCTGGACGCTCATTACCGGAAATACGAACTGGACGTCACCCGGGTGGAAACCTGGCCCGTAGAGAAAATCAACTGGGTGCCGGAGGAACTGCAGGACAAACTCATCCCGCCGATCCAGGAAATTTTCGCCACCTTCAAAGCCAATCTGGAAGCCCAGCAAACCCCCGCGGGATAAAACCCGAAACTTTCCCGGAATTATGAGAAGGAGGACTCACCCTTCCTGGTTCACCGGATCCTGTTCGGGCGACGGGTGTTTTCTGGATTTGTAGTATTTGTAAAAGGTGGGGATGAGGGCGAACAGGCCGAGCAGGGCGAACGCTCCCAGGACCTGCGGGGAGGCGATGTCGCTGAGCTGGTTGATGGACGCCAGGTTGCTCCCGGCGTTGGCGTAAACGAAGGTGCCCGGCAGGGTGCCGAACATCGTGCCAAAGAAATACACCGGCAGGCGAATCTGCGTCAATCCGGAAACGAGATTGATCAGGAAAAACGGGAACAGCGGCACCAGCCTCAAAAACAGCATGTAGTTGATGGCGTTTTTGGAAAAACCGTCGTTGAACGGTTTGAGCTTCTCACCGAAATTTTTCTCCACCCAGTCGCGCAGTAAAAAACGGGCCGCCAGAAACGCCAGCGTGGCGCCAACCGTCGCGCCCACGTTGACCACCAGCGTGGCCATCACCGATCCGAAAATCGCCCCGGCGCACAGGGTCAGGATCGCCGCTCCCGGCAGAGACAGGGCCACGGTCACGATATACACGCCGATAAACGCGACGATCATGGTCGCCGTGTTGGCCTCATAAAAAGTCCGCAGCTGATCGCGATTGGACTTCAGACTTTCAAGAGACAAATATTCGCCGAGATCGAAAATGAAAAACAGCGCCACCGCCACCGCGATTATCGAAAGTAATAAAATTTTCTTTTTCACTCGTCACCCGATTCAAAAATTTCCATTTCAGTATAACATTGCCGTCTTTATTTCCCCGCGGTGAACACCTGCGTATCCTTGTGAAAAGCATACCACGCAAACCAGAACCCCGTGACCGTGGGCACCTCCCGGCCCGAGGCGTCTTTAATCGTGGCGGTCCGGGATGGGGCATCGTAAACCACCCACAGGGTTTTCTCCCCCACCCGGTCCTTGAAAGGCGATTTCATCTTCGCCAACTCGCTGAACGGGTAGGCCTTGGCCACTCCATTCAGTTTCACCCCGATCACCGGCTCTTTGGGATGGAATTGACGGTTCAGTTTTCCGACGGAGAACATCACCCGGTCGCTGGCGGCATACCCCGCATAAGGATCACGGTCATAATCCCGGACATGTCCGGTCTGGGTGGACAGCACAAACGTCTCCGGATATCGCTTCCGCCAGGCATCCCAGCGGGTATGGGTGGAAGTCAACAGCGTCAGGGACGTTCCCGTCATGGGGCCGGTCACCGCCTGCTGTTTGATCTGCGACCACAGGCTTTCGGTCTGACGGTCATACATCAGCACGTCGCTCTTATACAACAGGCCCGACACACCGAAGGTCAGCACTCTTCCCGCGGCTTTTGCATCGAACACCATACCGGTGCCGCACAACGGGCAAAACGTCACCACCACGTTGCGTCCGCCCAGGCGGTCATTGACGATTTCATGCCAGTTGAGAATTTTGATGGGATAGGCCTTGGCCTTGCCGTTGACGGTCAGTCCGATGACCCGATCTCTATCCTTCATAAAACTCCGGCTCGCCTTTTTGGCGGAAACAAAGCGCGGACGGTCCAGCGCGGGAATGCCGTCCTTGGGCGGTCCCCCGCTCACGATTTCGTCCAGCGGGATCGAACTCTTCGAAAAGTCCCAGGCGGCCAGCCCCACCCACAGCAGAAAAACCCCCAAACTCTTGACCGTAACCCCACCCTGCCGCATTTCGAAAGACTCCTGAAAGATAAAAAATGTGTTGCAGGATTAGTCGCGATCAAGGGCGGATTCCTTACAGCGGCAACGGAGGAAAAAATTATGACGAACCGGGGAAGGCGTCAGCAATCCAGATGGGCGGAAAGATCGACCAGGCGTTCATAGAAAACGTCTTGAATTTCCCCGCGTATGCGTGAGGATTGATATTCGACCATACTGCCGCCCTCATCAACAAATTGGATCTGCCGGCGGACCAGGGCGCACACTTTGGATTGGGAACGGCGGGAGGCGGGGATTTCGGCCATCATCATCACTTTGCAAAACTGGATGCCGGCTTCGACGGTATCTAAATATTTGGGATTGATTGAAAACTTTTTGACCCGTATCAGGTGATGACTGATTTTCAGTGTCTTCGAAAACTCCTCCAGGGCCCGGTCATAATCCCGGTCGATTACGAACTGAATGCCTTTCATCATGGACAGTCCCTTGTTGCCGATAAAACCCGGGATCGGCACCTCTCTAAAGTAGAGCCTCTCGTATTCTTCCATCAAACGAGAAACCCGTTGCCGGGCGTGAAACGGGGACAGGGGATTCTCTTTTTTCAAGTCGCGGTTGTCCGGATTGATCTGCTCGGAAATATAAAACCAGATGAGCGTTTTGAGCGCCAGCGGGCGGGAAAGGATTTTCTTTTCCAGGGCGGTTTCGATATGGCGCAACCCGACGAGACGCAAATCCCGCCCCCCCTGCATAATAAAGTTGCCCAGCCCGCCCAGCCGGGTGTTGCCGTACCGGTAAACCCCCAGGCCGACATGGGCGTCCGCATGGGCGGGGTCCAGCTGCAAAGCGTCTTCCAGGTGATTGTCCGCCGAGAGCCCGTCTATCAGCGCGGCGAACAGTTTACCCTCCCCGTATTCCAGAAGGCCCATATACCCTTCGGACACGCCCAGGAAAAAATAGGCATCCGAGCGATCGGCTTTCGACAGATTGGGATTCTCCAGAATTTTTTCCGCCAGGTCCTTGGCCTTTTCGCTGTATAAAAAGAATTCCTGTTTGATCGCCTCGATCTGATAGGTACTGGTAAAAGCCAGGACGTGGGTCAACTCGCCGTTCAGCGCCGCCAGGTAAAAATAAAAACGCATCAACTCCAACTGGTTGGCCAGGGTCTGGGGACCGGCTTCCAACCGGCGGATGCGGTTTTTAAATCTCGGGAACCAGGGGTCGAAGTTGTAATACAGGGTATCGATGAGGGCCTGTTCCGCCATCTGAAGCGCCGGCAGGGTATCCCAGTCCGGTTCCCTTTCGGTTTCCGGCTGAGCGCCGGCAGTCCCGCATACGATATATCCCATCATCAGGATGGGAACCCATACAGATGAAAACCAGGCTTTGGAAAGAGGGGGTTTCATCAGACCGGTTGCGTAGCCATGAGTTCTCTGACGCGGGCGATTTTCGGATAATCCCGGAGCTTGACGTACAATTTTTCCGCCTTCCTCAGGTGAAACATGGACCGTTCGGCATCTTCCAGCGCCGCGTGAAACAAACTGCCCAGCAGATAATGCGCATCCGCGAAGTCGGGGCGGATGCGGACGGTTTCCAGAAATTCATCACGCGCTAGCTCCAGGCGTTTGGAATCGTAATACGCCAGACCCAGCGAAAAACGGGCATGGACCGAGTCCGGCGCCAGCGACACGGCCTTTTCCAGAGCGCTCAGGGATTGGTCGATTTGTCCCATCATGCGCATCGCGGTTCCCAGATAATAAAATACATTATAATCCCGGGGCGCCAGCAGGGCGGTTTCCTCCAGCAAAGCCACCGCTTCCATAAATTCTCCCTTGCGGATGTAAGCCGCCCCGAGCGCGATATGCGCGTGAATAAAATCCGGTTTGAGGCGAACGGCGTGCTTCAGCGCCCCGATGGCGCTATCGATTTTCCGCTGGCCCAGATCCTCCAGGCTGCCATAGGCGATGCCCATGTTGTAATAAGCCTCGACGTCATTCGGCTGGAAGGCGACGACCTTTTTATAGGCGTCGATCGCAGACTGGTAATATCCCAGTTGTTGAAGCCGCAGACCCTCCTTCAGCCAGTCCTCCGCCGCCCGCTCCGGACTCTCCACCTCCTCCACCGGTGTGTACAGCTGATGGGCCAACACCATCTTCCCGGTGTCCCCGGACCGGCTGTACAACGCTTCAGCGGTTTCCAGATATTTCCGGGCCCGTTTCGGATTCCGCAACTTTTTAATATGCAGGGAACCTAATTGATAATACGCGTCGGCGAAATCCTCCTGCAGTTTGACCGCATTTTTGAACGCCGAGCGGGCATGGGTGTTCAAATCAAAATCGAGGCAAGCCATCCCCAGCAGATAATAGGACCAGGCCAGACAGCGTTCTTTCTCCCCCTCTTCCTTTTCCCCCAGCCCGTCGGGGTCCAGATACCGGCCCAGGTGGTCCGACGCGAAGGTCAGCCAGTGGTCGGCCACGGCAAAATCCTGATTCAACATCAACGCCTGCTTGAAAGCACCGTTGGCCTTGTTCTCTTTGCCCAGCATCCAGTACGCCAGGGCGAGGTCGTAATACACCTGAGGGTAGTCCGGCTTGATTTTGATGGCTTTGCGGTAGTAATCCACTTCCATCTTGTGCTTGCCCATACTGCCGCACACATAACCCAGCAGATGAAACACCGGGTAAGCCTCGGGTTCCTCCTCCATGATCTCCGAAAAGGCCCCCAGCGCTCCCAGGTAATTGCCCCGGACACAGTGCATGGCCCCTTCGTAGAACCGGTCGGAGTCTTGCCACTCGTAGGGCATCAGGCCCTGAATGGTGTCCACCAGCCGCCGCACCACCGGGTCCGACCCCTGCAGGCGGGCGAACTTCTCCATCATCTCGGGATACTTCTGGCGAAGTTCTTCTCCCAGGGTGGACAAGGCTTCATCCCCGGTGGAGAACACCACTTCACCTTTACGGCTTTTGTGCTTCATATGGATCCCTGAAACTCCCGTTTATGCTTTACCTGAATTATATGCCCTTCGCTTCCCCATTTAAAGTGAAGATTATTAACTTGGAGAGAGCCGCCGGATTTTCCCCGGGTAACGGTCAGCCTGATTCCTCCGGGCGTGGCGCGGGCCTCGGCAGAGGGCGGCAGGGTTTGTGGCAGACGGTTTTTTCGTCGACGCAGATGAGGTCTTCCGCCAGCCGCTCGGCCTGCTCGACGTGGTGGGTGACCAGCAGAATGGTATGCCGGTCCCTAAGGGCGAGGATTAAATCCTCCACCGCGCGGGTGGATTTCGGATCGAGTGCCGAAGTCGGTTCATCCATCAACAGAATTTCCGGATCGACCGCCAGCGTGCGCGCCATGGCCAGCCGCTGTTGCTGGCCCTGCGACAGGGTGTGGGCGGGCTGGTGCAGGCGGTCTTTCACCTCCTCCCACAAAAACGCGTCACGCAAGGCCCGCTCCCCGCGTTCGGGGAACTCACCTTTTTTCCCTGGAACGTGAAAGCGGAGACCGAAGATCACGTTTTCGTAAATCGATTTCGGGAACACGCAGGGTTTCTGAAATACCAGTCCCACCTGCCGGCGCAGTTCATAGACGTCGGTTTCCGAGCTATGGATATCGCGCCCCAGCACCTCGACGCGGCCATCCCTTTGAAACCCCGGAATCCGGTCGTTCATGCGGCACAGGGTTCTCAACAGAGTCGACTTGCCGCTTCCCGACGGACCCACCACTGCGGTGACCGTGTGGGGCCGGAGGGCGAACGTCGCCTGTTCGATCACCGGCCGGCCATGGTATCCCAGCCGCACCTGTTCCAGTTGAACCGCCCGTTTCAATTCGCTCATCGTTCGGCCTCCATGGAAATTCCCGTCCGCATCCACCACGCGGCGGCAATCAGAACAAATACCAGGGTCAGCAAAACAGACGCGGCGCCCCAGGCGTGGCCCAGCGCGGCGGGATTCGCCGCTTCCTGCGCCAGCACCAGAATATGAGTCTGCAAAGTGGTTACCGGTTCCGTCCACGATTCAGGAAACAGCACACCGGAAAACGTGGTGGCGGTGAACATGATGGCCGCGGTTTCCCCCGCCGCCCGCGCCAGACCCAGCAGGGTGCCGGTGACGATGCCATGCACGCTTTGAGGTAATACCACCGCGCGGATCAGCTGGCCGGAACTCAACCCCAGCGCCAGGCCCGACTCCCGGTAATGTTCGGGAATGGATTCCACCGCTTCGTGAATGCTCACGTGCAGGGTCGGCAGAATCATCACCGCCAGAATCAGCACACCGGTCAGCCAGGAAATTCCCGAATCTAAAAACACCCCGAAGAACAGGTAACCCATCAGGCCGAAGAGTATCGTCGGTACCGCGTTGAGGGAGTAAATGAGATGGCGAAACATTTTTTTAAGAAGCGGGGAATGCAAAAACTCCGTTTGAAACAACACCGAACCCAGGGCCACCGGCAGACACACCAGCGCCGCCCCGGTCATCAACAGCATCGTCCCCAGCAATTGATAAAACACGCCTCCCTCCAGCCCGAAATCACGTGAGGCTTCCAGCAAAAACGAACCGCTGATGGCCGGACTCCCTTTCCAAAAAACCGTGAACAGAATCACCGCCAGTACCAGGACTCCCGACGAAGTCAAAACCGTCAGAAGGATGAGTGAAAATTTCTCTTTCCACAGCCGCCGGTTCATCGGACTCTCCTGAGCAGGAGATTGCCGGCTAAGGTGATCGATATCACCATCACGAACAGGACCAATCCCAGGGCGATCAACGCGCTCCATTGCAGGTCAAACCCCAGCGCTTCCGCCGCTTCGCGGCCGATTTTCGAGGGAATATTCTGTCCCGGCGCGAACAGGTTGAACCAGGGTTGAGGAATCCGGTCGATGCCGCCGATGACCAGCATGACGGCGATGGTTTCACCCATGGCCCGTCCCAGCCCCAGGAACACCGCTCCGGCCAGCCCCGGCAGGGCCTGCGGAATCACAACTTTAAAGACCGTTTCGATGCGCGTCAGACCCAGGCTCAACGCCGTATCCCGGTACGCACCGGGCACGGTGCGCAGAGCGTCTTCCGACAACGTCATCACCGTCGGCAGAATCATCACCGCCAGCAGCAGTCCCGCGGTCAACAGAGTATTGCCGTCGATCAGCCCGAACACATCGCGCACCCATCCCGTCAACAGGGCGATTCCCATGAGGCCGTAAATGATTCCGGGAACCCCCGCCAGCAATTCCATGGCGGCCTTCACCGACAGGCGCATACGGGCAGACAGAAACTCCGAGGTCAGCACGGCAGCCCCCAGGGCAAACGGCAGAACCAGGAAAACCGCCAGACCGGTGACCGTCAGCGAACCGAAAATCATCGGCAACGCACCGTAGGCTTCTCCCGCGAACCAGTCTTCGCCGGAAAGAAAACCCATTCCTTCGGATTTAAAAACAGGAACACTTTCATGAACCAGGCCCAGGAATAAAATCAGGATACAGCCGGTAGAGACCAGGGCCGCCAAACCGGTCAACCAGAAGACCGGCCCTTTTCCGGACCATTTTTTGTGGAAATTTTTGTTCATGGCCTGGGGGAATCCGCTACTTTCGAGACGGCTTGCGGCGAGGTGATGGACAGGTATCCGCTTTTTTCGACAATCGTCTGGCCTTCCGGTCCCAGCAGAAAGTCGAGGAATTGTTTCAGAGGTCCAGCCGGGGCGCCGGAGATAATCAGATTCAAATTGCGGGCAATGGGGAAACGTCCCGCGCGCACGTTGGCCAGAGTCGGGAGGGTATCCCGGGCCCTCTCCCGAATACCGACGGCCACCACATCGTCGTTCAGCCAGGCCAGAGACAGCATCCCGATGGCGGAATCGCTTTGCGCCACCTTGGCCTGCTCTTCGTTGTTGGAACCGGTGATCAACCGCGCTCCCGGAGCCCGCGCATTGGAGCGGCCGAACAGATACTGCATGAACACGTGGCGGGTGCCCCGGTGCGGTTCTTTATCGATGACGATGATCGTGCGGTCCGGTCCGCCCACCCGTTTCCAGTTGGTGATTTTTCCCAGATAGATATCGCGAATCTGCTGGCGGGTCAGCGAATGAACCCCGGCCTGATACACCTCGGAGGAAATCACGCAGGCCACGGCGTCTCGCCCGATGACCACCGTTTGAAGCCGGGCGGCCCGGTAGCGCTGGTGTTCTTTGTCCGTCATCTCACGCGAGGCCATGCCGATATCGACCCGGCCCATCCCCACACTCTGAATCCCCACTCCGGAACCCCCGGCATTGACGGTGATTTTAATGTCTGGATGGGTGGCTTGAAACCGTTCCGCCGCCCGCGATAGGATGGGCAAAACCGTGGTCGACCCGGCCACCCGGATAATGGCGCGGTCTTGCGCCCATGCCAGCGGTTCACTGATCGTGGCCACCCCAAAAAATACCAGAAAAGACAGGCCGATATGGATTTTCATCCGGCTTCCGGAGGACAATGAACAACTCCCTGAAATGATGGCTATAACAATATACATATCTACATACTTAGATATGTAAATGCAACCGGTTAATTGGTCGGCGGTTTGGCCCCGGACCTTACAGGGAGAATCCGCAATTCCCACTCCCGGTTTTCCGGGGGCTTGCGTTATAATTCCGGTGGCAACCGGAATATGGACCCTCTAATTTTCCCGGAATTTGAAATCCGCAGGTAACCGTTGACACCCCAACCCCCCTATTTTGATCAAGATTCCCCTTTTTTAAAAGAGGACACCCGCGGCAAGCGCTGGGCGATTCCCTACCATTACGAGTGTCTGAACGGCCGGGTGGATACCCTGCTGGCCCGCCAGGTGGACGCCGTGCAGGATTGCCGGATTCTGGACCTGGCCTGCCACATGGGAACTTTTGCTTTCGCGGCGTTGCAACTGGGAGCCCGCTTTGTTCATGGGGTGGATACCGAGCCGGGCATGACCGCCAAAGGCCGGGAATTACTGCAAAGGTCGGAAATAGCGGATTCCTCTTATCTAATTGAAAATAAGGATGTTTTTGAGTTCCTGGAGCAGAGCGGACCGGACAGTTTCGACACCCTGTTTTGCTTTGGAATGCTGTATTACACCACCGAGCCGCTCCGCCTGCTGACCCTGATGAAAAAGGTGGCGAAACGGTGTATCCTCCTGGACACCTTTACCGCCCGCTATGCCGCCCTGCAGGGCAAGGACGCGCATCAGTACTTTCCGCATATTACCGATGAGATGCTGGACCTGCCGATCCTCCTGACCTCCCTGACCCAATCCGAGAAGAAGGACTACCGGCTTCCCAACTCCTTTAAATATAAAGGAAAAGACCTTAGTCTGACGACTTTTCCCAGCCGCGCCCTGCTGGAGATCTGGTTCCAGACTCTGGAAATGGACTACACCTTGCTCCAGTGGGAGGACTATATTCAGAAGCCCTGTTACTGGCGCGATCTTTGGACCCCGGAACAAAAGCAGGCATCCCACTGGGCGGACGTGTATGCCAGCGAAGTCCGCGTGGCCTACCGAATAAACCTCTAATGCTCGAATTTTTAACATTTTTTTTATTCCCCCGGTATGGAATAAGGAAAATGAAATCAATCAGATGCAGGGAGCCTTTCTTATAATTACATTCACATTCTAAATTAATGTTTGATAACGCGCTCTTCCTTATTTATCCTTGTATGAAACGAATTTAAAACGGAAATAATCCCAGGGAGAGGGTATGCAGGAGGTTGGCTCCCCTCTTTCCTGTCCAGAAAACCCGAGTGACGCTCGCCAGCGGCCGGGTTCAGAAGGGATTTCCCTCTACAGGAAAGTAAGCTATGCCATATTTTCGACGTGTCTTTTTGATGGTGCTGATGGTTCTTCTGGCGTCCGGCCAAAACCTTGTGGCCGCAGACAAAAACAACACCGATCTGTTTCATGACCTCACGGAATATACGAAATACCTGAAACATTCCACAAGCGTCTATAACGACCTGACGGAAATATTCACTTACGCTTCGGCTATTGACGATCTCAGCCAGGCGGTCTTGTTGGAAGAAGTCCGCGAAGATCAGGCTCTCAAGAAAAAACGCCGCCTCGCCGCCGCGATCGAGAGCGATTTCAAATCCGTCGGCGCAAAGATGAAAACCATCTACCAACCGGATTTCCGGACGAAACGCTTCAGTTCCCAGGTTAAAGAGTTCAACGATTATCTGATGGCGTACAAGCGGACCATCCGGCAATCGATCGACGATTCCTACAATTTATTCGAGGCGAGCCTTACGAAAGATCTGGCGGTGGTCAACCAATTTGACCTGAAATCGCGGAAGACCATTATCCGCGCTCTGGAAGGGGAAAACGCCCTGCTGAAACTGCGCATGGGGCAACTGGAGCAGAACAATCCCTCCTTTCACTTGTTCAAGTCCATCGTTCATTCGAACCAAAGCCTGATTTATGTGATCAAGGCCCGCATCAGTGAAATGGAAAGTCCGGAGGTCACGGGGGTTGCCAATTATGTGCCGGAAAGCGGAGCTTCATTCGTTAAAATCGCCGGCATCGAACTGGGTGTTTCCAGGAAAGCCGTGGAGAATGGGAAAACGGCCTTAAAGCAATGGGAAAACACCAACCGCTACAAATTCTCCTTTTCGCAGCAGTTCAAGGATGTCTTCAACTCTCTGGTATCGTCTTTCGACGAAAGTTTCAAGGTGGAACTGCAGATCAACCGGGCGTTCCAGGTGATGCTGGATGAATTTCCGGGAGATGACAGTTTTGAGCAGATCAACGGCCAGATCGACACCCTGATCGATCAGCGAATGAATCTACAGAACGAAAGAATCCGGCTGGTGGCCCATCTTTCGAACCTGGGAAAAACCATGTCCCGAAAACGCTGATCCGGGTCCCCATCATTTCGGTCGGTACACCCAATCCGCCTCCACGGCGATCTTGTCGTGGAGGTACACCAGCAACCACCGCTTGACTCCTTCCCGGGTCAGCATCAGGGCCACATCCTTGAACAGGATTCCGGGGTTTCCCTTTTTAAACGCCTTATAAAAAAGCGCCGAATATTTAACGGCGGTGCCGACCTTGTATTTCCTTGCCAGGTCGGCGATCTGGTTTTCCAGGGCCCAGTGGGTGGCTTCCCGTATTTTGAGGAAATGACTCAGCCGAAGCTGGAGAATTTTATTAAACACCGGTTTACGGTTCAGGTTCACCACCTGTTCGGCGAAACGCGAGAAGCCGAGGAGCAGATCGTACAACCGGACTTCATAAACGGGCTGATCCGCTTCCGGATGATGCACCCGGGCGATCTCCCCCACCAGTTGGGTGTATTGCTTCCGGGCATCCGGCCAGCTGACGGTCCCGAGATGAAATTGCAGGGTCTTGCGGGAGTCCGCCACCAACCCCTGAACATTCGGGGACAGGCCGGCTTCCTCAAACTCATTCTGTGCGGACAGGGTGTCCATATCCTCCAGCCATTGCTCCGGCACCGGTTCACCGTTGCCTCCCCGGTCGCTGTAAGTCCTCAGGGCCACCTCCCCGGCCAGCAGATACCAGCGAATCAAGAATATTTTGAAGACAATATCGTAAAGAAAAAACACCGTCATCTTGAAGGACCAGAACACCAGGTCCATCGACCGGGTGAGGGTATAGGCCCATTTAACGATGGGATAAAATTTCATGCGGCGGGCGGCTTGGACCGTGTCCGACCGGTCCCACTGCTTTTTTTTCTCCCAGGCCCGCGACAACCGCACCACATGGCGCAGGCGAAACCGGGTCCATTGCTCGATCCCGCGCAATTGGGTCAACTGCAGGATATGGTTTTTCATTTCCAGGAAGGCGTTGAGGATTTTTTCGATTCGGGCTTCAGCCAGCGGCTGGGAGGATTGAGGATGGTGGGCCTGGGCGATTTGTTCCACCAGGCGGCGGGTGTTTTCGATGAGGGACAGGTCCCCTTCGTTCAGGACCCATCGGGCCCGCAGGCTTTCGCACTGTTCCAGAATCAACTGCAGGGACCGGCGTTCCGGCGACTCCTCAGTGGACGCGGCCCGTTGCCGGATTTCCCGCAAGCGCGACACATTCAACCAGCGCACCTGCAACACGCCATAGCCCTTGACCGTCAGAAAGGCCAGCAAACCCACCAGAAAAGCGGCGGTTCCGAACGCGATCCATCCCAGGTTAATTTCCATAAACCCTTCGGCGACGCGGGTTCCGGCGAATTCCCCGGCGGGGTTCTTCTGGCGAAACCGCGAGGTTAATGTTATATTTTTATATACAGCCCCAACCAACCGGGGCAACTTTCAGCCGCCTGCTTTAACGGCCCAACTTTAACCAAGGCCTTTTGTGTCCATACTCCGGACTTATTTTCGACCCGCCTTCCTCTTGATTCTGGTTTTGATTTTACCCCAATGCTCGGACAAAAACACCAGTCAGGACTATTACCAGAGCGGGCTGGCGAAAATCGAACAGCAGGATTTTGACGGCGCCGAGGAAGATTTTCAGAAAGCGATTGAAATAAATCCCAAAAATCCCGACGGCTATTACGGACTGGGCGGCATTTATAATTACCGGAACGAATTCGAAGCCGCCGAGAAGGCGTTCAAATCCACCCTCCGGCTCGATCCGACTTATGTGGATGCCCATTACAGTCTTGGTTATACTTATGAGAAGATGGGTCAAAAGGATAAAGCCGAGAAGGAGTTCGTCATTTACCGCCGACTTAAAAAGAAAAAGGATGAGTATTTAAAGGAACCAAAGGAAAGTCCGTGAGAACCGCCGCTGTCCTGGGCTTGATGGTATTGTTCGCCGTCGGCTGTCAAACCACCGCTCCCCAAGGGGATACCCCTTACCAGCGCGCCAAACGCTGGACCATGGCGCATAAGAAAAAAAAGGAGTCCGCTCCGCCGGCGGCGGTGAAAAAATCCCAAATACCGCCGGCTTCCGCAAAATCAAAGGCCCCCGAAAAACCCGCCTACTCCCGGCCGGTGATCCGAAAAGAAATCCTGCCGTCCTATCCCAGGTCTTATGCCCTGCCAACCATCATCAATTATATGGACCAGTCCCTGATGGTTCGTGTTCCGGAGGGCAACTACTGGGTCCCGGCGGATTACGTTTTTTCCGTTCCCATGGGACAGAACACCCACCTCCAACGCCGGCGACTGGAGACATTTTATATCGACCGGATGGAAATCACCGTCGCCCAGTACAGACAATTTGATCCGGATTATGATGAAAAGCGTTTCACCGGGGACGAGGAATGTCCGGAATGCCCCGCCATGGCGGTGACGTGGGAACAGGCCAGGCGATACTGCGAATGGGCGGGCAAGCGCCTGCCGACGGAAAACGAGTGGGAAGCCGCCGCCCGCGGGACGTCTCAATGGAAGTATCCCTGGGGAGACCGCCCGTTGAAGAAATTTGGAAATCTGAATGGCGACGTGGATGGGTTTGCCGGCATCGCCCGGGTCGGTTCTTTTCCGATGGGGGCGAGTCCCTTCGGCGCCATGGACATGACCGGCAATGTGTGGGAATGGGTGAGCAGTACGGTGATTTTAGATCAACGCTCCGCCTCCGGAAAGAACGCCAAACTCCAAACCCTGAATGTGGTCAAGGGCGGCAGCTGGCGAAGTTCTCCGGAGATGGCCTCCATCTCCTTTCGCAACCTGGTGAATCCCAAAATGATGAACCCGGCTTTCGGTTTCCGCTGTGCCAAATCCGCTCGTACCGCAAAGGATTTGAATTCCCGCTGAACCCGCCCGGCCCCCATAAGAAAAGGCCAGATCCTTACTTTGGCAGGATAAATAAGGATCTGGCCCTTAAAGCCGCAGTGCCCCGGGTGATTTGGAGGGCGAACCTTAAGAACACCCGGATGTTGCACCACAGGATATACACTTCAGACACGTTCCGTTGCGCACCAGGGTCAATTGACCGCATTCGCCGCACGGGTCACCCTCGTACCCTTTCAGCTTAGCGACCTCGGAACCGTTTTTCAATTTTTTGTGGGTCAATACCAGAGTTCCCACGCCCTGAATTGAGGTATCGCCCCCGTTGGAACCGCCCCCGTTCCCGGCCACATGAACTGAGGAGGCTTCCGGTTCAGACGAAGGGGGGGTGTTCTCCGCCGGTCCTTCCTCGATTCCCAAATCCAGTTCCGGGAGGTTTTCATCCTGGTCCTCCGGAGACACCTCTTCATTTTTCTGCAGGGCGTCTCCACGAAGATCTTCAGGAGTTACCTGGGCCAGATCATTCCGACCCAGGTAATTGATGGCAAGCTCCCTAAATATGTAATCAATGGTGGAGGTGGCCATAGAAATTCTGTCGTTGCCGATGACAATACCGTTCGGCTCGAACCGGGTAAACACAAACGCGTCGACAAATTCTTCGAGCGGCACACCATGCTGGAGCCCCAGAGAAATGGCGATGGCAAAGCAGTTCATCAGGCTGCGGTAGGCGGCGCCCTCTTTGTGCATGTCGATGAAGATTTCGCCCAGGGAACCATCCGTGTATTCTCCGGTACGCAGATACACCTTGTGCCCGCCCACCACGGCTTTCTGGGTGTACCCTTTGCGGCGATGCGGCAGGGTCTGGCGTTTTTTCACCATCTGAACCATTTGTTCCGCAACCTTCAGCGGCGTCTTGTCTTTTTCCACTTCCTCTTCCAAATCGGAAAGTTTGAAATCATCCGCCGCCACACTGTTCAGCGGCTGGCTGAGTTTCGATCCATCCCGGTAAATGGCGGTTCCCTTGAGCATCAATTTCCAGGACAACAGATGCGCCGCTTCCACGTCGTCGACGGTGGAATGATTGGGCATGTTGATGGTTTTGGAAATCGCTCCGGAAATAAACGGCTGGGCCGCCGCCATCTTGCGGATATGCGCTTCGTGGCGAATGAACCGCTGACCGTATTTACCGCATTTGTTGGCGCAGTCGAACACCGGATAGTGCTCTTTTTTCAGATGCGGCGCGCCCTCGATCGTCATGGTGCCGCAAACCGCGTCGTTGGCTTTTTGGATTTCTTCATCGGAAAATCCCAGATGCTTCAACATGTTGAAACTGAAATCATTCAACTGGTCTTCGGTAATACCCAGGTTCTCCCGGCAGAAGGTTTCGCCCAGCAGATGTTTGTTGAAGGCGAACGTCAGGTCGAATACTTTGGGAAGATCGTTTTCCACCTTATCCAGCGCTTCATCGGTAAACCCCCTGGCTTTCAGCGAATCGCGGTTGATGACCGGTGACGAGGAGAGACTGCCGGAACCCACGCAGTAATTCACGATATCGTTGATCTCCGGTTCCGGATAACCCAGTTTGCGGAGAGCCATGGGCACGGACTGGTTGATGATCTTGAAATAGCCGCCGCCGGCCAGCTTCTTGAACTTGACCAGCGCGAAGTCGGGCTCGATGCCGGTGGTGTCGCAGTCCATCACCAGGCCGATGGTGCCGGTCGGGGCGATACGGTGGCCTGGGCGTTGCGGTAGCCGTATTTCTCGCCCAGCTCAAGCGCCCGGTCCCAGGATTCCACCGCCGCGGTCCGCAGATAACCGGGGCAAAAGGTGGAGTCGATCCCCTGCGGCTCCACGGTCAAGCCTTCGTACTTATTGGTTTCGCTGTTGTAAGCGGCCCGGCGATGGTTGCGGATCACCCGTAACATCGGTTTGCGGTTGGCTTCGTATTGGGGAAAGGGTCCCAGCTCCCCCGCCATTTCCGCGGACATGGCATACGCGGTGCCTGTCATCAACGCGGTGATCGCTCCGGTAATGGCCTGCGCCTCTTTGCTGTCGTAGGGAATTCCCTGCACCATCAGCAACGTTCCGAGGTTGGCGTAACCCAACCCCAGCGTGCGGTATTCATAACTTTTCTGGGCGATGGCTTTATTGGGAAACTGCGCCATGGCGACGGAAATCTCAAGGGTCAGGGTCCACAAACGGCAGGCTTCCACAAACCGGTCCACCCGGAACCGTCCCGTGGCTTCGTCATAAAACCGAATCAGGTTGATGGACGCCAGGTTGCAGGCGGTGTCATCCAGGAACATGTATTCCGAACACGGGTTGGACGCGTTGATGCGGCCGCCTTCCGGGCAGGTATGCCATTCGTTGATGGTGGTGTCGAATTGAACGCCGGGGTCGGCGCAGGACCAGGAAGATTCATTGATCACCCGCCACAAATC